>Ga0196964_10000029_pt1 | contig 157563 bp, 154 predicted proteins | sample S1_10metaG_FD_148615 | JGI IMG/M metagenome (GOLD analysis project Ga0196964, IMG submission 148615) | Soil microbial communities from Anza Borrego desert, Southern California, United States - S1_10 | ecosystem: Environmental > Terrestrial > Soil > Desert | place: USA: California | collected...
GATCAACTCCGCCTATGAGCTGACCTACGTCATCGCCGAGGTTGACGGGGAGCCCGTCGGGGCCATGTCGGTGTGCGATCCGCACACGGAGCCCCGTCATTATTGGGGCGAGATCGAGCCGGGCCTTCGCGCCATCGACATCTGGATCGGCCCGGCCGAGTGGCTGAACCGGGGCGTGGGCACGGCCATGATGACCCAGATGATCGACCGCTGCTTCGCGGAGCCGGGCGTCGCCGCCATCGTCATCGACCCCCTGAACTCGAACACGGCCGCGCATCGCTTCTATCGGCGCCCGGGCTTCCAGGAGGTCGGCCGCCGCCTGTTCGGAGCGGACGACTGCCTGGTGCACCGGCTGGAGCGGGCGGACTGGGTGCGAGAACAGGCCGCATGACCCACCTCCCGCTCCACCCCACCGTCAGTCTGGCGGCGCTGGACCAGCGCGCGCGCGACATCTTCCGCCGCATCGTCGAGACCTATCTGGAGACGGGAGAGCCAGTGGGCTCGCGCACCCTGTCGCAGCGCGGCATCCACCTGTCGCCCGCCTCCATCCGCAACACCATGCAGGACCTGGCCGCGGCGGGGCTCCTGGCGGCGCCGCACACCTCGGCCGGACGCGCTCCCACCCACGCCGGCCTGCGGCTGTTCGTCGACGGCCTGCTGGAGGTCGGGGACCTGACCTCGGAGGAGCGGCGAGAGATCGACGCGCGGCTGGCCGGCCGGGGGCGGGGCTTCGAGGAGGCCCTGAACGCCGCCTCCTCCCTGTTGTCCGGCCTCGCGGGAGGCGCCGGCATCGTCGCCGCGCCTGCGCGCGACGCGGGCGTGAAGCACGTGGAGTTCGTCGCCCTGGCCCACGATCAGGCGCTGGCCATCCTCGTGGCGGACGACGGCACGGTGGAGAACCGGCTGATGGCGCTCCCGGCCGGGGTGACGCCCGCCACCTTGCAGGAGGCCTCGAACTTCCTGAACGCGCGGCTGAAGGGCCGCTCCCTGGCGGACGCGCGCGGCGAGATGCGTTCGGAGCTGGAGGTCGCCCGCCGCGAGCTCGACGCCCACGCCGCCCGCTTGGTGGAGGACGGGCTGGCCGCGTGGTCCGGCGGGGCGGACAAGGACCGGGCGCTGATCGTGCGCGGGCGCGCCAACCTGCTGCAGGACCGCGAGGCCCTGGAGGATCTGGAACGGGTGCGCGTCCTGTTCGACGACCTGGAGCAGAAGGAGCAGCTGATCGGCCTGCTCGACGACGTGGCCGAGGCCGAGGGCGTGCGCATCTTCATCGGCGCGGAAACGCGGCTGTTCTCGCTTTCGGGTTCCGCCGTGATCGCGGCGCCCTATATGGGGGGCCGGCAGCGGGTGCTGGGCGCCATCGGCGTGATCGGCCCCGCCCGCCTGAACTACGCCCGCGTCATCCCGTTGGTGGACTACACCGCCCGGGTGCTGGGCCGCATGCTTGACGGACAAGAGACGTGAACGAAACGCCCGACGCCTTCGAAGGCGAGACCGAACTGAACGCCGAGGCCGGCCTGGACGCCGATCCCGGCGACCTGTCCCACGTCGACGCCATCATCGCCGAGCGCGACCAATGGCGCGACCGCGCGCTGCGCGCCGCCGCCGAGGCCGAGAACACCAGGCGCCGGTCCGAGGCGCAGATGAACGACGCCCGCGCCTACGCCATCCAGCGGTTCGCGCGCGACCTGCTGGGAGTGGCTGACAATCTGGAGCGGGCGCTTCAGGCGGCTCCCAAGAATGCGGAAGGGGCCGAGGCCGGCCTGATCACCGGCCTGGAGATGACGCAGAAGGCGCTGTTGCAGGCGTTCGAGACCAACGGCCTGAAGCGCGTGGCGCCCGAGGCCGGCGAGGGCTTCGACCCCAACCTGCACCAGGCCATGATGGAGCAGCCGTCCGACCAGGTGGAGGGCGGCGCGGTGATCCAGACGCTCCAGGCCGGCTACGAGCTGTTCGGCCGCACCGTGCGCCCCGCCATGGTGGTGGTCGCCGCCAAGGGCTCCGGACCCCAGGCGTCGGCGGCGGACCAGGCCGCCGGCAACGCCGCCTACGCCAAGGCGGCCGAGCAGTAGGAGGACTCGTCACCTCCCCGTTCGCGGATGCGGACGGGGATGTGACAGTCACCCCTTCACCCGCTCTCCGAACAGCTTCAGCAGCTTGGTCCAGCCGTCCGCCGCATCAGCCGGGCGGTAGCTTTCGCGGTAGTCCGCGTGGAAGCCATGGGGCGCGGCGGGGTAGACGTCGATGCGGCTGTCCGTGCGGCCCGCGCGCTGGAGCGCCGTCCGCATGCCCTCCACCGTGTCCAAGGGGATGCCCTGGTCCGCCTCGCCGTAGAGGCCGAGCACGGGCGCCTTGAGGTCGTCGGCCAGATCCACCGGCCAGGGTTCGCCGGTCGCCCGCTGTTCCGGCGTCATCTGCTGACGCGGCGCCAGTTGGCCGTACCAGGCGACGCCGGCGTCCAGCACGGCGAAGCGGGCGCAGGCCTGCCAGGTCACCTTGCCGCCCCAGCAGAAGCCAGTGATCCCGACCTTGTCCTCGCGCGCCCACAGCTGGCCGCCCGCCCACTCCAGCGTCGCGGAGATGTCGCCCATCACCTGCTCGTATTTCGCCGCGCCCACGATCTCGCGGATCCGGCCCATGTCGCTGAGCGGCGCGGGGTCCTCCACCCGCACGAAGAAGGCCGGGGCGATGGCTGCGTAGCCCTCCCTGGCCAGCCGCCGCGCCACGTCGCGGATATATTCGTGCAGGCCGAAGATCTCCGACACCACGATCACCAGCGGGAAGGGGCCGTCGCCCTTGGGTCGCGCCACATAGGCCGGCAGCTGGAATCCGTCTGGCGCGGGATAGACCACCATGCCCGTCTCCAGCCCCGCCTCGTCGGTGCGGACCGGCTGAGCGGCCTGGGCCAGGGCGGCGGGCGCATAGCCCGCGAAGCCGAGCGCGGCGACCCCCAGCGTGCGGCGGCTGACCTTCAGGTCCGGCTCGGGTCCATCGGGGCGGGTCAGCAGGGTCATGGCCGTGTCTCCTCCAGGCGTTCGAGCGCCACTGTGGCCCAGCCGCCGTCGTTCGCGCCAGTCACGAATGCGCGGCCCGCCCGCCTCTTGCGGCGAAATGGCGCCTCACCATATGCCGCTCAGCCGAAGAAACCCTCGCGTTCGTAAGGGTTTCGTTCGGAAACGCACTGACGCCAACTGGGGGCGGTCAAGCGCGGCGCTTAACGTGAGAAGGCCGCCGCATCGCCCGCCGCAAGGAGTGAAAAGAACAAGCATGGCCAAGATCATCGGCATCGACCTGGGCACCACCAACTCGTGCGTGGCCGTCATGGAAGGCGGTAGCCCCAAGGTCATCGAGAACGCGGAAGGCAACCGCACCACCCCCTCGGTCGTCGCCCTCCAGGACGGCGGCGAGACCCTGGTGGGTCAGCCGGCGCGCCGCCAGGCGGTGACCAATCCCGCCAACACCTTCTTCGCCATCAAGCGCCTGATCGGCCGCAACTTCGACGACCCGGTGGTGGCCAAGGACAAGGGCATGGTGCCCTATGAGATCGTCAAGGGGCCGACCGGCGACGCCTGGGTGCGCGCCCACGGCAAGGATTATTCGCCCCAGCAGGTCTCGGCCTTCACCCTCACCAAGATGAAGGAGGCCGCCGAAGCCTACCTCGGCGAGAAGGTCACCCAGGCCGTCATCACCGTCCCGGCCTATTTCAACGACGCCCAGCGCCAGGCCACCAAGGACGCCGGCAAGATCGCCGGCCTCGAGGTGCTGCGCATCATCAACGAGCCGACCGCGGCGGCGCTCGCCTATGGCCTCGACAAGAACGACGGCCAGAAGATCGCCGTCTACGACCTCGGCGGCGGCACCTTCGACGTCTCCATCCTGGAGATCGGCGACGGCGTGTTCGAGGTGAAGTCCACCAACGGCGACACCTTCCTGGGCGGCGAGGACTTCGACCTGCGCCTGGTCGACTACCTGGCCGATGAATTCAAGAAGGAGCAGGGCGTCGACCTCCGCCAGGACAAGCTGGCCCTTCAGCGCCTGAAGGAAGAGGCCGAAAAAGCCAAGAAGGAGCTCAGCTCCACGACCCAGTACGAGGTCAACCTGCCCTTCATCACCATGAACGCGTCCGGCCCGCTGCACCTCAACATCAAGCTGAGCCGCGCCAAGCTGGAAGCCCTGGTGGAGGACCTGGTGGCCAAGACCATCGGCCCCTGCGAACAGGCGCTGAAGGACGCCGGCCTCAAGGCGGCCGACATCGACGAGGTGGTGCTGGTCGGCGGCATGACCCGCATGCCCAAGGTGCAGGAGGCGGTGAAGGCCTTCTTCGGCAAGGAGCCGCACAAGGGCGTCAACCCCGACGAGGTGGTGGCGCTGGGCGCCGCGGTGCAGGCCGGCGTGCTGCAGGGCGACGTCAAGGACGTGCTGCTGCTGGACGTCACCCCGCTGACGCTGGGCATCGAGACCCTGGGGGGCGTGTTCACCCCGCTGATCGAGCGCAACACCACCATCCCGACCAAGAAGAGCCAGGTCTTCTCGACCGCCGACGACAACCAGTCCGCCGTGACCATCCGGGTCTTCCAGGGCGAACGTCCGATGGCCGCCGACAACAAGATCCTGGGTCAGTTCGACCTGATGGGCATCCCACCCGCCCCGCGCGGCATGCCGCAGATCGAGGTCACCTTCGACATCGACGCCAACGGCATCGTCCACGTGGCCGCCAAGGACAAGGCGACCAACAAGGAGCAGTCGATCCGCATCCAGGCCAACGGCGGCCTGTCGGACGCCGACATCGAGAAGATGGTCAAGGAGGCCGAGGCCAACGCCGCCGCCGACAAGGCGCGCAAGGAGCTGGTGGAGGCCCAGAACTCGGCCGACGCCCTGATCCACTCGACCGAGAAGGCGCTGGCCGAGCACGGCGACAAGGTCGGCGACGCCGAGAAGGGCGCGATCAACACCGCGCTCGAAGAGCTGAAAACCGCCAAGGACGGCTCCGACCCCGAGGCCATCCGCCAGAAGGTGAACGCGCTCGCCCAGGCCTCCATGAAGCTCGGCGAGGCCATGTACGCGGCCCAGCAGGGCGGCGCCTCCGGTGACGGCGGCGAGGCTCCCGCGGATGACGGCGTGGTCGACGCCGAGTTCGAGGAAGTGTCCGACGAGGACCAGAAGAAGAGCGCGTAAACGCTTCGTCTCCTCCCCATGCCTGATGGGGAGGAGACGAAGAGCGCGGTTTCACGAAACTTGCATCAGTTCCGCCGGACACCATGTCAGTCCGGTCGGCGACCGATCGTCAGCGTCAGGAACAAGGACGCGGCGGCGGTCAAGGGTAGAGGATCAAGGGCCCGATGGCGCGGGACTATTACGAAGTGCTGGGCGTCGAACGCACCGCCGACGCGGCGGCGCTCAAGTCGGCCTATCGCAAGCTGGCCATGCAGCATCACCCGGACCGCAACGGCGGCTCCGAGGAGGCCGCGGCCCGCTTCAAGGAGATTTCCGAGGCCTACGCCGTGCTGTCGGACGACGACAAGCGCGCGGCCTATGACCGCTATGGCCACGCGGGCGTGAACGGCGGCGCCGGGCCCTTCGGCCGGGGCGGCGGGGCCGGGTTCAACGACATCAACGACATCTTCTCCCAGGTGTTCGGCGACGCCTTCGGCGAGGCGTTCGGGGGCCGCTCGGCGCGATCCTCGGGCCCCCGCCGCGGTTCGGACCTGCGCTACGACCTGGAGATCACCCTGGAGCAGGCCTATCAGGGGGCGGACGTGGAGATCGCCATCCCCTCCACCGCCGTCTGCGAAAGCTGCGAGGGCTCGGGCGCCAAGCCGGGGACCAAGCCTCAGACCTGCTCCACCTGCGCCGGCGCCGGCCGCGTCCGCCAGGCCAACGGCTTCTTCCAGATGGAGCGCACCTGTCCCCACTGCGGCGGCGCGGGGCAGAGGATCCAGGCCTCGGACGTCTGCACCGGCTGTCATGGCCACGGCCAGGTGCGCAAGACGCGGCGGCTGCAGCTGAACGTCCCCGCGGGCGTCGACGACGGCTCGCGCATCCGCCTGTCGGGCGAGGGCGACATCGGGCAGCGCGGCGGCCCGCGCGGCGACCTCTACGTCTTCATCTCGGTCAGCCCCCACGAGCTGTTCGAGCGCGACAACCTCGACCTGCTCGTCACCGTGCCCGTGACCATGACGGTCGCGGCGCTGGGCGGCGAGATCGAGGCCCCCTGCCTGACGTCCGAAGCCTGCGACGGCCAGTGCAAGGCGACCGTGACCGTGCCGCCCGGCGCCCAGACCGGCAAGACCGTCCGGATCAAGGGCAAGGGCATGCCCCACCTGAACGGCAAGCACCGGGGCGACCTGGTGGTGGAGCTGTTCGTCGAGACGCCCGTCAACCTGACCGCCCGTCAGAAGGAGCTGATGCAGGAGCTGGCCGAAAGCTTCGGCGACGGTCAGCTGGCCCGCTCCGCCTCCTTCACCGGCAAGGCCAAGCGGTTCTGGGCCGACATCCTTGGCAAGGAAAACGCCGCTTGAGCCCCATCTTCCACGTCGGCGTCTCGGGCGCCCGGGGCCGGATGGGCCGGGCCGTCAGCCAGGTGCTGGACGCTCGCCCCGACGCCGTGGTCTCCGCCCGCTTCGATCGCGGCGAGAACCCGGACCTGTCGCTCTGCGACGTGGTGATCGACTTCTCCACGCCGGACGCCTCCGTGGAGCTGGCGGAGCGCGCGGCCGAGTGTGGCCAGCCGGCGCTGGTGATCGGCTCCACCGGCTTCTCGACCGAGCAGGACGAGGCCATTCGCCGGGCCGCCGAGAGGATCGCCATCGTCCGCAGCGGCAACTTCTCGCTCGGCGTCAACATCCTGATCGGGCTGGTGGAGCACGCCGCGCTGCGGCTGGACGCGCGCGACTGGGACGTGGAGGTTGTGGAGGCCCACCATCGCCGCAAGGCCGACGCCCCGTCCGGCACGGCCCTGATGCTGGGCGAGGCGGCCGCCTCGGGCCGCAACGGCGAGCTCAAGGCGCTGCGAAGCGCGCCCTATGACGGCATCACCGGCGAGCGCGAGCCGGGCGGCATCGGCTTCGCCTCCATCCGCGCCGGCGGGATCGTGGGCGAACATACCGTGCTGTTCGCCTCGGAGGACGAGGTGATCAAGCTCAGCCACTCGGCCATCGACCGCTCGCTCTTCGCCAAGGGCGCGGTGGCCGCCGCCGCCTGGGTGCGCAGCCGCCGCCCGGGGCTCTACGACATGCAGGACGTGCTGGGCTTCCGCCAGGCCTAGAAGCGGACGCCCCCGGCCATGATGGACTTGAACGCGGCGGCCGTCAGCTTCTTGTAGGCCCCGTCCTCGCCGCGCCAGAAGATGTTGGCCGCGCCGGTTCTGGACGGGTCGAAGCCGTCGGCGACCAGATCCATCTTGCGGTATTTGAACGTGCCCGTGGTCTCGGCCGACTTCAGCAGCCTCACGAAGACCGGGCGAGCATAGCCCGGCAGCTCGTGGTCGACGCTGGCCTTGAAGGCCTCGGGATCGAACCTGCCCTCCAGCACCAGGCCGACCATGCCGGCCTTGCCCTCGTTTCCGGGCACGGGCACGCCATAGGCGATCACCTCCTGCACCCCCGGCGCGTCCGACAGCCGCTGCTCGACCTCGGCGGTGGAGACGTTCTCGGACTTCCAGCGGAAGGTGTCGCCGATGCGGTCGACGAAGTAGAAATAGCCTTCGGAATCCTGGCGCATCAGGTCGCCGGTGCGGAACCAGCGGTCGCCCTTGGCGAAGACGTCGGTCAGCACCTTCTTCTGCGTCGCGGCCTTGTCGGCGTAGCCGGAGAAGTCGTGGCGCGTGTCGTCGCCGATCCGGCCGATCGCCTCCCCGACCTCGCCTGGTCCGCACAGGCGGCAGAGGCCGTCCGGGCCCCGCAGCGGCGCCTCGGCGTCGAAGTCGAACCGCACCAGCCGGATGTTCAGCTGCTTCTTCACGAACCAGGGCGCGCGGCCGATCGAGCCGGGCCGGCCGTCGAAGTTGAACAGGCTGACGTTTCCTTCCGTCGATCCGTAGAACTCCAGGATCTCGGGAATGCGGAAGCGCCCCTTGAACTCGCTCCAGACGTCGGGGCGCAGGCCGTTGCCGAAGGCCAGTCTGACCTTGTGCGCCCGCTCGTCATCCTGAGGCGGCGAGTTGACGAGGTAGCGGCACAGCTCGCCGACATAGACGAACAGCGTCGCCCCCGTGGCCTTGGCGTCCGACCAGAAGCTGGAGGCGGAAAACCTGCGGCGGATCACCAGGCGGCCGCCGTTCAGCAGGGCCGGCCCCACCCCGACGAGTCCTCCGGTCGAGTGGTAGAGGGGCAGGACGTTCAGGGTGACGTCCTTCTCGCTGGCCGCCGTGCAGCCGGCGAAGGCGCGCATGTAGGTGCGCGCTCGCGCGTGGGTGATCCGCGCGGCCTTGGGCAGGCCGGTCGTTCCCGACGTGAAGATGTAGAGCGCCGTGGTGCGGTTGTTCAGGCCGTCGCGGAGATTGCGCGGCGGCCGCACGGAGGAGGCGCCGCTGAGCGGCTTGTCCAGGCCGCGCCGGTCGCTGCTCTCATCGGCGTCCTTGAGCCCGAGCACCCAGATCATCAGGTTGCGCCCGACCAGCGGACGCGCCTCCTCCACGCAGCGCCAGCAGTCCTCGCAGGCGATCACCTGGGAGGCGTTGGAGATGGTCAGGCAGTGCGCCAGCGCCTGGCCGGTCAGGTTGGTGTTGATCAGGGCGGTGGCGACGCCGACCTTGGAGAAGCCGATCCACGCGGCCAGGTACTCGACCCGGTTCTGCATCACCAAGGCGACCACGTCGCCGCGCTTCAGGTTGCGGCTGCGCGCCCAGTGGCCGAAGCGGTTGGCCATGCCGTCGAAGTCGCGATAGGTCAGGCTCCGCCGCTCGTCCTCGACCGCGATGCGCTCGAGGTGCCGATCGACCGCCTCCTCCAGGTCGTCGGCCAGCAGGACCGGGCTGTTCAGCTCGATCGGCTTGATCCGCTGAAGGAGCCGGCGCAGTCCCGTCGCGAACTTCAGGTCGCGTCGGATGTTCGCCACAAGACCCATCGGCGGGGCGTCTCCTCTGGGAGCGGGAAGGTAGGACCCTTCCCATGACCCAAGCCCGCCCGCCCGGTCAACCGACAGGCGAGTCGTTAACGTCGTCCGCGCCGCCGCCGTGTCGTGGCGGCGACGGGTCACGTTGGGGAAGGCGTCAGTCGACCCAGTCCCGCTTCAACGTGCGGGCCGCGCCGAACAGCAGCACGGAGGCCAGCAGATAGAATCCCATGCCCGTGTAGATGGCCCAGCGCAGGCTCTCCTCCCCGAACTGCGGCCGCAGCAGGTCGCTCATCCAGCCGAAGTAGTAGAAGCCCACCGCGATGCCGAGCAGGTTGTTGATCAGCAGGAACAGGGCCGAGGCCGTGGAGCGCATGGGCGCGGGCACCAGGTGCTGCACCGCCGCGGTCACCGGACCCAGCCAGGCCAGGTTCAGGCCGGTGGGGATCAGGAAGATGAGGAAGGCCAGGGTCAGCTGCTGCGCCTGGGAGCCGCCGCCGGGCAGCACGAGGCCGATGAGCCAGGGCGAGTTCATCGCCGCGATGAACAGGGGCGCCGAGATCAGGAAGGCGACGGCGGGCGTCATCGGGTAGGCGCCCTTGCCCCGCTTGCCCAGCTTGTCGGCCACCGCCCCGCCCAGCCAGATGCCCAGCAGGCCGCCGATCAGGGCGATGCCGGCGTAGTACCAGGAGGTCTGCGGCAGGGTCAGGCCGAAGCTGCGCATGAAGAAGAGCGGCAGCCAGCCCGCCACCCCATAGCCGCACACCGAGGACGAGGCGGCCCCGAGCGCCAGCAGCCAGAAGGAGGGCTTGCGGAACACGGCGGACGCCGTGGCGCGAGCGATCAGGATGGAGACGCCGATCACGGCGAAGAGCCCTCCCGCGAACAGCCAGACGGCGCCGCCCTGGATCAGCCCCAGGGCCGCGGCCGCGGCGGCCGCCCCGAACAGGCCGAGCGCGACGAACAGCCCCAGACGCCCGTCTCCGGCGACCGTCGGCCCGGCCGGCGTGGCGGAAGGGGCGGCCGCGGCTTCCAGCCCGCCGCGCTTGGGATCCCGTACGGTGAGACGCAGCAGGGGGGCCACCAACAGCCCGATGAGGCCCACGGTGATGAAGGCGGTGCGCCAGCCGTAGGTGGCGGCCAGCAGCCCGCCCACCAGCGTCCCCGCCGCCGTGCCCATGGGGATGCCGAAGGCGAAGCCGGCCAGCGCCCTCGCCCTTTGCTCCCTGGGGAAATAGTCAGCGATCAGGGAGTAGGCGGGGGCGACCCCGCCCGCCTCGCCGACGCCCACGCCCATTCGGTAAAGGAACAGTTGGCTGAAAGAGCCCGCCACGCCGCACAGGGCGGTGAAGCCGGACCAGACGGCCAGGGCGCCTGTCATGATCCACACCCGGCTGAACCGGTCCGCCAGCCACGCCAGCGGGATGGCGAGCGTGGAATAGACGGAGGCGAAGGCGATGCCGCCCAGCAGGCCAAACTGGCTGTCCGACAGCTTGAACTCGGCCTTCAGCGGCGCGGCCAGGATGCCGATGATCTGCCGGTCCAGGAAGTTCAGCATGTAGACGAGGATCAGCACCGCCAGCACATAGAAGCGGTAGCCGGATCTCGCCGGGGCCTCGGTCGCCGTGGTCATGGGGTCGCCTCCTCGCCTCGAGCCGACCCTAGAGGTCAGGCCCTTCGTTTCGCAAGAAAAAGGGCGGCGGCCCGTCCCCGAACCGCCGCCCCCGTTCGTCTTCAGCTCAGGATCAGAACTTGACCTGGACCGTGGCCGTCACCGTCTGCGGCGGACCGTAGTAGGCGATCAGCGAGTTGTTGAAGGTCGCGCCGGCGAAGTTGTAGGCGCCGACCTTGTAGCGTTCGTCGGTCAGGTTCTTGCCCGAGAGCGCCACGCTCCAGCGATCGCTGGGAGCCGTCCAGATCGCGGTCAGGTCGAAGAGGGTATAGTCCCTCTGGTCCAGGATCGGGGTCGGGAACTCGAACTGGCTGTAGTCGTCGCGGTAGCTGATGGTCGGGGTGACCGCGAGGTCGCCGCCGGCCACGTTCCCGCGCCAGGTCAGGCCCAGGAAGTAGGTCCATTCCGGCGCGTTCTGGAGCACCACCTGGCTGGAGATGTCCTCATAGGCGGCCGTGGCCAGGTTATAGCGCAGGAACTCCTGGAACTCGCTGTCCAGATAGCCGACCGAGAAGTTGGCCGTGACGTTGTCGGCGATCCGCAGCGCGCCTTCGAACTCGGCGCCGAAGAACTCCGACGAGCCGACGTTGTCGACGAAGCTGGCGATGCCGCCGACCGCCGGGACCTGGGTGGTGACCTGCTGGTCCTGATACTCGTTCTTGAAGACGGCCGAGCTGAACGACAGGGGGCCGACGCGGCCCTTCAGGCCGACCTCGACGCTGTCCACCGTCTCGGGCTCGTAACCTTCCACCGTGCTCGGCGTCAGGATGGCGTCGCCGCGCATGTCGAACCCGCCGGACTTGAAGCCCTGCGAATAGGAGACGTAGCCGGTGATGGCGTCCGAGAAGTCATACGACAGGGCCACGCGCGGGGAGAACTGATCGAAGTCCTTCTCGCGGGTGTAGTCGGTGCGGACCAGCGTCGGGGCGCGCTGCACCCCGCCCAGCAGCGGGCTGCGGATGGCGGTGGCGTAGTTGGCGCGGAACACCTTGCCGGTCTTGCTGTCCGTCGTGTAGCGGCCGCCGAGGCCCAGGTGCAGGCGGTCGGTGATGTCGATGTTCACGTCGGCGAAGGCCGCGTAGCTGGTCGTCTCGACATAGCCGGCGGTGCCGATCACCAGGCCCAGGTTTCCGGCGATGGTGTCGAAGGCGCCTTCCGCGCGACCGTCCAGGTAGAAGAGGCCGGCCACGCCCTGGAAGCGGGGCGTGTCGAACAGCAGCTGGAATTCCTGGGTGAACTGGTCGTCCGCATAGTAGGCGGGGATGTCCAGGGTCGGGGCGGGCGTGTTGTCGAAGTCGATGACGGTGTCGGTCTCGCCGGTGCGGGAGGCCGTGATCGACTTGAAGGTCAGGCTGTCGGTCAGCTGGTGCTCGACGGTCAGCGCCAGGCCTTCGGTCTGCACCTGGTTGACGTCGCCGACGCCGGCGCGGGTGTCATAGACGCTCGCCGGCACCGCCGCGGTCGCGCCCGTGCCGGCGACTTCCCGGTGGCCGTGACGCGGGTTGGATTCGTCGCGGACCTTGTCGTAGGCGAGGCGGACGAAGGTGCGGTCGCTGGGCGTCCATTCGGCGCTCAGGCGAGCCGCGCGCACGTCCTTGTTGTAGTGTTCGGCGCCCGTGGTGAGGTTCGTGCCGTAGCCGTCGCGGGTATAGACCGCCGCGGCCCCGCCGACGCGGAGGGTGTCCGTCAGCGGCACGCTGGCGCTGGCGATCAGGTCCATCTGGTTATAGCTGCCGACGGAGGCGCGCACGGTGGCCTCCGGATCGGCGCCCAGGCGCGAGGTCACGTACTTGATGGCGCCGCCCACCGTGTTGCGGCCGTAGAGCGTGCCTTGCGGCCCGCGAAGCACTTCGATGCGCTGGATGTCGAAGATGTCGAGGACGGCGCCCTGCGGGCGGGCGACGTAGACGTCGTCGACGTAGAGGCCGACGCCGGGCTCGAAGCCCCAAAGCGGATCCTGCTGGCCCACGCCGCGGATGAAGGAGATCAGGGTCGAATTGGAGCCCCGCGCCACCTGAACCGTGGCGTTCGGCGTCTGCTGCTGCAGGGCGGTGATGTCGGTGGCGCCCGTTTCCTCCAGGCGCGTCTCGCTGAGGGCCGACACCGAGACCGGCACGTCCTTCAGTTGCTCGTCGCGGCGACGCGCGGTGACGATGATCTCGTCCACCGTGGTTTGTTCGGGCTCCGGGGCCTCCTGGGCCTGGGCGGTGAGGGCGAGCGCGCTCCAGGCGGCGCCCGCCAGCAGGGCGGTCTTGACCAGCTTCATGATGATGCGTCCTTGGTTTCCAGCCTCAGCGTTGTTTATTCAACGCTCAATGATTTTCACGGAAGGTGACGGCATATGGCCCCGGTGTCAAACGCCGGAGCTTGCCCGCGCGTCAGCTTCACCGTGCCTGTGGCGCCGTTGCACTGTTCAGCCGGAGCGCGCTAGCTGGGCGTCATGACCTCCGTCACGCCCCTGTCCGACGCCCGCGCCCGTCGGGGCCGTCCCTCCAAGGCCAAGGCCGAGGCGGCGGGGGAGACCCGCGAAGCCATACTCGACGCGGCCGAGGACCTGTTCTCCAAGCACGGCTTCTACGGCGTCACCATCCGCGAGGTGGCGCGGGAGGCGGGCGTCGACACGGCTCTGGTGCACTACTATTTCGGCGCCAAGCGCGGCCTTTTCGACGCCGTCTTCCTGCGACGCGCCGAGATCTGGAACGGCGAGCGGGTCGACGCCATCAATCGCTACGCCCACGGAGCGGGCGCCGCCATGACGCTGGAGGGCCTGCTGGAAGCCTTTCTGCGCCCGCCCTTCGAGTGGTCGCTCAAGGGCGGCCCAGGCTGGAAGCACTACGCCGCCCTGGTCGCTCAGACCAACGCCAACCCCACCTTCGGCGGCGAGACCATGGCCCGGTATTTCGACCCCGCCATCCGCCGCCTGATCGAACTGATCCGCCAGGTGCTGCCGGAGGCCCGCGAGGAGGATCTCTATTGGGCCTGGCACAACCTGTCGGGCGCCCTGACCCTGACCCTTGGCGAGACTGGCCGCCTGGACCGGCTGTCCAACGGCCTTTGCCGCTCCGGCGACCTTGAGACGGCCATGCGCTACATGGTGCGCTTCGCCGCGGCGGGCTTCCGCGCAGTCTGTGCGCCTGAAGCGACATGACCGCCGAGACTCGCGGGGAGGCGCTGCGCGGCCTGGCCACGGCCCTGGCCGTCGGCCTGCTGCTCGCCTTCAGCGGAGCCTTCGGGACCGGTGACGCGCCGCTGGCGCCCCGAACAGCCTACTGGCTGTCCGTCATGGCGATCGGCCTGGTCTGGGGGCATGTTTCTTCACGTCTCCTCACCCGGTGGGTCGTGCTCGACGATCGGCCCTGGCTCCACGCGGCCCTGCTCACGGCGATGATCTCGGGACCGCTCACGGTGGCGGTGTGGCTGGTCACCGGTCCCTTCTTCGGCGGCGCCTTCTATCCGATGCGGGCTCTGCCGGTGCTGTTCCTGCCGGTTCTCGCCGTGACGGCGGTGATGAGCCTGGCCAACGTCTTTCTCGGCCGCCGCCTTGTGGAGACCCACGCCGCGCCGCCGGACGGCGGCCCGCCGCGCTTCCTGGACCGCCTGCCGCCCCGGCTGAGGGGAGCGCGCCTGATCGCGGTGGAGGCCGAGGACCACTATCTGCGGCTGCACACCGACCGCGGCTCCGACCTGATCCTGATGCGGCTCGCCGACGCCCTGCGGGAACTGGAGGGCCTCGAAGGCGCCCAGACCCATCGCAGCTGGTGGGTGGCCAAGGACGCGGTTCGCGGCGTAAAGCGCGGCGACGGCCGAGCGCTCCTGACCCTCGATGGCGGGCTGGAGGCGCCTGTCAGCCGCCGCCACGCCCGGGCCCTGCGCGAGGCGGGCTGGTACTAGACGATCCCCCTGCCCCTGAGGGCTTCGACGTCGAGGCCGAGCGCGCCCAGAACCTCGTCCGTGTGCTGACCCAGCGCGGGCGGGGGAGTCGCGGCGCCCGTCGACGCCTCGGAAAGCCGGATCGGGGTGGCCACGGTGCGAACCGGATGGCGCAGATCCTCGCGGGCCTGCTCGACCGTCAGACCCCGATGGAGGGCCTGAGGTTCGGCGAAGACCTGATCGACCGTGTTGACCGGGCCGCACGGCACGCCCGCGGTCTCCAGCCGCCGCATCAACTCGGCCATGGGGAGCCCCTCCGTCAGGGCAGAGAGCGCCGCCGTCAGTTCGACGCGGTTCGCCACCCGCTCGGCGTTGGCGGCGAAGCGCGCGTCGGTTCCGAGCTCCCCCCGCCCCAGGGCCGCCGTCAGCGCCCGGAACTGGCCGTCGTTGCCGACCGCGATCACCACCATGCCGTCGGCGCAGGGGAAGGGCTGGTAGGGCGACAGATTGGGGTGGGCGTTGCCCATGCGCGTGGGCGCCTGCCCCGAGACGAACCAGTTGGTCGCCTGGTTGGCCAGCATCGCCGCCTGGACGTCGAACAGCGCCAGATCGATCCGCTGCCCTCGGCCGGTCGCCCGGGCCTGGTACAGGGCCGCCAGAACGGCGTTGGAGGCGTAGAGGCCGGTGAACAGGTCGGCCACCGCCACCCCGACCTTCATGGGTTCGGCCCCGGGCGCGCCGTCCGCCTGGCCGGTGATCGACATCAGCCCGCCCATGGCCTGGATCATGTAGTCATAGCCGGCCCGCGACGCATGCGGCCCGTCCTGGCCGAAGCCGGTGATGGAGCAATAGACGAGGCGCGGGTTCAGCGCGCTCAGCGACGAATAGTCCAGGCCGTACTTCTTCAGCCCCCCGGCCTTGAAGTTCTCCACCAGAACGTCGGCGTCCCGCGCCAGGCGGCGGACGATGGCCGCGCCTTCGTCGGAGGCGATGTCCAGGGTCACGGACTTCTTGCCCCGGTTGGCGCACAGGAAATAGGCCGCGTCTCCGGGCGAGCCGTCGACGCGGGTGGTGAAGGGAGGCCCCCACTGGCGCGTGTCGTCGCCGACGCCCGGCCGCTCGATCTTGATCACCTCGGCGCCGAGGTCGGCCAGCAGCTGGGTCGCCCAGGGTCCCGCCAGCACCCGCGAGAGATCGAGCACGCGCACGCCGTGCAGCGGAGGCAGGCCGGAGGTCATGGCTCCGGCTTAGCGGTTCGCCTGTTCCGCCGCCAGCCGGGCCCGCTGGGCGTCCGCGTCTTCCGCGATGGCCCGGTCCCGCGCCTGGAAGCGCTTTTCCAGCTGGACCAGCTCGCGGTTCTTGGCGGCCGAGGCTTCGGCCCGGCTGACGCCGATGGGGCGGCCGGTGATCTCGGCGATGGAGATGGGCTGGGCGCACTGACGACCTTCGGCGTCCCACCAGCGGCCGCCCTTCTCGCAGCGCTCGGCCGGCTCCACCACCAGCCGCTGATGGGCGAAGACGCCGACCAGGCAGAGGGCGAAGACGGCGAAGAAGATGGCGCCCAGCCGCGGCAGGGTCAGGAAGCGGTTCATGATCGCGGCTCCTCTGGCGAGGCCGGTGCTTGACCCCGCGTTACATTGACAGGCCCTGCCGGTCGTTTCATTGCCTCGCGCAACATTCCGGCAGACTTATGGATATGGGCGCATGAAGGTTCTCGTCCCCGTCAAACGGGTGATCGACTATAACGTCAAGGCTCGCGTCAAGGCCGACCAGACCGGCGTCGACCTCGCCAACGTCAAGATGAGCATGAACCCCTTCGACGAGATCGCCGTCGAGGAGGCCGTGCGCCTGAAGGAAGGCAAGGAGCATCACGCCGCCGGCACGGCCACGGAGATCGTGGTCGTCTCCATCGGCCCGGCCCAGGCGCAGGAGACCATCCGCACGGCGCTCGCCATGGGCGCCGACCGGGGCATCCTCATCCAGTCCGACGCGGATCTGGAGCCGCTGGCCGTCGCCAAGCTCCTGAAGGCGGTGGTCGAGCAGGAGAGCCCGGAACTGGTCCTGATGGGCAAGCAGGCCATCGACGGCGACAACAATGCGGTCGGCCAGATGCTGGCCGCCCTGCTGGACTGGCCCCAGGCGACCTTCGCGTCCAAGCTGGAGATCGGCGGCGGCAAGGCCACCGTCACGCGCGAGGTGGACGGCGGGCTTCAGACCATCGCCGCTCAGCTGCCCGCCGTGGTCACGGTCGACCTTCGCCTGAACACGCCGCGCTATGCGTCCCTGCCCAACATCATGAAGGCCAAGAAGAAGGAGATCGCCACCAAGGCGGTCGCCGACTATGGCGTCGACACGGCGCCCCGGCTGAAGACGCTGAAGGTCACTGAGCCGCCCAAGCGCCAGGCGGGAATCAAGGTCAACGACGCGGCCGATCTGGTGATGAAGCTGCGCAACGAAGCGGGAGTGCTCTGACATGGCCGTGCTCGTCATCGCCGATCACGACGGAACCCAGGTGCGGGACACCACCCACAAGACCGTGACGGCCGCGCAAGGGCTGGGCGGCGACATCGACGTCCTGGTGGTCGGCCAGGGCGCGCGAGGCGCCGCCGACAGCGCCACGAAGATCTCCGGCGTGCGCAAGGTGCTGCTGGCTGAAAGCGCCGGCCTCGGCCAGACCCTGGCGGAGGCGGTGGAGGCCACCGTGCTGCCGCTCGCCGGCGGCTATGACGCCGTCCTGACGCCCGCCACCTCGGACGGAAAGAACTTCGCCCCGCGCCTGGCCGCCAAGCTGGACGTGGCGCCCATCTCCGACATCGTGGCGGTGGACGGCGCCGACACCTTCACCCGGCCGATCTACGCCGGCAACGCGCTGGAGACGATCCAGTCCTCCGACGCCAAGAAGGTGATCACCGTCCGCCCGACCGCCTTCAAGGCGGCGGCGGAAGGCGGTTCAGCCCCGGTCGAGACCATTCAGGGCGCCGACGCCGGCAAGACCAGCTTCGTGGGCGAGGAGAAGGTCAAGTCGGACCGTCCCGAACTCGGCGCGGCCAAGATCGTCGTTTCCGGCGGACGGGCGCTCGGCTCGGCCGAGGAGTTCCACGCCGTGATCGAGCCGCTGGCCGACAAGCTGGGCGCCGCCGTCGGCGCCTCGCGCGCCGCCGTGGACGCCGGCTACGCCCCCAACGACTATCAGGTCGGCCAGACGGGCAAGGTGGTGGCGCCCTCTCTTTACATCGCCGTCGGCATCTCCGGGGCCATCCAGCACCTGGCGGGCATGAAGGACTCCAAGGTGATCGTCGCGATCAACAAGGACGCCGACGCCCCCATCTTCCAGGTCGCCGACTACGGCTGGGTCGCCGACTACAAGACCGCCGTGCCCGAGCTGATGAAGGCGCTGGACTGACGGGTTCCGACCGAAGGGCGCGGCCTCGCCGTCGCGCCCTTCAGCCGGCGGTCACCAGCCGGTAGCCGGCGTCATAGCTGTCCTGCGTCAGCAGGGCGCCGTAGCGGTGCGCCCATTCGCCGTCCTCCAGATCCCCTCTCAGCCGATCCAGGCCGGGTTCCACGTCGTCCAGCGCCCAGAAGGACGAGATGCCGGAGCGGATGCGGGGGTCCAGATAGGCCTCCGGTCGTCGCCAATAGGCGTAGAGAAAGCCGTCCGCGCAGTCGTGCGGAACCGGCGCGGGCGTGACGGTCGTAGGTCCCAGCCACGCCTCATAGTCGCCCACCTTCGGCATCTGCCCCTCGTCCAGCGCCGCCAGCTGCGGCAGGTAGTCGGTCAGCCACGGCCGCGCCGCCGGATCGTGGGTCAGGATGACGACGGGCCCGCGCGCCACGCGCCGCAGCTCGCTCAAGCCGGCCGCCTTGTCGCGCCAGTGGTGCACGGTCAGCACGGCCATGGCGGCGTCGAAGCTGTCGTCGGCGAACGGCAGCGCCTCGGCGAAGGCCCGCACGGCGGGGGCGGCCCCGAACGGGCGCTTGCGGATCATCTCCGACGACGGCTCGACCGCCGTGACCCGCACATGGGCGGGCTCGTAGGAGCCCATCCCCGCGCCGACGTTCAGCACCGTCCGGGCCGGACCCAGAGCGGCGTGGATCAGGGCGGCGATGCGCGGGTCCGGCCGGCGCAGCTCGGCGTAGTTGACGCCTATGACGTCATAGCTGGCTGTGGATTTCATTCCCGGCTCCCGATCAGCGCCGGCCACATCAGACCAGCCCGCGACGCAAGCGCAGCCTTACAAAGCTGTAATGAAACGGGCTTTGACGCGGCCGTTCAGGCCGTCTTCTATCCCCTCGCCGGACGCCTGGGCGCGTCCATGGGGTTGAGGACCATATGACGTTCAGGATCACGCGGGGCGTCAGCCTCGTCGCCTTGGCCGCGGCGGCCGTGTCTCTCGCCGCCTGCGCCACCACCGGCCAGACAGGCTCGTCCTCCGCCGGCCAGCCGCAAGGCGCGGCCAGCGGTTCAGCCCCCCGCAAGCCCCTCGCCCAGGGGCTGGACCCTTCGACCAACCCCGATCCCTTCCCCTCCACCTACCGGCCCTTGCCCCGCGAGAACTTCGTGCTGACCGGCGCCACCGTGCTGGATGGAGCGGGGCGCCGGATCGAGAACGGCGTGGTGGTGGTGACGGACGGCCGGGTGGCGGCGGTCGGCGGCGCCGACACGGCCATCCCCGCCGGTCACCGCCGGGTCGAGGCGCGCGGCCGCTTCGTCACGCCGGGCGTGATCGACGTCCACTCCCACCTCGGCACCAGCGCCTCGCCGGGCGTCCAGGGCATGAACGACACCAATGAGGCGACCAGCCCCAACACCGCTCAGGTCTGGGCCGAGCACTCGGTGTGGCCGCAGGATCCCGGCTTCAACGCCGCCCGCGCCGGCGGCGTGACCACGCTCCAGATCCTGCCCGGCTCCGCCAATCTGTTCGGCGGCCGCAGCGTCATCGTGCGGAACGTCCCCTCCGTCACCGTTCAGGGGATGAAGCTCCCCGGCGCCGGCTACGGCCTGAAGATGGCCTGCGGGGAAAACCCGTCGCGCGTCTATGGCGGCCGCAACCAGAGCCCCGCCACGGGCATGGGCAATGTGGCGGGCTACCGCGCGGCCTTCATCGCCGCGCGCGACTACAAGGCCAAATGGGACCGTTGGCGCGAGACAGGCCAGGGCGAACCGCCCACGCGGAACCTACAGATGGAGACCCTCGCGGGCGTCCTGGACGGCTCCATCCGGGTGCAGAACCACTGCTACCGCGCCGACGAAATGGCCATCATGCTCGATATCGCCAAGGAGTTCGGCTTCAAGATCAGCGCCTTCCACCACGCCGTGGAGGCCTACAAGCTGGCGCCGCGGTTGGCCCGCGAAGGCGTCTGCGCCGACATGTGGACCGGCTGGTGGGGCTTCAAGATGGAGAGCCTGGACGCGGTCGAGGAGAACGTCGCCCTCGTCGACGCTCAACCGGGCGGCTGCGCCGTCGTCCACTCCGACGACGCCGAACTGACCCAGCGGCTCAATCAGGAGGCCGCCGCGGCCGTGTCGGCCGGCCGTCGCCTGGGGCTGACCATCCCCGAAGAGCGGGCGATCCAGTGGATCACCCTGAACGCCGCCCGTTCCCTCGGCATCGACGGAGAGACGGGATCTCTGGAGCCCGGCAAGCGCGCCGACCTGGTGATCTGGAGCGCCAATCCGCTCAGCGTCTACGCCCGCGCCGATCAGGTCTTCATCGACGGGGCCCTGACCTACGATCGCTTCAACGCGACCTACCAACCCAAGAGCGATTTCGAACTGGGGCAGCCGGGCCACGGCCTGACGCCCGTCGCCGCCGTGCAGGGAGCCCGCTGATGCGCTGCAAGAGCCTCATCCTCGCGGCGACGGCGGCCCTGGCCCTGTCTTCGCCCGCCCTGGCGCAGGAGCTGACCGCCATCACCGGCGGCCGGGTGCTGACCGGGACCGGCGTGATCGAGAACGGCGTGGTGGTGATCCGCGACGGCCGGATCGTCTCGGTCGGATCGGGCGCGGCCCCGGCCGGCGCGCGCATCATTGACGCGCGCGGCAAGGTCGTCAGCCCCGGACTGGTGGCGGTCGACTCCGGTCTGGCCGGCTCCGAAGTGTCCTCGGTGCCGGGCTCGGACGACCTGCGCAACAGCGCCAACAGCATCAGCGCCTCCTTCGACGTGTCCTACGGCCTCGACCCCTGGTCCATCACCCTGCCGGTCGCGCGCCTGGGCGGGGTGACGCGCGCGGTCGTCACCCCCGATCACCCTGGCGGCGGCGCGGGCGGCCACGCTCACGACGACAGCGGATACGAGGCCGGGGTCGGAGACGGCGGCTATCAGACACCCGGCCTGTTCGCCGGCCAGGCGGCCGTGATCCACCTCGGCCAGGGCACGGACATCATGGTGCGGCCGCGCGTCGCCATGGTCGCTCCCTTCGGCGAAGGCGGGGCCGGCATCGTCGGCGGCGCCCGGGGCGCCCAGTTCACGCAGTTCAAGGAGACGCTGGACGAGGTCCGGCTCTACGCCCGCAACCGCGCGGCCTATGACCGGGCGGGCCTGCGCGACCTGTCCCTCTCGCGCGCGGACCTGGAGGCGCTGATACCGGTGGTCGAGGGCCGGATGCCGATCATCGTCACGGCGCACCGGGCGGCTGACATTCTCCAGGTGCTGCGCCTCGCGCGCGAGGAGCGGGTCAAGATCATCCTGGACGGCGCGACGGAGGGCTGGCTGGTGGCGGCCGACATCGCGGCCGCCGACACGCCCGTGCTGCTCAACCCCATCGAGAACCTGCCGGCCAGCTTCGAGCGCCGCGCGGCGCGGATGGAGAACGCCGCCGCCCTGCACGCCGCGGGCGTGGTCATCGCCATCAAGGGCAATGAGGGCTCGACGCATCGGGCGCGGGAAACGCGCTACAACGCCGGCAACGCCGTCTCGCACGGCCTGCCCTATGAGGCGGCCATCGCGGCGATCACCGCCAACCCGGCCCGCATCTTCGGCTTTGGTGGCCAAGCCGGCGAGCTGCGCGCCGGGGCGGAGGCCGATGTGGTGGTTTGGTCAGGCGACCCGCTGGAGCCGCTGTCCCAGCCGCAGGCCATCTTCATCCGCGGCCGGGAGCAGCCTCTGGAAAGCCGCCAGACCCTTCTCGCGCGCCGCTATCGCGACGGCGGCGAGGGCGCGCTGCCGCCGGCCTATGTGAAGTAGGGTGTGGGGCGTGGCGTCGGGGCGTGGTGACAGGGCCTAAGGCTGACCCCACCACCTACGCCCTACGCCCTACACCCACACCCTAGGGCCTCAGTTGCCCTTGGTGTCGGCCTGGGTCTCGGCTTCCTGTTCCTTGGCCTCCACGCCGGCGCGGTCGGTGGCTTCGTCCACCTCCTGAGCCACCTCCTTGGCCCCCGCCGCGATGGCGGAGCCGACCTGCTGGGCTTCTTCCTTGAGCGCGGAGCCGGCGTCGGCGGCCGTGGCTTCGGCTTCCTGACCGGCGGCCTCGGCGTTGGCCTCGGTGTTCTCCTGCTCGGCTTGCGTGCAGGCGGCGGCGCCCAGCGCCAGGACGGCGGCCGAAGCGGCGAGCAGGGTGCGGATGGTCATCGGGCGATCCCCCAGAGAGTTCAAACCTTCGCCGTAACGCGGTGAGCTCGCCGGGGTTGCGCCCGGCGGGCTCCTGTTGGGAACCACCGTGCAGCTTGACCGGTTGAGGCGGTTTCGACCTGTGTTCAGGAGCCGACCCATGAAGCTGAAGACCCTCGCCGCCGCGGCCGCCCTGTCCGCCGCCGCTTTCGCCGCCTCCGCCTGCACTCAGCAGGAAGCGGAGACCGCCGCCGACAAGACCGAAGCCGCGGCCGAGAACGCGGCGGACGCCACCTCAGAAGCCGCGGGTGACGCCGCCGACGCCACCGCGCGGGCCGCGGACAACGCCGCCGACGCCGCCCGGAACGCCGGTCAGGAGACGCGCGAAACCGTCACTGTCCCGGGCGTGGTGGTCGAAGACCGCAACACGACGACCACCACGGGCTCCCAGACCTCGACCACCGTCTCGGCGGGCCGCGATGGTCTGACGGTGCAGAACTCCGAGACCCGCACCCAGCCCTGACCTCTGGCTGCGGAGAGGCCGATCAGCCGGCCTCTCCCTCCGGCCAGCGGGTCAGCTCCGTCCAGGTGTGGACCTCTTCGCAGCCGACCACGGGCCGCCCGCCGGTCGTCACCCAGACATGGGCCTTCAGCTCGCCCGAGGCTTCCTTGCGCACGCCGTAGTGCAGCAGGGCCGGCGCGCCGCGTCGTCTCAGCATGGCCTGGGCCGACAGCCCCTGCTCGAAACACTTCGGACCCCAGGGCATGCGCCTGGCCGCGACCAGCACCGCCCATCGCACGCGCTCGCGCACATCGGCCGGCGGCTGAACGCCCCCGGGCGTCGGCAGGGCCGCTCGCGCCGCGATCCGCTCGAACGGCGCGAAGGTCAGGGCCAGCTTGGCCCTCACGATCTCCGCCGCGGCCTCGGCGGCCATGGCCCAGTCCCGCGCTGAATGCGCCACCTAGAGGTCCAGCAGGAACCGCTGCGGATCCTCCAGGTGCTCCTTGATCCGCACCAGGAAGGTCACGGCCTCCTTGCCGTCGACGATGCGGTGGTCGTAGCTCAGCGCCAGATACATCATCGGCCGGATCGCCACCTGGCCGTTCACCGCCACCGGACGCTGGACGATGTTGTGCATCCCCAGGATGCCGGACTGCGGCATGTTGAGGATGGGCGTCGACATCAGGGAGCCGTAGACCCCGCCGTTGGTGATGGTGAAGGTGCCGCCCTGCAGCTGATCGAGGCTCAGCGCGCCGTCCCGCGCCTGCTTGCCGAGGTCGGCGATGCCCTTCTCCACCCCGGCGAGACTGAGGCTGTCCGCGTCCCGCAGCACCGGCACGACCAGGCCCCGATCGGTGCCCACAGCCACGCCGATGTCGTAGTGGTTCTTGTAGATGATGTCCGTGCCGTCGATCTCGGCGTTGACGGCCGGGATCTCGTGCAGGGCGTTGACCACCGCCTTCACGAAGAAGCTCATGAAGCCGAGCTTCACGCCGTGGCGCTTTTCGAAGGCGTCCTTGTACTGGGCGCGCAGCGCCATGACCGCCGACATGTCCACCTCGTTGAAGGTGGTCAGCTGAGCCGCCGTGTTCTGGCTCTCCTTCAGCCGCCGCGCGATGGTCTGGCGGAGGCGGGTCATCTTCACCCGCTCCTCGCGCGGGCCGACGGCGCGCGGCTGCACCGCGATCTGCGCCTGAGCGGCCTGGGGCGCCGGCGCCGGCTGGGCGGCGGCGGCCAGGGCGTCGCCCTTCAGGATCCGGCCGTCCTTGCCCGAGCCCTGGATCGCGGCCGGGTCCAGCTTGTTCTCGGTCACGATGCGCTGCACCGACGGCGACAGCGGCGTATCGGTGCTCGCCGGGGCGGCGCCTGCGTCGGCGTCCTTGGGAGCGGAGGCGGCGGGCGAGGCCGCGGCGGCGGCGGAGCCGCTCGAGGACACGCGGGCGATCACCTGCCCGGGCGTCACCGTGGCGCCGTCGGCGGCGATGATCTCCGCCAGCACGCCGGACGCGGGGGAAGCCACCTCGACCGCCACCTTGTCGGTTTCGATCTCGACCAGCAGCTCGTCCTTGGCGACCGGGTCCCCAGCCTTCTTCAGCCACTTGCCGATGGCCCCCTCGGCCACGCTCTCACCCATGACGGGCACGGCCACGTCCAGCGTGTCGCCGCCGCCGCCGGACGCCATCGGGGCCTGGGCGCGCTCGGTCACGACCTCCTTGGCGGACGACGCGGGCGCGGCGGCGGGAGCCGAAGCCGCCGCCCCCTCGCTCACCACGCCCAGCACCGCGCCGGGCGCCACGGTCGCGCCGGCGTCGGCCTTGATCTCGGCCAGCACGCCATCGGCGGGCGCGACCACCTCCAGCGAAACCTTGTCCGTCTCCAGCTCGACCAGCAGCTCGTCCTTCTTCACCGGCTGGCCCACGGCCTTCAGCCATTTGGCGATGGTCGCCTCGGTGACGGATTCACCCAGGGTGGGGGTCAGGATGTCGGCCATGGGGAGGGCGGCTCCGGTTCGCGTTCAGTCGGTTCTACAGTGTCATCCCGGAAGCGGCCATGCCGCTGCCGGGACGGAATGGCGGTGCGGTTTGACCCGGCCGCCGATGTGTCGAGGCGTCAGCCCATGGCCTCGCCGAGGAAGGTCTCCAGCTCCTTGAGGTGCCGGCTCATCAGACCCGCGGCCGTGGAGGCGGAGGCCGGGCGTCCGACGTAGCGGGCGCGCTTGGCCTTCACGTCCAGCTTCTCCAGCGTGAGCTCCAGCCACGGGTCGACGAAGGTCCAGCCGCCCATGTTGCGCGGCTCCTCCTGGCACCAGACCAGCTCGGCCTTGGGGAAGCGGGCCAGTTCGGTCATCAGCGACTTCATCGGCCACGGATAGAACTGCTCCAGCCGCAGCAGGTAAATGTCGTCGCGGCCCGCCTTCTCCCGCGCGTCCAGCAGGTCGTAGTAGACCTTGCCCGAGCACAGGACCACGCGGCGGATGTCCTTGTCGGCCTTCAGCTTCACGCCCGCGACCTCCGGGCGGACCTGGGCGTCGTCGTGCAGGACGCGGTGGAAGGAGGAGCCCTCCGCCATGTCGGCCAGGGTGGAGACCGCCTTCTTGTGCCGCAGCAGGCTCTTCGGCGTCATGATGACCAGCGGCTTCCTGAACGGCCGGTGCATCTGGCGACGCAGGATGTGGAAGTAGTTGGCCGGCGTGGTGCAGTTGGCGACCTGCATGTTGTCTTCGGCGCACTGCTGAAGGAACCGCTCCAGCCGCGCGGAGGAGTGCTCCGGGCCCTGACCCTCGTAGCCGTGCGGCAGGAGCAGGGTCAGGCCGCTCATCCGCAGCCACTTGCGCTCGCCGGACGAGATGAACTGGTCGATCACCACCTGGGCGCCGTTCACGAAGTCGCCGAACTGGGCCTCCCACAGCACCAGGGTGTTCGGATCGGCGAGCGAATAGCCGTATTCGAAACCGAGCACCGCCTCTTCGGACAGGGCGGAGTCGATCACCTCGAAGTGGGCCTGGCCTTCGCGCAGGTTGTTCAGCGGGACATAGCGGGCCTCCGTCGACTGGTCGACGATGCCCGAGTGGCGCTGGGAGAAGGTGCCGCGTACCGAGTCCTGGCCGGACAGCCGCACCGGGAAGCCCTCATCCAGCAAGGAGGCGAACGCCAGGTGCTCGGCCGTCGCCCAGTCGATGCCGGCGCCCGTCTCGATCATCTCGCGCCGGGTCTCGACCACTCGCTTCAGCGTCTTGTGGATGTCGACGTGGTTCGGGATCGTGGTGAAGCGGGTCCCCAGGTCCTTCAGCTTGGACAGGGGCACGGCCGTCTTGCCGCGCCGCTCGTCGTCTTCCGGCAGGCCGACGCCCTTCCACTGGCCGTCCAGCCAGTCGGCCTTCTCGGCCTTGAAGGCCTTGCCCGCCTCGAACTCCGCGTCGAGGAAGGCCTCGAACTCGGCCACCCGGCGCTCCACCTCCTCGGCCGTGATCACGCCCTCGGAGACCAGCCGCCGCGCATAAAGCTCGCGCGTCGACGGCAGGGCTCGGATCTTCGAATACATCACCGGCTGGGTGAAGGTCGGATCGTCGCCCTCGTTGTGGCCGAAGCGGCGGTAGCAGAACATGTCCACCACCACGTCCTTGCCGAACTTCTGGCGGAACTCGGCGGCCACCTTGGCGGCGAAGACCACGGCTTCCGGATCGTCCCCGTTCACGTGGAAGATCGGCGCCTGGACCATCAGCGCCACGTCCGAGGGATAGGGGCTGGAGCGGCTGTTCCGAGGCGAGGTGGTGAAGCCGATCTGGTTGTTGATGACGAAGTGGAAGGTGCCGCCCGTGCGGTAGCCCTTCAGTCCCATCAGGGCGAAACACTCCGCCACGACGCCCTGGCCGGCGAAGGCGGCGTCGCCGTGGATCAGCACCGGCAGCACCTTGGAGCGGTCCAGCGCCCATTCGGCTTCGGGGCGCCCGGCGTTGGCCTCGCGGATGTCGAAGGCCTGCTTGGCCCGGGCCTTGCCCAGCACCACCGGATTGACGATCTCCAGGTGGGACGGGTTGGCCGTCAGCGACAGGTGCACCCGGTTGCCGTCGAACTCACGGTCCGACGAGGCGCCCATGTGGTATTTGACGTCGCCCGAGCCCTCCACGTCCGACGGCACGGAGGAGCCGCCCTGGAACTCGTGAAACAGGGCGCGGTAAGGCTTGCCCATCACCGCCGCGAGGGTGTTCAGGCGCCCCCGGTGAGCCATGCCGAGCACGATCTCGTCGACGCCCAGGCCGCCGCCCCGCTTGATCACCTGCTCCATGGCCGGAACCATGGCCTCGCCCCCGTCCAGGCCGAAGCGCTTGGTGCCGGGGAAGCGCTTGTGCAGGAAGCGCTCGAAGGTCTCCGCCTCGATCAGCTTGGCCAGGATGGCCAGCTTGCCTTCCTTGGTGAAGGCGTTCTCGTGGTACTTGTCCGGCCCCTCGATGCGCTGCTGTAGCCAGGCCTTCTCCTCCGGCTCGGCGATATGCATGAACTGCACGCCGATGGAGCCGCCGTAGGTGCGCTTGAGGATGTCCAGTACCTCGCGGACCGTGCCGGTCTGAAGGCCCAGCACGCCGTCGAGGAAGATCGGCCGGTCGAGGTCCGCGCCGGTGAAGCCGTAGAACTCGGGCGTCAGCTCCGGATTGCTGACCGGCTTCTCGATGCCGAGCGGATCGAGGTTGGCCTGGAGGTGGCCCCGCACCCGCCAGGCGCGGATCAGCATCAGGGCGCGGATGGAGTCATGTGCGGCGGCGCGGATGGCGTCGGCGGACACGTCGGCCTTGGCCGACGCGGCGGTGGCGCCGCCCTTGGCCTTCGGGTCAGGCTTGGGGGCCGGCCAGCGGCCGTCGAAGACGCCCAGCTCCTCGGACGGTTCGGTCGTGACCCCGCGCCCCCAGGCGCCCGCGCCCGCCGCCTGTCGCACCTGATCGGCGCTGTCCCGCAGCTGATCGAAGAAGGCGCGCCATTCCGGCGAGACCGAGCCTGGGTCCGAAGCCCAGCGCTCGTGCAGATCCTCGATGAAGGCGGCGTTGGAGCCGTAGAGGAAGGAGGTCTCGGCGAAGACCTGGTTCAGCCGCCCGGCGTCGTCAGCCATCGTGTCCGTTCGTCATCAGGCGCGCGCGACAGCCCCCGCCGCGCGCGAGTTCGGCGTCCATATAGGCCCAAGTTGTTGACGGGTCATGCCCTGAAGCTTGGGAAAATGCGCTGCGCCGCGCGATAGAGTCCTTCTCGCGCAACGGGAGAAGGGAAGGTTGATCAGCCCTTCAGCGCCTCGAGCAGGGTTTCACCCAGCTTGGCCGGGGACGGCGAGACGCGGATGCCGGCGGCTTCCATGGCCGCGATCTTGGAGTCCGCGTCGCCCTTGCCGCCCGAAACGATGGCGCCGGCGTGGCCCATGGTGCGGCCGGGAGGCGCGGTGCGGCCGGCGATGAAGCCGGCCATGGGCTTCTTGCGGCCCTTCCTGGCTTCGTCGATGAGGAACTGGGCGGCCTCTTCCTCGGCCGTGCCGCCGATCTCGCCGATCATGATGATGCTCTGGGTGGCCTCGTCGGCCAGGAACATCTCCAGCACGTCGATGAACTCCGTGCCCTTGACCGGGTCGCCGCCGATGCCGACCGCCGTGGTCTGGCCGAGGCCGGCGTTGGAGGTCTGGAACACCGCCTCATAGGTCAGGGTGCCGGAGCGGGAAACCACGCCGACGGAGCCCTTCTTGAAGATGTTGCCCGGCATGATGCCGATCTTGCACTCGCCGGGCGTCAGCACGCCCGGGCAGTTGGGCCCGATCAGGCGGGACCTGGAGCCCATCAGCGCCTTCTTCACCCGCACCATGTCCAGCACAGGGATGCCCTCGGTGATGCAGACGATCAGCGGGATCTCGGCGTCGATGGCTTCCAGGATGGAGTCGGCGGCGAAGGGCGGAGGCACATAGATGGCGCTGGCGGTCGCGCCGGTCTTCTCCACCGCCTCGCGCACCGTGTCGAACACCGGCACGCCCACCGCCGTCTGGCCGCCCTTGCCGGGCGTCACGCCGCCCACGACCTGGGTGCCGTAGGCGATCGCCTGCTCGGTGTGGAAGGTCCCCTGCGAGCCGGTGATGCCCTGGGTGATCACCCGGGTGTTGCGGTCGACAAGAATGGACATGAGGCAGCCTTCAGCGGGTCGGGAGGGAGACGGGCGCCTCCCTAGCGCAGCGCTCGACGGGTGGAAAGGGCGCTAGCGCCTGCGACGACGGCTGCTCCGCGAGCCGCCGTGGCTGCGCTCGGTGAAGGCCGCGGCGACGATGGAGGCCAGGGCCGGGTTGCGCAGGAAGATCCAGCCGCCCGCCAGCGCCGCCACCGTGCCCAGGATCGGCCGCTGGCGGAACAGCATGTAGGCGCGCGCGCCCAAGCCTTCCGGCTCGGCCTCGGCCTCCTCCTCCACCTCCTCCTGCCGCTTCAGATAGGCGGAGGCGACGACGACGGCGACCACCGCGAACAAGGCGCAGGTGATCGCGGCCGAGGCGGCCGGCACCAGCACCAGGCTCAGCAGGTGATAGATGGCCACCCCGAGGAAGACGGTGGCCACCCCCAGGGCGCCGAGGGCGACGCCCGCCGCCCCGGCCTTTCGGACCAGCCCCTTGCCGATCATCAGCGGCGACGGCCCGACAGCAGCAGGCCGAGCACCACGCCCACGCCGAGCGCGATGGCGGTGGACTGGATCGGGCGCTCCTGCACCCGCTCGGTGACGTAGCGTTGGGCCTCGTCCAGGCGCTCGGCGGCGTCGTCATAGTACTCGCGGCCGCGCAGACGCGCCTGATCGTAGTAGACCCGCGCCTTCTCGCGGGCGACCTCGGCCTGTTCCCGCAGCAGGGCCTCGGCCTCCCGGACGCGTTCGCGCAGCTTGGCGGCCTCCTCGCGGGCGCCGGCCTTGATGTCGTCGCCGAGGACGTTGAGGTCGGCCTTGATGTCTTCTCGAGCCTTGGTGGGCATGATGCGCGCTCCGGTCTTAAGCTTGACGGTTAAATAGGAAATCCTGCGCCGGAACGCCACCGCTACGCTCGCGGTTCCCCACGGCGCGGCAGGAGACGCGCCGGCGCGGCGCCCGCTGGCGCGACCTCCGCTCCCGGCCTACAGAACCGCCATGACCCAATGGCTGTTCCCGCCGGCGGAAACGCCGTCCCTTCCCATCGTCGGCCGGGCCGAGCGCTTTCCCGTTCGCCGCATCCTGTGCGTGGGCCAGAACTACGCCGCCCACGCCCGGGAGATGGGGGCCGACGGCCGCGCGCCGCCCTTCTTCTTCTCCAAGCCCGCCGACGCCCTGGTGACGGACGGACGCGACCCGGCCTATCCCTCCGCGACGGAGAACCTGCACCATGAGATCGAGCTGGTCTGCGCGATCGGCGAGGGGGCACAGATCGTCGGCTGGGCGGTGGGCTGCGACCTGACGCGGCGCGACCTTCAGGCGGCGGCCAAGGCGGCGGGCAAGCCGTGGGACGCGGCCAAGGGCTTCGATCAGTCCGCCCCTTGCGGGCCGCTGACGCTGGGCCCCGGGCCCGAGCCCGAGGCCGAGATCGCGCTGTCGGTCAACGGCGAAGGGCGCCAGCGGGGTCGCCTGTCGGACATGATCTGGAACCCGGACGAGGTGCTGGAGGCGGCCGGTCGCCTGTGGCGGCTGGCGCCCGGCGACCTGATCTTCACCGGCACGCCCGAGGGGGTGGGTCCGCTCGCGCCCGGCGACCGGGTGGAGGCGACCATCGCGGGCCTGGAGCCGCTGCGCTTCGAGGTTCGGCCATGATCCTGCACGGCTATTGGCGCTCCAGCGCCTCCTATCGCGCGCGCATCGGCCTGAACCTGAAAGGCCTGGCCTATGCGACGGCCTCCCACGATCTGCGCAAAGGCGAGCAGAAGGCCGAGGCCTATCTGGCCGCCAATCCGCAGGGGATGGTGCCGGCGCTGGCGCTCGCGGATGGCGAGGTGCTGATCCAGAGCCCGGCCATCCTGGAATGGCTGGAAGAGACCCATCCGCAGCCGCCGCTCCTTCCCGCCGATCCCCTCCACAGGGCGCGGGTGAGGGGCATGGCCGCGCTGATCGGCTGCGACATCCATCCGCTGAACAATCTGCGGGTGTTGACCGAAATCCGGACCGCCTTCGGGGCCGACCAGGGCCAGGTCGACGCCTGGGCGGCCCGATGGATCATCCCCGGCTTCGAGGCCCTGGAGCGGCTGGTGAGCCGGCACGGCCGGGGCTGGTGTTTCGGCGACCGGCCGACGCTCGCGGACTGCTATCTCATCCCCCAGCTCTACTCGGCGCGCCGCTTCAATGTGGCGCTGGACGCCTTTCCGCGCCTGCTGGAGGTGGAGCGCGCGGCCGAAGGGCGCCCGGCCTTCCAGACGGCGCATCCGGACCGCCAGCCCGACGCGGACCAAGCTTAGCGGTAACTTCCGCGAAACCTCTCGGTGAGCCGGCCTTAAACTTTCCGTGCGCACGGTTCGCGGGTGACGCCGGACCTCCTCGCCAGCCCCGCCTCCAAGCTCGCCCTCGCCGTGGTGACCGCGCCGGAGCGCGCGCCCGCGCCTCCGACCGGCGCGCGCGAGGACGCCCTGCGCCACCTGCTCGGCACCGCCGCCGACGCGGGCGTGACCAAGGTGGCGACGCGGCCCGAAGGCGACGGCGAACGGCTGCTCGGCCAGGCCTGGCCCTTCCCGTCCCCCTTCCAGGTGTCGGTCAAAACGGTTTCCGTTTCAGAAGGCGTCGACCGGGTCGAGGCCCGGGCGCGCCGCTCGCTGGAGCGGCTCGGGCTGCCGCGCGGCGAGACCCTGCTCGTGTCATCGGCCCAGGATTTGGCCGGGGCCGACGGCCGCGCCCTGTGGGACCGGCTGCAGCAGCTGAAGGCCCGGGGTCTGTTTCGCAAGATCGGCGTCTGCGCCCGACTGGATGACGGCCCCGTCCCCCTCGCCCGTCGGTTCGAGCCGGACGTGATCCAGCTGCCCTGCAACCTGCTCGACCAGCGCGCGCACCGCACAGGCGTGATCGCCGAACTCGCCATGCAGGGCGTGAGCGTCAGCCTGTCGTCGGTGTTCGCCGGCGGTGCCCTGTTCGCCGGGGGCGAGACCGTGTCGGAAGCCTGGAGCGCGCACGCGCACGGCCTGTCGCGCCTGCGCCGCCGTCTCGCCGAGGCCCGCATCGATCCGATGCAGGCGACCCTGGCCTATACGCTGGGCATCGCCGAGGCGTCACAGGTGACCGCCAGCGTCGCCTCGGCCGCCGAGCTGCGCGCTGTCCTGGCCGCGGCCCACGCGCCGCGCCCGGACCTCGACTGGTCGTCCATGGCGCTGGAGACGGCGCAGGTCGGCGCCGGCGCCGCTCCCCGCCTGGTCAGTAGCGCAGCCTGAGCCCCAGATAGCCGGAGCGGCCGGGCTCGCCGTAGCCCAGCACCTGCTGATGCCGCTGGTCCGACAGGTTCTCGACCCGGGCGAAGACCTCCACCCGCTCGTTTAGGTCCCAGCCGGCATTGAGGGCGGCGGTGACGAAGCCTTCCCGCACCCCGCCGAAATCGTCCTGATCGCCCTCGGCCCGGACGGTCAGCGCCGCCCTCAGCCGCGCGCCCGTCCAACCGAGCGTGGCCGACCCGGCGTGCTCGGGCACGCGCAGCAGCCGTTCGCCGGTGGAGGCGTCGACCGCGTCCGTCCAGGCATAGGCGGCCGTGACGTCCCAGCCGGCGGCCAGCCGCGCGCGGCCTTCCAGTTCCACACCGTCCGTGCGGGCGCGCGCGATGTTCTCGTAGAAGCTGTCGAAGGTGACCGGATCGAAGCGATAGGCGATCTGGTCCTTCACCGTCAGCCGATAGGCGGTGGCCCGGGCCTCGACCCGCCCATCGGGGGCCCGCCAGCCCAGCGCCAGCTCGGCCCCCTCCGCCGTCTCGGGCTTCAGCCGCGGGAAGGGCTGGGACGAGAAGCAGAAGTCGCAGACCGCCTGGCTGATCGACGGCGCCTTGAAGCCGGTGCCGTAGGCTCCGGACAGGACGAGGCCTCCTCCGACCGCCCAGGCCGCGGAGGCGCGGCCGGTGGTTTCGCCTCCGAAGTCGTCGGTGGCGTCGTGGCGCAGGGCGGCGGACAGGCTCAGCCGTTCCGTGACCTGAAGCCGACCCAGCGCGAAGGCGGAGGTCGTCGCCAGCCCGGCCTCCTCGCCCGTGGACAGGGAGCCGGACGTTTCCTCCCGCTCGGCGCCCACCGCATAGGACAGGGTCTCGGCCAGGGCGCGGCCATCCGCCTGCCAGCGCAGCAGCCGACGCTCCCCCTCGTAGCGATCCGGCATGAAGGGCGAGACCGTCTCCCGCTCCAGCCCCGAGCCCGCCAGCATCAGCTGATGATCCAGCGCCGCCGCGCGGCCGCGCAGCCTGACGAAGGCCGACAGGCTGTCGGTCTTCTGTCGCTCGTCGGTGTCCGACAGGGCGAAGGCGGGCGGCGGATAGCCGTCGCGCTCGGCGTCGAGCTTCGACCAGCGCAGGCCGCCGTCCAGGGCGGCCCAGCGACCCCTGAGGTTCACGGTCGCGCTCTCCAGCCCGTCGCGCTCCGGATTGCCGTCGCGCGCCTCGGCGGCCGGGATCCCGTCCGAGCGGAGGCCGGACACCGTCAGGCCCAGCGCCCGCCGCCCTTCCGCGAACCCCGCCGAGACGCGCCCGCGCACCGTCTCGAACGAGCCCGCCTCCACCTCCGCGGACAGGCCGCGAGGCGCGCGGGTGGTGAAGGCGATCACGCCGCCGATGGCGTCGGAACCCCACAAGGACGATTGCGGCCCGGAGAGAACCTCCACCCGCTCCACGTCCGACAGGTCGAAGCCGCCGAGATCGAAGGCGCCGTTCACCTCCGACGGATCGTTCACCGGCACGCCGTCGACGAGCACCAGGGTCTTGCCCGGCCCGGCCCCCCGGATGCGCGCCTGGGCCACGCCGCCGAAGGCGCCTGAGCGGGCCACCGACACACCGGGCACATCACTCAGGATGTCGGCGGCGAAGCGGGCTCCGCGACGGTCGATGGCGTCGCGGTCGATCACCCGCGCGCCCGGGGTCTGGTGCTGGATGGCAGGCAGGCGCGCGGCGGTCACCACCACCTCCGGCAGGGCGGTCTGCTCCTGCGCGCCGACGGGGGTGCAGATGGCGGCCCCCAGCGCGGCCGTGGTCAACAGTTGAAGTCGGCGCATGGGCGCTCCCGTCAAGCCCCGCGACCGCGCGCGCCGGGCGTGAACAGCGACCGACCCGCTCCGGATGGTCCGAAGGCGGCGCTGAGGTCGGGTCGCTGCGACGGACTCGTGCCCCGCGCCTCTGTCTGGTCCCGGACAGCGGCGAGCGACGGCGGCGGCCAGGTCTCCTGGCTTGCGGGTCACCGGGGCCGAGCCCGGTCGAGGTCGAGGACCCCGGCCCGGAGACTTGACCGACTGAACGTCGCGTCGTCCTCGCCTTCCCGGTCGGCCGGAGCCTTCCAGTGACGCCGGGAGCGAGCTCCCGGATCGGACGGCGCCCTCGCCGCCTACAGTTGCGGGCACAGCCGCGGTGTCCGACCGCGTTCCCTTGAACCGCCTGCGCGCCTTGTGACCCTGTGCGCAAGCCTGTGCAAGACTCCTCCGCCGCGCTTGAGCCGGCGCGCCGGTTCCGCCACCATCGCCGTCCCCATGAACGCCCCCGTCCGCCATCCGCCCGCCGTGGCCGCCGAAGCCGGCGTGACCCCCGTGATGGCTCAGTTCCTTCAGGCCAAGGCGGGTCATCCGGACGCGCTGCTGTTCTTCCGCATGGGCGATTTCTACGAGCTGTTCTTCGAGGACGCGGAGACGGCGGCGGCGGCGCTCGGCATCGCCCTGACGCGGCGGGGCAAGCACCAGGGCGAGGACATCCCCATGGCCGGCGTCCCGGCCCACGCCATGGAGGGCTATCTCGCCCGCCTCATCCGCCAGGGCCACCGCGTCGCCATCTGCGACCAGCTGGAGGACCCGGCCGAGGCGAGAAAGCGCGGCTCCAAGGCGGTGGTGCGGCGCGACGTGGTGCGGGTGGTCACGCCCGGCACGCTGACGGAGGACTCGCTGCTGGACGCGCGGGGCGCCAACCGGCTGGCGGCCGTCGCGGTGCGCAAGGGCCGCGCGGCGGTGGCCGTGGCCGAGTTGTCGTCCGGCGCCGTGGACGCCGTGGCCTGCGCCCTGGAGGACCTGGCCGCGACCCTCGCCTCCTTCCGCCCGTCGGAAGTGCTGGTGCCCGATCGGCTGTTCGGAGACGAGGGCCTGAAGGCGGCGCTCGACGGCTCCGGCGGCGTGGTCCAGGCCCTGCCCCAGGCTCTGGCGGAGCCCACCGCCGCTCGAGCCCGCGTCGAGCGCCTCTACGGCGTGACCTCCCTGGACGGCTTCGGCGCCTTCGAGGAGGCGGAAGTGTCGGCGCTGGGCCTGGTCGCCAGCTATCTGGAAACGACCCAGGCGGGACGACCCCCGGCGCTGAACCCGCCCCGGCGCGGAGGCGAGACGGGCTATCTGGCCATCGACCCGACCACCCGGCAAGGCCTGGAGATCGACCGCACCCAGCGCGGCGAGCGGGACGGCTCGCTGCTGCACTGCCTGGACCGGACGGTGACGGCGGGAGGGGCCCGGGCCCTGGCCGAGCGGGTCGCCCGCCCCTTGCGCGATCCGACGGCCATCAACGCCGCCCTGGACGCGGTCGAATGGCTGCTGGAGCGCCGCGACCTGCGCCGCACCCTGCGCGAGACCCTCAGGGCCTCCGCCGACGTGGCGCGCGCCGTGTCGCGGCTGGCGCTGGGCCGGGGCGGACCCCGCGACCTCGCCGCCATCCGCTCCGGCCTGGTGACGGCCCAGACCTTGTCGGCCGTCTTCGCCACGGCGCGGGAGCCGCTGCGCGGGCCGCCGTCGCGGATCGAGACCTGCCTCGACCGTCTGGCGCTGTCGCCGGAGGTGGACAGGCTGCTGGCCGATCTCTCCGCCGGTCTGGTGGACGAGCCGCCGCATCTGGCGCGCGACGGCGGCTATGTGCGCCCGGGCTTTCGCCCCGAACTGGACGCCGCCCGGACCCTGCGGGACGATAGCCGCAAGGTCGTGGCCGAGCTCGAAGCCGAGGCCGTGCGCGCCTCCGGCGTGCCCTTCAAGGTGCGGCACAACGCGGTGCTGGGCTATTTCCTGGAAACCACCGCCAAGGCCGCCGAGCCGCTGATGCGGGCGGGGCCGGACAGCCCCTTCATCCATCGCCAGACCCTGGCCAACCAGGTGCGCTTCACCACGGTGGAGCTGTCGGAACTCGACGCCAAGATCAGCCAGGCCGGCTTCCGCGCCCTGGCCATCGAGGGCGAGACCTTCGAGCAGTGGCGACGCGCGGCCGAGATCCTGGCCCCGGCGCTCCAGGCCCTAGCCGAGGCCCTGGCCGAGCTGGACGCCCACGCCGCCCTCGCGGAATGGGCCGAGGAGGTCGGCGCCGTGCGCCCGCTGGTGGACGGCAGCCTGATCTTCGAGGTGGAGGCGGGCCGCCATCCCGTGGTGGAGGCGGCGGTGAAGGCGGCGGGGCGGCCCTATACGCCCAACCCCTGCCGGCTGGACGGCGCCGGGGCGGCTTGCGCGCGGCTGTCGCTCGTCACGGGTCCGAACATGGCGGGCAAGTCGACCTTTCTGCGCCAGAACGCCCTTCTGGTGATCCTGGCCCAGGCGGGCTGTTTCGTGCCCGCCAAGAGCATGCGCCTGGGCGTGGTCGACCGGCTGTTCAGCCGCGTGGGGGCCGGCGACGACCTGGCCCGCGGGCGATCCACCTTCATGACCGAGATGGTGGAGACCGCCGCCATCCTGACCCAGGCCACGGCCCAGTCCTTCGTCGTGCTGGACGAAATCGGGCGCGGCACCGCCACCTACGACGGCCTCGCCATCGCCTGGGCGGTGGCGGAGGCCCTGCACGACGTGAACCGCGCGCGGACGCTGTTCGCCACCCACTACCACGAGCTGGCCGCGCTGGAGCAGCGGCTGGCCCATGTCTGCAACCTGTCCATGAAGGCGCGGGAGTGGAACGGGGAGCTGGTCTTCCTGCACGAGGCGCAGCCGGGGGCCGCAGACCGCTCCTATGGCGTCCAGGTGGCGAAGCTGGCCGGGGTTCCGGCGGACGTCGTGGCCCGCGCGCGTTCGGTGCTGGAGAGGCTGGAGGGGGAGAAGGCCGCGCAAGGGCGGCTGGACGACCTGCCTCTGTTCGCCGCCTCAGAGCCCGCGCCGGTGCGCGAGCCCAGCCGCGTCGAGGCCGCCCTGGCCGGGATCGATCCCGACGACCTGTCGCCTCGCGAGGCGCTGGAAGCGCTCTACCGGCTGAAGGGGCTCGCCTGAGCCGTCAGTAGCCGAAGTCGGTCACGCACATGTAGCGATAGGTGGCGTGCGTGCCGCAGGCCGCGCCGATCCGGCGATAGCCCGTCTGAAAGATGTTCTTGCGGTGGCCCCGGTCGCGCACGCCGTCGTCGACCAACAGCTGCAGCACCACCGCCTCGGCCGACTGCGGAGAGCCATAGGCGATGTTCTCCCCGCCATAGGGCGCGGCGCCCCGCCGGGTGAAGCGGTGGGTGAAGTTGCGGCCGTCCGAGCTCGCGTGACCCAGCGCCCCCTTGGGGCCCTGGTCGCTCACATGGTCGAGCGCGGCCGCCGCCAAGGCCTCGTCGTGATCCAGGGCCGGCACCGGCCGCTGCCGCTCCAGGTGGGCGATGGCCTCGTCCACGGCGGCGACCCCCTCCTGGGTGACGATGTCGATCTGGCCCGGCTGGCGCAGCACATGCCCGACGTAGAGCCGCCGATGCGCACGCAGCTTGGCGGCGTAGGCGCGCGGGTCGGTGCGGGCGAGGTTGACCTCGGACACCAGGTCGCGCGCCACGCTGGAGTCCGCCGCGGCCGGGGCGGGCTCGGTCACCAGAAGAGCGAAAAAAAGCGGCAGCACGTGGAACGCATAACCCACTTCGCGTGTTGTGCCGAGTCGCATCCGGCACATGCCGTTCACGCGCGGCCGGTGCTAGGCTCCCGCTCCATGGCCGATCTCGACCCCCAGCTGCTGCGGCTCGCCGACGCGCCGGATCCGCGTCGTGCGGTGACCAAGGCGCTCGCGGCGCGCTGGACTGCGGCCCGCGCCCGCGCCCGGCGGCGGCTGGAGGGCGGGCTGGGCGGCGTCGAGGTCGCGCGCCTCCACGCCGGCGCGGCCGACGACCTGTTGCGGTGGCTGTGGGACTTCACCACCCAGGCCCTCTATCCAGCGCCGAACCCGACGGACGCCGAGGCCCTGGCCCTGCTCGCCGTCGGCGGCTACGGGCGCGGCGTCCTGGCGCCCTTCTCCGACCTGGACATCCTGTTCCTGCGGCCTTGGAAGCCCAACGCCCGCTCGGAGCAGGTGGCGGAGTTCATCCTCTACTGCCTATGGGACCTGGGACTGAAGGTCGGCTCGTCCGCCCGCTCCGTCGACGAGAGCCTGAAGCTGGCGCGCCAGGACATGACGGTGCGCACCGCGCTTCTGGAGGCGCGGGTGATCGCCGACGAGCGGGAGCTCGGAGAGGGCTTCATCGCCCGCTTCCGCAAGGAGGTGGCCAAGGCCGACCCGCGTCCCTTCATCGCGGCCAAGCTGGAGGAGCGGGACGCCCGCCACGCCCGGGCAGGCTCGGTGCGCTACCGGGTCGAGCCCAACGTCAAGGACGGCAAGGGCGGACTTCGCGACCTGAACGCCCTGTTCTGGATCGCCCGCTCCCTGGCCCCGGAAAGCCCCCTCGGCGCGCGGGCGCTGCAGGACCTTCTGACCCCGCGCGAGCAGCGAACCTTCGAGGAGGCGTTCGACTTCCTTTGGCGGGTGCGGGCTCATCTGCATTGGGCGTCCGGCCGCGCCAACGAGCAGCTGACCTTCGACCTCCAGCCCGAGATCGCCCGGCGCATGGGCTGGCGGGGCCGGGGCGAGGAGCCGGGGGTGGAGCGTTTCATGCGCCGCTACTTCCTGGTGGCCCGCGACGTCGGCGCCCTGACCCGCGCGGTCAGCGCCCAGCTGGAGGCGAGACAGCAGAAGAAGGCGCGCACCCTGTCGCGCCTCCTGCCCGGCCGGCGAAAGAAACTGGAGGCGGAAGGCCTGCTGATCGACGAGGGACGGTTGTCGGTCGAGGGGCCGGAGGTGTTCCGGCGCGATCCGGTCAAGCTGCTGTCCCTGTTCGTCGAGGCCGACCGGCAGGACCTGGACCTGCACCCCGACGCCTTCTCGGCCGTCACCCGCTCCCTGTCCCTGGTCACGCCTCAGCTGAGGCGCGACCCGCGCGCCGCCGAGGCGCTCCTGGACGTGCTGGCGCGGGGGCAGCGCCCCTATCGCGTACTCACCATCATGAACGAGACGGGGCTGCTCGGCCGCTTCCTGCCCGAATGGGGGCGGATCGTGGGCCAGACCCAGTTCAACATGTACCACGCCTATACGGTGGACGAGCACACGCTCCAGGCCGTGGGCATCATCAACGACATCTGGCGCGGCAAGCTCCGGGACGATCACCCGCTCGCCACCGAGATCGTCCACCGGGTGTCGGACTTCGAGGCGCTGATGCTGGCCATGCTGCTGCACGACGTCGGCAAGGGCGGCGACCGCGGCCAGCTGGAGGACGGGGCGACGGCGGCCCGGCGAGCCTGCGAGCGCCTGGGCGTCGACAGCCGGCGCATCGAACTTGTGGTCTGGCTGGTGCGCAACCACCTGGCCCTGTCCGACTACGCCCAGAAGCGGGACGTCACCGATCCGGCGACGGTGCGCGCCTTCGCCGAATTAGTCGGGGATCCGGAGCGGCTGCGCCTGCTGCTCGTGCTGACCGTGGCCGACATTCGCGCCGTGGGGCCAGGGGTGTGGAACAGCTGGAAGGGCCAGCTGATGCGCGACCTCTACAAGCGCGTCGACGCCCTGTTCCGGGGCGAGCGGCTGGGCGGCGCCGACCCCCTGGGCGACTTCCCGCTGCTGCTGGATCAGGCGCGGGATCGCGGCGCGGCCGCGGACGCGCGCCTGGCGCGGGAGGGGGGCGAGCACGCCGCGACCCGCGTCGCGGTCGCCGCCCTCGACCGCCCGGGCCTGTTCTCCGATCTCGCCTCCACCCTGGCCGTCGCGGGGGCCGACGTGGCGGGCGCCCGCGTCGCCACGGCCGAGGACGGCTGGGCGCTCGACGTGTTCGAGGTTCAGGACGGCGCGGGGCTGCCCTACGGCCAGGCCGAGCCGCGCCGTCTGCAACGGTTGATCGAGGCGCTCGAGTCCGCCGCGCTCGGCAGGTTGACGGTGGCGGCGCCGGGCGGCGGCGCGGTGAGCGCGCGCCGCGCCGCCTTCGAGGTGCGTCCGGTGGTGATGGTCGATCACCAGGCTTCGGAGCGGGCCACCGTGGTGGAGGTGTCCGGCGCCGACCGCCCGGGCCTGCTCGCCGAGCTGGCCCAGACCCTGTCGAGGCACGGCCTGTCCATCCGATCCGCCCACGTCGCCTCTTTCGGCGCCCGCGCCGTCGACGCGTTCTATGTGACGGACGGCCAGGGCGAGCCCCTGCGTCCGGGGCCGGAGCTGGAGCGGCTGAAGGCGGCGCTGCTGACGGTGCTGGACCACGCGCCCGAGATCTCCGGCGGCAAGGCCGTCACACGCGTTCGCGCCAGCCTGCGGGACGTGTCGGCCCTGTCGGCGTGACGCTTGCTCGCGGAGGTCCGGGACCCTAGACCAGCGTCGCCCCTCCGTCTTCCGAGCTTTCGATGAGCCTGGCGCGCAACACCCTCGTCCAGTCGACGCTCACGCTCGGCAGCCGGCTGCTCGGCTTCGCCCGCGACATGGCGCTCGCGGCCCGCTTCGGCCAGGGGCCGCTGATGGACGCCTTCACCACCGCGCTCATGCTGCCGAACATGTTCCGGCGGCTGTTCGCGGAGGGGGCGTTCGCCCAGGCCTTCGTGCCGGTCTACGGCGGCGTCCGGGCGCGCGAGGGGGAGGAGGCCGCCGCCGTCACGGCGTCCGAGGCCCTGTCCTTCATGTTCGCGGTCGTGGCCCTGTTCTGCATCATCCTCCAGGTGCTGATGCCCTGGATCATGCCCTGGCTGCTGTCGGCCTATCGCGACCAGCCGGACGTCATGTGGGCGGCGATCGCCGCCACCCAGCTGGCCATGCCCTACCTCGCGTGCATGACCATCGCCTCCCTGCTGTCGGGAGTGCTGAACACGGCGGGCAGGTTCGCCCTGACGGCCGCCGTGCCGGTCTTCCTCAATCTCTGCACGCTGGCGCCCCTGCTCGGCACCCTGCTGATCTCCGATTTCAGCCGGACCCAGCTGCTGCTCGTCGTCTCCGCCGCCGTGACCGTCTCGGGCGTGATCCAGGCGGGGCTCCTGTGGTGGGGCGTGCGGCGGCTGGGGGTGAGGCTGAAGCTCGGGCTGCCGCGCCTGACGCCTACGGTGAAGCGGGCGCTGGCGCTGGCCGTGCCGGGCGCGCTCGCGGGCGGGGCCATGCAGGTGAACTCCGCCGTCTCCCAGGTGCTGGCGGGATCGGACGAGGGCGCGCGCTCGGTGCTCTACAACGCCGATCGCCTGTATCAACTGCCGCTCGGCCTGGTGGGCGTGGCCATCGGCCTGGCCCTGGTGCCGCGCCTGACCCGCGCCTTCGTTCAGAACGATCACGAGGGCGGACGGCGGACGCTGGAGGACGGGGTGACGCTCGCCATGGCCTTCACCCTGCCCGCCGCCATCGCCCTGTTCGTCATGCCCTTCTTCGTCATAGACGCCACCGTGACGCGGGGCGCCTTCACCTCGGAGGACGCCGCCCGCACCGCCGATGTGCTGCGCCAGTTCGCTTGGGGCGTGCCGGCCTTCGTTCTGGCCAAGGTGCTGACCCCGCCCTTCTTCGCCCGCGAGGACACGCGCCGGCCGATGATCTACGCCATTGTCTCGGTGGTCATCACCGTGACGCTCGGGACGGTGCTGTTCCTGGGGCTGAGGCGGATGGGCCTGGACGGCGTGCTGGGGCTGGCGGTCGCGACCTCCCTGTCGGCCTGGGTCAATGTCGCGCTGCTGAGCGGGACCCTCGCGCGCGAAGGCGCCTGGACGCCCACGCCGCGCTTCCTGTCCCGACTGTTCCGTGTCCTTTTGGCGAGCGGCGTCATGGCAGGCGTGCTCCTTCTAGCCAGCCGCTTCTATCCGGAACTGTCGCGCCTGCTGTTAGCCAAGGAGGTGGCCGTGGTGGTCGTGTGTGGCGTCGGCGCCCTTGTCTACGGCCTGGCGCTCGTGCTCTTGCGCGCCGTCACGCTTGGAGAGCTGAAGTCGGCCCTCCGGCGTGAGCCAGGCGGCGGCCCCTCCGCCTCCACCGGACTGGACTAGATGACCGAAGAGACCCCTACCTACGGCGGCCCGCGCCGCATCCTGTCCGGCATCCAGGCGTCCGGCGCCCTGCACCTGGGCAACTACCTCGGCGCGCTGAAGCGCTTCACCGAGATGCAGAACTCCGGCGCGCCCTGTTTCGTCTTCGTCGCCGACCTGCACGCCGTCACCGTCTGGCAGGAGCCCGAGAAGCTCCAGGCCCAGACGCGCGAGATCGCCGCCGCCTATCTGGCGTCCGGCCTCGATCCCGCCCGCTCGGTGATCTGGCCCCAGTCCGCGGTGCGCGCGCATACGGAGCTGGCCTGGATCTTCAACTGCGTCGCCCGGCTCGGCTGGCTCGACCGCATGACCCAGTTCAAGGAGAAGTCGGGCAAGCACAAGGAGCGCTCCTCCGTCGGCCTCTACACCTATCCCGTGCTCCAGGCCGCCGACATCCTGGCCTACAAGGCGAGCGAGGTGCCGACCGGCGAGGACCAGAAACAGCATCTGGAGCTGACCCGCGACATCGCCGCCAAGTTCAACAACGACTTCGGCGTCCCCGGCTTCTTCCCCCTGCCCGAGCCCCTGACCCAGGGGCCGGCGCCGCGCGTCATGAGCCTGCGCGACGGCCAGGCCAAGATGTCCAAGTCCGACCCTTCGGACCAGAGCCGCATCAACCTGACCGACGACGCCGACGCCATCGCCGCCAAGGTGCGGAAGGCCAAGACCGACCCTGAGCCCCTGCCCGAGACGGTGGAGGCGTTGGACGGGCGACCGGAGGCCAGGAACCTCGTCACCATCTACGCCGCGCTGTCGGACCAGAGCCGGGAGCAGGTGCTGGCGGAGTTCGCCGGTCAGGGCTTCGGCGCCTTCAAGCCCCGGCTGGCCGAGCTGGCGGTCGCCTCGCTCGCGCCGGTCACCTCGGAGATGCGCCGCCTGATGAACGAGCCGGCCGAGATCGACCGGGTGCTGAAGGACGGCGCCGAGCGCGCCTCGGCCATCGCCGATCCGGTCGTCGACGAGGTCAAGCGCATCGTCGGCTTCTGGAGAGGCTGATGCTCGAAGCCCTGTTGATCCTCGCCGCCGAGCCCGCGCCCCTCGTCGAGGTCCAGGTCCCGGAGCGCGCCGTCCTCGGCGAGCTGACCGTGCACCAGGCCCACATGATGGGCTGGATGAGCGCCGGCCGCCTGGGCGGGGAGATCGCCTTCACCGTCAGCAACGCGGGAGCCGAGCCGGATCGCGTGGTCTCGGTGAGCAGTCCGGCCGGCCCGGTGGAGCGGCTGACGCTGCAAAGCGCCACGCCGCAGGGCGTGGTGTCGCTGCCGAACGGCGATCGCACCGTGGCAGCCGCGGCTTCCGACGGCCCTGGCCTGACGCGGGTGACCGCCCACCTGTCGGACCTCGCCCGGGGCGAACCCAGCTCTCAGGCGACGGCGGTCACAATCCGCTTCGAGAGAGCCGGCGAGGTGACCGTCTTGGCGCGTCCTGTGTCGCCCGCGCCCTCGGGAGCGCGGTGAGCCACCCGCTGGACAGCCCGGCCCTGTCCGCCCTGCGGGGATGGCAGTCCGACCTGGCGGTCCAGGAGGGCGGCGCCGTTCGCTTCCGACCCGGCTACGCCGCCTTCGCCGCCGGAACGCCCGCCGACCTGGCGCGACTGCCCCGTCCCGAGGGCGGCCTGCTGATGATGGAGGCCGTGCGACCCGATCTTCCGCCGCATCAGGCGTGGCGCGAGCGCATGGGCGTGCAGATGACGCTGGAGGCGGCGCCGCCCGGCGGGACCGATCTCGACGTCCTTTCACTGGGCGAAGCGGACGCGGCCGAGATGAAGGCGCTGGCGCGTCTGACGGAGCCCGGACCCTTCTACGCCCATACCTGGCGGCTCGGACCCTTCATCGGCGTGCGGCGGGAGGGCCGGCTGATCGCCATGGCCGGCGAGCGCATGCGTCCCGACGGCTTCGCCGAGATCAGCGGCGTCTGCACCCATCCGGACCATCGCGGCGGCGGATTGGCGGCCGGCCTGATCCGGCTGAAGGCGCGCGAGATCCTGGCGCGCGGCGAGACGCCCTTCCTGCACAGCTGGGCCGACAACGCGGGCGCGCTGAAGCTCTACGAGAGCCTCGGCTTCCGCGCCCGAGCGGCCATCCACGTGATGATCCTGGGCGATCCGGATTTCTTCGCGCCGGTTTAGCCGCGCCTCACGCCGCTTCGACGCGATCCTCGCCCTCGGGCGCCTCGGCCGTGCTCTCCAGCAGCCGCCGGAAGCGGGCGTGGGCCTGAACGGCCAGGTCAGGATCATAGCGCATGGGAGGCGCGTTCATCGGCTCGTCGAAGGCGTGGGTGCCGGGCGCCGTCCAGCTCTCCATCGGCACGCCGCAGCCGATCATGGCCGCCGACACCCGGTCGGCGTTGCGCAGGGTCGTCAGGTGGTCCCGGCTGGCGGTGATCACCAGCGTTTTCGGCCGCTGCCGCCACGGCCGCATCCGGTTCAGCGCCGCCACGCCGACGTAGGGGTAGGCGAGGAAGGCCGCCTTCACCCGCTCAAGGTCCGCCGCCCACGGGTCCGCCACGCCCAGCCGTCCGGGCCGGTCTCGCGCGCAGCTCATCGCCTCCATGATGCCCCAGCCGCCGTGGCTCCAGCCCGCCACCGCCAGGCGGGAGCCGTCCACGTCAGGGCGCCGGGCCACGCCCTCCAGGGCCGCCAGGATGTCCCCCGCCCGCTCCCAGCCGCGCAGCAGCACGCCCGAGCAGACCATGGTCATGGCGAACTCGCGGCTCCAGCCGCGCGGGGCGAAGGAGTCGACGATCACCGCGCGCCAGCCCGCCGCCTTCGCCTGTTCGGCATAGATCGGCAGGTGCGGCCGCAAGCCCCCGCAACCATGGAACAGCAGCACGGTGGGCCTGGGCCGCGCATCCTCCGGCCCGTGGAAGGTCGCGAACGGCTCCAGCCGGGTCCAGCGTTCGGCAAGCGTGTCCATGGCGGGGTTGTAGCGGACGACGCCTAGTGCCGGAACACCCGGACGCCGGTGAAGGCCATGGTCAGGCCGGCCTCGTCGGCCGCCGCGATGACCTCGGCGTCGCGGATGGAGCCGCCCGGCTGGATCACCGCCGTGGCGCCCGCCGCGGCCGCCTCCAGCAGGCCGTCGGCGAAGGGGAAGAAGGCCTCGGACGCACAGGCCGAGCCCTGCGCCAGCGAATGCGCCAGGCCTTTGGCCTCCCCGGCCTCCCGCGCGCGGATGGCGGCGATGCGGGCGCTGTCCTTGCGGTTCATCTGGCCGGCGCCGATCCCCGCCGTCTGCCCGTCCTTGGCGTAGACGATGGCGTTTGACTTGACGTGCTTGGCCACGGTGAAGGCGAACAGCATGTCCTCCACCTCCTGGGCGGTGGGCTGGCGTCGCGTGACGATCTTCAGGTCCGCCGCCGTGATCCGGGCCGTGTCTCGCGACTGGACCAGGAGGCCGCCGGCGACGGAGCGGAACACCTCTCCCGTCGCCAAGGGGTCCGGCAGCCCGTCGGTCAGCAGCAGGCGCAGGTTCTTCTTGCCCCCGAAGACCGCCAGCGCCGCCTCGTCGGCGCCGGGCGCGATCACCACCTCGGTGAAAATGTCGGTGATCAGCCGGGCGTCCGCCTCCGTCAACGGCCGGTTCACGGCCACCACCCCGCCGAAGGCCGAAACGGCGTCGCATTCCAGCGCGCGCCTGTAGGCGTCCGACAGGTCGTGGCCGACGGCCACGCCGCAGGGGTTGGCGTGCTTGACGATCACGCAGGCCGGAGCCTCGAACTCCGCGACCAGCTCATAGGCCGCGTCGGCGTCGGCGATGTTGTTGTAGCCGAGCTCCTTGCCCTGCATTTGGCGCGCATTGGCCACGCCCGGCCGCCGCTCCGCCGTGCGGTAGAAGGCGCCCGTCTGGTGCGGGTTCTCGCCGTATCGCAGGGTCTGGGCCAGGCTGCCGCCGATGGTTTTCCGGGCGGGCGCCGCATCGCCGGCTTGCTGAGCGAACCAGCCGGACACCGCCGCGTCATAGGCGGCCGTGCGCGCAAAAGCCCGCGCCGCCAGCCGCTTGCGCAGGTCCAGCGAGGTCGCGCCCTCGGCCTCCAGCGCCGCCAGCACCTCGTCCATGCCCGCGGCGTCCACCACCACGGCGACGTAGCCGTGGTTCTTGGCGCCCGAGCGGATCATGGCGGGGCCGCCGATGTCGATGTTCTCGACGGCGGCTTCGAAGGCGCCGCCGCCCTCCACCGTCGCCTCGAAGGGGTAGAGGTCGATCCAGACCAGGTCGATGGGCCCGATTCCATGGGCCGTCATGGCTTCGGCATGGGCGGGGGCGTCCCGCACCCCCAGCAGTCCGCCGTGGACCACCGGATGCAGCGTCTTCACCCGCCCATCCATCATCTCCGGAAAACCGGTCAGCTGGCTGACGTCCTTCACGGGCAGGCCCAAGCCCGCGATGGCCGCGCGCGTGCCGCCGGTCGAGACCAGCTCCACGCCGGCCGCGTGCAGCGCCCTCGCCGCTCCCTCCAGCCCCGTCTTGTCGGACAGGGAAATGAGCGCCCGCCGCGGCTTCACCCGATCCGGAGCCGGCGGAAAGTCGGGAGCGGCGGGCATGGAGGATCTCGTGCGCTGGCGGGTAGAGCCGCCGCTTAGCATCGGCTGGCGCTGGGGCAAGGGGTTCATCGCCAAGGACACCAAGGAAGCTGCGCTTCCCCGCACGCGCAGCGTATCCCAACCTCGCCAGAAGGTATCGCCTGCGGCGCCGCTCAGCTCCCCTGGTGTCCTTGGTGATGAACCAGCGAGGCCAGACCCAGGCGCCGGCTCACGCCACCGGATCGCCCGGGGCGCCGGCCGGGTTCAGCTTCCATCGCACCTTGGTCTCGCCGTCGGTGCGGGCCGAGCCGCGCACCACGATCTGCAGCGAACGCCGGGTCAGGCCGTCCTCCACATGGACGGAGGGCTCGATCGCCACGTCCGGACCGTCGGTGCGGAACCACCAGCCGCGCCCGCTCTGGCCGCGCAGCAGGATGGAGCGCCGGTCGCGCGCCAGGGACGCCTGCACGCCCGGCTCGAGGTGGAAACGCACGGCGTAGGGGGCGGCGATTGGCCGGACCACGCCGCTCTGGCCTTCGGCGGGAAACAGGCGCTCCTCGGCGCGCAGCTCGTCCAGGCGCTGATCCAGATAAAGGCGGCGCTGGTGCTTGAGGCCGTAGGCCTGCACCCAGCCGTCGTGCTCCAGCTCCAGCCAGACGGCGCCCTCCCCCTCCCTGAGGTCATGGGAGACGGCGTAGTCGTGCGCGACGAGGCGCGGGCCGAGCAGGTCGCCCTTCCAGCCGGCCAAGGGCTCGCCCAGCGAGCTCTCCCCCAAGGTCAGGGTCGAATGGCCGGGCGTCAGCCTCAGCCCCTGCCGGTCGGCGGCGCGCGGCGTCCAGCCGCATCCGGTCACCAGCCGGTCCCGGCCGCAGACGATCTCCAGGGCCAGCGGCTGGGCGCAGCCCGCGCCCGACCAGCGGCCCCGCGGCGGCGGCCCGGCGTCCGCCGCGACGGTCAGCAGCGGCCCGGCCACGCGGACCAGCCCTCCAGCGCTCTGGGCGGTGGGCAGGGTCGGACCTCCGGAGGCCTCATCACCGGCGCGAGCCGCCGCGACTCTGGCGGGATGGGACGGACCGCCGCCCTGAAAGCTGGCCAGCCGCCCGTCGGGCAGGGTGAAGACCCGCAGGCCCGCCAGCAGGCGACGCACGGCCGCCGTCATGGCCGGGGGCGGGCTTTCGGACAGCTGGGCCAGGGCGTCGTCCAGGGTAAGCAGGTCCAGCAGCAGCTCCAGCCCGGCCTCCGCGCTGCGCGAGGCGTGGCCGCCGTCCGGACCCACCGTCTGATCCAGGGCCCGGGGGAGACGCCCCAGCGCCTTGGCGCGAAGCGCGGCGCCGACCGGTCCCGCCAGGACGCAGCCCGCCACGGCCACGGCGGTCAGCCGCTCCGCCCGGCCGGCCACGCTTCCCGGGGGCCGCAACAGTTGACGCGCCTGGCGCGCGATCAGGTCGGCTAAACGCGCCCGCTCCTCCTCCGTCGCCACCGCGCTCAGGCGACGCGCGGCGCAGGACAGGCGATACAGTCGCCGGGGCAGGGTCTCCTCGCCCCAGGCGAAGGGCGACCAGCGGACAAAGGCCTCGGCCCAGGCGAGGGTCAGCCTCAGCGCCTCGCGCGCGCCCCGCTCGCCCTCCTGCATCAGGCCGGGCAGCCAGGCGAAGGCGTGCAGCTCCACCGCATGGGCGCGCGTGGGGGTCGGCCGGTTCCAGGGATCGCCGCCCGGCCCGACGTCCATGGACGAGCCGGCCAGCGCGTAGCGGCCTGCGAGCACGCCCTTGCCGCCGTGCGGCTCGACCGGGCGGAAGTCGCGCGGCGCGGCGGCGAAGGCCGACACCCGGCCGCCCTTCAGCGTCATCGCATAGCCGGGCAGGCCATAGAGCTCGATCCACAGTTGACGGCTGAGCATCCGCCCCGCCAGCGCCGGCCACAGCTCCGGCCCCGTCCGGGCGCCCGTCGCCCTGACGGGAGTGCGCATGGGCGCGCCGCGCAGGCCGGGAATCTGATCCGGCGCGGGTCCGTCGGCTTCGCGCCTGGCGAAGGGGCCGAGCGGGCTCACCGAGCCCCCTTCAGCGCGCGGATGTTGGCGGCGTAGTCGCCGCCCTTGAACACGGCGGTGCCCGCGACCAGGGCGTCCGCCCCGGCCGCGACGCAGGCGGCCGCGTTGTCCGCCGTCACCCCGCCGTCCACCTGCAGGCGCGCCGGCGAACCGGCGCGGTCGAGGATGGCCCGCGCGCGCTCGATCTTGCGGAGCGCCGAGGGGATGAAGCCTTGGCCGCCGAAGCCAGGGTTCACCGACATGATCAGCACCAGGTCCACGTCCTCCACCACCTCTTCCAGCACCTCCAGCGGCGTGGCGGGGTTGAAGACGAGGCCGGCCTTGGCGCCCAGCTGGCGAATGCGGCCGAGCGTCCGGTGCAGGTGCGGACCGCTTTCAGGGTGAACCGACAGCACCTCCGCGCCCGCCTCGCGATAGGCCTCCAGCCACGGATCGACCGGCTGCACCATCAGATGCACGTCGAACGGCAGGCGGGTGTGGGGGCGCAGCGCCTTCACCACCGCCGGGCCGATGGTCAGGTTGGGCACGAAGTGTCCGTCCATGACGTCGACGTGGATCCAGTCCGCGCCCGCCGCCTCCAGCGCCCGCACCTCATCCCCCAGCCGCGAAAAGTCGCTGGCCAGAATGGAGGGACAGATCAGGGGCGCGGGCATGGCACCGGGATACGGCGCACCGGCGCCGGGAGCAAGGCGGGCGCTCTAGCCGACCCGCTCCAGCCTGGCGGCGAAGAAGCCGTCGAGGCCGCCGCGCTCGGGCCACATGGACGGCAGGATGCGCAGCCAGCCCTCGGGGGTCAGCGCCTCCGCCGGCGCGCCGACGGCGGCCGGATCGGCGGGCGCGGTGCGGAAGTCGGGGTTGCGCCGCAGGAAGGCGATCACCTGGGTCTCCCCCTCCTCGCGTTCCAGCGAGCAGACGCAGTAGACCAGCCGTCCGCCTGGCTTCACCCGCAGGGCGGCGGCGTCCAGCAGGCGGTGCTGGACGTCGGCCAGCTTGGCGACGTCGGCGGGCCGGGTGGCGCGCAGCACCTCCGGATTGCGCCTCAGCGTGCCCGTGGCCGAACAGGGCGCGTCCAGGAGGACGGCGTCGAAGCATCGCGCATCGGACCATGCCTCGGCCGGTGTGACCACCACCTCGGCGGACAGGCCGGTGCGGATCAGGTTTTCGCGCAGCCGCTTCAGCCGGCCTTCCGAACGATCGAGCGCGGTGACGCCGGCGCCCGTCGCCGCCAGCTGAAGGGTCTTGCCGCCCGGGGCGGCGCAGAGGTCGAGCGCGCTTTCGCCGGCCCTGGCCGCCAGCAGCCGCGCCGGCACGGCCGCCGCCGCGTCCTGCACCCACCAGTCGCCCCCTTCGAAACCGGGCCAGCCCGCCACGTCGCCGCGCCGCCCCGTGCGCACCGAGCCGCCGGGCAGCACCTCCCCGTCGATCTGGTCCGCCACGGCCTGAGGGTCCGCGCCCGCCTTGAGACTGAGGTCCGTCGGCGGCTCCTCCCGCGCGGCCAGGGCCATGCCGGTCACCGCCGCCTCTCCGTACTGGGCGCGCCACCGCGCGGCGATCCAGTCCGGCAGATTGGCCTCGGCCGTGGTCAGCCCCGGCCCGTCGCGATCGACCCCCCTCAGCACGGCGTTGACCAGCGCCTTGTAGGGCCGGGTCTTGGCGTCCCGCTCGGCCAGCTTCACGGCCGTGGACACGGCGGCGAACGCCGGGGTGTTCAGCACCAGGGTCTGGGCCAGCGACACGCGCAGCAGGGTGATCACCGCCTCCGGCGGCCGCTTCTTCAGCCGGCGGCCCAGGATCTGGTCGATCTCGCCCAGCCGACGGAGCGCCGCCATGGCCACCGCGCGAGCGAAGGCCCTGTCCGGTCCGTCCAAGGCTCGCAGGGCGGGCTGATTGAGCGCCTCGTCCAGCCCTCCGCGCTTCTCCAGCGCCGCGTTCAGCAGCACGCCGGCGGCGATCCGGGCCTCGACGCCGGCATCCTTGGGCTCGGCCATCTAGACGGACACCTGGGTGCCGAGCTCCACCACTCGCCCGGGCGGGATGTGGAAGAAGTCGGTCGGATTGGCCGCGTTGCGCATCAGGAAGATGAACAGCCGATCCTGCCACATGGGCATGCCCTGTTCCGCCGCGGCCACCACCGAGCGGCGGCCGAGGAAGAAGCTGGTCGACATGATGTCGAACTTCAGCCCCTGCTTGCGGCAGACGCCGAGCGCCTTGGGCACGTTGGGCGTTTCCATGAAGCCGTAGGACAGGGTCAGCTTCTTGAAGTCCTCGCTGATCGGCTCCAGCTGCACCCGCTCCTTGTCCGACACGCGCGGACGGTCCGTGGTGCGCACCGTCAGGATCACGTTCTTCTCGTGCAGCACCTTGTTGTGCTTCAGGTTGTGCATCAGGGCCACGGGCGCGATGTCCGGGTCCGAGGTCAGGAAGATGGCCGTGCCCGGCGCGCGGTGCGGCGGACGCGCCTTCAGCATCTCGATGAGGTCGGACAGAGGCAGGGAATCCTTGCGCGTCTTGGCGGTCAGGATCTGGGTGCCGCGCACCCAGGTCCACATCAGGATCAGCAGGAAGCCGCCCATCACCAGGGGGAACCAGGCCCCTTGCGGGATTTTCAACAGGTTGGACGACAGGAAGACCAGGTCCAGGGCAACCAGGGGGCTGATGGCGGCGATCGCGACCGGCAGCCGCCACTTCCACAACCGGCGCACCACGAACCAGGCCAGGAGGCTGTCCACGAACATGGAGCCGGTCACCGCGATGCCATAGGCGGCGGCCAGGGCCTTGGAGGTCTGGAACATCACCAGGAGGGCCAGCACGCCCACCATCAGCAGCATGTTGACCGAGGGCACGAAGATCTGCCCGGCCTGGCTCTCGGAGGTGTTGCGGATGTCCAGGCGCGGCAGCAGGCCCAGCTGCACCGCCTGCTGCGTCACCGAGAAGGCGCCGGTGATCACCGCCTGGCTGGCGATGACGGTGGCGATGGTGGCCATGATCAGCACGGGCCAGTAGGCCAGCTCCGGCACCATCATCCAGAACGGGTTCTCGGCCGCCTCCTCGTGCGACAGCACGAAGGCGCCCTGGCCCAGGTAGTTCAGCGTCAGGCACGGCAGGACGAACCACAGCCAGCCGGCGCGGATCGGCGCCTTTCCGAAATGGCCCATGTCGGCGTAGAGCGCCTCCGCCCCCGTCACCGCCAGGAAGACGCTGCCCAGGATGACGAAGCCTAGGAAGCCGTTGTCGATCAGGAACAGCACGCCGTAGTGCGGCAGCAGCGCCCTGAACACCGACAGGTCGTCGAAGATGTGGAACAGGCCCAGGCCCGCCAGGATCAGGAACCAGACGGCGGTCAGCGGCCCGAAATAGCGGGCGACGCTGCCTGTGCCGCGCGACTGCACCATGAACAGGCCGATCAGGATGCCGGCGGCGATGGGGACCACCCAGGCGTCCAGCCGCCCTTCCAGCCCCGGCGCGTCGCGCAAGCCTTCGGCCGCCGACAGCACGGACACCGCCGGGGTGATGATGCCGTCGCCGTAGAAGAGGGCGGCTCCGCAGACGCCCAGCACGAAGATCAGGCCCGAGCGCCGTCCGAGCGCGTGCTGCGCGAGCGCCATGAGGGCCAGGGTGCCGCCTTCGCCCTTGTTGTCGGCCTTCATCAGGAAGACCACGTATTTCAGCGTCACCACCAGGATGAGCGCCCAGAAGACCAGGGACACCACGCCCAGCACCGCGGCCTCGGTTCCGCCGCCGCCCGCATGGTCCAGCGCCTCGCGCATGGCGTAGAGCGGGCTGGTGCCGATGTCGCCGAACACGACGCCGATGGCGCCGACGATCAGGCCCCACTTGCCCGCCTGCCCGTGGCCGTCGCCGGCCGCGTGGCCTCCGGGCGTCGCCGGGTGCGCCTGGGCTGCGGGAGCGGTGTTCGAGCCGTTGGGGGCGGCTGGGGCGGGGAGGCCTTCGCCGCGGGGCGCATCCCCGACCATGAATGTCCTCCGGGCGCCGCGTGAGGCGGGCCCATCAAGAGCGGCGGGCCTTTACGCCCATTCCGGCGCCGGTTCAATCGCGAGCGGGGCGGTTCGGTTGCGAGCGTGGCGCCGTCGCATTTGTGCATGGGCCGCGCCCGTCTTACATTGGCCTTTCAGGACCATGTCAGACAGCCAACGCTTTCCCGTCGCCGCGCACGCGCTCGCCTATCTGGCGCACAAGTCGGCCTATGCGCCTTCGGACGCGCTGGCCAGCGCCGTGCTGGCCGCGAGCGTGCCCACCAACCCGGTGGTGGTTCGCCGCGTCACCGCCATGCTGGCGCGCGCGGGCCTGATCGCCACCCGCCCAGGCGCGTCCGGCGGCTCCTGGCTGCTGCGCAAGCCCGAGACCATCCGCCTGGACGAGGTGCTGCGCGCGGTGAACGGCTGCGCCCACCTGGGCTGCCCGCCGGCGGGGGCCAAGGGCTGCCCCGTCGGCCAGCACATTCCCCGCCAGGTGGCCCGGGCGCTGAAGGCGGCCGATCACGCGGCCTCCGAGGCGCTGTCCAAGATCACCATCGCCGACCTCCTGGCCGACGACCCCGAGTGCCTGAAGGGCATCAAGGTCAAGGCCGCGGCTTGAGCCGCCGCATCGTCCTGATCACCGGCGCCTCCGCCGGCATCGGCGCGGCCCTGGCGCGGGTCTACGCCGGCAAGGGTTGGGACCTGGCGCTGACCGCCCGACGCGAGACGGCGCTGCGGACCCTGGCCGACGAGTTGATGGGGCGAGGCGCGACCGCCCACGTCATCCCGCTGGACCTGACCGAGCCGGCTGCGGCTGACCGGCTGTTCACGGAGACGGAGGCGCGAGGGCTGCGGATCGACGGGCTGGTGAACAACGCCGGCTTCAGCCGCACGACGGGCTTCCTCCACACCGACCCGGCCGATCACGCCGCCATGCTGCGCGTCATGCTGGAGGCGCCGGTCAGGCTGTCGCGGCTCTATGCGCCGGGCATGGTCGAGCGCGGCTTCGGCCGCATCCTCAACGTCGCCTCGCTGGCGGGCCAGATGCCGGCCACGGGCGGCGACACCCTGTACGGGCCGATCAAGAGCTTCCTGATCAAGGCCAGCCAGGGCCTGCACCTGGAGCTTCTCGGCACGGGCGTGCACGTCACGGCGCTGTGTCCCGGCTACACCCTGACCGAGTTCCACGACGCCAACGGCACGCGCGAGCAGGTGTCCGCCGCCTATCCGTCCTGGATGTGGCAGGCCGCCGAACACGTGGCCGAGGTCGGCTACCGCGCCTGCGAGGCCAATCGCCCGAAGGTCACGCCCGGCGCGATGAACAACCTACTGGCCATGCTCGGCAAACACCTGCCGGACAGCGTGGCGCTCAAGATGGTCGGCGGCCACGCCAGACGGCTCGGGCGCTTGTAGTCGTCACCTCCCTGCCTCGCGGTGGGGAGCACAGCTAGTGCGCGCCGGTCGGGTACGGCGTCAGCACGCCGCGGCTGAAGAAGCCGGGAATGGCTTCGCCCAGGCCCGCCAGGATGAACTGAATGGCCAGCGCGCAGAGGATCAGGCCGAGCACCCGCACCACGATGGCCATGCCGACGTCGCCGAGCAGCCGGCTGATCGGGCCGGTGAAGGAGAAGACGGCGAGCGTCGACAGGCTGGCGGCGGCGATGGCGATCACGCCGGCGGTGAAGCCGACCGGGCCCAGCTTCTGCGCCTCGCCGGCCTGGATGATGATGGTCGAGATGGCGCCCGGGCCGATCAGCAGCGGCATGGCGAAGGGCACGATCAGGCGCTGGAAGCGGCGGGACGCATAGCCCCGCACGTCCTTGGCGTCGGCCACCGCGTCCGCGTCGGCGAACATCTTCAGGAAGTCCTCCCGCGTCATGTCCAGCCCGAGCAGCAGCAGGAGGATGCCGCCCGCGATGCGGAAGGCCGCCAGAGAGATGCCGAAGAACTGGAGAAGCCCCAGGCCCGTGAAGAAGAAGAAGACCAGGAAGACGAAGATGAACAGGCACAGGCGCAGGGACACGCCGAACCGCTGACCGAGCGTCGCGCCGACCGTGGCGGCGGCGAAGATGGGGATGTTCCCGATCGGGTCCAGCAGGGCGAACAGGGCCACGAACAGGTTGACCCCCAGGTCCAGCGCGTCCATCCCTGCCCTCCGTTTCCGCTATGCCTCCGCTTAGCCGCCGAACGGGAGCCCGTCCATGACCGCCCTCTCCGCCGACCCCCGCCTGATCGTGGGGCTGGATCTGCCGAGCGTGGCGCAGGCGGAGGGGATGGTGGATCGGCTGGGCGAGACCGTCGGCTTCTACAAGGTCGGCCTGACCCTGCTGGCCCAGCCCGGGGGCGTCGCCTTCGCTCATGAACTGCAGGCGCGGGGCAATTCGGTGTTCCAGGACTGGAAGCTGCACGACATCGGCGCGCAGGTGGAAGGCGCGGCCCGCTCCGTCGCCGAGGGCGGCTGCGATCTGCTGACCGTTCACGCCGAGCCCCAGGTGATGCGGGCGGCGGTGCAGGGGCGCGGCGACGCGCCCTGCCGCATCCTGGCGGTGACGGTGCTGACCAGCCTGTCGGACGCCGACCTTGGGGACCTGGGCTATGGCTTCAAGGCGGCGGAACTGGTGGAGCGGCGCGTGCGCCAGGCGCTGGACTGCGGCGTCGACGGCGTCGTCTCCAGCCCCCTGGAAGCGGCGCGGGCGCGCGAGGTCGCCCGGGACGCGGGACGCCCGGACTTCCTGATCGTCACGCCCGGCGTCAGGCCGGCGGGCGCCGACAAGGGCGATCAGCAGCGCGTGGCGACTCCAGTGGAGGCGCTGAGAGCCGGCGCCACCCATCTCGTCGTGGCGCGCCCGGTGATCGGGGCTCCCGACCCGCGCGCCGCGGCCGAGGCGATCACGGCCGAGATGGCGGGAGCCTGACTAGACCCGCTCGCTGATCTTGATGGCGGCGCGGCAGCCGGCCTGGATCACCGCCGACAGCAGCCGGTAGGCGGGGGCCTCGCGCGAGCCATGCTCGATCGCATGATCGTGGTGCGCCAGCTCCTCGTCCCGGAACCGCGAGAGCTCGGCGGCCAGCTCGGGATCGCGCGCTTCCAGCTCCGCGATTTGGTCGGCGTAGTGTTTCTCGATCACCGCCTCCACCGCCTCGGTGCAGGCGTGCGCCGCCTTTTCGCCCATGAGGGCCGTGCCGGCGCCGAGCGCGGTGGCCGCCAGCCTCCACACCGGCGTCAAGGCCGTGGGCCGCACCCGCCGCTCGTTCAGCAGCGCCTCGAACCGCTTCAGGTGAACGGCCTCGTGGCCTTCCATCTCCGTCAGGTCGGCGCCGATGGCCGCCTTGCCCGGGCGGCCCTCGAACACGGCCCGCTGGGCGCGGTAGATGTGGACGGCGGCGTATTCGCCGGCGTGGTCGACGCGCAGGATCTCAGCCATGCGCCGCCGGCTCGCGCCCCGACCGGGGTGCGGCAGGCGGACGGGCCGGTCCTCAGGCGCTGGTTCGGGGGGCACGGGCGTCCTTGGGGCGTTTGGCGGCGAGCAGGCTGATCACGGCCAATACGGCGGAGATCAGGGCGTTCCATCCTGCCATGGACAGGCCCAGGAACGACCATGTCACCGCGTCGCACATGGCCACGCGCTGGGCCGGGCCGGTGCCCAGCGCGAAGGCGGTCAGGCTTTCCAGGTCGACGTCGCCGCCGCCGCCCGCGCAGGCGGCCGGCAGCTCCCACCATTTCAGCTCGCCCCCCATGTGCAGCACGGCCGTGATGGTTCCGGTGGCGAAGACGGCGGCCAGGAGGAAGGCCGCCAGCCGGGGCGTGCCGCGCCGCGAGCGGCTGATCACCGCCCAGGAGGTGGCGGCGAGCGCGATGACGACAGCGCCCCAGTAGACCTCCCTCTGCTTGAGGCAGAGGTTGCACGGCGTCAGTCCGCCGAACCGTTCAAAGGCGTGGGCGGCGCCCAGCAGGGCGAGCGACGCCGCCAGCGCGAAGGCCGTCCACCAGCGGGTGAGGAGACGCCAGAAGGATCTCATGACGCCCTTCTAAGCCTAGAGCAGCCGAAGCGCCAGGAAGCCGGCGACGAGCAGGACCAGCACCAGGCCGGTGGCCAGCGCCAGCCGCTTCTCCACCATCTCCAGCATGCGGGGACCCCACGTCTTCAGCACCCAGGCCTCCGCGAAGAAGCGGCCCCCGCGCGTGATGGCGCACAGCAGCAGGAACAGGCCGAAGTTGAACTGGAAGATGCCCGAGGCGATGGTGATCAGCTTGAAGGGGATGGGCGTCAGCCCCTTGATCAGGATCACCCAGGCCCCGTGCTCCTGAAACAGAGCCTTGGATGTCTCGAACGTCTCCGCCTTGCCAAGCCACGCGAGGATGGTGAGCCCCACGGGCTCCAGCCAGTAGCCGATGGCGTAGCCGAGCACGGCGCCGAGCACCGAAGCCACCGTGCAGACGGTGGCGTAGAAATAGGCCCGGTCCGGCCGCGCCAGGATCATGGGCGCCAGCATCACGTCCGGCGGGATGGGGAAGACGGAGCTCTCCGCGAAGGAGACCACCGCCAGCGCCTTGGTGGCGTGACGGCTACGGGCCTGTTCGAAGACCCAGTCGTAAAGCTTGCGAAGCATCTGAACTCCCCGGACGCCCTGCGGCCTTATCAGCCCGCGAAGCACCAGGCGAGCACGGCCTTTTGCGCGTGGATGCGGTTTTCAGCTTCATCCCAGACCAGGGAGCGAGGACCGTCGATGACGCTGTCGGTCACCTCCTCGCCCCGGTGCGCCGGCAGGCAGTGGAGGAAGACCGCGTCCTCGGCGGCGGTCGCCATCAGGGCGTCGTCGACGCCATAGCCCTCGAACGCCTCCAGCCGCGCCTCGTAGTCGCCGTCGCCCATCGAAACCCAGGTGTCGGTGACCACCACCTCCGCGCCGTCGACCGCTTCGCGCGGATCGGCCGTCAGATGGACCGCGTCGCCGCCCTTTTGGAGGTCCATCAGGTCCGGGTGATATGCGGCGGGACAGGCCACCGTCAGCTGGAAGCCGAACAGGGGCGCCGCGTGCATGAAGCTGGCGCAGACATTGTTGCCGTCCCCGACCCACGCGATCCGCTTGCCCTGAACGGGCCCGCGATGCTCCTCGATGGTCAGGAGATCGGCCAGGATCTGGCAGGGATGGCTTCTGTCCGTGAGGCCGTTGATCACCGGCGCCGTGGAGGCCTGGGCGAAGCGCTCCACGTCCTCGTGGCTGTTGGCGCGGATCATCACCGCATCCACCATGCGCGACAGCACCCGCGCCGTATCCTCCACCGGCTCGCCCCGGCCGAGCTGCATGTCGCCGGCATTGGCGATGATGGCCGACCCGCCCAGCTGGCGGATGGCGGCGTCGAAGGAGAAGCGGGTGCGGGTCGAGTTCTTCTCGAAGATCATGGCCAACACGCGGTCGGCGCCAGGCCGATCGGCGTCAGCCCTGCCTTGGGACCACCCCTTCCGCGCCCGCTTCCTGGCATGCGCGTCGTCCAGGATGCCGCGCAGCTCGGCGGCGGAAAGCCGGTGAATATCGAGGAAGTGGCGGGTCATAGGCGGCTCGGGGTTGGGCGTGGCTGGTTCATCACAGCGTGCACAGCGAGGTCACGGCGGACACAGCGTAGCAGCGGCACGCGCGGCGGATCACAGGACGAGGCGGCGAAAGCCGTCTTTCAGTTTCAGTGTGTTGAAGTTGATTAGATAGCCAAGGCGAATCTGGCTGAACCGAAGGTAGGTCAGCACCTGAGCCGAATGGATCGACGCTAGAGCGTCGATCGATTTCACCTCGACCACGACCTTGCGCTCGACGAGCAGATCAAGACGGAAGCCGACATCAATCTGAGCCTCTTTGTAGCTGACGGGGACGGCGACCTGCCGCTCAACCTTCAGCCCACCCAGCGTGAGCTCCTGGGTAAGGCAGTGCTCATAGACCGACTCCAGCAGACCGGGTCCGAGTTGCCGATGAACCGCGAAAGCGGCGTCCATCACCGCCGTCCCGACCTCATTCACCTCGGCCGAAACGTGCTCAGACCCGCAGTGCTCGCTGTGCATCCGCTGTGCCCGCCGTGATGAACCGACCCCCGCTCACGCCGCCATCTTTCCCCGCGCCGCCTCGCAGGTGCGTTCCAGCTTGGCGATGGCATCGCGCGCCTCGTCCAGCGTCAGCGTCAGCGGCGGGAGCAGGCGCACGCAGTTGTCGCCGCCGCCGGCGACGAGGAGCTGCTGGCCGTCCCGCGCCCAGGCCATGAACTCGCGGTTGTTGGGGGCCAGCTTGATCCCGATCAGCAGACCCTTGCCCCGGACGTCCAGCACCACGTCGGGGAAGCGCTCCTTCAGCCCGTGCAGCTGCTGCTTCAGATAGCCGGCGACCTCGTTCACATGGGCCAGCGTCTCCGGCTTCGAGATCTCGTCGAAGGCGGCGATCCCCACCGCCATGGCGAGCGGGTTGCCGCCGAAGGTGGAGCCGTGCACGCCCACGGTCATGCCCTTGGCCGCACGCTCGGTCGCAAGGCAGGCGCCGACCGGAAAGCCGCCGCCGAGCGCCTTGGCCACCGCCATGATGTCCGGCGTCATGCCGGCCCATTCATGGGCCCACAGCTTGCCGGTGCGCCCCATGCCGGACTGCACCTCGTCGAAGATGATCAGCACGCCGTGCTCGTTGCAGAGCTCGCGTAGCCCCCGCAGGCAGACTTCCGGCACGGCCCGCGCGCCGCCCTCGCCCTGCACCGGCTCCAGGATGATGGCCGCCGTGGTCGGTAGGGCGATGGCCGCCTTGATCGCCTCGTGGTCGCCGAAGGTCAGCTGCTGATAGCCCGGCAGGCGCGGCCCGAAGCCCTCGACATAGCCGGGGTTCCCCGCCGCGTTGATCGCGCCGTAGCTGCGGCCGTGGAAGGAGCCGTCGAAGCCGTAGATCTCCACCCGCTCCGGCTGGCCGTTGGCGGAGTGGAACTTCCGCGCCGTCTTCAGCGCGCATTCCACAGCCTCGGTGCCCGAGTTGGTGAAGAAGACCACGTCGGCGAAGGAGTGTTCGCAGAGCCGGTCGGCCAGCGCCTCCTGGTCCGGGATGCGGAAGATGTTGGACACGTGCCACAGCTTCTCGGCCTGGTTCTTCACCGCCTGCACCAGTTTGGGATGCGCGTGGCCGAGCGCATTGGTGGCGATGCCCGCGACGCAGTCCAGATAGGCCGTGCCGTCCGTCGCATAGAGCCTGGCCCCCTCGCCGCGCTCCACCTCCAGCGGGGCGCGGTTGTAGACGCCCATCAGGTGCGACGGCTGGGACATGGCAGGCCTCCAAAAGCAGCACGGCCCCGCGTGCAGGGGCACGGGGACCGCTGGTGTTCAGGGTGAGGACCTTGTCGGACGCTGGGAAGGCGGCGTCAACACCGCCCGGCCGGAACCGGGGCCGACGCCCCCGGTTGGAAGGTCATGTCCAACCATCCCTCCCCCCAGAACCAGCCTGTCACCGGTCCCGACGACCTGGAGCGCAATCCCGGCATCGGCCAGTCCGCCGGCGGCGTGCGCCCCGAAGACCTCGACATCATCGAAGGCGATAACACCGTCGAGGGCGATGTCGACAACGACGTCGATCCGACCGGCGCCGTCCGCCCCGACCAGCGCCCGCGCGGCAACGCCTAGAGGTTCAGGAGCGCCGGGTCGCCGCCCTGGGCGGCGATGTTGACGCTGACGGCGCGCTCCTGGGCGTAGCGGATCAGGCTGTGGGGGCCGCCGGCCTTGGGGCCGGTGCCGCTCAAGCCCTCGCCGCCGAAGGGCTGGACGCCGACCACGGCTCCGATGATGGAGCGGTTCACATAGACGTTGCCGGCCGGGACCAGCCGCGCCACCTCGTCCGCGAAGGCTTCGATCCGGCTGTGCACGCCCAGCGTCAGGCCATAGCCGCGCGCCGCCAGCCTCGACGCGACCGCCTTCACGTCGGAGGCGTCATAGCGGCAGACGTGGAGGATGGGGCCGAACACCTCCTTCTCGAGGTAGTCCGGGGTCGGCACCTCGGCGATGGTGGGGGCGAAGAAGTCGCCCTTGTCGGCGCCCGCGGGCAGCTCCGCGCGCGCCACGATCTTCGCGTCGCCCTCCAGCCGCTTCAGATGCGCTTCCAGCATCAGCTTCGCGTCCGCGTCGATCACCGGGCCGATGTCGGTCGCCGGATCGGCCGGATCGCCCACCACCTGCTCGGCCAGCGCGCCCTTCAGCCCCTCGATCAGCTGGTCCGCGCTGTCGTGCGGCGCATAGAGCAGCCGCAGCGCCGAGCAGCGCTGACCCGAGGAGCCGAAGGCCGACAGGATGACGTCGTCGATCACCTGTTCGCGCAGCGCCGTGGTGTCCACGAACATGCCGTTCAGCCCGCCGGTCTCGGCGATGAAGGGGATGATCGGCCCCTGGCGGTTGGCGATCGATCGGTTGATGGCCCACGCCGTCTCCGTGCCGCCGGTGAAGGCCACGCCGTCGATGCCTGCATGGGTGACCAGCGCCGCGCCCACCGTCTCGCCGCGCCCGGGAACCAGCGCCAGCAGGTCGGGATCGAGCCCCGCCTTGTGGAACAGGCGCACGGCCTCGGCCGCCACCAGCGGCGTCTGCTCCGCCGGCTTGGCCAGCACCCCGTTGCCGGCCGCGAGCGCGGCCGCGATCTGGCCGGTGAAGATGGCCAGCGGGAAGTTCCAGGGCGAGATGCAGGCGAAGACGCCTCGCCCATGCAGCACCAGCTCGTTTGTCTCGCCGACCGGGCCCTTGAGCGGCTTTGCGCCTGCGAACTGCTGCTCGGCCAGCATGGCGTAGTAGCGGCAGAAGTCCGCCGCCTCGCGCACCTCCGCGACCCCGTCGTTCAGCGTCTTGCCGGCCTCGCGCGACAGCAGAGCGACCAGCCGATCGAGGTCCGCCTCCAGCGCATCGGCCATGGCGCGCAGCACCGGCGCGCGCCCCGAGCCCGTCAGTCCGTCCCAACGGACCTGCGCTCTCTGCGCCCGCTCCACCGCCTGATCGATGTCGGCTTTCGACGCCTCCGACACATGGCCGAGCACCCGCGTGCGATCCGCCGGGCTGGTCACGGGCTGGGCGTTCTCGCCGGCGCCGAGCTTGCCGCCGACGATGGGACCGGCGGTCAGGGTCTCGCGGTCCAGTTTCTCCAGCGCCTGGAGGTGGCGGGCGCGGTCGGAGGCCTGCGAATAGTCGCGGCCGAGGGAATTGGGGCGGTCGCCGTACATGTCTCTGGGAACCGGGATCTTGGGGTGGCGGTCGGGAGCGGATTCCACGGCCGATAGGGGGTCTGCGGCGACGGCGGACGCCGGCACCCGCTCGTCCAGCAGCGCATGGACGAAGGAGGAGTTGGCGCCGTTCTCCAGCAGGCGCCGCACCAGATAGGGCAGCAGGTCCTCGTGGCCGCCCACCGGCGCATAGGCCCGCAGCGTCAGGGCGTCGCCGTCCGGCAGCGACCGTCGGGCGGACTCGTACAGCGCCTCGCCCATGCCGTGCAGGCGCTGGAACTCGATCTTCACGGCCCGCTCGCGCGCCATGCGGTGCACGGCCGCCAGCGAGTGGGCGTTGTGGGTGGCGAACTGCGAGTAGAGGTGGGGCGCCGCCTCGATCATGGCTTTGGCGCAGACGAGATAGTTCAGGTCGGTCGCGGCCTTGGTGGTGAAGACCGGATAGTCTTCCCGCCCCATGACCTGGGCGCGCTTGATCTCCGTGTCCCAATAGGCGCCCTTGACCAGGCGCACCATCAGCCGCCGCCCGGACGCCTGCGCCAGTTCGGCCAGCCGGCCGATCACCTCCGGCCCGCGCTTCTGGTAGGCTTGGACGGCGAGGCCGAGCCCCGTCCAGTCGCCCAGCTCCGGCTCGTGCGCCAGCCGGTCCAGCAGCTTCAGCGACAGCGCCAGCCGGTCGGCCTCTTCCGCATCGATGGTGTAGTTGATGTCGTACCTTGCCGCGATCAGCGCGAGCCGCTTGATCCGCGGGTAGAGCTCCTCCCACACCCGCGCCTCGTGCGTCGCCTCATAGCGCGGCGACAGGGCCGAGAGCTTGACCGAGACGCCGTGGCCGCTCTCCGGACCCGAGCCGCTCGCCTGCCGGCCGACCCCCTCGATCGCCTCGGCGTAAATGCGCTCGTATCGATCCGCGTCGGCGGCGGTGCGGGCGCCCTCGCCCAGCATGTCGAAGGAGCACAGCCAGCCCTCGCGGTTCGCGCGCTTCAGCGCCGCCTCGATGGTGCGCCCGACCACGAACTGCTCGCCCATGATGCGCACGGCGGCGGCCACCGCCTGCCGGATCACCGGCTCGCCCAGCCGCCCGGCCACGCGCTTGAGAAAGCCCGGCAGGTCGCTCTTCGCCTGATCGTCCACGTCGACCAGCTTGCCCGTCAGCATCAGCCCCCAGGTGGAGGCGTTGACGAACAGGCTGTCGGACTGGCCGAGGTGCGAGGCCCAGTCGGCCGAGCCGATCTTCTCGGCGATCAGCCGGTCGCGCGTCTCCTCGTCCGGCGTGCGCAGCAGAGCCTCGGCCAGGCACATCAGCGCCAGACCCTCGCGGGTGCCGAGCGAGAATTCCTGAAGGAAGCTCTCCACCACCCCCTGCTTCTTCACGCTGGCGCGGGCCTGCTCCACCAGGGCCACGGCGTCGGCGACTACCGCGCGGCGCTGCTCGGGATCGAGCGGCATGCGCGCGAGGAGGCCCCGCACCACCTCCGGTTCAGTCGCGAACTTGCCCGCATCCAGCTGATCCCAATCCTGGGACAGGGCGACGGGGCTCGGGCGGTGGGCGTTCATGGCCGCGCACATAGCCCCTTGCACCGGCCCGCGAAAGGGATGCGGCGCCCCGTTCAGGCCGCCGTGACCGACAGCTTCAACCCAAGCGCCCGCGTCACCTTCATCACCGTGGCGAAACTCGGATTTCCATCAGGGGACAGCGCCTTGTAGAGCCCCTCGCGGGTCACGCCGGCGTCCTTGGCCAACTGGCTCATGTTGCGGGCTCGGGCGACGACGCCTAGGGCGCGGGCAAACAGGGCGGGGTCCTGTTCCGCCTCCTCCAGCGCAGCCTCGAGGTAGGCGGCGATCGCCTCTTCGGTGTCGAGGTAGTCGGCGCTGTCGTAGGGCGCGAAGATCTCAGCGCTCATTCTGCTCACTCCACTCACTCAGGATACGGCTCGCCGTCCGGATATCGTCGCCCTGGCTGCTCTTGTCTCCGCCGCACAGCAGGATGATCAGCCGCTCGCCGCGCCGGGCGAAGTAGACGCGATAGCCGGGTCCGGCGTCGATCCGCAGTTCGGATACGCCGCCTCCTACAGGCTTCACGTCGCCGGCGTTGCCCAGCGCCAGACGATCGATGCGCACCTGGACCTTGGCGGCGGCGCGTCGATCGGAGAGCTTCCTCAGCCACCGATCGAAGGTCTCACTGCGAATGATCTCGACCACGACCCCATCATAATGTGAACTACAGTTCACATCAAGGCCGCTCTACCCAACCTGCGGGCACTCCGCTATCTCTCGCGCCTTCGCGGCGGTTGAAGGACCCCCATGCGCATCGTTCTGGCCACCGACGCCTGGGAGCCCCAGGTCAACGGCGTCGTCCGCACCCTGTCGCGGACCATCGCCGAGTGCCGGGGCATGGGCCATGAAGTCGAGGTCATCGAGCCCAGCCAGTTCAAGACCATCCCCTGTCCCACCTATCCGGAGATCCGGCTGGCGTTGGGGGCGGAGGAGGAGATCCGCGAGCGGCTGCGCGCCTTCGAACCCGAGGCCGTGCACATCGCCACCGAAGGCCCGATCGGTATAGCCACCCGTCGCATCTGCGTGGAATGGAAGCTGCCCTTCACCACCAGCTATCACACCAAGTTCCCGGAGTATGTCTCCGCCCGCTTCCCGATCCCGGTGCAGGTCGGCTACGCCTATATGAAATGGTTCCACAAGCCGTCGGGGCGGCTGATGGTGGCCACGCCGACGCTGCGCGACGAGCTGGTGGCGCACGGCTTCCGCAACGTCTCGCCCTGGTCGCGGGGCGTGGACACCGAGATGTTCCGCCCGGACCTGGAGCCGATCTACGACGAGCTCGGCGGCAAGGACTGGCCCCGCCCCTTCTTCCTCAACGTCGGCCGGGTGGCGGTGGAGAAGAACATCGAGGCCTTCCTCAAGACGGACCTGCCCGGCACCAAGATCGTGGTCGGCGACGGCCCCGCGCGCGCCGAGCTGGAAGCCAGATATCCCGAGGCCAAATTCCTCGGCGCCCGCTTCGGCGAGGAGCTGGCGCGGTGTTTCAAGGACGCGGACGTTTTCGTCTTCCCGTCCTGGACCGACACCTTCGGCCTGGTGATCCTGGAGGCCATGGGCACGGGCACGCCGGTGGCCGCCTATCCCGCGCACGGTCCGATCGACATCATCCCGGGATCCGGGGCGGGCGTGATCGACGACGACCTGAGGACCGCCTGCCTGGAGTGTCTGAAGCTCGACCGCAAGGCGGTGCGCGCCTATGCGGAAAAGTTCAGCTGGCGCGCCTCGGCGGAGGAGTTCGTCAAGAACCTCCAGCCCTATCCGGAGCCGGAGCGCGGCCGCTTCTGGCGACGCCTGCGCCGCATCGCGCGCCTGCGCAAACGCGCCACGCAGGCCGCCTGACCGACGGCCCGGAGACCGCCCATGCTCAAGCGGCTGGCGAGGTGGCTGGGCGGCGGCGAGCCCTCGACCGTCAATGCGGCGCGGTTCTCGGAAGTGTATCGCGCGCGGATGTGGGGCTCGTCGGAAAGCGCCTCCGGCCCCGGCTCCGAGCGGGATTCGGGGCAGGTGCGGCACGCGATCGCCCTCTTGGAACGGTTCACCGCAGAGCTGAAGCTTCGCTCCATCGCCGACGTGCCGTGCGGCGACTTCAACTGGATGCCTCTGTTCCTGGACGCCCATCCGGAGGTCGCCTACGTCGGCTATGACGTGGCGCCGGACCTGATCGCGGACAACCGGCGCCGCTTTCCCGGGCGTCGTTTCGAGGTTCTGGACGTCACCCGTCAGGTTCCGGCGAGGGCCGACCTGCTCATCTCGAAGGACATGTTCAACCACCTGTTCGAACGGGATGTCTGGGCCGCGCTGGAGAACATGACGCGTTCCGGCGCCAGGTATCTGCTCCTGACCACCAATGGCGGCTTCGAGAACAGCGAACTGTCCGACGCGGTCCCGCACGCCTCCCGCTATCTCAACCTCGAGGCGGAGCCCTACAGCCTGCCCGAGCCGCTCTACGGCGATCACTACATGCTGCTGTTCCGGACCGAGGATGTGGTCCGTCGGCTGAAGTCGCGCTGAACGCCGCTACTCGGGCCGGCTCATCACCGTGAGGTTGGAGGCGATCGCCCGCTGCTCGGCCAGCTCGTCAGGCGGCAAGGGCACCAGACCCCGGTCCTGGAGATAGCCGCCGCGCCCGGCCGCGCCCTCGGACATGAACTCGCGCAGGAAGTCGCGCAGGCCGGGAACGACGCCGATGTGCTGCTTCTTCACATAGATGTAGAGGCTGCGCGCCAGGGGGTAGGAGCCGTCGGCGATGGCTTCGGCGCTGGGCGGCACGCCGCCGATGGTTTCGGGCTTCACCACGTCGAGGTTCTGCTCGAGGAAGGAGAAGCCGAACACGCCGAGCGACCCCGGCGTTCGGGTCAGGGTCTGGAGGATGGCGTTGTCGTTCTCGCCCGCGTCGATCCAGGCGTTGTCCTCGCGCAAGGTATGGGCGACCGCCTCGAACCGATCCTCGTCCGCCTCGCTGAGGGCCGCCAGCTGCGGCAGCTTCTCCGCGCCGGCCGTCATGCCCAGCTCGAGGAAGGCGTCGCGCGTGCCAGAGGTGGGCGGCGGCCCATAGACTTGGATGCGCTGGGCCGGCAGGGCCGGGTTCACTTCGTCCCAGCGGAGGTGCGGATTGGCGACCAGGCCTTGGCCATTCGGCCGTGGTGTCTGTTTCGCTAGGCCGAGGTAGAGGTCCTCGATGCGCAGGTCGAGGCTTGCGCCGTTCCGGGCCGTGGCCACCACGATGCCGTCGTAGCCGATCTTCAGCTCGACGATCTCGGTGACGCCGTTCTTCGCGCAGGCGTCGAATTCCGAGGCCTTCATCTGGCGCGAGGCGGTGGCGATGTCGGGATGGTTCGGCCCCACCCCGGCGCAGAAGGCCTTGATGCCCCCGCCGGTGCCCAGCGACTCGACACGAGGCGGCGCGGCGTCCGTGACGCGCTGAAAGTTCTCCGCCACGCGGATGGCGAAGGGGAAGACGGTGGAGGAGCCCGCCGCCCAGACGCCTTCGCGCGTGTCGCTCCCTCGCCCACAGCCGGCGACGGCCAGCAGGCTGGCGACCAGAAGAAGCGCGCGGCGAACCATCGAAGCCCCGGAAAGCGACAGGAATGGCCGCTTAGAGCAGGCTTGTGTGACGCTAGAGCAAACGCTTGCGCATGGCCTGAGACAGCATGTCGATCAGGGTCACGGCGACCACCACGATGATCACGACCGCCGAGGCCTCGCGATAGGCGAAGGCGTTCATGCGGTCGAACAGCACCTGGCCGATGCCGCCGGCGCCGATGATGCCGAGGATGGTGGCCGAGCGGCTGTTGGACTCGAAGCGATAAAGCGCGAAGGAGGTCCACAGCGGCGCCACCTGCGGGATCACGCCCCAGATGATCTCGTGCAAGGAGGTCGCGCCCGTGGCTCGAACGCCCTCCACCGGCCCCTTGTCGATGGACTCCACGGCCTCCGAGAACAGCTTGGCCAGGACGCCCGCGGTGTTGAGCGTGATGGCCAGGACACCCGCCAGCGGACCCAGACCCACCATGACGATGAGCACCAGGCCGATCACGAGATCAGGCACGGAGCGCAGCAGGTTCATGATCCAGCGAACGGGCGTGACGACCCAGACCGGAGCCGTGTTGCGCGCCGCGGCCAGGCCCATGGGCACGGCCAGGATCACGGCCAGGAAGGTGCCCCACAGAGCGATCTGCACCGTCTCCCACATGGCCGCGACGAACAGCCGCCAGCTGGAGAAGTCGGGCCTCAGGAAGTCGGCGAAGTTGGCGGCGGCCTGGGCGTTGCTGAACAGCTGCCCCACCCCGCCGAGGTTCACCGCGTCGAAGCTGTAGATCAGCAGGCCGGCGACGCCGCCCCAGATGACGATGTCCTGCACCCAGGCGGCGACGGACTTGCCCGGCGGCCTGGGCACGCCCGCGGGGGCGTCCGAACGGACGGCGGCGTCGGTCAAGGCTGGACCTCGCGCTTGGCCCGCAGGGTGTTCAGCTCCGCCTCGGCCCGGGCGGCGGCGGCCTGGTCGCCCTTGGCGCGCGCCTCGCCCAGCGCCTGGTCGGCGACCAGTTCGCGGACGGGGTCGAGGTAGGTGTCGTCCGCCGGGCGGAACATGGAATAGTTGAGCGCCGCCAGCACCTTCTTCTGGCGCTCGGCCTCGGCGCCCTGGCCCTGGCCGTAGTTGATGAAGAAGTTGCGGATCTTCTCCTTCAGCGCCGGCGACAGGTCCTCGCGCACGACGATGCCGCTCTCCGGGATCGGCGGCGACTGCCAGATCTCCTCGATCTGCGACAGCACGGCCGGATTCTGGCGCGCCAGGAACACGCTGTTGACGGTGTTGGAGGTCGCCACGTCGACCACGCCCGACACCACGGCGAAGGCGTTGGCCTGGTGATTGGCGGCGCGGACCGTCTTGAAACAGGCCTGCGGGTTCACGCCCTGCGGATTGAACAGGAAGGCCATCGGCGCGAGCGTTCCGGAGGTCGACTGGGCGTCGCCGATGCCGAAGTCATAGCGCTTGCCGCAAGCCATGACGTCCTGAAGCGTGATGCCGGAGCCTTTCCGGACGATCAGGGTGGAGCGGTAGCTGTCGCGGCCCTCGGGGTCGACGATGCGGGCCACGACCTCGCCGTTGGCGCGGTTCACCGCCTCGAGCGCCGGCTTGGCCGAGAACCAGGCGACGTGGGTCTGGTTGCCGCGCATGGCCTCGACCAGCACCGTGTAGTTCGAGCCGAAATAGGGCTTCACCGGCACGCCGATGGCCTTTTCCATGTCGTCCAGCAGCGGCTGCCACAGCGGCCCGGACGACGCCTGGCCCTCGGCCGAGAGAATGGAGAAGGCCAGCGTGGCCGGATCGCTTCCGGCGCCGCCGGACTTGGTCTGATCGCCCGAGCAGGCGGCGAGGGCGAAGGCCAGGACGCCGGCAAGCGCGGCGGTGCGGCGGGAAAAGCGGATCATGCCTTTGTCTCCCAGAACGCGTCCTCGAACTCGGGACCGTAGATGGAAACGAGAGTCTGGGTGTCGAGGCCCGTCGTCGGACCGTCGTAGACGACCTTGCCGGCCTGGAGGGCGACGACGCGGTCGCAGTAGCGGATGGCGTAGTCGACCTGGTGCAGGGTGACGATCACGCCCAGGCCGTCGCGCTTGTTCAGCTCGACCAGCAGCTCCATCACCTTGCGGGCGGACACGGGGTCCAGCGAGGCCACCGGCTCGTCAGCCAGGATGGCCTGGGCCCCCTGGACGATGGCGCGGGCGATGGCGCCGCGCTGCTGCTGTCCGCCGGACAGGGTGTTGGCGCGCTGGGCGGCGTAATCGGAAACCCCGACACGGTGGAGCGCCGCCATGGCCCGGGTCTTGTCCGCGCTCGGCCACAGGCCCAGCGCCCCGCGCCAGCCTGGAATGCGGCCGAGCGCCCCCAGCATGACGTTGGAGAAAAGGCTGAGACGCGGCACCAGGTTGAACTGCTGGAAGATCATGCCGAGCTTCTGGCGGGCGCGGCGCACGGCGCCGGTCACCCGGCCGTTCTGCTGCACGGTCTCGCCGAAGACCTGGATGGTCCCCTTGCCGGAGTCGATCGATTGCAGCCCCGTGATGGACCGCAGGAGGGTCGACTTGCCCGAGCCCGACGGGCCGATGAGGGCCACCATCTCGCCGGGGGCGACGTCGATGGAGACGCCGTTCAGCGCCCTTCGAGCGCCGAAGGTCTTTGACACTTCGCGCACCTGGACGAAGCCGGTGGCGACGGGAGCGGCGGCGGCTGAACTCATGGACACGCGTGTGAGCCGATGGATAGGGGCGCGCCGCATGGTCCTGGGACCGCCGGGCGCCCCCTCATCGCACGACGCGCCGGTTTTCGTCCAGCGCTTCAACCGGAAAGCGCGTCAGGGGGCGGGGCGTTCCTCGACCTCCAGCCCCAGCTGCTCCAGCTGAGGCTTCACCACGGACGCGTCGCCGACCACCACCCAGACCATGTCCTGCGGCCGGACGACGCGGCGATACTCCGTGTCCATGGCTCCGGGGGTCATGGCGTCGTACAGCGGCGCCAGGGTCTCCCAGTAGTTGTCCGGGCGCCCGTACAGCGCGTTGGTCCGCAGCGCGTTCAGCACGGCGGCGGAGCTTTCGAACTGGCCGGGCAGCTGGCCGATGTTGCCGCGCACGATCCGCTCGCGCTCGGCCGCCGTGGTGCCCTTGTCGCCGACGAAGCCGCCGAACTGCTCCATCAGCACCTTGATGGACTCGCCCGTCCGGTTCGACTGCACCGGGGCGTTGACGATGTAGGGCGTCTGGCGCTCCAGCCGGTTCAGATTGGCGCCCAGCCCGTAGGACCAGCCCCGGGTTTCGCGAATGTCCTGGTTGATGCGGGACAGGAAGCCAGAGCCGATCGCCTCGTTGGCGGCGACGAAGGTGACGAGGTCGTCGCGCCCGGTCACCGGCAGCACCAGGCCGCCCATGATCAGCGACTGCGGCGACTGCGGCCGGTCGATCAGCACCACCCGGGGCTTGGCCTGGGGAATCGGACGGTCGAACGACTTGGCGCCCTTGGCCACGCCCGGCGCGGCCCAGCGACCGAAGCGGGCCTCGAGCAGCGGCCTCAGCTCGGCCAGCGGGCGGTCGGAGACCACGAACAGCTGGGCGTTGTCGGGTCGCAGCCAGGTCTGGTGAAAGGCGAGGAGATCCTCGCGCTTCAGGGCCTGCACCGCTTCCGTCGTTCCCAGGCCGGACCAGGCCCGGCCGTAGGGGTGATCGGCGCCGTAGAGCACCACCGGCAGGACGCGCCCGCCCATGCCGTTCGGCGAGGATCGCTCCTGGGCGATGGAGGCCAGCTGCTGGGCGCGGCGGCGCTCCAGGTCGGTGGCGCGGAAGGCCGGCCGGCTGACCACTTCCGACAGCAGGTCCAGCGACGGCGCGAGGTTGGCCGTGGGCGTGGTCAGGCTGACGGTGGTGCGATCCACGGAGGCGAAGGCGTTGATGGCCGCCCCCAGGCGTTCCTCCTGCTCCAGGATCTCGACCGCCGTCTTGCCTTCGGTGCCTTCCTTCAGCAGGTCGAGCATCAGCCGCTGCGTGCCCGGCGCGGCGGCCGGATCGGCCGCGACGCCCGCGTCGAACTCCAGCGCCAGCCGCGTCACGGGCACGGTGGTCGACCGGGCGTAGACCACCTCCAGGCCGTTGGAGAGGCGGGCGCGCTCCACATCGGGGAAGTCGAGCGGCTTCATCGGCCCCACGGCCGGCATCGGCTCGCGCGGCTTGATCTGCAGCGGCTGGGCCGGAGCGGGCGCCGGCCGGCTGTCGGCCGCCTCCTGATAGGCCTCGCGCTGTCCGGGATCGACACGCACGGCGAGCACCGGCCGGGTCAGCCACTGCTGCATGGCCTGACGCACCGAGGCGGGGGTGACCCCGCCCAGGTCCGCCATCTGGCGCCGATAGAAGCCGGGATCGTTCGCGTAGAGCTCGCCCTCGGCCAGCACCACCGACTTGCCGCCGAAGCCGCCGGTCGGCTCCAGCGCCTGCATCCGCTGGGACAGGGCGCGGGCCACGGTGCGGTTGATCTCGTCCTCGGTCGGACCCTGGGCGACGAAGTCGGCGATCATCCGGTCCAGTCGCTCGGACACGGCGGCGGCGTCCTGGCCGGGCTTCACGTCCACCGTGACGGAGAACATGCCCAGGCGATGGAACGGCTGGTAGCCGGCCGAGACGGAGGTCGCGGACTGCTCGCCGCGAACCAGGGCGTTGTCCAGACGCGAGCTGGCCAGGCCGCCCAGAACGGTCGCGGCCGCCTGCAGCTCGCCGGCGTTGTCATCCAGGAGGCCGGGCACGATCCAGGTGCGATAGAGGCGGGTGTTGGGCACCCGGTCCTGCATCGTCTTGTCGATGCGGGCCGACAGGGTCGGGATGTCGGCGGCCTTGGGCGTGTGCTGCGGGCCCCGGGGGATGTGGCCGAAGTATTTGCCGACCAGCCGGCGCGCCGTGGCGGCGTCGATATCGCCGGCCAGGACCAGCACGGCGTTGTTCGGCCCATAGTGATCCCGGTGCCAGTTCCTCAGGTCGTCCAGGCTGGCGGCGTCGAGGTCGGCCATGGAGCCGATGGTGGAGTGCCGATAGGGGTGGCCCTCCGGAAACAGCGCCTCCAGCTGGGCGTAGTAGACCAGGCCGTAGGGGTTGTTGTCGCCCTGCCGCTTCTCGTTCTGGACCACGCCCCGCTGGTTATCCAGCCGCTCCTGGTTTAGCGCGCCGAGCAGGTGGCCCATGCGGTCGCTCTCCATATAGAGCGTCTGCTCAAGCGCCGCCGTCGGCACGGTCTGGAAGAAGTTGGTCCGGTCGAACCAGGTGGTGCCGTTCCAGTCGGTGGCGCCCATGGCGCGCAACGGCTCCATCAGACCGCCCGGCAGGTTCTCCGTCGGATTGAACAGGCCGATGTGCTCGAACAGGTGGGCGTAGCCGGTCTTGCCCTTGGGCTCGTCCTTCGAACCGACCGAATACCAGGCCTGGACCGCCACCACCGGCGCCTTGCGGTCGGTGTGCACCACCACGCGCAGGCCGTTGTCGAGGGTGAACTCCTCGTAGGGAATGTCCACGCTGCGGGCCAGCTGGGCTGGCGGAACCTGGGCCTGAACGGCGGGCGCGCCGCAAACCAGCGCGAGGGCTGCGGCGGCGGCGAACATGGAACGGCGCATGGTAGGAAACTCCCCCTGAAGAACCAGCGGGCGGGACGCTATCAGCGGCCGGGGGATCGGCAAGTTACGGCTTCGTCATCCGAGGCGCCGGGCGGCGTCGCGCCGCCTGTGGACAAGGGGGCTCCGCAGCCAAGCCCCGCCTAGAAAAAACCGCTTTACATGACGGACGCGCGCCCCCATATGCGCGGCTTCCGGCGGACCCCGTAGGTCTTGCTTGCGCCGCTAACGCCGGGTCGGGTTAACAATAATCAGGGGGTTACGTGAATTGCGCACGTACCATACTCCCCTGGACCTGGTCCGTGAGCGGTCTCCGGAGCGTCCCGTCGCCCTTGTGCGGCCGCGCTCCGTCTCCGTAGCGGCGCGCTGGTTCCAGGACAATCTGAAAGCCGACGTCTTCTATGCGGTGAAGGCGAACCCCTCGCGCTGGGTCATCGAGACCCTGGTGGAGGCGGGCGTCACCGCCTTCGACGTCGCCTCCCTCGCGGAGATCGAGCTGGTGCGCTCGGTCAGCGCCGACGCGCGCCTGGCCTTCATGCATCCGGTGAAGAGCCGCAACGCCATCACCCGCGCCTATTTCGACCACGGGGTCCGGACCTTCTCGCTCGACAGCCATGACGAGCTGCGCAAGATCCTGGACGCCACGGCCGGGGCCTCGGACCTGAACCTGATCGTGCGCATGGCGGTGTCGGCGGACGGCGCGGCCTACAGCCTGTCGGGCAAGTTCGGCGTCTCGCCGGATCAGGCCCCCTCCCTGCTGCTGGCCGTGCGCCAGGCGGTGAAGGACGGGCTGATGGGCGTGGCCTTCCACGTCGGCTCCCAGTGCATGCGCCCCTCGGCCTATGAGGCGGCCATGGCTCAGGTCGGCCGCGCCATCACCCGCGCGGGCGTGTTCGTGGACATCGTCGATGTCGGGGGCGGCTTCCCGTCCGTCTACCCCGGCATGGTCCCTCCGGACCTGCAGGAGTACGCCGACGCCATCCATCGCGGCTTCAACGAGATGCCGGTCTCGGAAACCACCGAACTGTGGTGCGAGCCGGGCCGCGCCCTGGTGGCCGAAAGCTCCTCGGTGCTTTGCCGGGTCGACCTGCGCAAGGGCGACGCGCTGTACCTGAACGACGGGTCCTACGGCTCGCTGTTCGATGCGACGCACTCGCGCTGGCCCTTTCCGACCAAGCTGGTCCGGGACGGGGCGGCCTCGGCCGAGCTGAAGCCTTTCCGCTTCTACGGCCCGACCTGCGACTCGATCGACCACATGCCCGGGCCCTTCTGGCTGCCGGCCGACATCGAGGAAGGCGACTTCATCGAGATCGGCATGCTGGGCGCCTACGGCGTCGCCATGACCACCGGCTTCAACGGCTACGGCGAGCACGAGATCGCCGGCGTCGGGGACGCGCCCATGGCGTCTCTGTACGGCTTGGCGCCCCGCTCCATCCCGACCGTGCGCACCACGGCCGAGGAGCAGGCCCGCAAGGTCGTCCGCCTGTCGCGCCCCAAGGGCAAGGCCGGGGTCCGGAAGCAGCGCCGCCGCTAAATCGCCGCTTCCGTGGACTAGAGAAAAAGCAGCGGCCCGTCGCTCCGTCCGGGCCGCTGTTTCGTTTGACGACGGGCGCTCACCTGTAAGGGAAACCAAACCGATGAACGCTCCCGTTCAATCCAACCAGAAGGCCCAGCTGCTCCAGAACGTCGTGGAGCACGTCGACATCACCAGCTTCGACGCGCGGCCGATCATCGACTCCATGCGGAAGATGTCCTTCTCCTCGCGCGATACCGCGCGCGCGGCCGACATCTTCAACATGGCCATCGAGGACGAGACCTGCTCGCCCTGGCTGATCCTGGCCGGCTCCACCTCGGCCGGCGGCTGCATGCACGTGTACCGCGACATGGTGAAGTTCGGCATGATCGACGCCGTGGTCGCCACCGGCGCCTCCATCGTCGACATGGATTTCTTCGAGGCCCTGGGCTTCAAGCACTATCAGGCCGCCGGCCCGGTGGACGACAACGTCCTGCGCGACAACTACATCGACCGGATCTACGACACCTACATCGACGAGGAAGAGCTCCAGGCCTGCGACCACACCATCCTGGAGATCGCCAACCGCCTGGAGCCGCGCGGCTACTCCTCGCGCGAGTTCATCTGGGAGATGGGCAAGTGGCTGTCCGAAGGGAACGCCAAGAAGGAAGGCAGCCTGATCCAGACCGCCTATGAGATGGGCGTGCCGATCTTCTGCCCGGCCTTTGTCGACTCCTCGGCCGGCTTCGGCCTGGTCAAGCACCAGAAGGAGCGGGCCGCCGCCGGTCAGCCCTATATGATGCTCGACGCCATCGCCGACTTCCGCGAGCTGACCGACATCAAGATCGCGGCGGGCACCACGGGCCTGTTCATGGTCGGCGGCGGCGTGCCGAAGAACTTCGCCCAGGACACGGTGGTCTGCGCCGAGATCCTCGGCGTCGAGGCCGACATGCACAAATATGCGGTCCAGATCACGGTCGCCGACGTCCGCGACGGCGCCTGCTCGTCGTCGACGCTCAAGGAGGCCGCCTCCTGGGGCAAGGTCTCAACCACCTATGAGCAGATGGTCTTCGCCGAAGCCACCACGGTCGTCCCGCTGATCGGCTCGGACGCCTATCACCGCCAAGGCTGGAAGAAGCGCGAACCGCGCCGCTGGCAGAAGCTGTTCGAAAAGGCGGCTTAAGGCCGTCGCCCACGATCGAACCACGGGGGCCGGAGCGATCCGGCCCCTTTTTCGTGCGCGAACTCCACCCTGCGGGGGAGGATTGGAACTCTCCCCTCCCGTCCTCGCTTCATCGCCAGCCCCCTTTGGAGACCGGCCATGAACCCTCAGGACAATGACGACGCGCGCGAGGCGGAGCAGATGGGCGAGCGGCCGGACCTGGGCCACCAGGCCGACGCGCTGAAGGACGCCCTGTCCGGTTCCGACCAGGGTTCGGACACCACCGCCGGCTCCCTCCAAGGCGGCGCGTCCTCGGGGCGCGACGATGCGCCCGACCAGGATGCGATCAACCAGAGCCTCGCCAGCGAAGGGACTCAGCCGGCGGAGGAAGGCCGCAGCTTCTCCGCCACGGGAACCGATCAGGCGATCAACAACACCGGGGAGGACAGCTTCCTCGGCGCCGGCGGCGATCCCGTCGAAGGCAAGACCCGGCTCGGCCAGGGCGACGAAGCGGACGCCGCGACCGGTTGACCTCTCGCCTTGCTGGCGCCGCACGGATGGTCCACGGTGGCGCTAACCACGAAAACCGATCGCATCGGAACAGGGATGAAGCCCAGCATCTATCCGGCCGCGGCCGGTCTGCTTGTTCTGTCGCTCGCCGCCTGCGGCCAGGCGGACAAGGCGTCCGAAGCCGAGGCCGCCGACCCGGCCCCGGCGGCGGCGGTGCGTGAAAAGGCCTCCCCCGGCGGCGCGCCCGCCTACGCCGTGACCTACCCCGGGGCGGTGATGGAGGGCGGCGTCTCGGCCGAAGCGGCCGCGGTGGGGCCGGGCGCGCTCGTCAGCTTCACCACCGCCGACCCGCCGGAAAGGGTGATCGAATTCTATCGCACCCGCGCCGAGGCGGCCGGACTGGTCCAGGTCTCCAACATGAGCCAGGGCGACGCCAAGGCCTACGCCGCCTCGGCGCGGGATGGCTCGGGCGCGCAGCTCCAGGTCGTGGCCGCGCCGCTGGGCGGCGAGACCTCCGTCCAGCTCACCTGGAGCGCGGGCTCCTAGGCGGCCCAGGCGCCGTGGAACCCGGCCGGCAGGGTCAGGTCGGCCCGCCAGCTCGCCACTGGCCCGTCCGCCACGCGCCCCGCCTCGAACACGTGCAGCTCCGTCGCGCGCTCGCGCAGGTTGATGGACGGTCCGATCAGCCAGGCGTCGGTCTCGGCCGAGCCTGAGGCCTTGGGCGCGAAGACGAACTCCTCCACCACATGGCCGTCGCCGAACAGGAAGCAGTCGCTGCGGCCGCTGTCCCAGTCCTGCACCGCCAGGCCGGTCGGCAGCGGACGGCCGTCGCGCTCGCCCGCGACGTGCGCCGACAGGCGGCGTCGAAGTCCGGCGCGACGCGGATCGTTCTTGGGGAACTCGCCCGTGGTCCCGGTTCTCTCCAGCCTGGCTCGCCCGTCGGCGCCCAGGGTGATCAGGGCCATCACCGGCGGCCCGCCGGGCGGGTTCTTCCCCAGCAGCAGGTCGCGCCCGCCGGCGATGGAGAAGCTGGGGTCGTCATGCGCCGCCACGTCGAAGCGAATGGTCCCGTCCGCCTCCTCCCAGGCGTCGCCCAGGTGGAAGAAGGAGAAGGCGGGGAGCTCGAAGATGCGAGTGCGCGACAGGTCCGCCTTGTCGACCACCAGCACCTGGGTTCCCATCTCCGGCTTCCACTCGAACTGCGCCGAATAGGGCATGCCGGCTCGCGCGAAAATCCAGGGCTGGAGCACCAGCACCAGATGCCGCGCGGTGGCGGTGAAGTCGTGCATGTAGCTGGCGCGCGTCAGGTTCAGCAGCTGCGCGTCGATCAGCGCGCCGTCCGGAGCCAGCCGCCACACCACCGCCCGCCCCGCGTTCAGGCCGATGTTCCAGATCGAGCCGTCGGGATCGATCCTCGGGTGGGCCTGGAAGGGCATGCCCTTCAGGTCCGGCCTCAGGGTCACGAAGTCCTCGGTCGCCAGGGTGCGGCCCTCCATGGCCAGGGGCGAGCCGCCTTCCCATAGCGCCCACACCTTGTGGCCGAGCGGCAGGACGGCCGTGTTGGCGGCGCTGGCGTCGTCGGGCGAGCCCACCTTGGCCCGGCCCGGCTGACCCGCCGTTCCGAAGCCGGCGGTGACGACGGCGTCGATCTCGCTCTCCCAGCGGCGCTTGGGGGTGTCGGCGAACCGGGCCTCCAGCGTCGCCCGCCCATCGGCGACGCGGAAGGCGCGCATCAGCCCGTCGCCGTCGAACCAGTGGCTGGCGTTTCCGCCGGGCCGCCGGAACTTGGCGGGTCCGTTCCGGAACAGGACGCCTTCCAGGCCTTCAGGCGCGCGGCCATGGACCAGCCGCATGGCCTGGCGGGGAACGTCCCCCTCCAGATCGGCCGTGGCCAGGCTCCAGTCGGCGGCGAGGGTCTGGGCGGCGCGGGCGCGAACGACCTCCGGGGTCATCAGGGCGGCCGCCAGCGCGGCCCCGCCCTGCAACAGGGCGCGACGATTGGGAGTCATGGCTGTGCTCGTGAAAGGGGGGGAGGAGCCGGCGCCTCAGCGCAGGCGGATGGCCTGGGTCACGGCGCCGGAAGCGGCGAACCTGGCCCGATCCCAGCTGGCCGGGCCGAAGCTGCCGGCGGCGTTGTTGGAGAAGGCGTAGGGCTCGGTCGGGATGCCGAACGGGTTGGTGTCCAGCTTGCCGTTGCCGTTCACGTCGTGGAACGCCTTCATGGCGTAGTCGCCGGCGGGCAGGCCGTTGAAGGTGGCGCTGGTCTGTCCCGCCGCCACGTCGATCACCGCCTGCCGCGTGGGCGGGCCCGAGCGGTAGCTGGCCTCCGAGCCATGCAGGCTCATCATGATCTTGCCGGCGCGCTGGCCGATCTCGAAGCGGAAGGTCACGGCGGTCGGGGCTTGGGCGACGGCCGGCGCGGCCAGGGCCATAACGGCGGCGAGGGCGAGGATCTTCATGGTCGGGCTCTTTCTCGATGTCGGGCTGAGACCGGCTGTTCGGCCTCTGTTGTCGTCACCGTGCCCGGCCTCGCCGCCGTCCGCCACTCGACTTTCGGTGATCGCCGCCCCGCCTTCGCCAATCGCCGCGCCCGTCCGTCGGCGAAGCGCGAACGACCACCGGCCTTTACGCATTGTCACGGCGGCGCTTCAGTGAGCGCCTTCAGTGGGAGAGGGTATTTCATGCGTGCTTTCGTTCTCGCCCTGGCCGCCGCCGCCGTGGCGGCTCCGGCCTTGGCCCAGACGCCGCCCGCCACCATCGGTGACCGCTATGTCCCGGCGCCGTGGTGGATGCGCGAGCCGGTGATCGCCTCCATCGGCTATGTGCGCGCCGAGGCGCCCGCCAATCGCGCCACCTTCTCCGCGACCGTTCTGACCGTGGAGCGCTCGGCCGCCGACGCCCAGAAGGCCGCCGCCGACCGCGTGCGCGCGCTCAGCCAGCAGCTGGCCGCCTACGGCGCCGACAAGGTGCGGGTGGAGACCAACCTCCTGACCCGGCCGCTCTATGACCAGTACCGCGACGAGAACGGCATCGTGCGCGACAATGTCCGGTCGGATCGGATCGAGCGTTATCAGGCCACGGCCAGCCTGATCGTCACCGTGCGCGACACCGCCCTGCTGGAGCGGGTCTACGCCACGGTGGTGGCGGCTCAGCCCACCTCCATCAGCGACGTCGGCTTCGACCTCCAGCCCGGAAATGCGCTGCGCAGCTGGATGTCGGAGCAGGCGGTCAAGGACGCCGCTGATCGCGCGCGCGCCGCCGCGACCAGCGCGGGCGGCCGACTGGGCGCCGTCAAGGTGATCGACCCGACCGGCCGCGCCTGCCAGACGGACGTGCTGGCCGGCTGGCCGTCCTACAGCGCCGGGCCCGCCCTCCCCACCACCGTCGACGCTTCGGACATCGTGGTCACGGGCAGCCGCATGTCGCAGCGGGAGTATGCGGCCCCGCCGCCCCCCCCCCCCCCCCCCCCTCCGCCCGGCGCGCCCGCGCCGACCGAGGCCCAGATCGAGGCCGCCCGCCTGGCCCTTCAGCCGCCGCTGCGCGAGCTGACGGAACAGGCCTGCGTGGTCTACGGCCTGTCCGGGTGAGTTTCGTCGCCGATCGGGCCTTCGAGGCGGGCTCCGTCTTCGCCGCCGACTGGCCGCTGTGCCACGTCCGGCTGCAGGGCGACGCCCGCTTTCCCTGGCTGATCCTGATCCCGCGTGTGGCGGGCGCGGTGGAGCTGGAGGACCTGGCGGCGGGGGTCCGCGTCCGCCTGCTGGAGGAGACCCTGCTCGCCGGACAGGTGGTGCGAGCGCTCGGCGCGGCGGCCGGCCGTCCGATCGACAAGCTGAACATCGCCGCCCTGGGCAATGTCACCGCCCAGCTGCACGTCCATGTCGTCGGCCGCCGCCGCGACGATCCGCTTTGGCCCGATCCCGTGTGGGGGAGGAGCGGGGCGGAGCCGTATGAGCGGGCGGCGCTCGACGACGCCCTGACGCTGATCCGCTCCTCAAGCCTTCCCCTTCCGGGGCAGGATTGATGTCGCGTTGACGCGCACGGGTGAGACTCCTAAACCCCGGTCACCTTCCTGAGCCTGATTTCTCAAGGCTTTTTGAGAACCATTCGCATGTCGAACACCGCCCAGTCCGGCGGCGACGCGCGGGACGATCAGACCGGTCGTTTCGTTCGCCAGCCGAACGGCCGCGTCCGCCCCCTCTCGCCCCATCTCCAGGTCTGGCGCTGGCACGTCACCATGCTGGGCTCGATCCTGAACCGGATGACGGGCATCGCCCTCTACTTCGGCCTGGCCATTGTGGCGCTCTGGCTGCTGGCCCTCGCCTTCGGGCAGGACAGCTACGACCTGTTCAGCCGCTTCAGCGGCTCGCCGCTCGGCCTGCTGATCTGGATCGGCCTGACCTTCTCCCTGATGTATCACCTGGCCGGCGGCGTCCGGCACCTGATCTGGGACGGCGGGGCCATGCTCTCTCCCAAGGATGCGACATCCCTGACCTGGCTCTCCATCGGCTTCGGGGTGGTCGGGACCGTAGCTTTCTGGGCCTGGCTGTTCGCCAGCGGAAAGGTTCAGCTGTGAGCAAGGCCCGCTTCATCAAGGATGTGAAGGTGTCCGAGCGCCACGGCGCCGGCGAATGGACGGCCGAGCGCCTGTCCGCCCTGATCCTGGTTCCGCTGACGCTGTGGGCGCTGTGGGGCGCGGCCCAGGTCGCGGGCGAGGGCTATGAGGGCGCGACCGCCTGGCTGGTTCAGCCGGTGAACGCCGCCCTCGTCGCCGCCCTGTGGCTGGTCAGCCTGTGGCACATGAACATGGGCATGAAGGTGGTGGTCGACGATTACATCCACCGCCCCGCCTCGCGCCTGACCCTGCTGGGTCTGTCCAGCCTGTTCTGCCTGGTGCTGGCCGCGGCCGGCGTCTTCTTCATCGCCCGCGTGGCGCTCGGTTCCGAGCCCATGCCGGCGGGCTTCGGAGTCTGAGATCTTGGCGACCTATCAGTTCGTCGATCACGCCTATGACGTGGTGGTGGTGGGCGCGGGCGGCTCAGGGCTCCGCGCCGCGCTCGGCTGCGCCCAGGCCGGTCTGAAGACCGCCTGCGTCACCAAGGTCTTCCCCACCCGCTCCCATACGGTGGCGGCGCAGGGCGGCATCTCCGCCGCGCTCGGCAACATGGGCGAGGACAGCTGGCAGTGGCACATGTTCGACACCGTGAAGGGGTCGGACTGGCTGGGCGACCAGGACGCCATCGAATACCTGTGCCGCAACGCGCCCCAGGCCGTGTACGAGCTCGAGCACTGGGGCGTGCCCTTCTCGCGCACCGAGGACGGCAAGATCTATCAGCGCGCCTTCGGCGGCATGACGAAGAACTTCGGCGAAGGCCCGGTGCAGCGCACCTGCGCCGCCGCCGACCGCACCGGCCACGCCATCCTCCACACCCTCTACGGCCAGTCGGTCCGGCGCGAGGTGGAGTTCTTCATCGAGTATTTCGCCCTCGACCTGATCATGCAGGACGGCGTCTGCACCGGTGTGACCGCCTGGAAGCTGGATGACGGCACGCTGCACCGCTTCCGCGCCAAGATGGTCATCCTGGCGACCGGGGGCTACGGCCGGGCCTACTTCTCCGCGACCTCCGCCCACACCTGCACGGGCGACGGCAACGCCATGGTGCTGCGCGCCGGCCTGCCGCTCCAGGACATGGAGTTCGTCCAGTTCCACCCCACCGGCATCTACGGCGCCGGCTGCCTGATCACCGAGGGCGTGCGCGGCGAGGGCGGCTACCTGACCAACTCCGAAGGCGAGCGCTTCATGGAGCGCTATGCGCCCACGGTGAAGGACCTGGCGCCCCGCGACATGGTCTCCCGCTCCATGACCATCGAGATCCGCGAAGGGCGCGGCGTGGGTCCGAACAAGGACCACATCTTCCTGCACCTGGATCACCTCGATCCCAAGGTCATCCACCAGCGCCTGCCGGGCATCTCCGAGAGCGCCCGCATCTTCGCCGGCGTGGACGTGACCAAGGCGCCGATCCCGGTGCTGCCGACCGTGCACTACAACATGGGCGGCATTCCCACGAACTATCACGGCGAGGTGCTGACCAAGGTCGGCGACAACCCCGACGCCGTGGTGCCGGGCCTGATGGCGGTCGGCGAAGCGGCCTGCGTCTCGGTGCACGGCGCCAATCGCCTGGGCTCCAACTCCCTGATCGACCTGGTGGTGTTCGGCCGCGCCGCCGGCATCCGCGCGGGCGAGGTGCTCAGCAAGACGGGCGCCGTGCCGGACGCGCCTGCGTCGGCGACCGATCAGCACCTGGCGCGCCTCGACCGCTTCCGCAACGCCAGCGGCTCCACGCCGACGGCCCAGCTGCGCCTGGCCATGCAGCGCGCCATGCAGGAGGACGCGGCCGTGTTCCGCACCGGCGAGACCCTGGCCAAGGGCGCCGAGCGGGTGCGCGAGGTCTTCCGCGCCGGCGACCAGATCCGCACCAGCGACCCGGGCATGATCTGGAACACCGACCTGGTCGAGACCCTGGAGTATGACAACCTGATCGGCCAGGCGCTGGTGACCATCGAGGGAGCGCTCAACCGCACCGAGAGCCGCGGCGCCCACGCGCGGGAGGACTTCCCGGAGCGCGACGACGTGAACTGGATGAAACACACCCTGTCGTGGCTGAACCCGACCACGGGCCAGAGCGTCATCGACTACCGCCCCGTGCACTCCAACACGCTCACCAACGAGATCCAGTCCATCCCGCCCAAGAAGCGGGTGTACTGAGGATTACGACAGATGGTTCAGCTCACCCTCCCCAAGGGCTCCGCCCCCACCAAGGGCAAGCACTACAAGGCCCCCGCGGGCGCCCAGAACGTCAAGACCTACAAGGTCTACCGCTATGACCCCGAGGTGGACGCCGCGCCGCGCTGGGACGTGTTCGAGGTCTCGGCCGACGACCACGGGCCGATGCTTCTGGACGCCCTGATCCACATCAAGAACGAGATCGACCCGACCCTGTCCTTCCGCCGCTCGTGCCGGGAAGGCATCTGCGGCTCGTGCTCGATGAACATCGACGGTCGCAACACCCTGGCCTGCACCAAGGGCTGGGAGGAGTGCGCCTCCTCCACCATCTCCGTCGCGCCCCTGCCGCACCAGCCGGTGGTCAAGGACCTGGTGACGGACCTCAGCCTGTTCTACGCCCAGTACGACTCCATCCAGCCCTACCTCCAGTCGGACGCCGCCGAGCCGGAGAAGGAGCGGCTGCAGACCCCACAGGATCGCGAGAAGCTGGACGGGCTCTACGAGTGCATCCTGTGCGCCTGCTGCTCCACCTCCTGCCCCAGCTACTGGTGGAACCAGACCGAGTATCTGGGCCCGGCCGCCCTGCTTCAGGCCTATCGGTGGATCGCCGACAGCCGGGACGACGCGACCCAGAAGCGGCTGGACGACCTCGAGGACCCGTTCAAGCTCTACCGCTGCCACACCATCATGAACTGCGCCCAGGTCTGCCCCAAGGGCCTGAACCCGGCCAAGGCCATCGCGGAGACCAAGAAGCTGATGGTGGCGCCCAGCCGCAAGCGGGCGAAGCAGCCGGCGTAAGCGCCGCACGGCGAGGCTTGCCGTCAGCCCGTCTCAGCTCCTCGGCCCGCCTCCCGACTTTCGGAACACCTCGTCCGAGCGGCGGTTACCCGCCGCGCCTCGGAAGGGCGCTGCTCAGGAAAGTCGACGTCGATGAAACGCTTGATGTTTGGAGCGGCCGCCCTGGCCGCCGTGATGACCACCGCCGCTTGCGGTATGATGGCGGCGCCCACCGGCGCGGGGGCGGAGATCGCCATGGCCGCCCAGGCTCAGCCCGCCCCCGCCGCCATGGACTTCGCCCGCATGGCCGCGGCCTCGGACGCCTATGAGATCCAGTCCAGCCAGCTGCTGCTCCAGACCACGGGGAACGACGAACTGCGCCGCTTCGCCGGAATGATGGTGGAGCACCACACCATGACGACCGCCACCCTGGCGCGCCAGGCCCAGGCCGCGGGCATGGCCCCGCCGCCGCCCCAGCTCGACACCCGCAAGGCCGAGATGATCCGCCAGCTCCAGGCCGTCTCCGGCGAGCAGCGCGACCGCCTCTATGTCCAGCAGCAGGTGATGGCGCACGACGAGGCCCTGCGCCTGCATTCGTCCTATGCGCGGAACGGAGACACGGCCGAGCTTCGCACGGCGGCCGCGGCGGCCGTGCCGATCGTCAGCCAGCACTACAACCAGATCAGCGAGATGCAGGTCCGCATGGGCCGGTGATCGGTCAGAGCGGTGCGCCTTGCGCGCACCGCTCCCACTCCACCACGTCGTGGGCGCAGATCAGCTTGACGCCCGCTGACGCGTCGAGGCTCAGCTCCCGCAGCCGCGCCTGGTTCTCCAGCCGCTTGGCTCGGTCCACCTCCATGAGGTTCTGATAGAGCCGCAAGCCCGGCGTGCAGCGGCGATCCGGCCGGCGCACCTCGTCGCGGTGGAAATAGGCGTCGCCGGCGTGGAGCAGCCATCCGGCCTCGCCGTCCACCGCCACGCCGGCGTGGCCCCAGGTGTGGCCCGGCAGAGGCAGGATCAGCAGCTCCGGCGGCAGGCCCTCCAGGTCGCGAACCGCCTCGAAGCCGTTCCAGAGCTCCCCGCCGCCCCCATAGGTCCGCCATTCCGTCACCCCGTCCAGCTGCATCGGCCGATAGCGCTTCTTGGATGTCTTGCCCCCGTCCAGCCGCCGGGCGGCCGACAGTTCGGCTTCCAAGAGATGCACCCGCGCCCAGGGGAAATCCTCCAGGCCGCCCGCATGGTCGAAATCCAGGTGGGTCAGCACGATGTGCCGCACATCCCTGGGGTCGAAGCCCAGCCGTTCGACCTGGCGGACCGCCGTCTCCTCCTCGCGCAGCCGGATGTTCAGCACGCCGCGCATGAGGCGACTGATGCGGGGATGCGGCTCTCGCACATCCTTCAGCCCATAGCCTGTGTCGACCAGCACCAGCCCCGACGACGGGGTTTCGATCAGCAGGCAATGGCAGACCAGCCGGGCCAGCGGCGCCTTGCTGCGTCCGTCGAACAGCGCCCCGCCGAAGGGGCAGTCGGTGCCGCAGTTGAGGTGATGGATGCGAAGCTGGCTCATAGGTGGCCAACCGCCGCGAACCGGCGCCGTTCCGGAGTGTTTGCGTTCCGTCTCTTCCTCGCTAAGAGCCCCGCATGGCCAAGGTCACCTATATCGAACACTCCGGCGCCGAGCACACCGTCGAGGTGAAGACCGGCCTGTCGGTGATGGAGGGCGCGATCCGCAACAACGTGCCCGGCATCGACGCGGACTGCGGCGGGGCCTGCGCCTGCGCCACCTGCCATGTCTATGTCGACGAGGCGTTCCAGGACGTCACCGGCCGCGCCTCGGCCATGGAGGAGTCCATGCTGGACTTCGCCGAGAATGTTCAGCCGAACAGCCGCCTGTCCTGCCAGATCCGCGTCTCCGACGACCTCGAGGGCCTGATCGTGCGCCTGCCGGAGAGCCAGCACTGAGCCGGGCGTCCGGAGCCGCCGATCCCCGGATGGTGGCGCTTGTCGGCCGGATGATCGAAGGCGGTCCTCCCGACCGGCCGCCCCTGATCGGCGTCGTGGGGGCTCAAGGGTCCGGCAAGACCACCTTGGCGCGGGCGGCCGCGGAGGCCTTCGGCGCGGCCCAGATCTCCATCGACGACGTCTATCTGACCCGTGGCGAGCGGGAGGCGATGGCGCGCGAGGTCCACCCCCTTTTCCTGACGCGCGGCCCGCCCGGCACGCACGATCTGGACCTGCTTCAGTCGCTCATCGACCGCCTGTCGCACGCCGCCGAGGCGTCCGAGACCCTCATCCCGGGCTTCGACAAGCGTGGCGACGACCGCGAGCCTCGGGACCGCTGGCGCCGCCACGTCGGCCGCCCGTCGGCGATCCTGATCGACGCCTGGTGCCTCGGCGCCGAGCCGGAGGACCAAGCGGCGCTGGCGTGGCCGATCAACGCCCTGGAGCGCGAGCGAGACGCCGACGGCGGCTGGCGGCGCGAGGTCGACCGCCGCCTCGCCGCCGACTACCGCGCCTTCTCCGACCGCTTCGACGCCATCCTGTTCCTCAAGGCGCCCGCCTTCGACGTGGTGCTGGGCTGGCGCTGCCAGCAGGAAGCGGACCTTCTGGGCGTCGCGCCGGACCGGTTGCCGCCCGGCGAACGCGAGCGGCTGGCCGGCTTCATCCAGTTTTTCGAGCGGGTGACCCGGCGCATGCTGGCGGGCGGCATCCGGGCCGATGTGACGGTTGAACTGGATCGAAACCGTCGACCGGGTTCTATTCCGGCATGACCCCGCCCTTGGATCGCCGCTTCGAGCTCCGCCGGCCCGCCAACAGCCGCGTGGCCGTGCTGGCCCCGGGCATGGAGCTGAGCGGCCTGATCACGGACGAGTCGAGCGGCGGCTTGCGGCTGCGGCTTGAGCGGTCGGCCGCCCTGCCGAAGACCATTCTGGTCGTGGACGTCGCCGCCGGCCAAGCCATCGAGGCGACCGTCGCCTGGCAGAAGGGCGTGGAGGCGGGGTTGAAGCGCTCCGGGGCGCACTCCCTTCGCGGTCTGGTGCCCGGCCGCCTCACCCAGGCGCGGGACGTCTGGCGCCGGCTCGGCGGTCGCTAGGCGGCGTCGTAAGCCGCCCAGAGCGACTTGTCCTTGAGGACGCGGTCGAGAAAAGCCTGGTGCGCCGCGCGCTCGACAGCCGTGGAGCGGGGCGCCAGGGGTCGGGGCCGGGGGCCGTGGTTCGGCCGCTCGCTGGCGGCCTGGGCCAGCGGACCGGCGGCCGCCGACAGGTCGAGCGCCCGGGCCTTGCCGCCCCGCAGCTCCAGATAGACGTCGGCGAGCAGGCGGGCGTCGATCAGCGCCCCGTGCAGGGTCCGCTCGGCCAAGGAGATCTTGAAGCGCTTGCAGAGCGCGTCCAGCGAGTTGGCCATGCCGGGAAAGCGCTTCTGCGCCAGCGCCAGGGTGTCGATCCACCGCGCCTGATCCAGCAGGGCCTGGCCGCAGAGGGTGAACTCGTGGTCGATGAAGCCCCGGTCGAAGGCGGCGTTGTGGGCGATGATCGGCGCGTCGGCGACGAACTCCAAGAGCTCCTGGCAGATGTCGCGGAAACGCGGCGCGTCCCGCACCTTGTCGTCGGTGATGCCGTGCACGCGGATGGCGTCGGGGTCGATCAGCCGTTCCGGATTGATGTAGCGGTGGAAGGTCCGCCCGGTGGGCAGCAGGTCCTCGATCTCGATGCAGCCGATCTCGATCATCCGGTGACCCTGTCGCGGGTCGATGCCGGTGGTCTCGGTGTCCAGAACGATCTCTCGGGCCATGGTCCGGTGATGCCTTGGAACGTCGTGAAAGGGAATCCCGAAACGATGCCGGCGCTCACGCGGCTGAGGATGAGGAGCCTAGCGGCGACGCGGAGGCCGCCATTCGGGGTCGAGCACCCTGGCCACGATCGCCTGAACCTCGGCGCGGGCGGCCTCCACCCCCCGCCCCGTGTCCACGACGAAGTCCGCGCGCGCGCGCTTCTCCGCGTCAGGCGTTTGCCGCGCCAGCACGGCGTTCAGCCGCTCGGCCGTCATGCCCGGCCGGGCCAGGACCCGTTCGCGCTGCACGGCTTCGGGGGCGGTCACCACGACCACCGCGTCGACCAGGGCCTCGCCCACCGTCTCGAACAGCAAGGGGATGTCGAGCACCGCCAGGCGAACGCCACGCTTCTCCGCCGCCGCCAGGTCCTCCAGCCTGCCCTTCGCCACCAGAGGGTGGACGATGGCCTCCAGTCGGCGGAAGGCGCCCTCGTCGCGCCCCAGCGCCTCCGCCAGCCGGGCGCGGTCGACCGCCCCCTCCGCCACCACGCCAGGGAAGGCGTCCCCGATCGGCCCGACCGCCGCTCCGCCGGCCGCATACAGGCGGTGCACGGCGTCGTCGGCGTTCCAGGTCCAGGCCCCCTCCTCCGCGAACAGGCGCGCGGTGGCGGACTTGCCCATGCCGATGGAGCCGGTGAGGCCAAGCACGATCATGCCGCCTCCATCGCGCGGAGACAGGCGGCGCGAACGTCCACGCCGGCGGGCGGTGAGACGCCGAAGATGGCTTGAAAGGATGGGCCTGCCTGACCGATCAGCATGGCCAGTCCGTCCACAGTCCGCAGCCCCCGCGCTCGCCCCGCCGCCAGGAAGGGCGTGAGAAGCGGGCGGTAGGTCATGTCCATCAGCACGGCGTCGGCCGCCAGGCTGTCGGGGGCGATCTCCGGCCGCACCGGCAAGGCGTTCACCACCAGCCGGGCGTTTCTCAGCTCAGCTTCCGAGGCGACGGAGACCCCAAGCGCCTTCGCCGCGTCGGCCGCCCGCTGCGGCGTGCGGTTGAGCAGGCCGACGTCGGCTCCCGCGCCCCTCAACGCCCAGGCGGCCGCGCGCGCCGCCCCGCCGGCGCCCAGCACCACCACAGCCGCGCCCGGCAGCCGAAGCTCCGGCGCCTGTTCCGCCAGCGACGCCAGCAGGCCAAGGCCATCGGTGCTGTCGGCCCGCACCCGGTCGTCCAAGGCGGTCAGCAGGTTGGCGCCGCCTGTGGCGCGGGCGGTGTCGCTGGCCTCGTCCGCCAGAACCAGGGCCGAGTCCTTGAAGGGCGAGGTGACGTTGAGCCCGGCCAGTTCGCCCGTCCGCACCTGGTCGACCAGCCGCGCGAAGGCCGCCTCGTCTTCCGGCTCGAACCGGGTGTATTCCGCGTCCAGCCCCAGCGCCGCGATCCACGCGCCGTGGATCACGGGCGACAGGGAATGGCCGATCGGCCGCCCGACGACGCCGGCGCGCTTCACGACAGCAGCACCCCCGCGCGCCGGAGCTCCTCCAGCACCCGCCACAGCGGCAGGCCGAGCACGGTGAAATAGTCGCCCTGAACCGCCTCGAAAAGCTGCGAGCCCATGCCCTCCAGCTTGTACGATCCGACCGAGGACAGTAGCCCCTCCCCCGCCGCCACGAGATAGGCGTTCAGGAAGCCGTCGGAGAAGGCCCGCATCCGCATCTCGGCGGTGTCGACGCCGGTCCAGACGATCTGGCCGTTGCGGGCCAGGGCCGCGCCGGAATGGAGCTGATGGGACCGGCCGCGCATGGCCCCGAGCCGCGCCCTCGCCTCCTCCAGCGAGCGCGCCTTGCTGATCAGGCCGCCGTCAAAGGCCAAGGTCTGGTCGGCGCCCAGCACCCAGGCCTCCGGATCGTCCCTCGACACCGCCAGGGCCTTGGCCTCGGCGAGACGCACCGCCAGCGTTGGAGCGTCCACGCCCAGCGAGGCTTTCAGCGCCGCCTCGTCCACGTCGGCCACCCGCACGCTGAACGGCACGCCGGCGTTCTCCAGCATGGCGCGCCTCGCCGCGCTGCCGGACGCCAGGATCAGACGCTCGCCGCTCACCAGGTCGCCCCGATGCGGCGGGTCCGCTTTTCGCTGAGGAGGTTGATCACGGCGGCGGCCGTTTCCTCGACGGAGCGGCGGGTGACGTCGATCACCGGCCAACCCCGGCGCTCGAAGGCGCGGCGCGCCTTGATGATCTCGTCGCGGACGGCGTCCTCGTCGGTGTAGTTGCTCGCGCGCGCCGCGTTCAGCCCCTCCAGCCGGTTCCTGCGGATCGCCACCAGCCGGTCCGGCGAGACCGTCAATCCGACGACCAAGGGGTTCCTCAGCCGCGTCAGCCGCTCGCCGTCCTCCTGGCCGGGCACCAGGGGCACATTGGCCGCCCGCACCCCCCGGTGCGCCAGATAGATGCAGGTGGGCGTCTTGGAGGTGCGCGACACGCCGGTCAGCACCACGTCGGCCTCCTCCAGCTGCTCCAGCGCGCCCTGACCGTCGTCATGGGCCATGGCGTAGTCCAGCGCCGCGATTCGGTTGAAATAGTCGTGGTCCAGGGCGTGCTGGGCCCCCACCCGCGTCGACAGCGCCGCGCCCAGATAGCGCGACAGCACCCCGACCAGGGGATCCAGCGCCCCGATCTGGGGGATGTCCAGTTGCCGGCAACCGTCCTCCAGCTGAGCGCGCAGATCGCGATCGACGATGGTGTGGAGCACGACGCCCGGCGCGGCCGAGACCTCCTCCAGCACCCGCTCCATCTGCTTCTCGCTGCGGACCAGGGCGTAGATGTGCTCGATGGGGATGACCCCCTCGAAGCGGGCGATCACCGCCTTGGCCATGGCGTTCAGCGTCTCCCCGGTGGAGTCCGAGACCAGGTGGACATGGAAGTAGGTGGCCAGACGGTGCGGCCCGGACCGGGGCATGCTCATCGGGGACGGCTCACGATCGGGCGGGGAGGAATGGGCGGTCTCCTGTGGAGGATTCGGCGGACCGCTCGGGAGCCTTCCGCCACTTCTCCTATAGCGCCGCCGCTTCCGGGCCGCGAGCGGGGACGGCGCGGGACGCATACGGCGCCGTTTTCGACAGCCGTCCACGGATGGACAGCGCCGCCCCGGCCTTGTGTGGAAATCCTAACGAGCGGTTAACGGCGCCGCGCTTCGCTTACGACCGGACCGACCGTCCAGGCCCGGCCGGTTAAGGGTTTCTTAACGCTTATCCCCGCCGTCCCCAGCCCTCGCCCCACCCGTCCTCAGCTCAGCCCGGACAGGGGAAAAGCCGGGCGGTCCGCGGGATGACCGCCGTTCGTCCCCGCCATCCCTGCGTCCTACCGACTTCTTCCAATCTTCTTTTCTAAGAATGAGAGAAGGGAAGGTTGGGCGGGCTTGAGGGCTCTCCGGCCGGGCCGTAAAGCGAGATCGATGTCCGAACCCCTGATGCTCCAGGTCCTGAAGGGCCAGACCGCCCCGCGACCGCCCGTGTGGTTCATGCGTCAGGCGGGGCGCTACCTGCCGGAATACCGGGCGCTTCGGGCGCAATCGCCGGACTTCATCGCCTTTTGCCTGAATCCCGAGGCGGCGGCGGAGGCGACGCTCCAGCCGATGCGGCGCTTCGGCTTCGACGCCGCCATCGTCTTCGCCGACATCCTGCTGATCCCCCGCGCGCTCGGCCAGGAGGTCTGGTTCGAGGCGGGCGAGGGGCCGAGGCTCGGCGCCCTGCCGTCGGTCGGGCGGATGCGGGAGTTGGCGCCGGCGGCGGGCGAGCAGTTGAAGGCGGTGGGCGAAACCCTGTCGCGCGTCCGGGCCGAGCTCGAGCCGGAGCGGGCGCTGATCGGTTTCGCCGGCGCGCCCTGGACCGTGGCCACCTACATGCTGGACGGCGAGGCCCGCACCATCGGCAAGGGCGAGCGGGCGACGGCTCGGACCTACGCCTACGCGGAGCCCGACAAGGTCGCCGCCGTGCTGGACGCGCTGGTGGAGAGCACCGCCTGGTATCTGAAGATGCAGGCCGACGCCGGGGCCCAGGTGCTGAAGATCTTCGAGAGCTGGGCCGAGGGCCTGCCGGACGATCTGTTCGAGACCCTCGTCCTCCAGCCGCACCGAAAGCTGGTCAGCCGGGTGCGGGAGCTGGGCGTCACCGTTCCGCTGATCGGCTTTCCGCGCGGATCGGCGGCCTTGGCCGAGCGCTACGCCTCCCAATGTGACGTCCAGGCCGTAGCCCTGGACACCGCCTGCCCGCTGGAGGTCGGCCGCCGCGTGCAGGCGATCAAGCCGATCCAGGGCGCGCTCGATCCCCTGCTGCTGCGGGCCGGCGGCGCGGCGCTCGACCGCCGGGTGGATCAGCTGATGGAGGCCTGGGGCGCCGGACCCTGGGTGTTCAACCTCGGCCACGGCATCCTGCCGGACGTGCCCATCGCCCATGTCGAGCAGGTGCTGAAGCGGATCGGCGCTCAATGACGGACCGCCGCAAGCTGGCCGTGGTCCTGTTCAACCTGGGCGGCCCCTATGATCAGGACGACGTTCGGCCGTTCCTGTTCAACCTGTTCAACGACCCGGCCATCATCGGCCTGCCCCGCCTGATCCGCACGCCCCTGGCGCGGCTGATCTCCAGCCGGCGGGAGAAGAGCGCACAGGCAAACTACGCCCGCATGGGCGGCGGCTCTCCCCTGCTGCGCGAGACCCGCAAACAGGCCGAGGCGCTCCAGCCCCTGCTCGCCGCAGACCATCCGGAGCTGGAGGTCCAGGTCTTCGTCGCCATGCGGTATTGGCATCCGCTGACGAGCGAGACGGCGGAGGCCGTGGCGGCGTTCGCTCCGGACGAGGTGGTGCTGCTGCCGCTCTATCCGCAGTTCTCCACCACCACGACCGCCTCCTCGCTCAAGGCCTGGCGCGAGGCCTATCGCGGCTGCGGCGAGGTCCGCACCGTCTGCTGCTACCCTCGGGCCGAGGGCTGGATCGACGCCCAGGCCGAGCTGATCGGCCGGGCGCTGGCGGAGGCGGGCGATCGGCCGGTGCGCGTGCTCTTCTCGGCCCACGGCATCCCGGAGAAGCTGGTCCGCGCCGGCGACCCCTATCAGGAGCAGGTGGAGGCCGGATGCCGCGCCGTGGCCGAGCGGCTGGGCCTGACCGACTGGGCCGTCTGCTATCAGAGCCGCGTGGGGCCGCTGAAGTGGCTCGGCCCCTCGACGCCCGAAGCGCTGGAGGCCTGCGCCGCCGACGGCGTCGGGGCCGTGGTCGCGCCCATCGCCTTTGTCTCCGAACACATCGAGACCCTGGTCGAGTTGGACATCGAGTACGCCGAGCTGGCGCATGAGCGCGGCGTGGCGCCCTACATCCGGGTTCCCGCGGCCGGAGTCGCTCCCGGCTTCATCCGGGCGCTCGCCGACGCCACGGCCGAGGCGCTGACCGGGGCGGGCGTGAAGCCGTTCGGGCCGGGCTGCCAGGGCCGCTGGGTCGCCTGCCCCTGCCAGAAGGAGGCGGCATGAACGCCTATGATCTCGCGCGCGGCCTGCACATCCTGGCGGTGATCGCCTGGATGGCGGGCATGCTCTTCCTGCCGCGGCTGTTCGCCTATGACGCGGAACAGGCGGACAAGCCCGAGGCCCTCCGCGCCGAGATGCGCCAACTGCTGCGCCTGTGGCAGGCGCGGCTGCTGCGGATCATCATCAACCCGGCCATGGTCGCGGCCTGGAGTTTCGGCCTGTGGCTGATCCACATCGACGTGGGCGGGCGCGGCTGGGGCTTCCTGCTGGAGCCCTGGATGCTGACCAAGCTGGCGGGCGTGCTCCTGCTCTCCGCCTGGCACGGCTATCTCGCCGGCGAGCGGAAGCAGATCGCGGCCGGGACCTCGCGCCGCTCCGGCCGCTTCTGGCGCATGACCAACGAGGTCCCCTTCCTCCTCGCGATCCTAATGGTGCTGTCGGTCACCACGGAGTGGACCTTCTAAGGACCGCTCCGCTTGACCCGGCGGGGCTCCTGTGGTTCCGCTGGCCCTCCCTTCTCTGCGGCGACCGGTCCCTCACAGCGCGACCGGAGCCTCGCCGCCCTCCCTTCGGCCGAAAGGCCAGGACTTTCAGCCTGTTCGCCTCGACCGGAGCCGCTCCGGCCGGGCCGCGAGCGCATACGAGCGCCTTCTCATGACCGACGTCCGCGACACCGACCCGACCAGCCCCGAGACCGAGGCTGACGCCGGGCTCGATCCCAACGCCCTCGACAGCGCGCCCGGCCAGTCCGCCGAGCTCGACCTCGAAGCCGACGAGGAAGAGGACGACGGCGAGCCGGTCGTCCCGAACGGCCGCATCACGCTTCAGGAGCTCAATGAAAAGAGCCCCGCCGACCTGGTCGCCTTCGCCGAACAGCTGGAGGTCGAAAACGCGTCCAACCTGCGCAAGCAGGACCTGCTGTTCGCCATCCTGAAGACCCTGGCCGAGGAGGAGGTCGAGATCTCCGCCGACGGCGTGCTGGAGGTGCTGCCGGACGGCTTCGGCTTCCTGCGCAGCCCGGACGCCAACTACCTGCCGGGTCCGGACGACATCTATGTCTCGCCGTCCCAGATCCGCCGCTTCGGCCTGCGCTCGGGCGACACGGTGCACGGCACGGTGCGCGGCCCGCGCGAGGGCGAGCGCTACTTCGCCCTGCTGAAGGTCGACACCATCAATTTCGAGGACCCGGAAACGGTCCGCACCAAGGTCAACTTCGACAACCTGACGCCGCTCTATCCCGAGGAGCGGTTGCACATGGAGATCGAGGACCCGACGCTGAAGGATCGCTCCGGTCGGGTGATCGACATCGTGGCGCCGCTCGGCAAGGGTCAGCGCTGCCTGATCGTGGCCCCGCCCCGGGTCGGCAAGACGGTGATGCTGCAGAACATCGCCAAGTCGATCGAGAAGAACCACCCGGAGGTCTTCCTCATCGTCCTGCTCATCGACGAGCGGCCCGAGGAAGTCACCGACATGCAGCGCACGGTGAAAGGCGAGGTGATCGCCTCCACCTTCGACGAGCCGGCGACGCGGCACGTCGCGGTCGCCGAGATGGTGATCGAAAAGGCCAAGCGCCTGGTCGAGCACAAGCGCGACGTGGTGATCCTGCTGGACTCCATCACCCGCCTCGGCCGCGCCTACAACGCCACTGTGCCCTCGTCGGGCAAGGTGCTGACGGGCGGCGTGGACGCCAACGCCCTCCAGCGGCCCAAGCGCTTCTTCGGCGCGGCGCGCAATGTGGAGCAGGGCGGCTCGCTGACCATCATCGCCACGGCCCTGATCGACACCGGCAGCCGGATGGACGAGGTGATCTTCGAGGAGTTCAAGGGCACCGGCAATTCCGAGATCGTGCTGGACCGCAAGGTGGCGGACAAGCGCATCTTCCCGGCCATCGACGTGCTCAAGTCCGGGACCCGGAAGGAGGACCTCATCACGCCGAAGGACCAGCTGGCCAAGACCTATGTGCTTCGGCGCATCCTCAACCCCATGGGGCCGCAGGACGCGATCGAGTTCCTGCTGGACAAGCTGCGCCAGACCAAGACCAATGGCGAGTTCTTCCAGTCGATGAACACCTGATCGAGTGACTCGTGACTAGTGAGCACAGAAGTGAGCAAGAGGCCTGTCGCCGCTCACCCCTTGCTCACTAGCACCGCTCACCTTCGGGAGTGTTTCACGTGAAACAGCGGAGGCTTCATGAAGGTCACGGTCGAGGTGGACTGCACGCCGGCGGAGGCGCGCGCGTTTCTGGGGCTGCCCGATGTGGAGGGGCTGAACGCCGCCGTAGTGGCCGAGATGCAGCGGCGCATGGAAGCCAACATGTCCGCGCTCCAGCCCGAAGAGCTGATGAAGACCTGGACCGCCTTCGGCATGCAGGCCCAGGACCAGTTCCGGCGGCTGATGGACGTGGCGGTGAAGAGCTAGCGCCCCCAATCCTCCCCCAGCGGGGGAGGGGGACCACGCAGTGGTGGAGGGGGATGGGGGCAGCCCAGCGCCTCCATCGGGCTGGCATCGACGGTGCTGCAACTCTCATCTCCCTTCGGCTCGCGGCTGACCCCCTCCACCGCCTTCGGCGGCCCCCCTCCCCCAAGGGGGGAGGATCATGAGCCCCGAAACCATCTTCGCCCTCGCCACCCCGCCCGGCCGAGGCGCGGTGGCCATTATCCGCATCAGCGGACCGGGCGCCGACCGGACCTTGGACGCGCTGGGCGCCGGCGGGTTGAAGCCCCGGCACGCCTCGCTCCGCACCCTCCGCCACGCCGACCAGGTGCTGGACCGGGCGCTGGTTCTCCGCTTCCCCGGCCCCAACAGCTACACGGGCGAGGACTCGGCCGAGCTCCACCTCCACGGCGGGCGGGCGACCGTGGAAACGGTCACCCGCGCGCTGATCGACCTCGGCCTCCGCCCCGCCGAACCCGGCGAGTTCACCCGCCGCGCCTTCGAGAACGGCCGCATGGATCTGGCGCAGGCCGAGGCGGTGGCCGATCTGGTGGACGCGGAGACGGCGGCGCAGGCGGCTCAGGCCCTGGGTCAGCTCGGCGGCCGGCTGTCGCAGACCTACACCGGCTTCCGGGCTCAGCTGCTGAAGGCCCTCGCTCTCGTCGAGGCGGAGATCGACTTCCCCGACGAGGAGGTGCCGGACAACCTCGCCCGCTCGGCCGGGCCTGTGCTGGACGATCTGATCGCGGAGCTGGAGGCGGCGCTTGCCGACGCCCAGCGGGGCGAGCGGGTGCGGGACGGCTATCGCATCGTCCTGATCGGGGAGACCAACGCGGGCAAGAGCTCCCTCTTCAACGCCCTGGTCGCGCGTGAAGCCGCCATCGTCACCCCCGTCGCCGGGACGACGCGGGACGTCCTGGACGCCCAGCTGGTGATCGGCGGCTATGCCGTGACCCTGTCCGACACCGCCGGTCTGCGCGATTCCGATGATCCGGTTGAGGCCGAGGGCGTCCGACGGGCCCAGGCCCGGGCTCGCGACGCCGACCTGCGGCTGTGGGTGCGGGCGCCCGGAGATTCGGATGGCGTCGCGGCTGACTACGCACGCGGCGGCGATCTGGTCATTCTGACCAAGGCGGATCTCGGCGGGGCGGAGCGACCGCAAGGCTTCGAGGCGCTGGCGGTCAGCACCGCGACGGGCGAGGGCCTGTCGGCCCTTCACGACTGGCTGGCGGCGCGCCTGGAACGCGACCTGTTCGGCGCCGACTTTCCGGCGGTCACCCGCGAGCGGCACCGGCGGCGCCTGGCGGAGGCGCTTGAGGCGGTGCGCGACGCTCGACTGCGGCTGGACCAAGCGCCAGAACTCGCGGGGGAAGACCTCCGCCGCGCGGCGGACGCGCTGGGGCGCGTCACCGGCGCCATCGGTGTGGAGGACATCCTGGGGGAGGTCTTTTCAAGCTTCTGCATCGGGAAGTGAGAGTTCGGGTGTGGGGTGTAGGGTGTGGGCCAAGGGCGCGAGACTGTTTCACGTGAAACGGTGAACGAGCCCCGCTCTACCGACCCGCTCTTCCCTACCCAGAACCCCGCGCACACGGCCCGGCTGGCAAAACCGAGCGCCCTGCCCTATGTCCCCGCTCCCATGACCTCTTTCGACGTCATCGTGATCGGCGGCGGGCACGCCGGCTGTGAGGCCGCGGCGGCCTCCGCGCGCCTGGGCGCCCGCACCCTGCTGCTCACGCAGAAGCTCGAAACCATCGGCGAGATGAGCTGCAACCCGGCCATTGGGGGCTTGGGCAAGGGTCATCTGGTGCGGGAGGTCGACGCGCTGGACGGGATCATGGGACGGCTGGCCGATGTCTCCGGCATTCAGTTCCGCATGCTGAACCGCTCCAAGGGCGCGGCGGTGCGCGGGCCCCGGAGCCAGATCGACCGACGCCTCTATCGCGAAGCCATGCAGGCGGAGCTGGCGAACACCCCCAACCTGACCCTCATGGCCGGAACGGCGGAACGGCTGCTGCTGGAGGGTGACCGCGTCGTCGGCGTGGCCACCGGCGCCGGCGAGGAACTCCGGGCGGCGGCCGTCGTCCTGACCACCGGCACCTTCTTGAACGGCGTCATCCATCGGGGCGAGGAGCGGATTCCGGCGGGGCGCCACGGCGAAGCGCCGTCCACGGGGCTGGCGACCGACCTCTATGGCGCGGGCCTCGCCATGGGACGGCTGAAGACGGGGACGCCGGCGCGCCTGGACGGCCGCACCATCGGTTGGGAGCGACTGGAGATGCAGGCGGCGGACGACGCGCCGGTCCCCTTCAGCTTCCTCACCGATCGGATCGCTGTCCCCCAGATCGCCTGCGGCATCACCCACACGACCGAAGAGACCCACCGCATCATCGCCCAGAACCTCGGCGAGAGCGCCGTCTACGGCGGCCGGCTGTCCGGGCGCGGTCCCCGCTACTGTCCGTCCATCGAGGACAAGGTGGTGCGGTTCGCCGACAAGAGCTCGCACCAGATCTTCCTGGAGCCGGAAGGGCTGGGCGATCCGACTGTTTACCCGAACGGCATCTCCACCTCGGTGTCCGACGGCACCCAGATGGCCTTCCTGCGCACCATCCCCGGCCTGGAGCGGGTGGAGGTGTTCCGGTTCGGTTATGCGATCGAGTACGACTATGTCGATCCGCGCGAGCTGACCCCGGCGCTGGAGGTGAAGAAGCGGCCCGGCCTTTATCTCGCGGGTCAGATCAACGGCACCACCGGCTATGAGGAGGCGGCGGCCCAAGGGCTGATGGCGGGGCTGAACGCCGCGCGGGCGGCCACCGGGTCGGATCCGATCATCCTCGGGCGCGACCAGGCCTATATCGGGGTGATGATCGACGACCTGGTCACACGCGGTGTGACCGAGCCCTACCGGATGTTCACCAGCCGGGCCGAATACCGGCTGAGCCTTCGCGCCGACAACGCCGATCAACGGTTGACGCCTCTGGCTGTGGAGCTCGGGCTCGCGGGCGCGGAGCGTCGCCGGGCTTGGGGCGACAAGGCGAAGGCCCTCCAGCAGGCCTTGAGCTGGGCCCGCGAAACCCGCTTCACGCCCAAGGAGGCGACCGCCCTCGGCATCACCGTCAATGCGGACGGTCAGCGCCGTTCGGTGCGCGATCTGCTGGCCTTCCCCGGGGTGACGCTAGAGACCTTCCGCTCCGTCCAGCCGGACTTGGCCGGCTGGAGCGCCGAGGTCCGCGAGCAGGTGGAGATCGATGCCGCCTACGCCGGCTATCTGGATCGTCAAACAGCGGACGCGGAAGCCCTCCGGCGCGAGGAGCAGTTGAGCCTGCCGGCCGACCTCGATTACGCCGGCATCGGCGGTCTGTCGGCCGAGGTGCGCGAGAAGCTGGCGCTGATCCGCCCCCATACGCTCGGCCAGGCCGGGCGGATCGAAGGCATGACGCCCGGCGCGCTGACGGCGCTCCTGTCTCATGTGAAGAAGGCCGGCCGCCGCGCGGAGGCGGCGTGAGCCCGGCCGAATTCCAGGCGCTCACCGGCGCGGCCGACGGCGCCATGGCCGACCTCCACCGCTTCCTGGAGCGGTTGACGGAGGCGAATGCGGTCATGAACCTGGTGGGGCCGGACAGCCTGCCGGACTTCTGGAACCGCCACGCCTGGGACTCGGCCCAGCTGCTGCAGCTCGCCCCGGACGCCCGGACATGGGCGGACCTGGGCGCCGGAGCGGGCTTTCCCGGTGTGGTCCTGGCCATACTGCTCAAGGACCGGGACGGCGCTCGGGTCCACCTAATCGACAGCCTGGGCAAGCGGTGCCGGTTCCTCCAGTCAATCGTTGATGAGCTGGCGCTCCCCGCCTCCGTGATCAACGGCCGGGCCGAGGATCAGGCGATCGCCTGCCAGGCGGTCACCGCTCGCGCCGTGGCGCCGCTGGACAAGCTGCTCGGTTATGCACAGCCGTATGTCCAGCGCGGTGCACAAGGTCTGTTCCTGAAGGGCGAGAAGGCGGAGGTCGAGTTGATCGACGCCCGAAAGCTCTGGCATTTGGAGGCCGACCTCCTCCCGTCGCGATCGGATCCGCGCGGTCGCATCGTTCAAGTTCGGAGCCTTCGTCGTGTCCGCCCCTAAGGCCACCCGCGTGCTCGCGGTCTCCAATCAGAAGGGGGGCGTGGGCAAGACGACCACGGCCATCAATCTCGGCACGGCCCTGGCCGCGATCGGCGAGCGGGTGTTGCTGGTCGACATGGATCCGCAGGGCAATGCGTCGACCGGCCTGGGTGTTTCACGTGAAACGCGGCGAGTCACGGTCTACGACGTCATCGTGGACGGCCACCCCATCGACGAGGCGGCCGTGCCGACGGCTGTGCCTGGACTGTCCATCGTTCCCGCCGACGCCGACATGTCGGGCGTGGAGATCGAGCTGAGCCAGAAGGACCGCCGCTCCTATCGGCTGCGGGACGCCCTGGCGCAGCAGGGTTCGGACGGTCAGCCTCGGTATGACTATGTGCTGATCGACTGCCCCCCGTCGCTGAACCTGCTGACGCTGAACGCCATGGCGGCCGCCGACGCCGTGCTGGTGCCGCTCCAGTGCGAGTTCTTCGCGCTGGAGGGTCTGACCCAGCTGATGAAGACGGTGGACATGGTCCGGCAGAGCCTCAACCCGGCGCTGGAGATCCAGGGCCTGGTGCTGACCATGTATGATCGGCGCAACGCCCTGTCCGGACAGGTCGCCAGCGACGTGCGCGCCCACTTCGGCGACAAGGTCTATGACAGCGTCATTCCCCGCAACGTGCGGGTGTCGGAAGCGCCGTCCTTCGGCAAGCCGGCGCTGATCTACGACCTGAAATGCGCGGGCAGCCAGGCCTATCTCCAACTCGCCCGCGAGGTGGTGGCGCGGGAACGCAAGCGGCGGCTCCAGGCCGCCTGAGGAACAGAGACCTTGAGCGAACCGAAACGAGGACTGGGCCGCGGCCTGTCGGCCCTGCTGGGCGAAGACGCCGCTGCGGCGGTGAGCGGGGAGGGGGGCTCCGCGCCCGTGGCCGGCGCCCGCACCGCGCCCATCGAGCACCTGCACCCCAACCCCGATCAGCCCCGCCGCCGCTTCACCGAGGAGCTGCTGACCGAGCTGGCCGACTCCATCCGAGAGCGCGGGGTGCTGCAGCCCATCCTGGTGCGCCCGCACCCGGACAAGCCGGGTCAGTTCCAGATCATCGCCGGCGAACGCCGCTGGCGCGCCTCTCAGAAGGCGCGGCTGGCCGAGGTCCCCGTCGTCGTGCGCGAGATGGACGACCGCACCGTCTATGAGGTCGCGGTCGTGGAGAACGTCCAGCGCGCCGACCTGACGCCGCTGGAGGAGGCTCAGGCCTACGGCAATCTGATCGAGGCCTATGGCCGGACTCAGGACGAGGTCGCGGCCATCGTCGGCAAGAGCCGCAGCCATGTCGCCAACACCCTGCGGCTGCGCAGCCTGCCGGAGGAGGTGAAGTGGTTCCTGCGGCACGACAAGATCACCGCCGGCCATGCCCGGGCGCTGATCGGTCTGCCAGCGCGCGAGGGCGAGGCGATCGCCAAGAAGGCCGAAGCCGAGGGCCTGAACGTGCGGCAGGTCGAGGTGCTGGCCCGACAGGTGGCGCGCGGGCCCGCGCCGGAGCGGTCCAAGACCGGCGGCGGCTCAGCCTCCGGCTCCGCCGACGTGGCGGCGCTGGAGCAGGACCTGTCGGACGCGCTCGGCTCTCCCGTCTCGCTCAAGGACAAGGGCGGCAAGGGCGAGCTGGTGCTGCGCTACGCCACGCTTGAGCAGCTGGACGACCTGTGCCGCCGGCTGATGAGGGGGTGAGAGGCTCCCCGGTGGCCCATGGCTGACCGATGTGCGACGATGGCGGCATGACAGACGAGACCAACGCCGCCACCGACGCCCTCAAGCGCGCGCTCGCCGCCAAGAAGGCGAGCGCCGGCGCCGCCTCCAGCGGCGGCTTCAAGCCGGCGCGGCACGAGGAGAAGGCGGTCGCGCGCCAGAACGCGGCGGCCAACAAGCCGGCCTTCCGCAAGGCGTCGAAGCGAGGCTAGAGCCCCAGCCGCCGCGCGCGGCCGGCGATCTCCAGCAGCAGGCGCTCGGCGATCAACTGGTCGGGCACGCCCGTCGTCTTTGAAAGGACGTCGGCCTCGTTGACGCGCTCCTGCACCAGGTCGAGCTGGTCCAGCCGCCAGCCGCGCGCCTGGCGCAGCACCTCCGCCTCCTGCTTCCAGAACACGCCGGCGGCTTTCGCGGCCTCCTTGGCCCCCGCGCCGTTCTCCTGCAGCACATTGATGCGACGCAGCCGCCCCAGGTGCATGGCGGCCTGCCGCACGGCCGAGACGGCGCTTTCCCCCTCGGCGAAGGCGCGTCGCAGGCCCGATTGGGCCGGCGCGGCGCGGCCGCCGAAGGCCTGGATCGCCGCGTCCTGCAAGGAGGCGTCCGGTTCCACGCCCAGAAAGTCGTCCAGCTCCTCGGCGCCCAGGGACCGGCCAGACCCCGGCCCAATGTAGAGGGCGAGGCGCTCGATCTCCTGGCGCATCAGGCCCCGTTCGCGCGGCAGGCGGGCGACGAACCGCTCCAGGGCGTCGGAGGCCAGCCCCACCTTGTCGGCCGCGAGGGCCTCGCGGGTCATCCGGGCGATGTCGCCGGCCTCGTCCTCGTAGCAGACGATGCCGACCGCCCCCTTTTCGGTTTCGGCCGCCTTGCGCAGGGCGGAGTCGCGGCCGAGCGCCCCGGCCTCCACCACCAGAAAGGCGTCCGGGTTGTACCGCCCCTCGGCGTGCGCCTTGAGCGCGGCGGCCAGGGCCTTGTCGACGGACGCCTTCTCGCCCGACAGCCGCACCCGAACCAGCCGCCGGCCGCCGATCATGGACAGGGCGGTCAGCGCCTCCTCCAGCCGCACCTCGTCGCCGTCGATGTCCGCCTCGGTCAGCACGGTGACGTTGAACGGGTCGTTCAGGTCCGGCGTGATCGTCCTGCACAGGGTTTCGGCGCGCTCGCCGACGCCCGAGCGGTCCTTCCCGTGGATCACCGCCGCCCGCACGCCCGCGTCCGGCGACTTGAGGAAGCGCTCGATCTCCGGCCGCTTGGAGAGGGCGGTCACTTGAAGCGCCCCCGCTTGGGGAGGATGTGCGGCGTTGATCTCACCGCCCGCCCAGAGCCCGCAGCAGGTCCAGCCGGATCAGGCGAGCCAGTTCGGCGGCGGCGCGCTCCTCCCCGTCCTGCTGAGCGGCGATGGCGGCGTAGGGCTGGTCCGCGGCCGCGTAGGTGGTGGTGACCGTCTCCACCCCCGACAGGGGCTCCATCGCGCCGGAGATCGGGGTCAGCGTCCAGCGGGCGCGGACCTGGAGCTCGTAGCGGGTGGCGGTGTCGTCGATGCGGCGGCCGAGCGGGCGTCGCTGCTGCTCGACGACCGTGGTCAGCCGCCACTGCGGCGCCGCGGCCCGGTCGAAGCCCAGAGCGTCCTCCAGCTGCTCGCGCAGCCGGTAGCCCAGCCGATCGTCCTGACCGTCCACGGCGATGCGGGTGAGCGCCGACCCGGCCTCGGTCTGGCCATACAGAGGCGTGAAGCCGCAGCCCGCCAGCAGCAGGGCGCAAAGGGCCGGCGCGAGGCGCATCAGCCGACCACCAGATTGACGATGCGGTCCTTCACCACGACCACCTTTCGGATGCTCTGGCCTTCCAGTTTGGCCTGAACCTCGGCGTCGGCCAAGACGATGGCCTCGACCTCGGCCGGCTCCAGCCCGCGCGCCACCCGGATCTCAGCCCGGCGCTTGCCGTTGACCTGGATCGGCAGCACGACCTCGTCGTCCGCCGCGAGCCGCGGATCGTACTCCGGCCACGGCGCGTCCAGCACCATGCCCGTCTCTCCCAGCCGCGCCCAGCATTCCTCCGCCAAGTGCGGCACGAAGGGGGCGACCAGCCGCGCGAAGGCCGACAGGGCCTCCAGCCGCGCCGCGCCGCCCGCCTTCTCGTGCGCCCTGAGCACGGGCAGGAAGGCGTAGAGCTTGGCGATGGCCGAGTTGAAGCGGAAGCCTTCCACCCCTTCCGTCACCGCCTTGATGGTCTTGTGCGTCTCGCGGATCAGGCTTTCGGCCTGGGCGGGATCGGCGGGCGCGCCGGGATCAAAGCCGTCCACCTCGGCCCAGACGCGCTGGACGAAGCGGCTGGCACCCTCCACGCCGCCGGCGGTCCATTGCACGTCCCGCTCGGGCGGGCTGTCCGACAGGACGAACAGCCGGCCGGCGTCCACGCCATAGGCGTCGACGATCTCCTGCGGCGCCACGACGTTCTTCTTGGACTTGGACATCTTCTCGATGTCGCCGATCGCCAGCGGCGCGCCGTCGGACAGGCGGCGCGCGGCGCGCTTCCCGTCGGCCGTGACGACCTCCACGTCCGTGGGTTCGACCCAGGCGCCGTCCGCCGCCCGATAGGTCTCGTGCACCACCATGCCCTGGGTGAAGAGGCCGGCGAAGGGCTCCTTCACGTCCATCAGCCCCGCGTCCGACAGCGCGCGGCTGATGAACCGCGCGTAGAGCAGGTGCAGGATCGCGTGCTCCACGCCGCCGATATACTGGTCGACCGGCAGCCAGTGGTTGGCCGCCTCGCGATCCACCGGCGCATCCGCATGGGGGTTCGCGAAGCGCGCGAAATACCAGGAGCTGTCGATGAAGGTGTCCAGCGTGTCCGTCTCGCGCCGCGCGTCTCCGCCGCAGGACGGGCAGCTGACGTGCTTCCAGGTCGGGTGGCGGTCCAGCGGATTGCCGGGCGTGTCGAAGGTCACGTCCTGCGGCAGGACGACCGGCAGCTGATCGGCCGGAACCGGCACGACGCCGCAGGCGCCGCAATGGATCACGGGAATGGGACAGCCCCAGTAGCGCTGGCGGCTGACCCCCCAGTCGCGCAGGCGATACACGGTCGCGCCCTGGCCGCGCCCCGTCGCCTCCAGCCGGGCGATGGCCTCGGCCTTGGCCGCCTCCACCTCCAGACCGTCCATGAAGCCGGAGTTGAAGATGCGGCCCGGCCCCACATAGGCCTCGTCGGCGACCGCGAAGTCCTCGTTCGCGCCTTCCGGCTGGACCACCGGGATCACCGGGAGCCCGAACTTGCGAGCGAAATCCAGGTCGCGCTGGTCGTGAGCGGGACAGCCGAAGATGGCGCCCGACCCATAGGAGGAGAGCACGAAGTTGGCGGCCCAGACCGGCACGGTGCGATTTGGATCGAAGGGGTGCCGAACCGTGACGCCGAGATCCACGCCCTTCTTCTCGGCCTTCTCGATCTCCGCCTCGCTGGTGCCCGACCGGGCGCATTCGGCGATGAAGTCGGCGACGTCATGCCGGTGCTCGGCGATGGCGCGCGTCAGCGGGTGCTCGGGGGCGAGCGCGAGGAAGCTGGCGCCGAACAGCGTGTCCGGCCGGGTGGTGTAGACCTCGATCGGATCGCGCGCGTGGTTCGCCGCGCCGGACGGGGAGGGCGGCAGGAAGTCCGGCGCGTCGGCGATCTCCCACCACAGGGTGGCCCCTCGGCTCCGGCCGATCCAGTTGGCCTGCATCAGCCGGACCTTGTCCGGCCAGCGGTCCAGGCTCTCGAGCCCCTCGATCAGCTCGTCGGCATAGGCTGTGATGCGCAGGAACCACTGGTTCAGGGTGCGCTTCTCGACCAGGGCGCCGGAACGCCAGCCGCGGCCGTCGATCACCTGCTCGTTGGCCAGCACGGTGTTGTCGACCGGGTCCCAGTTGACCACCCCGTCCTTGCGGTACACCAGGCCGCGCTTCAGCAGCTCCAGGAACCAGGCCTGCTGCTTGCCGTAGTAGGCGGGATCGCAGGTGGCGAACTCGCGCGACCAGTCCAGGGACAGGCCGAGCAGCTTCAACTGGTCGCGCATGGCGGCGATGTTGGACCAGGTCCAGTCGCCCGGGTGCACGCCCCGCTCCATGGCGGCGTTCTCGGCCGGCATGCCGAAGGCGTCCCAGCCCATGGGGTGCAGCACCTCGAAACCGCGCGCCCGCTTGTAGCGCGCCACCACGTCGCCCATGACGTAGTTGCGGGCGTGGCCCATGTGGATGTTCCCGCTCGGGTAGGGGAACATCTCCAGCACATAGTATTTCGGGCGGCCGGAAGGCTGGTCCGGCGTGCGGAAGGCGTCGGCTTCGGCCCAGCGGGCCTGCTGGCGCGGCTCGGCGGTCTTGGGGTCGTATCGGGTGGCCACGAGTCAGTCTCCAGGCGGCCCCTCTAGCAGCGGCCTGGAGAAGGCGACAGGCGTTATGTCGGGATCAGCGCGTGGTCTGAAGGTTCAGCTGGCGGGCGCGCGTCAGGATGGCGTTCTCGAGGTCCGCCTCGGTCTGGGCCGCCACCGGCGCGGCGGTCCACTGGCCGTCGGCGCCCTTCACCTCCTTGGTGATGGAGACGTTCAGCGCGTCGGCCCGCAGGCGACGGTCCAGGATCAGCACCGTGGCCTTGAAACGCTCGTTCGGCGTCTGGGGATTGGCGTACCAGTCGTAGTTCACCACGCCGCCCCACGGATCGGCCGTCAGCAGCGGCATGAAGCTGAGCGTGTCGAGCGTGGCGCGCCACAGGAAGGCGTTCACGCCGATGCCGGTCTCCTGCGCCGCCTTCGAGCTGGAGGTCGAGCCGCCGCCGAACACGTCTCCGACCGTTGGGCCGAAGCAACCGGCCAGGGCCAGACTGGAAGCCACGAGGGCGATCGCGACACTGCGGTGAGCAGCCATCAACCATTCTCCGAAAGACGGCGCCGACCCCCGGACAAGGAGGCCCCGCGCCGCAGCGGGGCTCTATAACACGGTGAAAAGGGGCGATGACAAGGCGAAGACGACGACAGCCGCCCGTCCGCTCTCGTTCGCGCGCGAGGCGAGCGGCGTTCCCGTGACGCTTGAGCCACAACTCTTCGGAATCCCGGACGGAACCTAAGCTTTGCCGGAGCGCTTCATTGACGGTGCGGGACCTCGTGTCTTTATTCGACCCTGAACTGTAGCCGGGGCCGAAAGCCCCTGAGGATTGGCCTATGCGGCTTGGCGCGATCATGACGGGCGTTGCGGCTTCCGCCGTCGTCGCGTTCTGCGCGTCCGCCGTTCAGGCGCAGGCCCAGTCCGCGCCGGGCCCCCGTCCCGTCCTGACCGTCACCGAGGCCCAGGCCGCAGCCGCCCAAGGGTCGGGGCGTCGTCCGCTCCGGCTGACGGAGCGGGGCCGCTGGTCGCTCAACTTCAATCTGGACCAGCCGCGTCAGCGCGACCGCGCCGCCGGCGACGTCGAGGCCAACGCCTACTACCGCGTCACGCCGAACGTGCGGGTGGGGGCCACGGCCGACCTCGCCGAGCCGCGCCAGGATCCGACGCGGGCCCCGAACGAGGAGCGCCGGGCGCCGCGCATCCGGCTCCAGTCGATCTTCCGCTTCTAAGGGCCGAAGGCGCGCGCGACGGCGTCCACGCCCGCGATCCCGCACGCGCCCGACCCGATCAGCCGCTCCGCCGCGCCGGCGTCCACCCCGCCCAGCGCATAGCAGGGCGCTTCCAGCCGCGCCGCCTCCGCCCCGAACGCCTCCAGGCCCAGCGGATCGACCCCGGCCGAGGCACCCCCCGCAGGGAACACGGGCGACAGGACCCGCGCGTCCGCTCCCGGCGCCGGGGCTGCGCCGCGATGGGCGGCGACGGTGATCAGCCAGTCGCGCCGCGTCCCCCGCAGCAGGGGAGCCAGCGCCGCGTCCCGCTCCGGCAGGTGCACGCCGTCCGCGTCCACCGCTTCCGCCAGCGCCGCATCCGCGCCGATCAGCAGGCGCGCGCCCGACCGACGACACGCGGTCAGCAGCCGCTCCGCCCCCTCCCGCCGATCGGCCGCGCCGAAGTGGCGAAACACCACGCCCGCGCCGGACGGCAGTCGCTCCGCCGTCCGCCAGGGCTCCGGCGTGCGCTGCGGATCGGTGAAGAAGAGCAGGGGCGGCAGCCGCGCCGCCCGCGGGCTGACAGCGGCGGCGGCGGCGTTTAGAGCCACGGCCGTGCGCCACAGCCTGTCCGCGTCAGGGGTCATGACCGTTTCTTCGCCCGAAGCCCAGCCCGCGTCCATCGCCGATCGCTTCGACGCGGTGCGACGAAGGATCGACAAGGCCTGCCGCGTCGCCCGGCGCGATCCGGCGGGCGTCGTCCTGACCGCCGTCTCGAAGACCCAGCCCGAGGCGGCGGTCGAGGCGGCGCTGGCGGCCGGCCAGCGCGTGTTCGGCGAGAACCGCGTGCAGGAGGCGACCGGTCGCTGGGCCGCACGGCGCGTGGCCTGGCCGGACCTGGAGCTGCGCCTGATCGGGCCGCTGCAGACCAACAAGGCCGAGGACGCTCTGGCCCTGTTCGACGTCGTCGAGACGCTGGATCGCGACCGGCTGGCGCGGGCGCTCGCCGACGCCGGCGCCCGGCTCGGAAAGGCGCCGCGCGTCCTGGTTCAGGTGAACACCGGCGCCGAGCCGCAGAAGGCGGGGGTGCACCCCCTGCACGCCGACGCCCTGATCGCCGAGGCGCGGGATGTCTGCGGCCTGGCCGTCGAGGGCCTCATGTGCATTCCCCCGGCGGACGAGGAGCCGGCCATGCATTTCGCCCTGCTGGGCAAGATCGCGGCGCGCAACGGCCTGTCGGTCCTCTCCATGGGGATGAGCGGGGACTACGAGGCCGCCATTCGCTTCGGCGCCACCCATGTGCGGCTCGGAACGGCTCTGTTCGGGGAACGAAACCGGGGCTGAACAAGCTTCACCGGCATGAACCCAGCCAGCCATGCCGCACGTGACCTTGGCGATAGGGCGTTTTCCCGCCATCTAGGGACCATGCCCGCCGCCAAGACCCTTCTGATCATCGACGACGACCAGGATCTGCGCGAGGCGCTGGCCGAGCAGCTGGCGCTCCACGAGGAGTTCCGGCCGATCCAGGCGGCCACCGCCGGGGACGGCGTGCGCATGGCTCGCGAGGGCCGGCCGGACCTGATCCTGCTGGACGTGGACCTGCCCGACATGGACGGTCGGGAGGCCTGCAAGCTGTTGCGCAACTCGGGCGTCTCCACCCCCATCGTCATGCTGACGGGCCAGACTTCGGACGCCGACACCATTCTGGGGCTCGACTCCGGCGCCAACGACTACATTTCCAAGCCATTCCGCTTCGCCGTGCTCCTGGCCCGCATCCGCGCCCACCTGCGCAGCCACGAACAGTCGGAGGACGCCGTCTTCCGCATCGGCCCCTATGAGTTCCGGCCGGCCGGCAAGATGCTGATCGACCCGAAGGGGCGGAAGATCCGCCTGACGGAGAAGGAGACCAACATCCTTAAGTATCTCTACCGCGCCGGGGCCAAGGCCGTGTCGCGCGAGGAGCTGCTGACGGAGGTCTGGGGCTACAACGCCGGTGTGACCACCCACACCCTGGAAACCCACATCTACCGCCTGCGCCAGAAGATCGAGCCCGAACCGGGCCAGGCCCGCCTGCTGCTGACCGACGCTGGCGGCTACCGACTCCAGCCGTAATTTGACACACACATAAACACACAGTAGTTTTTCCTTGAGTGTGAGGAGGATGGCTGATGGGCAAGTACGAGCCGTTGCAGCAGTTTCTGGAGGCGCGGGACGCCGCCGAAGTGCCGATGACCTTCGCCGAGATCGAGAAGGTTCTGGGAGCCAAGCTGCCGCCGTCCAAACAGTATCCCGCCTGGTGGAGCAACAATCCTTCCAACAACGTCATGACGCGAGCCTGGTTGGCCGCAGGCTTTCAGACCGAGCGCGTGGACACCGCTCGCGAGAGGCTGGTGTTTCGGCGCTCGCGCCCGAGCCAGACGCGGACGGAGGCGGCGCCTCGCCCGACCTTGCTTGAACGCATAGAGGCTAAGCTGGGTGGATCGGTCACGATCCCCGCCGGAGTCGACGTGACGGAACCTACCGGAGACGTTTGGGACGCCGCAGGCCGCTGATGGCCGGCTACCTGCTAGACACCTGTGCGGCTCTCTGGTCGACGCGACCGAGCACCTTTCTCGCGCCTCAGGCGCGTGAAGCCCTGAACAAGGCCAGCGACGAGGGGCTGGGGGTGTTTGTCTCACCCATAACCGCTTGGGAGGTGGGACAACTGGTGGCGAGGGGGCGCTACGCGCTCGACCGCCACCCCTTGCACTGGTTCGATGCTCTCCTCGAAGCCGGCGTGCAGTCCACCGCACTTGGAGCCGATGTCCTCGTGGCGGCGTCATTCCTGCCGGTGTCGGAAACGCTGAGGGACCCGGCCGACCGGATTCTCGCGGCGACCGCTCGAGCGCTTTCTCTGACCCTCGTGACGAGGGACCGCCCGCTTCTCGATTATGGACGTGCAGGGCACATCCGAGTCCTCGCCTGCTGACTACACGTCCAGGTCGACCGTCACCGGCGCATGGTCGGAGGGGCGGTCCCATTCGCGGACGTCGTCGTGGATGCGGGCGGCGGCGGGCACGACGGCGGGGGTCAGGCCCGGGCTGGTCCAGATATGGTCCAGACGGAGGCCGCGATTGGATTTCCTGAAGTCCAGGGCGCGGTAGCTCCACCATGAGAACAGCTTCTGCGGATCGGGATGGGCGGCGCGGATCACGTCGGTGAAGCCGCCGGTCTCCTGCAGGCGGTTCAGGGTCTCGATCTCCACCGGCGTGTGGCTGACCACCTTCAGCATGTGGCGGTGGTTCCAGACGTCGTTCTCGCCCGGCGCGATGTTGAAGTCGCCGGCCAGCACGAGCGGGCGGCGCGGATCGCGACGGGAGACCTCGGCCGTCAGCCGCTCGTAGAATTCCAGCTTGTGGTCGAACTTGGGATTTGCGGCGCGGTCAGGCGTGTCGCCCCCGGCGGGGATGTAGAAGTTCTGCAGCTCCACCCCCGCCACCGTGGCCGAGACGCAGCGGCCGTGGCCCTCGCGACAGGCCTGGATGCCTTGGGCGGGCTCCAGCGGCAGCCGCGAGGCGATGGCCACGCCGTGCCAGCCCTTCTGACCCGCGATCTTCAGGTGCGGCAGCCCCATGGCCTCGAAGGCGGCGCGGGGGAATTGGTCGTCCGTGCACTTGATCTCCTGGAGCAGGAGCACGTCCGGCGCGCGCTCGGCCACGAAGCGGGCGACCTGATCGATGCGCAGGCGGACGGAGTTGATGTTCCAGGTGGCGAGGCGAAGCGGCATGGGGGGCGCTGTAGCAGGGTTCATCACAGCGAGCACGGCGGGTTCACGGCGAACACGGCGGGGCGGCGCCGACCCCGCGCGAAGCGCCACAACCGACCTGAAAGGAACGCGGCTGCGCCGCAGCGTCAACAACCGCCGTGGTCGCTGTGTCTCTCGCTGTGGCCGCTGTGATGAACCAGCCCCAGCCATGTACACCCGACAACGAAAAAAGCGCCCGGAGGGGATGACCGGGCGCTTTCAGTTCGTCTCTCGCCGCTTGGAGGGGGATGAAGTCCGTCGCGGAGGCTGATTCGACTCAGCCTGTGACCTGTATGCCACTCACGGTGGAAAACGTCAACGGCGGCGGCCTGCGGTCCTTGCCCGTGTCGGATCAGCCACGGCGCTGCTGACGCGGGTCGGCCTTCTGGAAGAAGGCCGCGCCCTGGGCCGCCGAGGACCGCATGGAGGTGAACTGCACACGGCGGAAGTCGCCGTTGGACTCCACCAGGGTCCACTCGGTCAACCGCAGGGGCGAGCCGCCGAAGGCCAGGGTCAGGGCGCCGGCGTTCGGCTGGCGCGCGTTGCGGGCGGTGATGGTCACGCCTCCGTTCTGCGTCCGCTGCACGCGATCGATTCGCACCCCCTGGTCGACCTGGATGGTCTGGGCCAGCAGGGGGGCGAGCGCCGTGCGCGCCAGCTGGGTCTGGCGCAGGGTCCGCGTGCGCGGGTCCCACTGCTTCACCGTGGCCCCGTCCGAGACCAGCCACATGCCGGCGGGCGCGGCGTAGTCGAAGCGGGCCTTGCCCGGCCGTTGCAGCCAGAACTGGCCGCGCCGCTGGATGCCGCCCGTGCCGGTCTCCACAAAGGTCCCGGAGACCGAGCTCATGGACTGCAGGCTCTGCTGGGCGCGGTTCAGCGCCGCCTGGTCCTCGGCCGACAGGCGGGACTGGGCGAGGGCCGCGGGCGCGGCGGCCAGGGCGGCCATGGCGCTGAAGCCGAAGGCGAGGTCGCGACGAGAAAGGCTCATGGTGTTCGTCTCCCTTGAGGGGATTGTCGATTCCGCCGTCATGCGCCCCGCCCTTGGCGAGCCCATGACGCCACCCTGACCATATTCCGGCGCTCCGATGAAGCGCCGTTCAGGGTGTGGGCGACTTAAGCGGGAGGAGGGCGGGGTGGTTCCTCGCCGAAGCGTCGTCCTGGCCCGCGAAGCCGCAATACGGAACGGGCTGAAACGATCGCCGGCGGGTCATGCCGTTCGGCCCGCCCGAAGACTGTCTCGCTTGAAACAGGCGATGGGGCGCCCTCCACGAGCGAGCACGACCTGAGCGAAGTCTCCGGTGAGGGTCAGGCGCAACTCGGCCAGCATCCGCGCTTCGGCCTCGTCCCGCGCCTCCAACGGCTCGATCTGAACCGCGGAGTCAGGACCTCTCAGGACCTGAAGATCGTAAAGTCCCATCCGACGCTCCCTTCTCCCTGCGTTCACATTGATGAATGGAAGGCGGGCGTGCGTCCTTGCTGTAGTTTAGCTTTGCCGCCGAAAATCTCGAGCCCCCCGCTGGCGGCTCAGGCTCCGGCCCGCTCAGCCGTGCGACGAAGGCTCGGCCCATCTCCACCGTGGCGGGGCCAGGAGGCGGGCTGTGCGGCTATGGAGTTCGAGAAGCGGGTCGTACCGGGACGAGACGCACGGCGTCGGCGAACGGCTGGCTGAGAACGAGCAGCCCTGACGCGTCTTCAACGTCAAGCCGGGGCCGAAGGTCGATCGAGCCTTCGAGCGCATCCATGGCGATCATCCGCCGAACGTCCCTGAGCGCTCGTTCGGCCAGCTTCTCCTCGGGAACGAGAACGCCTTGTTCGTCCAGAACGTCCCGATCGCCGCCGCGCAACTGAAAGAAAAAGAGCGGCAAGGCCGATGCTCCGGAACAGTGATTCTACAGGCGAAACTCACAAAAACCAGCTACGGTTCGCAGCATAAATAAGATCAGCGTTGAAGCCTCGACTAACATAGATCAGTACCCCATATCGGGACGGGGGCTAGTCTAAAGATGTTCGCGACACCTCGTCGCTTGCACAGCCAAGCGACCCCAACGATGAACACCGCCAGCGGCGAGCACGCTCGTCTTATCCTGAAGCTTTCCAGCATCGCTCCGCTCCTGCAGGCGGATACGGATGCGCTCGCCGGCCTGCCCCTGCGGACCCGAAGCCTTCGCGCCGGCGAGGACATCGTCCTTCAAGGCGACAGCCCGACGGAGTGCTGCTTCGTCATCGACGGCCTCATCTGCCGATATATCCTGACGTCGGGAGGTGGAACGCAGATCGTGTCCTTTCACATCCCCGGAGACCTGCCGGATCGCGACAGTCTCCATCTGCCGCACCTTGACCATTCCATAGCCGCCATCAGCCAGGCGCGGGTCGCCTTCATCCCTCACGAAGCCCTGCAAGACCTCGCCACACGGTTCCCCAACATCGCCGTGGCGCTCTGGAGGGATGCGGTCATCGATGCGGGGGTCTTCCGGCAATGGCTGGCGAGCCTCGGCCGACGCAACGCCAAGCAAAGGGTGGCCCACCTCATCTGCGAGGTCTTCAGCCGGATGGCCGACCTGGGGCTCGCCGACGGCGACCACTTCAGGTTCCCCGTCACCCAAAGCCAGCTGGGCGACGCCCTCGGTCTGTCGAGCGTGCATATCAACCGAACGCTGCAGGAACTGCGCGCCGAGAAGCTCATCGTCTGGAACGGACCTGTCGTGACCATCCCGAGTCTCGAAGATCTCAGCGAGGCCGGAGAGTTCGACCCCTCCTATCTGCGGCTGAAGCCGCTGTCGGGGCAGCAATGACGGGGCCCTGTTGGGCGTCCCCGATGGGTCGGAAGCGAACGCTCGCCTGACCGGAAACCTCGAACCGCCGCCTCAGATCACGGGCGGCGGCCCGGCCAGCACGTCGCGCTTGCCGGCGTGGTTGGCGGGGGAGACGACGCCTTCCTTCTCCATCCGCTCGATCAGGGACGCGGCCCGATTGTAGCCGATCTGTAGGCGACGCTGGACGTAGGAGGTCGAGGCCTTGCGGTCGCGGGTGACCACGGCCACGGCCTGGTCGTACAGGTCGTCGCCCGAGCCGCCGCCCGCGCCTTCCCCGCCGCCATAGCCGCCGTCCTCGTCGCCGTCGGGGTCGTCGGTGATCAGGTCGAGATAGTCGGGCTCCGCCTGTGAACGCAGATGCTTGCAGACCTCCTCCACCTCCTGGTCGGTGACGAAGGGGCCGTGCAGGCGGGTGATGCGGCCGCCGCCGGCCATGTAGAGCATGTCGCCCTGGCCCAGCAGCTGCTCGCCGCCCTGTTCGCCCAGGATGGTGCGGCTGTCGATCTTGGAGGTGACCTGGAAGCTGATCCGGGTCGGGAAGTTGGCCTTGATGGTGCCGGTGATGACGTCCACCGACGGGCGTTGGGTCGCCATGATCAGGTGGATGCCGGCCGCGCGCGCCATCTGGGCCAGGCGCTGGACCGCGCCCTCGACGTCCTTGCCGGCGACCAGCATCAGGTCGGCCATCTCGTCCATGACCACGACAAGATAGGGCATGGGCTCGGGCCGGATCTTCTCGGATTCGTAGACCGGCCGGCCCTGGTCGTCGAAGCCGGTCTGCACCGTGCGCTCGAAGTGCTCGCCCTTGGCCTGCGCCTCGCGCGCCCGGTCGTTGTAGGAGGCGATGTTGCGCACGCCCAGCTTGGACATGCGGCGATAGCGGTCCTCCATCTCCCGCACCGTCCACTTCAGCGCGACCACCGCCTTCTTCGGATCGGTGACCACCGGGGCCAGCAGGTGGGGGATGCCGTCGTAGACGCTGAGCTCCAGCATCTTGGGGTCGATCATGATGAAGCGGCACTGCTCGGGCGTCAGCTTGTACAGGATCGACAGGATCATGGCGTTGACCCCGACCGACTTGCCCGAGCCGGTGGTGCCGGCGATCAGGAGGTGCGGCATGCGCGCCAGGTCGGCCACATAGGGCTCGCCGCCGATGGTCTCGCCCAGCGCCAGAGGCAGCAGGTGGGCCGGCTTGTCGTATTCGGTCGAGGCCAGGAGGTCGCGGAGGTAGACGGTTTCGCGCTTGGCGTTGGGCAGTTCGATGCCGATGGCGTTCCGCCCCTGCACCACGCTGATGCGACAGGCCCGCGCCGACATTGACCGGGCGATGTCGTCGGCCAGCGCCACGACGCGGCCATGCTTCACGCCGGGCGCGGGCACCAGTTCGTAAAGGGTGACGACAGGACCCGGGCGGATCTGGTCGATGGCGCCGCGCACGCCGAACTCCTGCAGCACGCCTTCCAGCATCTTGGCGTTCTGCTTCAGCGCCTCCTCGTCCACCGAGGCGGTGCGCGCCTTGGGCTTGGCAAGCATGCCCAGCGGCGGCAGGTCGAAGCCGGTGCTCTCGCCGAAATCGAAGGCGACCTGGTTGGGGTCCTCCTTCCTGGCGGGCCTGGGCGCTTTCGCCGCCGCCACCCTGGGCTCGGCCGACCGGGCGACGGGCAGGGGCGCGGGCTCGTCCTCCCAGGGCGGAGCCAGGGTCTGGGGCGCCTCCGGCGCTTCGCCCGGCTCAGGCTCGGGCGCGGGGCGGGGACGCGGGCGCGGCGCGGCGGCGCGTCGCGTCGGCGCGGGTGGCGGCGCGGGGCGGCGCAGGCCTCCCGCCCAAGCGACGGCGTCGCGGAAGTCCGAGCCGCGCAGACCCAGCGTCCAGGCCAGCAGGATCAGGGCGGCGGGCGCGAACAGGAGGCCGGCGATCAGCCGCGCGCCCCCGATCTTGAGCGCGCCGGTCCCCATCCCGACCAGCGCCACCAGGGCGTCGCCCCAGAGGCCGCCCAGGCCCGTCGCCAGCGGCCACCTGGCGGGCGCGACCGGGGCCGACAAGGCGGCGGACAGGAGCAGCACGCCGAGCGTTGCGGTCAGCGCCTTCAGCGGGGAGGTCTTCAGCCGACGGCGCATGGCCTCGCCCACGGCGTCCGATAGGCCGAAGGCCATCAGCAAGAGGGCCGCGGGCCAGGCGGCGAGGCCGAGGCTCTGGAGGAACAGGTCGGCGAACAGGGCCCCGTTGGCGCCCAGCCAGTTGGTCGGCGCGGCGTCCGAGGCGGCGTTCAGGCTGGGGTCGGACGGATTCCAGCTGACGAGGGCGACCAGCAGAAGCGCGGCCAGCAGCGCCTGCAGCATGCCCCGGAAGCGCACGGCGATCGGCGCGTCCCACAGCACGCGGGCGCTCATCCAGACGCGCTGGCCGAGAACGAGGGCGGCGGACATGGGCGGCTCCAGGCTAGAACCGCCGTTGTCGCCCCCGGAGGGTTAAGGGGCTGTTTACCTAGCGGGCGACGGGAAGGGGAGGTTCATCATCAAGACCACCAAGGAGTCACCAAGGGCACAAAGAGCGCCATGGGGAAGGCGCCGCAGACATCGCCGACCTTCTGCAAGAGGGGCGCTGCGCGCGGCCATGACCCCTATCCCCTTGGTGTTCTTCGTGACCCTTGGCGTCCTTTGGTGATGGACCAGCGGACGCCACGTCCTAGCTCTTCAGCCGCCAGCCGGAGCGGAAGACCGCCCAGCAGGCGAAGCCGAGCGCCACCGTCAGGCCCATGGCCATGGCCACGCCGACGGCGAGATTGCTTTCCGCCTGGCCGATGAAGCCGGCCCGGAAGCCGTCGATCAGGTAGAAGATCGGGTTCCAGTGGCTGATGGTGGCGAAGGGCTCCGGCAGGTTCTCCACCAGATAGAAGGTGCCCGACAGGAACGTCATGGGCATGACCACGAAGTTCTGCACCCCGGCGAGGTGGTCGAACTTCTCGGCCCACAGGCCGGCGAACACCCCCGCCATGCCCATCATCAGGGCCGCGGTCAGGCCGAAGAACAGGATCAGGCCGAGGTCGGCGAAACCCAGCCGGGCGAAGGGCGCGACGCACAACGCCGTGACCAGCCCCACCAGCACGCCTCGCGTGGCCGCGCCGAGCGAAAAGCCGATGGTCAGCTCAAGCGGCGACAGCGGCGGGGTCAGGAAATCGGTCGCGGTGCCCATGATCTTGGCCTGGATCAGGGAGGAGGAGGAGTTGGCGAAGGCGTTGTTGAGGATGGCCATCATGATCAGGCCCGGCGCCACGAACTCGCCGAACGGCGTGCCGTGCAGGGGCGGCCGCGCGCCCTGCAAGGCCACCACGAAGACCATCATGTAGAGCAGGGTGGTGACCACGGGCGCGGCGACCGTCTGGGCGCCCACCTTCCAGAAGCGCCGCACCTCCCGCAGGTAGAGGGTCCTGACCCCCACCCAGTTGATCCCGGCGTAGCGGCGCGGCTGCGGCAGGCCGGCGGCGGCCTGGGAGACGAGGTCGGTCATGGCGTGGCAGATGCGCCGCGCCCGCACCGTGCGCAAGGGCGGGTTGAGGTGTGGGTGTGGTGTGTGGGGTGTCCGGTCTAGAGGGCCTCACGTCGCGGGTCCCATGGCAAACCGGCTCTCCCAGTCTGATTTACCCTTCACCCTACCCCCCACCTCCCACACCCCCCGCCCTGTCCTCCCCAAATCTAGTTCCTGTGGACATCCCCGGCGCCAGATATTGCGCCCGTTAAGGAGAGGTTTACTAGTTCTGGTGGGCGACGGCGGTTGAACGGCCTGTCCGGCGCCAGATGTTGAATCCAGGCCGTCTTGGAGGGACGCCATGAGCAGCACCGGCTGGACCGAAGATCGTGTGGGCGCGCTGAAGAAGCTGTGGCTGGAAGGCCAGTCGGCCAGCCAGATCGCCAAGACGCTGGGCGGCGGCGTGACGCGCAACGCCGTCATCGGCAAGGTCCACCGTCTGGGCCTGTCGGGCCGCGCCGCGCCGTCGCAGCCCGCCCGCGCCGTGTTCCGCACCAGCCGCCCGCGGCCCGCGCCGTCCGTGCAGCCCTCCGCGCCGCGCCGCCTGGAGGCGGTGCAGCCCAAGGCCGCGGTTTCGGTTCAGCCGATCCCGGCTCCGGTTCCCGACCTGCCGGGCACCGCCACGGTCATGACCCTGGGCGCGCACATGTGCAAATGGCCGATCGGCGACCCCTCGTCCAAGGAGTTCAGCTTCTGCGGCCGCCGCGCCTCGGAAGGCGTCTACTGCGGCGAGCACGCCCGCGTCGCCTACCAGCCCCAGGCCAAGAAGGGTTCGGCCTCCGAGCTGGCCCGCAGCCTGCGCCGCTACATCTGATCGGGCGCGGCGGGACCCTCCCGCCGCTGTCCGACGTTCCCCTTCATGCGCTCGTCAGGGCGCTCCCTCCTCGCCGCGCGGACCCTGGTCCGCGCGTGCGTCGGCGGGGCCGCGGTTCTCCGGGTTGACGCGGCCCCGATCCGACCGGCCGCTTACGGCTAAGTTTTTTCACTCGCCTGCCAAGCGTAACGGGAACCACTTGCCGGGGTAATGTGGTTAACGTAACGCTGTAAGCGGGGCTGTCGGCGCGGGGGTCATTCGGGCCCCGGCGCGGGGACGGCCCTAAACTGGGGTTTAGGGGAGTATCTATGATCATCACCGCGACCGCCCTGGCGGCGGCCATGCTGTCCAGCCCGGGCGCCGAGGATCCTGGCGCGTCCTATGGCGGCGGCTCGGGCCATCCGTGCGACTGCACCCGCGAAGCCACCTTCTACACGCCTTGGCGTCCGCGCCCGCCCATCACCGTGCAGGCGCCGGGCATCCGCGTCGTCGGCCGGCCGGTCTATGTCGAGGGCCCGTCCATCCGCGTCCAGGGCCCGCCCGTGTGGGTCGAAGCCCCGCCGGTGCACGTCGCCCCGGCCCACATCTACATCGAGCGTCCGGACGTGCGCGTCCGTCCGTCCGAAATCACCATCGAGCCTCCGGTGGTTCACTTCCAGGACTGCAAGGACGTCGGCCCGATCGGCACCGCTCCCGGCACCTGCCCTCCGGGCAGCGGCGGCGGCTACCAGTCCGGCGGCTCCAGCGGCGGCTACGCCCCCTCGGGCACGGCCCCGTCCTACCCGGCGGGCGCCGCTCCGGCGCGCGGCGGCTCGGGCCGCTACGAGTAAGCCGGCGGGCGGGCTTCGGCCCGCCTCCCAGCCATGCGAAAAGGCCGGCTCCTCGCGGGGCCGGCCTTCTTCGTGTCAGGGGCGGGCGTCCTCAGAAGCTGGACGGCGTCGGGCGGGCGGTGACGGGGGCGCAGAACTCCCGCGCCTGGCGCGCGAGCGCCAGATGCCCGCCGGTCAGGGCCGTGCGCACCGCCTCGTCGCAGCGTTCCTCGCCCAGCAGCTTGGTGACCTCCAGGCGCGTCGTCTCATAGGCGTCGGCCTTGGCCTTCAGCTCGCGGGCGCGTCGTCGGTCGCCCGGGAGGCAGAGGGACATCCAGCCGGTGTCGGCGCAGCGGTTCACCAGGCTCTTTTCCGCTTCGGACAGGACCCCCGGATCGGCGGCGACGGCCGCCACCGCCGCGACCCCGGCGCCCGAGGCCGGCAGCGGCTCAACCGTGATCGGCACGATCTCGAAGTCCGGCACGGCGTAGCGACAGACCAGCCGCCCGCTCTCCTGGGTGCACTCCTGCAGCCTCGCCTCCAGGGGCTTGGACGGATCCTGGGCGGCCTGAACCCCGGGCGCCGCCGCCTGGGTCTGCGCCTGGACCGACGCCTGCGGCGCAGCCTGGGGCTTGGCCGTAGCCGCCTGGCCGGGGTCCGTGGCCATCAAGGCCAACATCAGGCTGATCATTGGAACCTCCCACGCCCCTCGCCTTCACTATACCCCTTAACACGGCAGAGCCAATCACCGTTCCGGCAACGGTTCAGTTCAGGGTCCGCCGCGCGTCCGGCACGTCCAGGCTGAAGGCGGGAATGGCCGCTTCGAAGCTGCGCCCCTGGGCGTCGGCCAGGGTGTAGGCCCCGACCATGGCCCCGGACGGCGTGGAGAGCGGGCATCCGGAGGCGTAGGAATAGCTCTCGCCCGGGCCGATCACCGGCTGTTCGCCCACCACGCCCGGCCCGCGCACCTCCTCGGTCCGGCCCCGGCCGTCGGTGATGGTCCAGCGCCTGGCCAGCAGTTGCACGGGCCCGGGCGTCAGGTTGACGATCTCCACCTGATAGGCCCAGACCCAGCGGCCGTCGTCCGGATCGGATTGCCCCGCGAGGAAGCTCGGCCGGACGCGCACCACGATGCCGTCGGTCTCGGCCTGGTAGGGGTCGCCCTCGTGCATGGTCCATGGTCCCCGAGCGGCCATGCGGTTGCAAGCGCCGCCGCATGGCTGACAGCGGGCAAAACCGTGTATGTCGGGAGAATGTTCGACACCAAGACCGCCGGCATCCTGCCGTGCCAATCCATCGAGGCGCTGATCGCCTCCGGCGCCGTCACCTCCGAAACCCCGTTCGACGCCGATCAGGTGCAGCCCGCCAGCCTGGACCTGCGCCTGTCCGACCGGGCCTGGCGCGTCCGGGCCTCCTTCCTGCCCGGCGCGCGCAAGGTCGAGGACCGCATCCGCGACGTGGAGATGCACACGCTGGACCTGACGGGCGGCGAGGTGCTGGAGAAGGGCTGCGTCTACATCGCGCGGCTGCAGGAGCGGCTGAAGCTTCCGCCGGGACTGATCGCGCGGGCCAATCCCAAGAGCTCCACGGGCCGGGTGGATGTCTTCGTGCGCCTGCTCACCGATCGCGGCCTGAGCTTCGACGATGTGGAGGCGGGGTATGAAGGCCCGCTCTATCTCGAGATCGCGCCCCAGACCTTCTCCATCCTGGTGCGGCCGGGCACGCGGCTGAACCAGCTGCGGCTCAAGGTGGGGGAGCCGCCGCGCCTCGAGACCCGCTCGGTGGGCGTGGATCTGAAGGGCGGCCAGGGCGGGATCGTCGGCTTCCGCGGGCGCCGCCACGCCGGCGTGGTCGACCTGGACCACATCGACGGCCACGACCCCCGCGACTTCTGGGAGCCGCTGACGCCGCGCGACGGCGAGCTGACGCTGGATCCCGGCGAGTTCTACATCCTGGCCTCGCGCGAGGCGGTGGAGATCCCCGTGCTCCAGGCGGCCGAGATGACGCCCATCGACCCGTCGGTCGGCGAGTTCCGGGTGCACTACGCCGGCTTCTTCGATCCCGGTTTCGGGACGGACGAGGCGCACGGGGCGGGCTCGCGCGGCGTGCTGGAGGTGCGCACCCACGACACGCCCTTCCTGCTGGAGCACGGCCAGATCGTCGCCCGGCTGGTCTATGAGCCGCTGACGGAGCGGCCCTCGCGCCTCTACGGCGAGGGCGGCAGCCACTACCAGCGGCAGGGGCTGAAGCTGTCGAAACACTTCAAGCCGTGGGGCTGACGGTCAGACCGCCTCGCCTCTGAGCAGCCTCGGCAACTCCCCTGTCGCGCCGCCCGCTTCGTGCATGAAGGCCCTGCGGAGAGGAGCGATCCGGTTCACGGCCGCGAGGCCCAGCCCCCGCGCCAGGCGCACCGGCGCCAGGTCGTTGGAGAACAGCCGGACGAAGGCGTCGAATCCGGCGGCCAGCGCCGCCGTGTCGAAGCGTCGCCAGCGGGCGTAGCGTTCGAGCACGGCGTCGGACCCGATGTCCTCGCCCAGTCGGGCCGCCTCCACCAGCACCTCCACCAGGGCGGCGGCGTCCTTCAGTCCCATGTTCAGCCCCTGCCCGGCCACGGGGTGAACGGCGTGCGCGGCGTCTCCCACCAGGGCCGTGCGCGGCCCGGTGAGCCGCTCGGCCAGTTGCAGCGACAGGGGATAGACGAAGCGCGGCCCTTCCACCGTCACCTCGCCGAGGAACTCGCCGAACCGGCGGCGCAGGTGGGACAGGAAGGCCGCGTCGGAGGCGTCCCGCAGCGCCTCGGCCCGCCGCGTGCTCTCGGTCCACACCAGGCTGGCGCGACGATCCGTCAGCGGCAGGATGGCGAAGGGGCCGTCCGGCAGGAAATATTCATGGGCGACGCCGCCGTGGTCCTGCTCCATGCGGACGGTCGCCACCACGCCGGACTGCGGATAGGTCCAGCCGACCACGTCCACGCCGGCCTGCTCGCGCACGGTGGAGCCCCGGCCCTCGGCCCCGACGACCAGGGCGGTCTCCAGGACCGCGCCGTCCTTCAACGTCACAGATGCGACCGGTCCCCCCACCGCCACGGCCGCCACGGCCGCGGGCGCACGGACCTCAAGCCCCTCACGCGCCACGGCTTCGGCCAAGGCCTGCCGGATGCGGCGGTTCTCGACCATGTAGCCCAGAGGCTCGCCGCCGGTGCGGTCGCCGATCTCAGCCGCGTCGAAGCGCAACCAGGCGGGCAGGGCCGCGCCCGAGCTCGCGCCCGGCCTGCGCCCGTCCGTGACCAGGATGTGGTCCATGCGGCAGGCGTGGGGGCGCAGGGCCTCGCCGAGTCCCAGCTGCTCCAGCATGCGAAAGGTGGAGAAGGCGATGGCGGTGGACCGCCCGTCGAAGGTGGGGGCCAGCTGGTCGCTGAACGGCTGCGGATCGATCACCACCGTCTTCAGCCCCGCGCGGTGGGCGGCGAGCGCTAAGGTCGCCCCCGCCAGGCCGGCGCCCGCCACAACCACATCGTACCGCTCAGTCATGGCCGCTTGTCGCGCCGCAGCGCGCCCGCGTCCAGCCGCGCCTTGCCGCAGGGCGCCTACAGCTTGGTCCGGAGACTCCACAGCTCGGGGAAGCAGCGGCGGCTCAGCGTCTCCTGTAGATAGGCCACGCCGACCGTCCCGCCGGTGCCGCGCTTCATGCCGATGATCCGCTCCACCGTCACCACGTGCTTGTGCCGCCAGGTGACCAGGGCGTCGTCGAGATCGACCAGCTTTTCCGCCAACTGGTACAGCGCCCACCAGCGGTCCGTGTCGCGATAGACCTCCAGCCACGCGTTCTCCACGCCCTCGGAGGGTTGATAGGGTCGGCTGACGTCGCGGTTCAGCACCTCGGCAGGCACGGCGAGCCCAGCCGCCGCGAGCTGCGCCAGCACGTCGTCATAGAGGCTGGGCTGCTCGATCGCGGCCTTCAGCGCGGCCAGAGCCTCCGGTCGGTCCTCGTGGTGCTTCAGATGGCCCGAGTCCTTCAGCCCCAGCAGGGCCTCGAAGCGTCGGAACTGGTCCGACTGAAAGCCGGAGCTCGAGCCCAGCGACTCCCGGAAGCGCGTGTAATCGGCCGGCGTCATGGTCGCCAGCACGTCCCAGCTCTGGGTCATCACCGCCTGGATGCGGCTGACGCGCGCCAGGCTCTTGTAGGCGGGAACCAGCTCGCCCGCCCTGATCATGCCCTTGGCCAGCGCCACCTCGTGCAGGATCTGCTTCAGCCACAGCTCCTTGGTCTGGTGGATGATCACGAACAGCATCTCGTCGTGCTGGCCCGACAGCGGGTGCTGGGCGCTGAGCAGCTGATCCAGCGACAGGTAGGAGGCGTAGGTGATGCGGCTCACAGCCAGCCCTTCTTCTTGAACCAGAGCAGCGGCAGAACCGCCGACACGACCATGGCGATCAGGGCCAGGGGATAGCCCCAGACCTCGTCCAGCTCCGGCATGTGCTGAAAGTTCATGCCGTAGATGGAGGCGATCAGGGTCGGCGGCAGAAAGGCCACCGCCGCCACCGAGAAGATCTTGATGATGGACGACTGCTCGATGTTGATCAGGCCGAGCGCGGCGTTCAGCTGGAAATCGATCGAGGCGGCGACGGCATGGTTGTGGTCCAGCAGCGACTGGGCGTCGCGGCGCAGGGAGGTCAGCCGCTCGCGGCCGTCGCCGGGCTGCTCCAGCCGGTCGTCCAGTCCCGCGAAGACGAAGACGCGCAGCAGGCTGGCCAGGCTTTGCTCCAGCCGGGCGTTGGCGATGCGGGCGCGGCCGAGCTTGCCGATCAGCCTCTCGAACCCGGCGGTCTTGCGGCCCGAGAAGATGTGCTCGGCGATGGCCTCGACCGCAGTGACGGAGCGCCCCAGCACGTCAGAGGTGCGGTCGATCACCGCCTCCATCAGTTGCAGGAACAGATCGACGGAGGTGGCGCAGAGGCCGGAGTCCCGCTCCAGCTTCTCGTCCATCATCAGAAAGGGGCGGGGATCGAAATAGCGGATGGTGACGAGCGGCCCCGGCGTCAGCACGAAGGTGACGGGATCGAGCGCGGGCGTCTCGGCGTCGCCGTTATGGATCAGGTCGGCCACGACGAAGGTCACCCCCTCCTCGCGCCAGGCCCGGCTGGAGGCTTCCAGCGCCTTCATCTCTTCACGCGTCGGCAGGCCGTGGCCGAGCGCGGCCTCCACCGCCTTCTCCTCCTCCACCGAGGGGCTGATCAGGTCGATCCAGAGGATGTCGGGGTCGAGGTGAAAGGCCTCCGCCGTGTCGGCGACGGTGCGGCAGGCCTGGCCGCCGCGATGGTAGACCCGGATCACGTCCGGGCGCTCCGAAGGCTACTGCTGGCCTTGGGCGACCGAGGCGGAGGCGAGCTGCATCCTGGGCGCCGGCGCGTCCTTGTAGATGAATCCGTGCGTCGGATAGACGGTGGTGCCCAGGTCATTGGACGGGCCATACCACACCTTCACCGCGCTCCAGTCTCCGGCTTCCGAGGCGTCCACCACGGTGACGTCCTCCTCCACCTTGCCGCGAGAGCCGCCCCAGTTGGCGTGGGTGATGCGGATGACGCGGGGCGTCAGGACTTCGGACACGACGGCGACATGGCCCCGGCTCATGCGGCCGTGGCTGCGAAAGGCCAGCACCGCCCCGGTCTCGGGCCGGTCGCCGGTGCGGTACTTGCCCGCGGCCTGGGTCCACCAGGTGTGGGCGTCGCCGAAGATCTGGATGCCCGAGAACATGCGGGCGAAGGTCACGCACTGCCAGTACGGCGCGTCGGCGGCGGCTGTGGGGGCGATGGCCAGGGTCGAAAAACCGAGGGTCGCCGCAACCGCGGCGGCGGTGAGCCGTTTCATCATCTGGCGCGCTCTGATCTGCCTCTGAGACTGCGCCGTATACGATAGTTCGCCACGGTTTAAATCCCGTTTCAGGCGACTTGCGCCCCCGCCTTTGTCGCGGGCCTGGCCGGCTTCGGCCGGTCGGCCCATCCGCGCAGGGCCTTGCGGGCCGGTTTTTCGACCAGGTGATAGGAGACTGCGGCCACCGCGACCGTGCCCAGCACCACCGGCGCCCACACGAGAATGTGAAGCTGCTTGTCCGGCGCGTCGGTCAGCCGCGCGGCCAGGTTCACCGCCAGCAGCTTCCACGGCACGCAGACCATGTAGACCGAATAGCTGATCTCCCCGAGATAGACGGCGGGCCTCGAGGCCAGCCAGCCCGCCCGTTCGTTGGGCAGGCTGGCGAGCGCCAGGATCAGCAGACCGGCGAACAGGACGATGATCCCGTCCCACAGGCCTATGGCGGCCGCGCCCAGCATGGTGGCGGCCGCCGCCGTGGCCACCAGGCCGGCCCGGGGCAGGGGCGCGCGGCGATAGACCAGGTAGAGCGCCACGCCGAGCGCGAAGCACGGCACGATGCGGAGCGCGCCCCAGCGGATGGTGGCTTGCGTCAGCGGAAAGCCCGCCAGCCCTTCGAAAACCAGATAGAGGCCGACCAGCAGGCCGCCCGCCGCCGCCGCCGTGGCCACCGGCCAGCACCTGAGCCGCCAGGCGACGAAGGCGAAGGCGGGGAAAGAGAGATAGGCGAACCACTCGGCCGAGATCGACCACGAGGGATGGTTGAAGCCCGCGACCGGCGCCAGGCCCCAGGCATGGACCATGGCCAGGTTGGCGGGCAGGGCGGACCAGGCCAGCACATTACCGTCGATGCCCAGCCCCGCGACCGTCGCGGCGACGCCCAGCGCCATCACCCCCAGCAAGGTCGCCAGATGCAGCGGATAGACCCGCGCGATCCGCGCCCACAGGAAGCCGCGATAGGAGAAGCCGCCCTCGCCCGCCGTCTCCAGATAGACGTGGGACAGGATGAAGCCCGACAGGACGAAGAACAGCTCCACCCCGAGGTACCCCTTGGCCACCAGGAAGGGCGTCAACGGCGCCGCCAGATTTTCCCAGAAGGCGAAGACGATCACCCACAGGGCGGCGAAGAACCGGAGCGAGGTCAGCGGCCGGATATCGGCCGGAGGCGAGATCGGGGTCATGCCCCATGATCGCGCCTAGGTCACACCATCGGGTGAAGCGATGGGGTTAATGGCGGCTCGGCGCCGAGGCGGTCCAGCGGCGAGCAGCCGACTTCCGTCTGACCGGCCTTCACATCAACCGAACAGCGCCGCCCGAAGCTCGTCCTTGGAGAACGGCTTCGCGAGCGTCGCGTGAGCGCCCAGTCCCTGGGCCATCTTCAGCACGGGTCCAGGTCCCAGGCGGCCGCCGCCGGTGATCGCCACGATCCTGAGCTGCTGATCGCGTGTGGCTTCCATGATGAAGCTCAGACCGTCCTGATCAGGCATGAGGATGTCCACCACAGCGGCGTCGACGGCGTGGTTGCGCACCAGATCGAGGCCTTCACGGACCGTCGCCGCCAGGAGAGCCTCGCATCCGAGCTCCTTGAGCATGTCGGCGACCCATTGAAGCATCAACGGGTCGTCTTCGATGACGCAGACCTTGAGACTCATGATCGTCTCCCTAGCGTTCGGCCGTGAGCGCTGGACCGTGCGATAACAGCCAGGCCGCGGCCGGGTTTCTCCGTCCGCCCCCGGGACGGCGCGTGGGCGCCTAGGAGACCCAGGCCGCCTCGCACCGCTCCACGGTCCAGCCTGCGAAGCCGGAGCGGACGCGGCAGCGGTAGCCCATGCCGGCGAGGGGGCCGTGCATGATGCTGGTCTCCATCTCGGCGCCTGAGCCGTCGAAGCTCGGGCGCTTGAACTCCACCCAGCGCGGGCCGGACGCATAGGTCTGCGGGAAGCTGACGCCGTGGCGGCTCCAGTCGCAGTTGGGCGACCAGCCCTCCAGCTTCAGCGGCGGCGGCACGTTGTCGGGGCCGAAGCGGTAGTGCTCCTTCGCCACCGCCGCGACGACGGCGCAGGCGTCGCCAGTCTGCTGCGGCTCCGGCTGAGGCGGCGTGGCGCAGGCGGCGAGGGCGAGGAGGGGTGGGAGGAGGAGCGGGCGCATGGGCGCATTCTAAGACCCTTCTCCCGGAGGGAGAAGGAGGGGCCCGCCGCGAAGCGGTGGGAGGATGAGGGGTTAGGCGACCAGAATTCTAGGCGCCATAACCCCCTCACCCTTTCGCGCAAGACCGACGGCTTCGCCGCCGGCGCTCAAGCCCTCTCCCATCGGGAGAGGGTTAGCCGCCCCGCAGGCCGCTGATCGTCCGGCCCGGCGCGATGTCCTCGGCCGAGGTGATCAGGTGCACCAGGGCCGGCCGCCCCGCTCCTCGCGCCGCCGCCAGCGCCGCCGGGAAGTCCTCCGTCCGCTCGCAGCGCACGCCGAACGCGCCGAACGCCTGGGCGTAGGCGACGAAGTCGGGGTTCTTCAGGTCGGTGGCGATCACCCGGCCGGGATAGTGGCCCTCCTGGTGCATGCGGATGGTGCCGTAGGTTCCGTTGTCGACCACCACCACCACGGCGTTCAGCCCGTACTGGACGGCCGTGGCGATCTCCTGGCCGGTCATGAGGTAGTCGCCGTCGCCAGCGATGCAGACCACCTCCCGCTCCGGATGCACGGCCTTGGCGGCGAGCGCGGCGGGATAGCCATAGCCCATGGCGCCGGACGTCGGGGCCAGCTGGGTGCGGCGGCTCCGGTGGCGATAGAAGCGGTGCAGCCAGGCGGCGAAGTTGCCGGCGCCGTTGGTGACGACGGCGTTCTCCGGCAGGACCTCCGTCAGGCGCCGCATGCAGAGGGACAGGTTCACGCCGCCGGTGACCTCCACCGGCGAGGAGAAGGCGAGGTAGTCGGCGTGCGCCGCCTCCGCCTGCTCCCGCCAGTTGCGGCCTGGGTCGGTGGCGGAGAGCGCGAGCGCGGCCAGGCTGTTGTCGGCCGTCGCGCTCATCAGGGTCGGCCAGACCCGGCCCAGCTCCTCCGGTCCCGGATGGACGTGGACCAGGGTCTCGACCGTGCGGGCGCGGTCCAGGAGGGTGTAGCCCTGGGTCGGGTTCTCCCCCAGCCGCGCCCCGACCGTCAGGATGAGGTCGGCGCCCTTCACGCGCTGGATCAGCTTCGGATTGGGGCCGAGCCCCAGGTCGCCGGCGTAGCAGGGGTGGAGGTTGGAGATCAGGTCCTTGCGCCGGAAGGACAGGGCGACCGGCAGGCCCAGCCGCTCCGCCCAGGCGGCGATCGCATCGCTCGCTTCATCGGTCCAGCCGGAGCCGCCCAGCACCAGCACCGGTCGTTCGGCCCGGCTCAGCCGCTGGCGCACCTGCTCGACGAAGGCGGGGTCCAGCGCGCTTCGGGCAGGCTCCACCGCCCGCACAGGCGCGGGACCGCCCGGCTGGTGCAGGACGTCCTCCGGCAGGGCGACCACGACGGGTCCCATGCGGCCCTGCAAGGCGGTCGAGAAGGCGCGCTCCACCACCTCCGCCGTGCGGTCGGCGCTTTCCAGTTCGGTCGCCCACTTGGCCAGGCCGCCGAACACCTCGCGATAGTCCACCTCCTGGAAGGCCCCGCGCCCCCGGTCCGTCAGCGCCACCTGGCCCACGAACAGGATCATGGGCGTGGAGTCCTGGTGCGCCGTATGCACGCCGATGGCGGCGTGGGCGGCGCCCGGCCCCCGCGTGACCATGCAGACCCCCGGCTTGCCGGTCAGCTTGCCGTAGGCCTCGGCCATGTTGGCCGCGCCCGCCTCGTGGCGGCAGGCGATCACGCGGATGGTCACGTCGTGCAGCGCGTCCAGCACGGCCAGATAGCTCTCGCCCGGCACGCAGAAGACGGTGTCGATGCCGTTGAGGACCAGGGTCTCGACCAGGCGGCGGGCGGCGGTGTCAGGGGCTTGGGCCATGCGGCTCCGCTAGCCCATCACGCGCGGCTTGGCCATGCAACCTCACCGCCAAGCTTGGCGTATAGGGGTTGGAACAGGAGCTTCACCATGCGCAAGATCGTCACACTGACCTTCGTGGCCGCCGCTCTGGCCCTGTCGGCCTGCAACACCATCTCCGGCATCGGCCGCGATGTCTCCGCCGCCGGCCAGGCGGTCGCCGGCGCGGCGGAAGACGCGAAGAGCTAGGGCGCTCTTATCATCCCGGGCGAAGCGAAGCGGAGACCCGGGGACGCACGGGCATCGCTTCAGTCAACTCCGGGGAGCGAGAGCTCACCCGGAGCGCGGGTTGAACTTGGCTCAAGCCTTCGCCGGCTCAGCCTGCGGCTGTCCGGGCGGGGCAGAGTGGGTCTGTCCCGTCCCGGCTCTTCGCTTCGCTGCGGCCGGGATGACAAGGGAGAGGTCAATCGTACCGCACGCCGGTAAGGTAGAGCCCTTCGGACGGCGCGACCGGGCCGCAGGCGGACCGATCCTTCGCATCCAGCGCGGACTTCAGGTCATCGGCCGACCAGCGGCCCAGCCCCACCTCGACCAGCGAACCGGTCATCGACCGCACCTGGCGGTGAAGGAAGCTGCGGGCCTCGAACGCCAGATGAACCTCCTCTCCCGCGCGGGTCACGCGGGCGACGTCGAGCGTCTTCACCGGCGAGGCCGACTGGCAGTTCACGTCGCGAAAGGTGGTGAAGTCCTGCAGGCCGACCAGGGCCTGCGCCGCCGCGTGCATGGCCCCGGCGTCCAGCGGCTTCTTCACATGCCAGACGCGGCCGGCCTCCAGCGCCGGCGGCGCGGGACGGTTGAGGATGCGGAACAGATAGGCCCGGCCGGTGGCGGAGAAGCGCGCGTGGAACTCCGGGTCCACCTCTTCGCAGCTCAGGATGGAGACGGGGTCCTCCACGAGATGGGCGTTCAGCGCGTTCATCACGGTCCGCGCCGGCCAGGCCTTGGCGAGGTCGAAGCTGATCACCTGGCCTGTGGCGTGCACGCCCGTGTCCGTCCGCCCGGCCGCCGCCAGCCGCACCGCTTCGCCGCAGAAGGCCGTGATGGCCGCCTCCACCGCCCCCTGCACGGTGGGCTGGCCGGCCTGGACCTGGAAGCCGTTGAAGGCCGAGCCGTCATATTCGACCACGCAGCGATAGCGCGGCATCAGGAGAGCCCCGTTCCGACCGGAAGCGGAAAACCGCGCAGCATCTCCTCGGCATCCTGCGCCGCCCGCCCCTCGCGCTGGACGCGGAGGAGGCGCACCGCGCCCTCGCCACAGGCGACGAGCAGGCCGTCTTCCAGCACCTCGCCGGGCGCGCCCGCTCCATGCGCGCTGACGCGGCTCATCAGGGCCTTGATGCGGACCGGCCCGTCAGGACCGGCCGCCTGGAACCAGGCGCCGGGGAAGGGGGACAGGCCCCGGATGTGACAGTCCACCTCCGCCGCCGACCTGCTCCAGTCGATGCGGGCCTCGGCCGGCGTGATCTTCATCGCATAGGTGGGTTCGCCAGCCTGGGGCGTCTCCGACGCCGCGCCGCGCTCGATGGCCGCCAGAGCCCGGGGCCAGAGGCCGGCTCCCACGGACGCCATGCGCTCGCCGAGGCTGGCTGAGGTGTCCTCAGGCGTGATCGGCAGCACCTCGGACAGCAGGATCGGCCCCTCGTCCAGACCCTCCGACATGCGCATGATCTGCACGCCGGTCTGGCGGTCGCCGGCCATGATGGCGCGCTGAATGGGAGCCGCGCCCCGCCAGCGCGGCAGCAAGGAGCCATGCAGGTTGAAGCAGCCGAGGCGCGGCGCCTCCAGCACCTCGCGTTTGAGGATCTGGCCGTAGGCGACTACACAGGCGGCGTCGAGGTCGAGGCTCCGGAAGGTCTCGATCGCCTCGGCCGCCTTCATGCTCCCCGGCGTGAAGACCGGCAGGCCCATGGTCTCGGCGAAGGCCTGCACCGGCGAGGGCGTCAGCTTCTGGCCCCGTCCCTTGGGCCGGGGCGGCTGGGAATAGACGGCCACGATCTCGTGGCCTGAGGCGATCAGCTCGGCGAGGGAGGGCACGGCGAAGGCCGGCGTGCCCATGAAGGCGAGGCGCATGGCGCAGTCCTGTGCCTCAGCCGGGAGGATGGAACAAGGTCAGGCGGCGTCGCGGCCCACGCCCGCCTCGGACAGCCACTCCAGGATCTTGCCCTTGGGCATGGCCCCGACCTTCATGGAGGCCATCTGGCCGTCCTTGAAGAGCATCAGCGTGGGAATGCCCTTCACGCCGAGCCGCGACGGGGTCATGGGGCTGTCGTCGATATTGACCTTGGCGATGGTCACCTGGCCCGCCAGTTCGTCGGCGATCTGCTCCAGCGCCGGGCCGATCTGCTTGCAGGGGCCGCACCACTCCGCCCAGAAATCCACCACCACGGGGGTGGAGGCCTTCAGCACATCGGCTTCGAAGCTGTCGTCGGTGACCTTGACGGTGGCCATGGGGTTCTCCTGATCCGGGAGCGAGCATGTGGGGCGATTCCCCCGCAAATCAACGGGCCGCGCGCAGCGTCGCCTCCATCAGCGGGCCGGGGACGGGCATGAGCCGGGGGCCGTCGGTCCACACCAGCGCCGCCTCGACCGGCCGGTCCGGATAGAGGCGCTCCAGCACGGCGCGATAGGCGGCCAGTTGGAGGATGTAGCTCTCGTCCGCGTCCTCCACCCGGTCGGGCGCCGGGCGGTTGGTCTTGAAGTCGACCACCAGGACCCGGTCGGGCGCCACCACCAGTCGATCGATCCGCCCCGACAGGGTGACGCCGGCGGGCAGGCCGGGCGCGGATCCCGTCAGCGCGACCTCCGCGCGGGAGCCGGGACCGAACACCGGCGCGAACCGGGCGTCCTCGAGCACGGCGAAGGCGGCGGCGATCATCTCCTCGGCCTGGGCGGGCTCCAGGTCGCGCTCGCGGGCCAAGAGGCGGCCCGCGACCTCCGGCCGCGCCTCCGGGGGAACCTCCGGCAGGCGTTCAAGCAGGCGGTGGATCAGCTCGCCGCGGCGGAACCGGCCCATGCCGCCGGCGGCGGTGGACAGAGGCGAGGGCGCGGGGGCGCGGCGCGCCTCCTTCAGTCCGGCGGCGCCGGAGAAGCGCGCCGAGGGGTCGGCACGGGGCGTTTCCCGGGCCCAGGCGGGGGCGGTCGCGAGCTCCGGCTCGATGCGGAGCGACCGCTCGACCGCCGGCGGATCCTCGCCGTAGCGGCGCAGGTCGCCGTCGAGCACGCGCACCTGGCCGGACGCGGCCAGACGGTCGAAGGTCTCCTCGATCACCGCCCACCAGCTGCCCTCGTCCGGGCCTTTCGCGGCGCTGCGGCGGCCCATGACGATCAGTCGGTCGCGCGCCCGCGTCAGGGCCACGTAGAGCAGGCGGAGCGACTCGTCGCGCGTGCGCTGGTCTCGCGCCGCGCGGGCCTCGGCCGAGGCGGGGCAGTCCTCCTTGCCGCTGCCCGGACACATCAGAAACGCCTCGCCGCCGTCCGGCAGGGCGACCGGCATCAGGGTCGGCCCCTGCGGCTTGGCCCGCACCGTGGTGTCTGGAAGGATCACCACCGGCGCCTCCAGCCCCTTGGCGCCGTGCACGGTCATCACCCGCACCTCGGCGCGCGGACCCTCCAGCTCGCGCTTCACCTCCACCTCGGAAGCCTCCAGCAGGGATAGGCAGGTCTCCAGGTCGGTTCCACCGCGTTCCTCGGCCGCCAGCACCTGGTTCAGCGTCTCGTCCAGCGCTTCCGTCGCCTCCTGGCCGAGGCGGGCGAGGATGCGGCCGCGTCCGGAGCGACCGGTGTCGTCCACCCGGTTCAGCACGAAGCTGAAGAAGCCAAAGGGGTCGAACTCGCGCGCGGCGTCGCGCACCGCCTCCAGAAAGGCCGCCGCCCGCCCCCAGGCCGGCTGCTCGCTCGCCCGCTCCCGCAGTTCGCGCCACAGGCCGCCCCGATCCTCGCGGCCCGCGAGGTCGTACAGGCTGTCGGCCGGGCCGAAGTCGGGAACGTCGCATAGGGGGCTTCTCAGCACCTCCGCCAGGCTCAGATCGTCGTCCGGATAGAGGGCCCAGCGCGCCAGGGCCTTGAGGTCGCCGAAGACGATGTGGGTCGACAGCTTCAGCCGGTCGGCCCCGGCGACGGGAACCCCGGCAAGCTTCAGCGCCCGGATGATCTCCTCGAACAGGGCGTCGCGGCGGCGGACCAGCACCAGGAAGTCGCCGTAGCCGCAGGCGCGCAAGGCGCCGCGCTTGTCATGCACCGCCACGCCCTGCTCGACCTGGTCGCGGATGGTTTCGGCCAGCCGCCGCGCCAGGGCCTTGCGTCCGCTCTCGCCCGACTCCTGATCCACCGGCGCATCCCAAGCCTCGCGCTCGACCTTCTCCGGATCGATGAAGAGGGGGATCAGGTCGACCGAGCCCGGCTGGCCGGTGCGGGCGGGGATGTGACGCTGGATGTCGCCCTGTGGACCCACCACCGCGCGGCGGCGGTCCGGATCGTCGAACACGGCGTCGACAAAGGCCAGCACCGCTTCGGTGGAGCGCCAGGATTTCTCCAGCGGCACCTGCTGGAAGCGCCCGCCGGCGCCCTCCACCAGCTGCTGATAGCCCTGGCTCTGCTGACGCAGCTGTTCGGGGCGGGCGCCCTGGAAGGAGTAGATGGACTGTTTCTCGTCGCCCACGGCGAAGACGGTCCGGCCCTGGGGATCAGCGGCGAAGAACTCCTCCGTCAGGGCCCGGACGATGGCCCACTGCTCGGGCGCCGTATCCTGGGCCTCGTCGATCAGGACGTGGTCGATGCCGCCGTCCAGCTTGTAGAGCACCCAGGCGGCGTCGGCCTTTTCCGTCAGCAGCTCGACGGTCTTGGCGACCAGATCCCCGAAGTCCAGGGCGCCGGACGCGCGCTTGGCCTCTTCGTAGAGGGCGGCGTGGGCGCGGGCGAGCGTCAGCACCCTCACCGTGTCGTCCGCCACGCGGGCGGCGCGGAGCTGGTCGCGCGTGGCGAGATAGCGGGCCTGGAGATCGATCAGCCGGCTGACCGCGTCAGGCGGCGCCGACTTGGTGCCCATGGAGGCGCGCGCCTCTCCCGCCGTGGTCAGGAAAGTCGGGCCCAGGCCCCCGAAGGTCCAGTTGGCGAGCGCCTGGCGCATGCAGGCGGCGAGCTTGGCGTCGTTGGTCGAGCCCCGCTCCATGGCCTCGGCCGTGCGCCGCCACTCTTCGCGGTCGATGAAGCGGAGGAAGTCGGCCTCGACCTCGGCGGCGGACCGATCGGGATCGGCGCCCACCAGGGCGTGGGGGCCGGGCGCCTCTCCTCGCGCGGCGGCGTCCACATAGGCGGTGAGCTTGGCGCGCTCCGCCTCCATCATGGCCAGCAGCGCCTGGAAGCGGGTCCAGTCCAGTTCGATGGCGAAATGGCTGAAGGCCGCGCCGATGGGTCCCTCCGGGTCGCGCAGCGCCGCGCGCGCCAAGGCCTCGCGGGCCCGATGCGACAGCTCGAGGGCGGCGGAATCCTCCAGCACGGTGAAGCGCGGCGACACGCCCGCCTCCAGCGGAAACCGCCGCAGCAGCTTCTCGCAGAAGGCGTGGATGGTCTGGATCTTCAGCCCCCCCGGCGTCTCCAGGGCGCGGGCGAACAGCCGGCGGGCCTTGGACAGGTCCGGGTGCGGGCGATCGTCGAGTTCGAGCAGTTTTTCCTCGAGCTCGGCGTCGTCCATGACCGCCCAGCCGCCCAGCTGGCCGAACAGGCGCGCCTGCATCTCGGCGGCGGCGGCCTTGGTGTAGGTGACGCAGAGGATGGCGGCGGGATCGACGTCCTGGAGCAGCAGCCGCGCCACCCGGTTCACGAGCGTCGTGGTCTTGCCGGAGCCGGCGTTGGCGGTGACGAAGACGGACAGGTCGGGGTCCGCCGCGAGCCTCTGGGGGTCCAGGGCTTGAGGGTCGTTCATTCCGCCTCTCCCTCGGCCTCGGCGCCGACCACATGCCATTCCCACACGCGGGCGAGGTGGTCGTAGTTGCCGCCGAAGGTCCCCATGAACTGGGGCGCCGCCCAGGAGACAAAGGGTTCGGCCGGATCGGCGAAGCGGGCGATCCGCCGCTTCAGCCCCTCCAGCGCGGCCTCCGACAGGGCCGCGGCCTCAGCGCCGGAGGCGCGGATGCACGCTTCGCCCGGGACCTTGCGCCCGACCACCCGCACATAGGTCAGCTCCTCGGGCTCCACCTCGCCGATCCCCTCGAAGCCGCCGCGCGCCAGTATGGCTCCGGTCAGGCTCAGCTGGGGCGAGAAGCCCGACTTGATCTGCTTGGCGGACGGAGCCTGGCCCGTCTTGAAGTCCATCACGGCCCCGCCGGTGGCCGACAGCTCCAGCCGGTCGGCGCGCGCCGTGACGGTGAAGGGGCCGAGCGGGCTGTCGAAGGTCAGGGCGCCGGCCTGTTCGACGCGGATGTCGATGCCGCGCGCGCGCCTACCCGCCTCGAACTCCGCCAGCCAGCGGGCGCAGTTGCGGGCCAAGGGAGCCTCGCGCGCCATGGCCGCGTCCTCGAAACCGTGATGGCCCAGCTCCTCCAGCAGCAGACGCTCCAGCTGATCGGCGCAATCGTCCGGCAGGACGTCGGGCCAGGCGATGATCAGCCGCTCCAGCGCCTTGTGCACCGCCTGGCCGCGCGCGAGCGCCTCGGCCGAGGCGCCGGGCCGATCCAGCTCCTTCAGCCTCAGCACGTCGCGGGCGTAGATGGCGTAGGGATCGCGCACCCAACGCTCCACCGCCGTGACCGACAGCCGGGTCGGCCGCCGCGCCACAGGCGGCGTCGGCTTGGGCCGCTTCTCGTAGCGCGGCGGGCCGGGAGGCGGGGCGTCCAGCGCCCCGGCCCAACCCGCGACGGCCTCCATCCGGGGCAGGTCGGCGCCCGCGCCCCTGGCCAGCATCTCCAGCCGCCACAGCCAGCGCGACTTGACCGCCGGTTGGCCTCCGCGTCGTTCGGAGTGCACCAGGATGGCCTCCGGCGCGGCGGCGGCCTGGACGAAGTCCTGCGCCGTCTGGCCCAGGCGTCGCTCCGGCGGCGGCAGGCCAAGCGCCGCGCGCATGGGCCGCGACAGGAAGGGGTCGATCGGCGCAGCGTTGGGCCAGACGCCCTCCTCCAGCCCGGCCAGGATCATGCGGTCGGCGCGCACCAGCCTCGCCTCGATGGCCCCCAGGATGCGCAGGGACGGGTGGGTCGCCCCGCCGGTCCGCACCGTCTCGTCCTTGAGCAGGGCGGCGATCAGACGCTGGAAGTCCGCGCGGGTGACAGGCGGCAAGGCCGCGCCGCCGCTCAGCAGGGCGGACAGGAGCGCGGCCGCCGCCTCCCCGTCGCGCCCGGCCCATAGGGTCTGCCCAGCCAACGCCTCGGCGAGCTCCGTGAGAGCGCGGGCGGCGGCGTCCAGCGGCGCCGCATCCTCCGTCCACGGACGACGCGCTGCGGACGACAGCGTCTCCAGCCGGTCGGTCAGCGCCTCGGCCAGCGCCGCCCGCTCCGCCTTGGCTTCGGAGATGGCGTGGTCGGGCGTGGGCGTCCGAGCCTTGATCAGCCTGGCCTTCAGCGCCGCCCAGTCGCGCGGGCGCGGGCCGCGCAAGCCGTATCGCTCCAGGGCCTCGCGCGCCCGGCTGAGCTGGGCCTCTTCCGCCAGAGACGCCCTGGTCAGGGGATGCTTCAGCAGCGCCAGGATCGTCTGCGGCTTCAGCGGATCGGCGACGAGGCGCGCGCAGAGGTCGAGGAAAACCCCGGCCGGCATGCGCGACAAGGGCGCGCCGGCCGAACTGTCAGGCACGATCCCCCAGCGGCCCAGCCGCGCCTCCACCCGGCGGGCCAGGGCCAGGTCGGGGGTGACCAGCGCGCAGGTGCGGCCGGGCGTTTCCAGCGTCTCGCGCATGAGGAGGGCGATGGCGGACGCGGCCTCTTCCTCCGCCCGGACGGCGAGCACCGACAGCCCCTCCAGACCTTCCATGATGGGGTCGAGGGGGGAGACGTGGGCCGCCTCGGCGCGGATGCGGCCGATCTCGCGCCGCCAGTCGTCGGTGGCCTCGGCGGGGCGCAAGGCTTCCTGCAGCACCCTTTGGCGGGCGGGGCCGCGCGGGTCGGCGGCCGGAGCGAACCACGGGCGAACCGCCTCGCGCGCCACGCCCGCCCGCTCGATCAGGCGCTTCAGGGCATGCTGCGGATGCTGCCAGCCGACCTGATCCCACACCCCGGCGTTCAGCGCCTGATCGAGGCCGGGAATGACCACGCAGCCCTTGGGGGCCCGAGCCACGGCCGCCAGCACGTCCGCGGCCGCCGGCGCCGTGCCGGTGGAGCCCGCCGCGATCACCGGGACTTCAGGGGGATGCTCGGCCCATCGTTCGGCCAGCAGCCGCAGCAGCCGCGCGCGCCGCCACGCCGGATCGACCAGGCCCATGGCCTCCAGCCGCCGGGGCCATTCGGCCACCGCCAGCTCCAGAAAACGCGCGCTCTCGCGCCAGTGCCGGGCGAGGTCGGCCTCGACCAGGGTGCTGACCCGGCCGGGATCCTCCACCTCCTCCAACTGGCAGGCGTCGAGGAAGCTTCCGAGGGCGTCGGCCATGTCCAGCGCCTGGAGCGGCGACAGGCTGGGGTCGAACCGTTCGACGACCATGCGCGCCAGTTCGAAACGCCGCGTCAGGCCGGGGATCGCCGGCGGCAGGTCGAGGCCCAGCTCGGCCGGTGAGAAGGGCGGTTCGTCCTCCTCCAGATCGCCCAGCGGCCGCACCTGGGGCAGCAGGACGGGGCGGCCGCCCGACTGTTTCGCCAGCGCCTCGGTGAAAGCCCGCGCCGCCCGCCGGTTGGGCAGGAGGATCACGGCGTCCGACAGGGTCTCGGGCGGCTCGTCGCCCAGCCAGGCCAGCACGCCGGCCGCGAGATCTTCCAGAAAGGGACGATGCGCCGGGATCGTCAGCCAGCGCGGCCCCTCGCCGGAGAAAGGATCGAAGCCTTGCGTCACGCCGCGCCCTTCAGCCGCGCCTCGGCCTCGTCGCGCGCGACGGGATCGCCGACGTGCATCCAGTCGCCGTCGAGCACGCAGCCGTACAGCCGCCCCTCCGTCGCCAGCCGCCGCCAGATCCCGCTCAGCGAGAAGGGGCCGTCGGGCCCGTCGTCGACGATGCCCGGCTTGCAGATGTGCACGCCCATGTAGGCCAAAGGCGCTTCCGGCGCCTCGCCCCGGAAGGTCAGCCGCCCGTCAGGGGCCATGAAGACGTCGCCCGCGCCTTCGAAGCCGATCGAGCCTTCGCGCCGGGCGAGCAGCAGGGCGACATCCATGCGCTCCGGGTCCCAGAGGCGCGCCAGATCGGCCAGGGCGTCCCCCCGGTCGATCCAGACGCTGTCGATGTTGGCGACCCAGACGGGATCGTCGCCGAGCAGCGCCCGCGCCATCTTCAGCCCGCCGCCGGTCTCCAGCAGCTCGGCCCGCTCGTCGGAGATGACGATCTCCGGCCCGCGCCCGCGCGCCTTCAGATGCGCCTCCAGCCGGTCGGCGAACCAGTGGACGTTGACCACGGCCCGCTGAACCCCCGCGTCCGCCAGCCGGTCCAGCACATGGTCGACGAGTGCGCGCCCACCCACCTCGACCAGAGCCTTCGGCCTATCGTCCGTGAGCGGACGCATGCGCGTGCCCAGGCCCGCGGCGAGCACCATGGCGGTGGTGGGTCTGTCGGTCATCGCGCGCCGTCCCGGCCCATCGACGCCTCATCGGCTGCCGCGCCCTGAGCCGTCCCCCTCGAAGGGGGAGGGTTGAATGCGGGTGGTGGCAGACGGCTGGAGGCAAGGCGCGGGTGGGCGCTCCCCGCAGCAGGGCGCCGCCTCGAGCGACATGTCCTGACGCCCTGCCTCTCCACTCCATCCCCGGCCCTTCCCCCTCGAGGGGAAGGGAGCATCTGGGCTCCATTCATCCGAACGTCTCCGGCGCGTGCCGCTCGAACCAGGCGCGGACGGGCTCCAGCCCCGGCGCCTGGAGATCGCGGCGGAGGTGGGCGGCCACGCGCGGCATGAAGGCGGCGTAGCGCGGCTTGCCGTCCCGCGCGATCAGCCGGGCGAAGACGCCGAGGATGCGGGTCTGGTTCAGCGCCGCCAGCGCCGCGTACTCCAGCAGGAAGGCGTCCTGATCGACCGACGGCCGCAGGGTGAAATAGTGCTGGAGCGCCCTGGCCTCCAAGGCGGGCGAGACGTCCCGCCGCGCGTCCTGAAGCAGGGAATGCAGATCCCAGCTGGGGTGGGCGGCCACCGCATCCTGAAAGTCGATCATGCCGACTCGCTGCGGCCCCTCGCGGCCCTCCAGCCGGATCAGGTTTTCGGCGTGATAGTCCCGGTGCGCCATCGCCGAAGCGCCGGCCGCGCCCATCCTCGCCACCGGCGCCCAGGCCTCGCGCCACTCGTCCAGCGCGGCCGCGCCATAGTCCGGCTGCTCGCGGTATCGGGGCGTCCATTCCACGAACAGGTCCGCCCCGCCTTGCAGCGCCGTCTCGTCATAGGTCAGCAGCGGCCAGTCGCCGGCTGGACCGCTGAGCGCGCAGGGCGTTTCCGCTTCATGCAGCCGCGCCAGCGCCTCCACCGCGGCGAGATACAGCGGCGCCTCCGGCTCTCCCGCCTCGATCACGCGGGCGAACAGGGCGTCGCCGAAATCCTCCAGCACCGCCAAGCCATCGGCCGCGTTCACCGCCAGCACCTCCGGCGCCGACAGGCCAAGGCCGCGCAGGTGGTTCGCCACGGCGGCGAAGGCGTCGATCCGTCCCGCCGACAGCCGCGCCACGGCGTTCCAGCCGGCGGCCTGTCTCTGTTCCGGCGTCCAGGCTGGGTCGCACGGCGGGCTTTCGGCCGAGGGCGCCTGGTCCATCAGCATGACGGTGGCGCCAGAGGGCAGGTGCAGCCGCTCGTACCGGCGCGTGGAGGCGTCGCCGGGCAGGGGTTCCCGTCGCGCGGCGCCGAAGCCGGCGTCGGCGAGAAAGGCCAGCCGGACCTGTTCGCGATCAGAAACGGACATGCTGGATCTGCGTCTCCCACCTGCCTGCGCCAGTCACGGTCGCAAGCCGTTCCTCACCCTGGGTCTGCAGGGTGATCGACAGCCGGTCGGGGCCGAGCAGCTCGGCCGTTCGCTCCCCCAGCCGCTCCGGCCATTCCACCACGGCGGCGCCGGAGTCCAGCGCCTCGTCCAGGCCGATCTCCAGCGCCTCCTCGGGCGCGGACAGGCGGTAAAGGTCGAAATGGGCCACCGGCGGATCGGCCTCGTAGAACTGCACCAGGGTGAAGGTGGGGGAGGGGACGTCCTCCTCGGGCGTGGTCAGGGCGCGGATCAGGGCGCGCGCCAGGGTGGACTTGCCGGCCCCGAGGTCGCCGCTCAGCAGCACGGCGTCCCCCGCTCGCAACAGGGGCGCGACGGCGCGTCCGAGCGCCTGGGTCGCGGCTTCGTCTGGCAAGGCCAGGATCACGCGAACTCCGCGTCGGGCTGGGTCGGCAGCACCCGCTCGGTGAAGGCCTTCAGCGCATAGGTCGCGCGCGTCGGGTCGAGGTCCAGCCGGTGGGGCGGGATGGGCAGGCCGACGGTCAGCTGGAAGGCCTGCTTCTTCTTGTTCAGCAGCTCGTGGAACAGGGTGACGTCGCGCAGCTCCTGGCTGAACCGGTCGAACAGGTGGAACAGCCGCGAGTAGGGCCCCTTCACATGGATGGGGATCACGGGCGCGCCGTATTTGCGCGCCAGGGAGGCGGCGGTGGGCGCCCACTCCGGGTCGGTGACTGAACCGTCCTTGGCCACGCGCCCCAGCCGGCCGGCCGGGAACATGACCACGCAGCGCTCGGCCTCGAACGCCTCCTTCGCCGCCTGGAGCGTGGCGCGGGTCTTCTCCCGGGTGCGCTTCTCCACCACCCACTCCACGGGGATCACCGCCTCGCCCAGTCGCGGCGACACCCGCAGCGCGTCCGCATTGGCGAAATAGATGGAGTCGCGCCGTCGCCTGCGAACGGCGTCATAGACGGCCAGCCCGTCGGCGATCCCGGTCGGATGGTTGGCGACGACGAGGCAACGGCCGGTCGCGGGCAGTCGATCCAGGTTCAGCGCCTGCACCCGCAGGTCCAGCAGGTTCGCGCAATAGTCCAGCGCCTCGGCGCCCGGCAGCGGCCGGATGGCGTCGGCCATGCGCACGGCCTCGCGATAGTTCAGCAGCCGGTAGAGCATCGGCCGATACAGCGGCCACAGCGGCGAGGCGGTCAGGCGGGGCGCGCGCTCGGCGATCAGCACGTCGACGACGTGCGGCTCCCCGCGCGCCGGCGGGACGGCGGAGGGTGGCGTCTCGGTTCGCGCGGCGTCGGCCAGGACCATCGCGGCTGTTCTCGCGTCATTCGCCCCCCGCCCGCAAGCGTCGCCTCACTTGCCGCGCCTCGCCGGACCGCTAAGGTGGCCGCCTTTCGTGGGAGGGATCATGCGCGCCTCGCTTCTCGCCGCCGTCGCCGGCCTGTCTCTGCTGGCGGTCTGTCCCGCCCTGGCCCAGGCCCCTGGCCACCTTCCGGGCGCGGCCGCTCCCAACGCCCCCGCGCCCAAGCCGGAGGCGACCCCCGCCGGCGGGCTGGGGCTGGACCAGCTGGCCATGATGGAGCGGGTGACCGAGCCGCGCCTGTCGCCGGACGGTCGGCGCGTGCTCTACGGCCTGCGCACCACCGACTGGAACGGCAACCGCGGCGTCAACGCGCTCTGGGTGGCGGACGTCGCCGGCGCCGCCCCCCGGCGGCTGGCGGTTTCCGACGGCGGCGCGGGGTCGGGCCGCTGGTCGCACGACGGCCAGGCCATCTACTTCCTCTCCGCGCGAGGCGGCTCCAACCAGGTCTGGCGCGCCGACAAGGACGGCCAGTCGGCGGTCCAGGTCACGCGCCTGCCGGTGGACGTCACCGCCTTCCGCGTCGCCGGCGACGGCAAGAGCCTGGTTCTGGCCCTGCCCGTCTACGTCGACTGCCCGAGCCTGGAGTGCACCCGCGACCGGCTGACGGAGCGGCGCGGCGACGGCGTGGTCGCCTACGACGCCCTGCCGCTGCGGCCGTGGGACGCCTGGGGCGACGGACGCCGCAGCCACCTGTTCGTCCAGCCGCTGGACGGCTCGGGCCTCGCCGCAGGCCAGCCGCGCGACCTTCTCCAAGGCCAGGACTTCGACGTGCCCTCCCGACCGCTCGGGACGGAGGACGCCTTCGTGCTGACGCCGGACGGCTCGACGGTGGTCTACACGGCCAATGCGCTCGCCGGGCGCGGCCAAGCCCTGACCAACAACACCGACATCTTCGCCCTGCCTCTGACGGGCGGAACGCCCCGCAACCTGTCCGCCTCCAATCGCGCGCCCGACAGCTTCCCGACCGTCTCGCCCGACGGCAAGCGCATCGCCTGGCTGGCCAACCGACGGGACAACATGTCCGGCGACCAGGCGGTGGTCATGGTCGCGAACCTGGACGGCTCCGACGCCCGGGCGCTGACCCCGAACTGGGATCTGGGTCCCGGCCAGCTGCGGTGGGGCTCCAACGGACGGGTCCTCTATGCGACGGCCGCCGAGAACGGTCAGCAGAAGCTGTTCCAGATCGCCGCCGACAGCGGCCAGGTCCGGGCTCTGACCGACGAGGGCACCGTCTCGGACTTCGACTCCGAGGGCCAGAACCTGGTGTGGGCGGGCGAGGGCTTCACCCGGCCGTCCGACCTGTGGCTGCGGCAGGGCGCGGCGGCCCCGCGCCAGTTCACCCGCCACAACGCCGAGGCCGTGGCCCGGCTCGACCTGCCGAAGCCCGAGCTGTTCACCTTCGCCGGCTGGAACGGCGAGCGGGTGCAGGGCTGGGTGTTCAAGCCGGCCGGCTACCGCGAGGGCCAGAAATACCCCGTCGCCTATCTGATCCACGGCGGGCCCAAGTCGCCTTGGACCGACGGCTGGTCCTACCGCTGGAACCCGCAGACCTACACGGGGGCGGGATATGCGGTGGTGATGGTCAACTTCCACGGCTCGCCCGGCTTCGGCCAGGCCTTCACGGACTCCATCAACGACCACTGGGGCGACCGGCCGCTGGAGGACCTGCAGAAGGGCTGGACCCACGCGCTTCAGACCTACCCCTTCCTGGACGGCTCTCGCGCCTGCGCGCTCGGCGCCTCCTACGGCGGCTACATGGTCAACCTGGTCGCCGGGAAGTGGAACGAGCCGTGGCGCTGCCTGGTGAACCACGCGGGGGTGTTCAACGTCGGCGGGCTGATGAACGCCATGGACCTGCCGACCTTCTACACCGAATTCGGCGGCAACAGCTGGGAGCGGGCCGAGCTCTACGCCCGCTTCAGCCCGGACACCTATGTCCCCAGCTGGACCAAGCCCATGCTGGTGCTGCACGGGACCAAGGACTTCCGCGTGCCCATGGAGCAGGGGCTGGCCACCTTCTCCGCGCTCCAGAAGCGCGGCGTGGAGAGCCGCTTCGTCCACGTGCCGGAGGCCAACCACTGGGTGCTGCGCCCGCGCGACTGGGTGGAGTGGCAGAGGGAGATCCTGGACTGGACCAACCGCCACACGGCAGCGCGGTAAGGGCTCACCAGAGACGCTTGGCGCCCAGATCGTCGAAGGCCGAGTCGATGGAGATGATCGCCATGCCGTTCACCATCGCTTGTCCAGCCAGCAGGCGATCGAATGGATCGCGGTGGCGGCTCTGAAGCATGCCCGCGCACCGGGCCTCGGCGGAAGCGAGGAGAAGCGGGGTAAACCCCTCGGCTGTGACCTCCTGGTCGAACCGCTGAGCTAGAACTCCGGCGTCCGGCAGGCGACCCAGCCAGTATTTTTGCGCGATTTCATAGGCGGAGACGGCGCTGACATGGGCGTCGGAGCCAGCGGTGGAGATGGCGGCCCGGGCACGGCGCGATAGCCGATCGTCGTCAAGCAGCCACCAGATCAGCGCGTGAGTGTCCAGCAGGAGCTTCAATCGGCTCCGCCTCGCCCTTCCCAGAGCCTGAGTTCTTCCTCGGGGAGGGGCTCGAAGAACCGATCATCCACGGAGATCACGCCCTTCAGCCGCCCTGGCGTACGGTTCGCGCGGCTGGGCGACGGCTCGTCGCGCACGATACGAAGTTTCGCGCGCGCCCCACGACTGATCACCACCTCCTCCCCTCGCTCGGCTGCGTCCAGCAGGTCCGGCAGGTTGGCCGTGGCTTCCTCGACGGTGACGACGGTCATCGTGCGTGCTCCTTCGGAGGCAAGATAGCGCGCCCGCCATCAGCCGCCAAACCGCCGCTTTGAGGCGGGCGGGGCCGGTGCTAGCTGTTCCTCCACGATCAAGAGGAACCCTCATGCGTCTTCGCCCCCTGCTGATGGCCGGAACGGCCGCCCTGATGCTCGTCGCCGCGCCGGCCCTGGCGCAGGCTCCGGCCCGCCCGGCCGGCGCCGCCGAAGCGCAGGCGCGCCAGCCCTTCACCTATCAGGACCTGATCACGGCCAACCGCCTGTCGGACCCGCAGGTTTCGCCGGACGGGCGCAAGGTGGTCTACGCCGTGCGCGCCACCGACCTGGAGCGGAACCGGGGCGTTTCCAGCCTCTACATCCAGGATTTGCGCGGCGACGCCCAGCCCCGCCGCCTGACGATCTCCGATCAGGGCGCCAACACCCCCCGCTGGGCCGCGGACGGCAAGCTCTACTTCCTGTCCGGCAAGTCCGGCTCCAGCCAGCTCTGGGTTTCGACGGACGAGGGCGCGACCGCGACGCAGGCGACCGACCTCCCGCTGGACGTGAACGCCTATCGGCTGTCCCGGGACGGGGCCAAGGCGGCCGTCTCGCTGGCCGTCTTCCCCGACTGCGCGGACCTGAACTGCTCGGTGGAGCGCTCGAAGGCGCCGGCCCAGGGCTCCGGCCGCGTCTATGACCGCACCTTCGTGCGCCACTGGGACACGTGGGGCGACGCCACCCAGAACCACCTCTTCGTGGTGAACCTGGAGAACGGCCGGCAGACGGGCGCGCCGGTGTGGGTGACCAAGGGCTTCGACGGCGACGTGCCCTCCAAGCCGTTCGGGGACGAGAGCGACTTCACCTTCACGCCGGACGGCGGGGCGGTGGTCTTCTCCGGCCGCGCGGCCGGCAAGTCCGAGCCGTGGAGCACCAACTTCGACCTGTTCCGCACCGATGGGCTGACGGACAGCGGCCGGCTGCAGAACCTGACGGCCGACAACGAGGCCTGGGACGCCGGGCCGGTGTTCTCGCCGGACGGCCGCACCCTCGCCTATCGCGCCATGGAGCGGCCGGGTTTCGAAGCCGATCGCTTCGCCATCCTGCTGCGCGACATGGAGACGGGCCAGGTGCGGCAGGTCGCCGCCAACTGGGACCGCTCGGCCGACAGTCTGAAGTGGTCGCCGGACGGCCGGACCCTCTACGTCACCGCCGGCGACGTCGGCCAGACGCGCCTGTTCGCCGTCAACGCGGCCAGCGGCGCGGTGGTCCCGGTGACCGGCCCCGGCCACGTGGCCGCGTTCGAGCTGGCCCAGGGCGGTTTCGTCTACGCCCAGGACACGCTGAACCGGCCGGCCGAGCTGTTCTTCAAGACCTACCTCGGCCGCGAGGCGCCTCGCCAGCTGACGCGGGTCAACCCCCAGCTGGACCAGCGCGCCTTCGGCGAGGCGGAGCAGTTCTCCTTCGCCGGCTGGAACGGCGAAACGGTGCACGGCTATGTGATCAAGCCCGCCAACTACGTCGAGGGGCGGAAATATCCCGTCGCCTTCCTGGTGCACGGCGGGCCGCAGAGCTCGTTCGGCAACGCCTGGAGCTTCCGCTGGAACGCCCAGAGCTACGCCGGCGCCGGCTACGCCGTGGTGATGATCGATTTCCACGGCTCCACCGGCTACGGCCAGGACTTCACCGACGCGATCAGCCAGCACTGGGGCGACCGCCCGCTGGAGGACCTGCAGAAGGGTTGGGCGCACGCCCAGTCCGCCTATCCCTTCCTGGACGGTTCCCGGGCCTGCGCGCTGGGCGCCTCCTACGGCGGCTATATGGTCAACTGGATAGCGGGGAACTGGTCGGACGAGTTCCGCTGCCTGGTGAACCACGCGGGCATCTACGACACCTTCGCCATGGGCACCCAGACCGAGGAGCTGTGGTTCACCGAGTGGGAGAACGGCGGCACGCCCTGGGACCAGCCGGCCAACTACCAGCGCTTCAACCCGGCCAACCATGTGAGGAACTGGAAGACGCCCATGCTGGTGGTGCACGGCGAGCTCGACTACCGGGTGCCGATCACCCAGGGCATCGCCACCTTCAACACGCTTCAGCGGCGCGGGATCGAAAGCCGCATGGTGGTGTTCCCCGACGAGAACCACTGGATCCTCAAGCCGAAGAACAGCCTCCAATGGCACAACGAGGTGTTCGGCTGGCTGGACGCCCACCTGAAGCGTTGATCCCGGATCGGAGCTCAAGGGGGCGGCTGCGGCCGCCTCCTGTCCTTCATCTCCGCCGGATGATGCGCGTTCAGGGTCGATCATGTTTCTTCTGAAGTCCGGCGCGGTGGATCGGCTGACGCGGGCGCTCAGGCACCGCCCGGCTTTCGCGGCCGCCTCGGCGCTGTTGCTGGTGGCGCTCCTGCTGGGGCTGTCGGCGTGGGAGATCCACCGGGAGTTCCGCGCCGCGGCGGAGGTGCGTGCCGAGGTGGTCAAGTCCTACGAGACGCGCAGCCAGATTCAGCGCGTCTTCTCCCTTCTGCAGGACGCCGAGACGGGCCAGCGCGGCTACATCATTACCGGCGACCCCCGCTTCCTACAGCCTTACGAGGGCGCCACGCGCGACCTCGAGCGCCAGATGGAGATCCTGCGCGCGCTGATCGTCGATCCCGAGCAACTCCAGCGCATGCGCGAGCTCGAGACCCTGGTGGAGGCCAAGCGGCGCACCCTGGTCGCCGCCATCGACGCGCGTCGTCTGCAAGGCCGCGACGCCGCCGACGCCCTGGTCGCCGCCGGGCAGGGGAAGGCGGCCATGGACGCCATTCGCCTCGCGGTCGACCGCCTGGTGGTCCACGAGGCGCGAAGCCTGAGCCGGCTCTCGGCGGCGGCGGAACAGCGGACGGCGCGAACCTGGCTGCTGATCAACCTGCTGTTCGCCGCCTTCAGCTTCGCCCTGGTCGCCTCCGTCGCCTTGACCTGGCGCTATCTGAAGACGCGCAACGGCTTGCTGCGGGAGATGCGCGCGGTCGCCGCCCGGCAGGAGGCGGTGTTCGACAGCGCCATGGACGCCATCCTCACCCTGAACCCTTCGGGCAGCATCGAGTCGATCAACAAGGCGGGCGAACGCATGTTCGGCTGGACCGCCTCGGAGCTCGCCCGGCGGGACGTCGGTCTTCTGCTGGACCTGGCGGAGCCCGGCGAGGGAGCGTTCCTGAAGCGGCTGGGCCTGACCGGCCGGGGCCTCGCCGACGGCGACCTTCGGGAGGTGAAGGCGCGCCGCAGCGACGGCCGGAGCTTTCCCGCCGACGTGGCGCTCGGCGCCATGCGTCTGCCGAGCGGCATCCATGTGGTGGCGGTGGTGCGCGACATTTCGGAGCGGCGGCGGGTGGAGCAGATGAAGGCGGAGTTCGTCTCCACCGTCAGCCATGAGCTTCGCACGCCGCTGACCTCCATCGCCGGCTCGCTCGGCCTCCTGGCGGGCGGAGCGGCGGGCGCGCTTCCGGAAAAGGCGGCGCGTCTGATCGGCATCGCCCAGTCCAACTCCCAGCGGCTGGTGCGGCTGATCAACGACATTCTGGATGTCGAGAAGCTGGAGGCGGGAAAGCTGGAGATGAACCTCCAGCCGCTCGATCTCCGGGCCGTCGCCGCGCGATCCATCGAGGGCGCCCGTGGTTTCGCCGAGGCTCTGGGAGTCGAGTTCCGCCTCTCGGAGGGCGTGGAGGCTCCCATTCGCGGCGACGCCGACCGGCTGATCCAGGTGGTCACCAACCTCCTGTCGAACGCCGCCAAATTCTCACCGAAGGGGGGCGAGGTCACCGTCGGCGTCCATTCCGAGGCCCGGATCGCGCGGCTCAGCGTCGCCGACAAGGGTCCCGGGATCCCGGAGGCCTTCCGCAGCCGCATCTTCTCCAAGTTCGCCCAGGCCGACAGCTCCGACACGCGCGCCAAGGGGGGCACGGGCCTGGGCCTGGTGATCGCACGGGAGATCGCCGAGCGGCACGGCGGCCGCCTGTGGTTCGAATCCACCGAGGGCGAGGGCGCGACCTTTCATCTGGACCTGCCGCTGGCGGGCGAGGCGGCGCGCGCGCCGGGGGACGGGCCCCGCGTGCTGGTCGTGGAGGACGACGCCGACGCCGCGGCCACGCTGCGCGCCATGCTGGAGGCGGAAGGCGTCGCCGTGGACTGGGTCGAGACGGCCGAAGGCGCGCTGTCGGCCGTGGAGGCTCACAGCTATGTCGCGGCCCTGGTCGACCTCGGCCTGCCGGATCGCGACGGCATCAGCCTGATCCGCAGTCTCCGCGCCACGACCGAGGGGCGGGGGCTGCCGCTGGTGGTGGTCTCCGGCGACGTGGCGAGAGGCCGGCGACGCGGCAAGGCGCTGGAGGTCATGGACTGGCTGGACAAGCCGATCGACGCCCAGCGCCTGCGCGCCGCCGTGGCGGCCATCCGGCGGCGCACCCATGCCGACCGTCCGCTGATCCTTCACGTCGACGACGACCGCGACATCCTGGACGTCACGCGGGCAGCCCTGGCCGAGACGGCGGAGGTCGTCGGCGCCCAGAGCCTGGCGGAGGCGCGCGAGCGCATCGGCGCGCGTCGGCCGGACCTGATCATCCTGGATGTCGGCTTGCCCGACGGCTCGGGGCTGGACCTGCTCCCGGGCCTCGGCGGCGGCGGCGAGGAGGTGCCCGTGATCGTCTATTCCGCCCAGGAGGCAGACCAGCAGCTGGCCGCCCAGGTGGAGGCGGTGTTGACCAAGTCCCGCACCTCCCTGACGGACCTGGTGAGAACCGTGCGCCGACTGAGCGCCCGCGATGAGGAGGCCGGATGACGCTGAAGGTGCTGCACGTCGAGGACGAGCCGGACATCCGCGAGGTCGCCGGCCTGGCGCTCAGCCTCGACCCCGACATGGAGCTGACCTCGGCGGCCTCCGGCCAGGAGGCGCTGGCGCGCCTGGAGACGCTCGCGCCGGACGTCATTCTGCTGGACGTGATGATGCCCGGCATGGACGGGCCGAGCGTGCTGGCGGCGCTCAGGGAGCGGCCGGGGCTCCAAGCCACCCCAGTCATCTTCATGACCGCCCGAGCCCAAGGTTCGGAGATCGAGCGCTATCTGGCGCTCGGCGCCGTCGGGGTGATCACCAAGCCGTTCGATCCGATGACCCTGGCCCGCGAGGTTCGGGACATACTGGCGGGGGCGCAGTCGTGACCGATCCCATGCAGGCCCTGCGCGATCGCTTCGTGGAGCGCTGTCGCGGGGACCTGGTCCGATTGAAGGTCCTGGCCGCCGGCGACCTGTCGGCGGACGAACTGGGGGCGCTGGCGCATTCGCTGGCGGGGGCGGGGGGCGTCTTCGGCTTCCCGGAGGTCAGCGCGGCGGCCGGGCGGCTGGACGACGCCTACGCCTCCGGCGAAACGCCGTCTCCGGCGGCCGTGGCGGCCCTCCTCGACGAGCTTCAGCGGGTGGTCGATTCCGCAGGCTGAGCGAAGCCCTTCCGCGTCATGGTCCCCCAGCTCTGGCTCCGCCGCAGGTATTGCCAGAGCCCGCGCAGCCGCCACAGGTTGTTCAGCTGGCGATAGCCGAAGTTCTCCAGCACGGCGACGACGGTCAGCAGCACGAGGTCGCGCGCGCGCGGGAACCGGCGCAGTTCGCTTTCCTCCAGCGCCAGGGCGCCGACGGAGATCACCACGCCGAAGGTGAAGCTGACCGCCAGAAAGGCCAGAAGATAGTCGAGCGAGAGCAGGCCGAGCAGCCAGAAGGCGGGGATCAGCAGATATCCCAGGGCCTCGACGATCGGCCCCAGCACATCGACCAGGAAGATGTAGCCGAAGCCGACCGGCCCGACCCGCCCGTAGCGGGGGTTGAGCATCACCTTCCAGTGGCGCTCGAAGGTCTCCAGCGCGCCCCGATGCCAGCGGGACCGTTGACGTCCCAGCACCGCGAGGCTTTCGGGGGCTTCGGTCCAGCACACCGGCTCGGGCACGAAGCCGATGCGATAGGGCCGCTTCTTCTCGCGCATCAGCTTGTGCAGCTTGACGACCAGCTCCATGTCCTCGCCGACCGTGCCGTGGGTGTAGCCGCCCACCTCCACCACATTGGCCCGCCGGAACAGGCCGAAGGCGCCCGAGATGATGGTCAGGGCGTTGATCCGGCTCCAGGCCAGCCGCGCCATGAGGAAGGCCCGCAGGTATTCCACCGTCTGAAGCAGGGCCAGCGGATTGCGGGGCGTGCGCACCTCCACCACCTGGCCGCTCTCGATGCGGCAGCCGTTGGCGATCCGCACCGTGCCGCCGACGGCGACGGTGCGCTCCGGATCCTCCACGAAGGGCCGAACGGCGCGCAGCAGGGCGTCGGGCTCCAGCAGGGAGTCCGCGTCCATGGAGCAGAAGATGGGCGCGCGGCTGACGTTGATCCCGGCGTTCAGCGCGTCCGCCTTGCCGCCGTTCTCCTTGTCCACCACGATCAGACGGGGTTGGTGGCGGGCCTGATAGACGCCTCGGATCGGCTGGTGCGCGATCGCCAGTTCGAAGTGGCGCTGGATCGGCTTCAGGTCGAAGGCCTTCGTCAGCACGGCCAGGGTTTCGTCCTTGGAGCCGTCGTTGATGACGATGATCTCGAAGTTGGGATAGTGCAGCGACAGCAGCGAGCGCACGCTTTCGACGATGGTCAGGGCCTCGTTGTAGGCGGGCGCCAGCAGGGTGATGGGAGGCGAGGCCTCGGCGTAGCGTCGCCACAGCACCCCCGCCTGGGGCGTGGAGGGCGCCTCGATCAGGGCCGCGCCCGCCAGGCCCAGCTGGATGAGATAGATCAGGTTCTGCAGCAGTCCCGTGCCGATCACGAACAGGGCGATCAGCTCGGCGAAGCCCACCAGGGCGTGCAGCACCGGCTCCATCAGGCCAGCCCCCGCTCCGCCAGGGCCAGCGAGGCCGCGCGCCGCATGATGTCCACCGGCGCGGTGGCGGCCACCTGGAGGCTGCGCACCCCCTTGTCGCCCAGCAGCGCCAGCGACTCCGCGGCGCGGAACCGCACCCACCACACCGGGTCCTCCAGCCGACGGACCAGATCGCTGATCACGGCGGTGGAGCCGATGCGCCCCGCCGCCTCGCTGGCGGCGGCCCGCACCTCCCATTCGGAATCGAACATGCCCGCCGACAGCGCGACCTCCGCCGCCGGGTGGCCCAGCACCCCCAAGGCCCTCAGGCAGGCGGCCCGCACCTCCCCGCGCGTGTCGGCCGCGCCCTCGATTAACAAGGGCAGGGCGCGGTAGTCGCCCGTGGAGGCCAGGGCGCTCGCCACCATCACCAGGGCGCCGACGCTGAGGCTGCGATCCTGAAAGGCCGCCAGCGCGTCTTCCGGATGCCGCTCCGCCAGCAGGCGCAGCACCGGGAGGAAGGTGAGCGAATCCGCGGCCCGCCGCTCCAGTTCGCGTAGGACGCCGACGAAGGTGGGGGCCTGGTCCAGCTCGATCAGCGATCGGATCGCGGCAAGCCGGAGCGCGGGATCCCGCCCGCGCCGCCACACGCGATGCAGGGCCTCCACCGTGCGTTCGGACGGGAAGGCGCTCAAGGCCTCCGCCGAGGCGATCCGCCCCACGGGGTCGTGGGTGAACATCCGGCTGCGCAGCCGGTCGTCGATGTTCAGCGACTCCAGGGCGCGGATCAGCCGCTCGCGCTCCGGCCCGCGGATCAGGGCCATGGCCTCCAGCAGCGCCTCTGCGATCAGGCAGGCGCGGCGCTGGTAGGGGCTGAGCTGGGCCGTCGCGTCGCCCGCCCCGCTCATGATGGCCAGAAAGGCGTTCAGCACGGCCCTCCGGTCGGCCTCGCGCCGGGTGATGTCCTTCTCGCGGGTCATCCGCGCGATCACCAGGCCCGCCATCCAGCCGAGGGCCAGGGCGGACAGCACGAGCGAAGACAGCCACAGGCCGTAAAGCAGGCTCACCTCAGAACCGCCAGCCCAGGCCGACGCCGATCTCGCGTCGGTCATAGGCGCCGCGATCCTCGTCGACGCCGTTCAGCCTCAGCGTCAGACGCTCCGTCAGCCCGAACTCCACGCCCAGGCTGCGCGAGACCACCTGGGTGGTGACGCCTTCGGAGGTTTCCGGCGCATCGGCGAAGCCGGCGCGCAGGGTCAGGCGCGGATGCACCGTGAGCGCGCCGCGAACCGCATAGCCGTCCTGGCGCTCGCCCGTCTCGTCCCAGGTGTTGATCCAGCGGGCCCCGAGCGTCAGCCGCTCCGACAGCCCCGTCCATTGCAGCCCCGGCTGGAGCGAACGGATCGTGCCGACGGGGAAGCGCGCCACCGATCCGTCCAGCGTCGCCGCGAAGCCGCCGCCGACCGGCGCCTCCAGCCCTCCGCGCAGGGCCAGTTCGGGGCGATAGTCCGCGTCGGGGGTCCCGCCCAGGGCCACATAGCCGCCGCCCCAGCCGAACCGCCGACCGCCGACCGCCTCCAGATAGGTGTCGCTGCGGCCGAACCGCTCCGTATGCTCCACCGAGGCGCCCACGGAGGTTCGATCGTCCAGCCGCCGGGTCAGGCTGAGGGTCGTTTCGCGCCACGGCGACAGCCCGCCGCTCAGGTCGCTTTCGGCCACGGTCATGTCGAGGCGCCACCGGGGTTCGGACCCGCGTTCCAGCGCGGCCCTCAGCGCCGCCGCATCTGCGCCGCCGGGCTGAAGCGCCTCCGTTCGGGCGAGCCGCTGTTGAGCCGTCGGGCGATCGCCCCGTCGCTGCGCGATCCGCGCCAGCGCCAGGTGGGCGTCGGCATAGGCGGGCGCGCGCTCGACCACCGCCTCCAGCTCCCGTTCCGCCTCGTCCAGCCGATCGAGCGCCAACAGGGCCAGGCCGAGGTTCAGCCGCGCGTCGACGTGGTCCGGGCGGGCGCGCACGACCCCGGCCAGCAGGGCGGCCGCCTCGGCGTCTCGGCCGGCTCGCCGCGCGGCCACGCCTTGGGCGTAGGCCGCGTCGGGCGTGATCGGCTGGACCTGTTCAGCGGCGGGCGGAAGAGCTGGGACGAGCGGCATGTTCGGCGGGGCTGTGGCTTGACGGGAGAACGCGCCGCGCGCGCGCGAGCAGTTCGTCGGGGATGAACGGCTTTGACAGGTAATCGGCTGCGCCCAGCTCAAGCGCGTCGAGCACGGCCGCCTCCTGCCTGAGCGCCGTCAGCATGATGACGGGCACGCCCGCCGCCGCCGGGTCGAAGCGCAGGCGGCGCAGCGTCTCGAAGCCGTCCATGACCGGCATCATGGCGTCGAGCACGATCAGATCGGGCCGCGCGTCCGGCAAGGCCCGCAACACCGCCTCGCCGTCGGCGACGGCCGACACCCGATAGCCCGCCGCCGCGAACTTGTGCTCGAGCAGGGCCCGGAGAAGCGGGTCGTCGTCGGCGATCAGAACGTGGGACGCGGGCATGCCATGACTCGAACTCGACGGCCCCCGCCGCCGCCATACGCGATCCAGATGAACGGGGGGTTTAACGAGCCTCGCCCGAAGATGTTCTCCCAGCCCGAAGCGACGCGCAGCCGCACGTCCACGGCCGACGCGGGAGGTCACGGAATCTGGAGAATGGTGGACGCGACAGGGATTGAACCTGTGACCCCTACGATGTCAACGTAGTGCTCTCCCGCTGAGCTACGCGTCCGCCGGGCGGTCCGGCGGGGCCGGATCGGGAGGCGGGGTCTATAGCGCGCTCCGGCGGCGCCCTCAAGAGCAAAGGGGCGGAGCCTGATGCAGGCCCCGCCCCCTCGCCTGGCGGAAGTCGAAACGGCGCGTCGGCGTCAGGCGCCGGCGGTGCCGCCCATGCCGGTCACGACGGCGTTGAACTTCTCCTTGATGGTCGAGCCCAGCGCGGTGACCGCGCCGATGATGACCACGGCGATGAGGGCGGCGATCAGGCCGTATTCGATGGCCGTGGCGCCGGACTCATCCTTCAGGAACCGGGTGGCGAACTGGGTCATGATCAGGTCTTTCCTTGAGCGAGCGGCGCGGGTCCCCAGCGCCACGGCCCAGTTTCCGCCCGGGTCCTCAAGGCTTCGTGGAGAAAGAGGCTGAACGGCGCTTCACCGTCTTTTCGGACCTCGGACAAAAGAAGAAGCCGGGGCGTTTCCGCCCCGGCTTCCCCGCGGTTTCAAGACGTGTCCGGTGCGCTTAGGCGCCGGCGGTGCCGCCCATGCCGGTCACGACGGCGTTGAACTTGGTCTTGATCGTCGAGCCGAGCGCGGTGACGGCCGAGATGATCACGACGGCGATGAGGGCGGCGATCAGGCCGTATTCGATGGCCGTGGCGCCGGACTCATCCTTGGCGAACTGGGTGATGAACTTGGTCATGGTCGGTATCCTTCTTCGGTAAGCGAGCTGTTTCGATTTCCACCAATCAGGGTCATCGGTTAGCCCGCTTGACCCCCTTTGCACGCTGACCATGCGCCGGCCGTGATTAAAGCCGAGTAAAGCCAAGCCCGGCGTGGAGAATATTCGTGGTTACCAGCCGGTTTACTGTATTGAGGCGTCTTGCAGGCCCCTTCAGACTTTGTTGAGACTCGCGAGGCATGGTCGCCCCCTAGAAGGATTCCCGCGCGCGGGAGCCGAACAGCCCCTGGTGAGCATCATGCGCCGCACCGTATCCGTCCTGGCCCTGACGGGCCTCCTCTCCGGCGCTCCGGCGGCCCTGGCCCAGAGCGCGCCCCTCACCGTAGACATCGACCAGTCCGCGCGGGTCCAGCTTCGCGCCCCCGCCGGATCGGTGATCGTCGGCAATCCCGCCATCGCCGACGTGACGGTGGTGGACGCCAACACCCTCTTCATCACCGGCAAGGGCTATGGGGTGACGGAGGTGGTGGCGGTGGACCCCGCCGGCCGCACCGTCTTCCAGAACCGGGTGGTCGTCTCCGCCGGCGACAGCGGCCAGGTGCGGGTCTGGCGCGGCGCCCAGGCGACGGAGATGGTCTGCGCCAGCACCTGCTCCCCGTCGCTGCGGAGCGCCGGCGGCGGGGCCGCGCCCGCGCCTGCGGGCGGCTGATCGGCCCGATCGTGCGTCGGGGCGGTTCCTCCAGGCGGAAGGCGCGCGGCTCGCGCGAGGGGGCCAGCGCGGTGGAGTTCGCCCTTGTGGCCCTGCCCTTCGCCTACATGATCTTCGCCATCGTGGAGATCGCCTTCGTCTTCGTGCTCGACTCCGTGCTGGAGAACGCCACCATCGAGACGGGGCGGCTGGTGCGCACCGGCCAGGCCCAGGCGCGAGGCTTCACGGCGGCCGAGTTCAAGAGCGAGATGTGCAACCGGATGAGCGTCTTCGCCGCCGGCTGCACCGGCAAGCTCACGGTGGACGTGCGGGTGATCCCCCAGTTCAGCAACCAGAACCCGCCCGATCCCATGGGCGGCGGAAGCTTTTCGGCCTCGGGGCTGACCTACGCCAACGGCGCGTCGGGCGACATCGTCCTGGTGCGCGCCTGGTACCAGCACACCCTGTTCACCCCCTTCCTGCAGCAAGGCTTGTCGCGCCTGGGCGACGGTCAGGCGTGGCTGACCACCACCACGGCGTTTCGCAACGAGCCCTTCGATGACTGAGCCGCGTCGCCAGAAAGGGCTGTTCGCGCGCCTGCGGGGCGACCGTCGCGGCGTGTCCGCCGTCGAGTTCGCCATGCTCGCCCCGGTGATGATCGGCTTCTACTTCGGCATGGCCGAGTTCTGCCAGGGCTTCATGGCGCAGAAGCGGATGGGTCACGCCGCCTCCCAGGTGGCCGATCTGGTGGCCCAGAAGGACGTGATCACCACCGCCGAGGTCAGCGACGTCTTCGGCATCGGCGCCCTGATCATGAAGCCCTATTCCTCCGCCCCCCTGAAGATGCGCGTCACCAGCGTGGCGCGGCAGGCGGACGGCTCCACCAAGGTCGAGTGGAGTCAGGGATCGGGTCTGACGGCGCTCGCCAAGGACGCGGCCTTCGCCGTGCCGGCGGGGGTGCTGGAGGCGGAGGGCGAGACCGTCATCGTGTCCGAGTCCACCTATGACTACGACAGCCCCGTCGACTATTTCATGCCCGGCGTCACCCAGTTCCGCCACACCTACTATCTGCGCCCCCGCAGCGTGGAGCGGGTGAAGCTGCTGCCCTAGGTCGTCAGCGCCTCCCTCAGGGCGCGGATCTTGGCGTCCGTCTCCTCCAGTTCGGCGCGAGGCCGGCTGTCGGCGACGATGCCCGCCCCGGCCTGGGCGCGAAAGCGCCAGCGGCCCGCCTCGCGCGCGAAGGCGGCCGTGCGGATCAGCACGGAGCTGGTCAGCGCGCCCCGCTCGTCCAGCCATATCAGCGAGCCGCACCAGGGCCCGCGCGGCGGTTCGTGCGCGGCGATCACCTTCATCGCCTGGTGCTTGGGCGCTCCGGTGATGGAGCCGGGGGGAAAGGCCGCCTCCAGCAGGTCGGGCGCCGACATCCCCCGCGCGAGCTTGGCCGCGACGGTGGAGACGAGGTGGTGCACCGTCGGGTGGCTCTCGACTTCAAACAGCCGCTCGACCCGCACCGATCCAGGCGCGGCGACGCGCGACAGGTCGTTGCGCATCAGGTCCACGATCATCAGGTTCTCGGCCCGGTCCTTGGCGGTCGCGGCCAGCTCCCGCGCCAAACGCGCGTCCTCTCGCGGATCGGCGGCGCGGGGGCGGGTGCCCTTGATCGGCCGGGTCTCGACGCGGCGGCCGTCAGGGTTCAGCGTCAGGAACAGCTCCGGCGAGTTGGACGCCAGCGCCCGCTCCCCCAGCCTGAGATAGGCGCCGTAGGGCGCCGCCCGGCCTCGGCCGAGCCGCACGAGCAGGTCGAGCGGCGCGGCGCCCACGTTCAGCTCGCCCCGCCAGGCGCGCGCGATATTGGCCTGGAACAGCTCTCCCGCGGCGATGCGGCCCACCACGTCCGCCACGGCCTCGAGGTAGGCCTCTGGCGGCGCTTCGGCGTCAAAGGAAGAAGCCAGCGGGCCGAGGGCCGGGGCGGGCGCCGCGGCCGCCGCCCACCACGCCCTCGCCCTATCCGCCCTGCGCGCCGCGTCCGCCCCCAGCCCGATGGCCTCCACCGTCCGGGTCCCGTGGTCGAAGCGCAGGAGGGAGGGGTAGCGGGCCAGCATCAGGTCCGGCCAGTCGCCGCCGCGCTCGCCCGTGGCCGGCCGCGCTCCCAGGTCGTAGGCGGCCAGGCAGACCACCCCCCGGTCCCAGCCCTCGCCGCGCAACCGCGCGAACGGCGACCGCTCGTCCGACCGCCCGACGAAGACACTGTCCGCCCCGGCGGCGACCCACGAGATCCGCCCCAGCGGGCCGCCGTCCGAGATCAGCGCCAGCAGGTCCTCCCGCTCCCGCAGCGCCCAGGCCGCCGCCAGGGGGTCGATCCACGGCAGGGGGAGGCGACAGAGGGTCAAGCCGTCAACCGCTCCGCGATCCGGTCGCGCAGGCCCGTGTCGACGCCCAACGCGTCCCGCAGATAGCCGTCCGTCGAACCGTGAACGTCGTCCATGGCCGTGAAGGCCGCATGGAGGAAGCCCTCGTCCACGCCCATGAAGGCGACCACCGCCGCATGGGATGCGGTTCGCCCGGTCATCTGCTCCAGCTGTCGGGCGATGGCGGGCGCCCGGCCCTCCAGATCGACCGCCGTGTTGGTCAGCAGATAGTCCTCCATCACGTCGTCGCGCGACACGCCGAGCAGGCGGTGGGTCAGGGCCGCGAGCAGACCCGTCCGGTCCTTGCCGGCCGCGCAGTGGATCAGCACGGGCCCGTCCGCCTCGGCCAGCAGGCGGAAGTAGCGGGAGAAGACGTCGAGGTGCGCGGGCTCGAACGGCAGGCGGCGGTAGGTCTCAAGCATGAAGGCGCGCCCGGACTCCTCCGTCAGGTCCGACGTCCTCAGGAAGGTGATGTGAGGCGCCTCGCCGCCGTCGTCATGGGCGCTTTCCACCACCTGGGCGCGGAACCCGGGGCCGCGGCGGCTCGGCTGATAGCGGCGCTCCGACGGGCGGCGCAGGTCGACCACGCCGGCGAAGCCGTAGGTCCCCAGTCGCTCCAGGTCGGCGTCGCTGGCGCGCGCGTGGTGGGCCGAGCGGAACAGCCGGCCGGGCGCGATCCGCCGTCCCGCGGTCCCGGCGTAGTCGCCGTAGTCCCGGAAGTTGTCGATGCCCTCGAACCGATGCAGGCGCGCGCTCATGCCCCTGCTCTAGCGCGAAGGCGCGGCGGCTCGCTAGCGCGGTCCCACCAAGCCTTGCAGCGCGTCCAGATAGGCGACGAAGGCCTTGCGCCCGGCGTCGGTCATGGACGCCTCGGTCAGGGGCTTGCGGCCGACGAACCGCTTGGAGACCTCCACGAAGCCGGCGTCCTCCAGCTTGCGCAGGTGCACCGAGAGGTTGCCGTCCGTGGTCTGGAGGCGGGCCTTCAGCGTGTTGAAGTCCGCGCACTCCACCCCCGACAACACCGCCATGATGCCCAGGCGAACGCGGCCGTGGATCACCTCGTCGATGCGGCT
>Ga0196964_10000031_pt1 | contig 151655 bp, 160 predicted proteins | sample S1_10metaG_FD_148615 | JGI IMG/M metagenome (GOLD analysis project Ga0196964, IMG submission 148615) | Soil microbial communities from Anza Borrego desert, Southern California, United States - S1_10 | ecosystem: Environmental > Terrestrial > Soil > Desert | place: USA: California | collected...
GCATGATCCGCCTGTTCACCGCGCTTTCCGTGCCTGAAGACGTGGCGGACGCGCTGGGACGCCGCCAGAGCGGCTTGCCCGGCGCCAACTGGCGCACGCGCGAGCAGCTGCACGTCACCCTGGCCTTCTATGGCGAGATGGACGAGCGCACGGCGGACGACCTGGACGCCGAGCTGTCGCGGATCGCCGGCCAGCCGTTCGAGCTTTGCCTGTCCGGCGTCGGAGCCTTCGGCGAGGGCCACCGCACCCATGCGGTCTGGGCCGGCGTGGAGCCGTCCGAGCCGCTGTCGGTGCTGGCGGGGCGTTGCCGCGCGGCCGCCGAGCGCGCGGGCCTGAAGCTGGAAAGACGCGAGTACCGCCCGCACGTGACCCTGGCCTATCTGCGGCCGCACGTGGACCCCGACCGCGTCGGCGCCTGGATGGCGGGTCACAATCTGCTGCGCTCGCCACCGTTTCGGATCGACCGATTCGGCCTCTACCGCAGCGTGTTGAGCGGCGAAGGCAGCCATTATGAACTTGAGCGGGAGTATCGGCTGTGACCGTGCTGACAACCGAACGGCTCATCCTGCGGCCCATCCAGATGGAGGATTTCCCCCGCTGGGCCGAGATGATGACGCACGAGAGCTCGCGCTTCATCGGCGGCCCGCAGCCCCCGGAAGCCGCCTGGAGGGGCTTCATGACCATGGCGGGGGCCTGGTCGCTGACGGGGATCGCCATGTTCTCGGTGCTGGATCGGGAGACGGGGCTGTGGCTGGGCCGGATCGGGCCGTGGCGGCCGCTGGGCTGGCCCGGCAACGAGGTGGGGTGGGGGATGCATCCCGAGGCGCAGGGACGCGGCCTGGCTTACGAGGCGGCGACCGCGACCATTGACTACGCCTTCGACGTGCTGGGCTGGACGGACGTCATCCACTGCATCGATCCGGACAACACGCCGTCCCAGCGGCTGGCGGAGCGGCTGGGCAGCCGCAACCTCGGCCCCACGAAGATGCCGCCGCCTTTCGAGAGCTACCCGGTGGAGGCCTGGGGTCAGAGCCGCGAGGAGTGGAAGGCTCGGGGCTAGCGGCGGCTAGGCCGCGAGCCCCGCCGCCTTCATCAGGCCCTTGAGCGGCGCGAGCTGCTCTGGAGCGGCGCTCAGGGCGGCGCGAACCTCGGGCGCGCGGATCAAGCGCACGGCCTCGGCCCGCGCGCGGTCGGCGACCGGACCCAGAGGCCCGCTGTCGCCGGCGGCCAGCCTCAGCAGGGCTTGCAGCTTCTGCGGCACGGGGGCGGGGGCGCGGGCGATCTGGGCCAGCACCTTGGCTTCGGCCTCGACCGTGGAGCCGACAGCCCCGATCGCGGTGGTGATCTGCAGCTGGTCGGCCTCCCCCAGGTCGCAGGCGCGCACCGACCGCTGGAGGTTGGCCAGCACCATCAGCTTCTGGCCGGCGGGCAGGGGGCTCTGACGCATCTCGCTCTCGAACCTGAGCGAGGTGACGCACGCCGCCAGCCAGCGGGCGGCCGCCCGCTTGTTGGCGCCGCCCGTGACGTTCTCGCACAGCCGCGCCAGCTGCTCCGCCTCGCAGAGGACCGTGTCGCAGGTCTTCACATAGGCGTCGACGAAGTCGGCGGTGACGATGGCCTTGGACCGTTCGGTGAAGGCGTTCTGCACCTCCTCCAGCGTCAGCAGGCGCCCGGCCGTGGCGGTCAGCGCCATGGCGAGCGTGCGGAGGATGTCGATCTCCCCCGCCGCGTCGCGAGGGCGGAGCCGCCGCGGGCTCATCAGTTCGCGCAGCACCATGCGAGCGAGCGCGGCCCCCAGCACCGGCATCTCCCCCGCCTCCAGCCGCCGGGCGAGGCGCGAGGCGGGGCCGTCCAGCGAGGGGATCTGCAAGGCCAGGCGCGCGTCGGCGGCGACCAGGGCGTCGATCTCCTTGGGGGCCACCATGCGGACCACGGCCGCCAGGCTCGCGCCCTGGTCCAGCGACGGGCCAAGCACATCGGCGAGACAGGTGCGCGAAGCGAGGAGCTCGCACAGGATCTGCTCGACCACGATCAGCACCAGGGCGCGCGGCGGCCCTTCCAGCGGCGCGGCGTCGGCCAGGTCCATCAGCCGCTCGAGCCGGGCGCGGGCGCCCTTCAGTCCGGACAGCGAGCCGCTGACCACGCCGCCCATGATGAAGGCCCGATCGGCCGAGCCGGCCAGGCGATGGGCGATGTCGGCGATGGAGCGGTCGCCCACCTGGGGGAAGGTCGCGCCCCGGCCGCACTTCACCAGCCGCTCGATCGCCCCGTCCGCCAGCCTTTGGTAGTGCCGCACCAGATCGTGGACCGACTGGCCCACCGCCTGGCTTTCCGGCACCGCCACCTTCTGAATGGCGTGCTGCAGCTCGACGCCGGACGCCTCCAGCTTCTCGGCCAGGTCGGGCCGGTGCAGCAGCTCGAACGCGGTAACGCCCTGGCGGCCCAGCCAGTCTTCCAGCACCCGCCCGATCAGCTCGCGCGCCTGAGGCGTGTAGAGATCCGCCGGCCCCGTGCAGCGCGGCCCCGCGTCCTCGCAGGAGACGACGCGCTTCCTCTGCACCTCGGGCGCGCCCTTGGTCAGGATGGTAAGGGAGTTGAACTCCATCGTCTCCGCGTCCAGCGTCTCCTTGGTGACGCGGACGGCGGCGGCGCGGTCGTCCTTCAGCAGATCCTCGGCGGTGGTGAGCGCGTGGGCGCGGTCCTCGGTCGCCATCAGCAGGGCCCAGGGCGCGGGCGCCGTCTTCCGGATGAAGACCTCGTAGTGGACCGGACCGGCCATCTCGGACGCTTTCACTCTGTTTCGGCTCCGGATTCGTAATGAAGGCGTCTTAAGGGTGCGTTGCGCCGGCCGGGCTGGCCTCCCACATCAGGCGGCCCTAATCTCACCGCCTTTGGTGGAAACGGTCACGCTTGGCGCGCGTTGGTGCGACGAGCCTGAGACGAAGCCCCAGCCGGCGCCTACAGGAGAGCAGCCTTGGCCAACATCACCCTGGTCGACGACGACGAGAACATCGCCGCCTCCGTGAGCCTCGCGCTCGAGAGCCACGGCCACAAGGTGACGGCCTTTCACGACGGGGCTTCGGGCCTGGAGGCGCTGGAAAGCAGCCCGCCCGACCTGGCCATCCTGGACGTGAAGATGCCGCGCATGGACGGGATGGAGGTGCTGCGGCGCCTGCGACAGACCTCCCAGCTGCCGGTGATCATCCTGACCTCCAAGGACGAGGAGATCGACGAGATACTGGGCTTCAACCTCGGCGCCGACGACTACATCCACAAGCCGTTCAGCCAGCGCCTGCTCCTGGAGCGGGTGAAGGCCCTGCTGCGCCGCACCGGCGCCGACGGCGGCCAGGAGGAGACGGCGGCCGAGAGCTCGGCCAAGGCCATCAAGCGCGGCAAGCTGACCATGGACCCGGCCCGGCACGAGTGCACCTGGGAAGGTCGGCCGGTGAAGCTCACCGTCACGGAGTTCCTGCTGCTCCAGGCGCTGGCCCAGCGGCCCGGCTTCGTGAAGAGCCGGGACAACCTGATGGACGCCGCCTACGACGATCAGGTCTATGTCGACGACCGCACCATCGACAGCCACGTCAAGCGGATGCGAAAGAAGTTCCGGGTGGTCGACCCCGAGTTCGACGCCATCGAGACTCTGTATGGCGTCGGATACCGCTACCGCGAGAGCTGATCGGCCCACGCCGCGCGTCACGGAAACGCGCGAGGAGGCGCAGCCGTCCCTGGTTCGCAAGCTGGTCCGCTTCGGCGGCTCGCGCCTCGGCGGGCTGATCCTGGCGCTCAACCTGCTCAGCCTGCTGATCCTGCTGGGCGGAGCGCTGGCGCTGAACGAGTGGAGCCGCGGCCTCATCACCGCGCGCCAGGAGTCGCTGAAGAGCCAGGCCGAGCTGATGGCCGAGGTCATGGCGGACCGCGACTACACCCAGGGCGAGCCGACGCCTCAGTTCAACATGGGCGCCCTGCCGGAGCTGTTCCGCGACATCTTCGTCCCGCCGGGGCAGCGGGCGCGCCTCTACGACGTGGACGGCCTGCTGCTGCTGGACAGCTTCCAGACCACGGAGGCGATCCCCGGCGAAATCCTGCCCGCGCCGCTGCCGGCCGGCTCGCCGCCGCAAAAGGAGAGCGAGGCGGACGTCAGAAAGACCGAGGCGCGGCTTGAGCGGTCCAATGCCGAACTCGCCGCCGAGATCGCCGCCGGGCTGAAGGGTCAGTCCCAGGCGACGGTGCGCCACAACGAGTTCGGCGACCGCGTCGTCTCCGTCTCGGTGCCCGTGCGGCACGTGCGGCAGGTCCTGGGCGTCCTGACGCTCGAAGCGCCGGACGTGGACCGCATCCTGGGCGCCCAGCGGCGGGCGCTGATGCCCTTCGCCCTGGTGGCGCTCGGGGTGTCGCTGTTGTCGTCGCTGCTGCTCCAGCTGTTCGTGGCGCGGCCGGTCATGCGGCTGTCGGCGGCGGCCGACCGGGTCCGCCTACAGCAGGCCCGCGCCATCTCCCTGCCGGACCTGGAGGATCGCAAGGACGAGATCGGCGATCTCGCCCGCGCCCTGGAGACCATGACCCACACCCTCTCGGATCGCATGGACGCGATCGAGCGGTTCGCGGCCGACGTGGCGCACGAGATCAAGAACCCGCTGACCTCCATCAGGTCCGCGCTCGAGACCCTGCCGCTGGTCAAGACGGAGGCGCAGAAGGAGAAGCTGACGGCTCTCCTGCAACAGGACGTGCGGCGGCTGGATCGGCTGATCACCGACATCTCCAACGCCTCGCGGCTGGACGCGGAGCTGTCGCGCGACCGCCCCCGCCCGGTGGCGTTGAAGACCCTGCTGGGCGACATCTGCGAGATCTATTCGGCCACGGCCAAGCCCGGGGAGCCGGAGGTGCGGGTCAGCTCGGAGGACGAGGGGCTGGTCAGCGGGCGCGAGGGGCCCTTGGGGCAGGTGTTCCGCAACCTGATCGACAACGCGCGATCCTTCAGCCCCTCGGACGGCTCGGTGCGGCTGCGGCTGTTCCGCGAGGAGGCCGACGCCGAGCTGCCGGTCCGCGTGCGGGTGGAGGACGACGGCCCCGGCATCCCTCCCGAGAATCTCGAGACCGTGTTCGAGCGGTTCTACACCTCCCGGCCGAAGGGCGCCGCCTTCGGCGGCAACTCGGGACTGGGGCTGTCCATCGTGCGCCAGATCGTCGAGGCGCACGGTGGGCGCGTCTGGGCCGCCAACCGCACGGCGGACGATGGACGGGTTCTGGGCGCCTGTTTCGAGGTGTCCCTGCCGGCCGCCGGGGGCCGACGCGCGTGACCCAGCCGGTCCGCGGCGGCGCCGTCGCCCTGTTCACCCCCCGAGGGTGGACGGGCGCGCTGATCACAGGCCCCTCCGGCGCGGGCAAGAGCGACCTCGCGCTGCGCCTGATCGGGCGGGGCTTGCGCCTGGTGTCCGACGACTACGCATGGGTCTGGCGCTCGGGGGAGGGTGTGTTCGCCTCGGCGCCCGAGCGCCTGTCCGGCCGAATCGAGGCGCGGGGGGTCGGCATCCTCCCGGCTCCGGCCCGTCCCCTGACGCGCCTGCGGCTCGTCGTCGCCTGCCAGGCCGAGCCGCCCGAGCGCCTGCCTGAGCCTGAGATGGTGGAGCTGGCGGGACTGCGCCTGCCCCTGCTTCGCGTGCGGCCGTTCGAGGCCTCGGCGGCGGATAAGGTCGCAGGGGCGCTGCTGACGCTTTAACCGCCCCCGCACATGCGCTATCTCGCGCCTCTTGCGTGCCGCGAAAGGGCGGCGTCGCCGGGGCGTGTCTGTCTTGGTTCAACCCTCATGATCGGGCTGGTGATCGTCACCCACGGCGGCCTCGCGTCCGAATTCCTGTCCGCCATGGAGCACGTGGTCGGCCCCCAGCGGGGCGTCGCGGCCATCTGCATCGGCCCTGACGACGACATGGATCGCCGCCGCCGCGACATCATCGACGCGTCGGAAGCCGTGAACGACGGCGACGGCGTCATCCTGCTGACCGACATGTTCGGCGGCACGCCGTCCAACCTCGCCCTGTCGGTCATGGAGCGGACAAAGGCGGAGGTGATCGCCGGGCTGAACCTGCCCATGCTGATCAAGCTGGCCAGCGTGCGGGGGCGCGAGCCGCTGGACGCCTGCGTCGCCCACGCGCAGGACGCCGGGCGCAAGTACATCTCCGTCGCCTCCTGGGTCCTGGCGGGCGAGAAATGACGGCGGAGCGCACGGTCGACATCTGCAACCAGCGCGGCCTGCACGCCCGCGCCTCGGCCAAGTTCGTGAAGCTGGCGTCCAGCTTCGAGAGCGAGGTCAAGGTCACGCGCGACGGGGTGACCGTGGACGCCCGCTCGATCATGGGGCTGCTGATGCTGGGCGCCGGCAACGGCTGCCAGGTCCACATCGCGGCCGAGGGGCCGGACGCCGACCAGGCGGTCGAGGCGCTGGCGGACCTCGTCAGCCGCCGTTTCGACGAGGACCAGTAGCGCTCAGAGCAGGGCGCTCACCGCGGCCCGCGCCGCGTCGCCCAGGTCGGAACGCTTCAGCGCCAGCGCCACATTGGCGCGCAGCAGGCCGATCTTGTCGCCACAGTCGTGGGTCACGCCCTGATATTCCACGGCCGTGAACAGCTGGTCGCCCATCAGCCGGGCCATGGCGTCGGTCAGCTGGATCTCGCCGCCCGCGCCGCGCTCCTGGGTCTCCAGGAGGTCGAAGATCTCGGGCTGGAGGATGTAGCGGCCGGAGATGGACAGGTTGGACGGCGCCGTCCCCTGAGCCGGCTTCTCCACCATGCCCTTCATGACGATGCGGTCGCCCTGGCGGTCGGCGGGGTCGACGATGCCGTATTTGTGGGTCTCGCTGTCGGGCACGGCCTCCACGCCGATGACGTTGCCCCCGACCTCCGCATAGACGTCGGCCAGTTGCTTCAGGGCGCCGGGCTGAGAGTCCACGATCACGTCGGGCAGCAGCACGGCGAAGGGCTCGTCGCCGATGATGTCGCGCGCGCACCAGACGGCGTGGCCGAGGCCCAGCGGCTTCATCTGGCGGGTGAAGCTCATCTCGCCGGGGCGCGCCAGGTCCTCGTTCATGGCGTTGAGGATGTCGGTCTTGCCCTTGGCCTCCAGTTGAGCCTCCAGCTCCACCTGGTGGTCGAAATAGTCCTCGATCGCCTGCTTGGCCCGTCCGGTGACGAAAACGATGTGCTCGATCCCGGCCTCGCGCGCCTCCTCCACGATGTAGGACAGGATCGGCCGGTCGACGACGTTCAGCAGCTCCTTGGGCGTGGTCTTGGTGCCGGGCAGCACCCGGGTGCCGAGGCCGGCCACGGGCAGAACGGCCTTGCGCAGGCGGCGAGCGGAAGCGGTCATCGAAGGTCCTGATCTGGAGGAAGCGCGACGGTAACGCAGAACTCGGGATTTGGCCCCTCCGCAGCCCCTCCACCGCTTCGCGGTCCCCCTCCCCATCGCGGGTGGGGAGGAGACGAGGCTTACGTTTCCTCCCCGTGCGCGAAGCGGATGGGGAGGTGGATCGACGGCGCAGCCGGCGAGCCGGAGGGGTCTCTCTCGCTACTCCACCGTCACCGACTTCGCGAGGTTGCGCGGCTGGTCGACGTCCGTGCCCTTCTGGACGGCGGTGTAGTAGGCCAGCATCTGCACCGGCACGGCGTAGACCAGCGGCGCGATCAGGGGGTGGCACTCGGGCGCGTGGACCCGGCGGATGCCGGCGCCGTGCGGTTCCGGCGCATGCTCGGGGGCGATCATGATCACCGGCCCGCCGCGCGCCGCCACTTCCTGGAGGTTCGACGCCGTCTTCTCGAACACGTCGTCGAGCGGGGCCAGGGCCACCGTCGGCGTCGCCTCGTCGATCAGGGCGATGGGGCCGTGCTTCAGCTCGCCAGCGGCATAGCCCTCGGCGTGGATGTAGCTGATCTCCTTCAGCTTCAGCGCGCCTTCCATGGCCAGGGGGAACATGGCGCCCCGGCCGAGGAACAGCACGTCCGTGGCCTTGGAGATATCGTGCGCGACCTCCTTCAGGGCGTCGGCCATGCCCATGGCCTCGGCGATCAGGCGCGGGCTCTCGAACAGCGCCTTGATGAGCTCGGCTTCCTCGTCGGGACCGATGCGGCCCCGCTGGACGCCCGCCGCGACCGCCAGCGCCAGCAGCGCCGCGACCTGGGCGGTGAAGGCCTTGGTGGAGGCCACGCCGATCTCAGGCCCCGCATGGGTCGGCCACAGCACGCCCGCCTCGCGGGCCATGGACGAGGAGTGGACATTGACCAGGGCCGCCGTCTTCAGCCCCTGCGCCTTGCACCAGGTCAGGCTGGCGAGGGTGTCGGCGGTCTCGCCCGACTGGCTGACGGCGACGGCCAGCGTGTTCGGGGACACCGCCGGCTTGCGATAGCGGAACTCGGAGGCGATCTCGACGTCGCAGGGCAGGCCCGCCAGCTTCTCGAAGGCGTAGCGGCCGATCTGCCCCGCGTAGAAGGCGGTGCCGCAGGCGACGATCTGAATGCGGTCGATGGCGGAGAAGTCGATCTCGCTGGCGGCCGCCTTGCCGTTCACGAAGTCGAGGTAGTGCGACAGGGTGCGCTGCACGCTGTCGGGCTGCTCATGGATTTCCTTCTCCATGAAGTGGCGGTACTCGCCCTTCTCGACCATGGCGGAGGAGCCGGAGACCTGCACCACGGCGCGCTCCACCGGCCGGCCGGCCTGGTCGAACATGCGGGCGCCGGAGCGGTCGATGGCGACGAAATCGCCCTCCTCCAGATAGCTGATCTTCTGGGTGAAAGGGCCGACGGCGAGCGCGTCGGAGCCCAGATACATCTCGCCCTCGCCCCAGCCGACGACCAGCGGGCTGCCCTTGCGGGCGCCGAGGATCAGCCCCTCCTCGCCCTCCACCAGCACGGCCAGGGCGTAGGCGCCGGTCAGCTGGTCCAGCACGGCCTTGAAGGCCTTCAGCGGCTCCTCGCCGTTGGCGAGCGCCCGGTCGATCAGCTGGGCCACCACCTCGGTATCGGTCTGGCTCTCGAACCGCCGACCCTCGGCGACCAGCTCGTGCTTCAGCTCGGCGAAGTTCTCGATGATGCCGTTGTGGACCAGCGTCACCCGTCCCGCCTTGTGCGGGTGCGCGTTCTCGGTCGTGGGCGCGCCGTGGGTGGCCCAGCGGGTGTGGCCGATGCCGACCGTGCTCTCCAGCGGCTCGGACTGCAGCACGGCTTCCAGGTTGACGATCTTGCCCTTGGCGCGGCGGCGCTCGGTGCGGCCGTCCACGATGGCGGCGACGCCGGCGGAGTCGTAGCCGCGATACTCCAGCCGCTTCAGGCTCTCGATCAGTCGTGGAACCGCTGGGCCGGTGCCCGTCACGCCGATAATGCCGCACATGGGATGAAGCCTCCGCCCGTCTTCCGCCGACGAGCCGAAAGGCCCGCACGATCACAGAGGCGCGGCCCTACCCCAAGGCGCGGCCGTGCGCACCTGAAAAGCCGTTTCGCAAGGTTTCTCAGGCCGCGAGAGCCGAGGCGACCTGCTCGATCCGCTTGCGGATGTCGGGCACGGCCACCGTCTCCCAGAAGGCCGCGCGCGCCGGAGGGCCGAGGACGAACAGGCGCGGGTCGGGCTCGCCTCGGGCGTTCAGCACCCGGCCGCTCTCGTCGAGATCCAGGCCGAGCCGAAGGGGGTCCAGCCGGGCGCGGCCGGAGGCGATCAGGGGAGCGGTCAGGGGATCGCGCGCGGGATCGTGTCCCGGCCCGGTGCAGTCGATCAGCCAGCGGCCGGAGAGCGGCGGCTGCTCGGTCCCGCGCCTGCGCCAATGCAGGGTGACGGCTTCGGCGCCCTCGTCGACGCGGGAGACCCGTCCGGCCACCACCTTCAGGCGGCCGGCCGCCTCCAGCGCTTCCAGCCGGGCTGCGATGCTGTCGGCGATGCGGTGGCGGTGCACGTCCCACCAGGGCCGCAGGTGACGAACCATCCGGGCGCGAGTGTCGAGATCGGCGCCGCGCCAGAGGTCGGCGGTGAGGGGGCGCAGGCCCTCCATCATCGAGCGCCAGCCGGCCTGTTCGGCCAAGGTCCGCGCGGCGGCCAGACGCTCGGAGGCCGGACCGCTGGTCAGCCGCGGCGGGGGAGGGGCGGCAGGGTCGGAGCGGGCGCCGTGGGCGCGGGGCTGCAGCCCCCGCCGCGACAGGGCGGCGGCGCGGCCACGCCAGCCTCGCGCCTCCAGCCACAGGACCATGTCCACCATGGTCAGCCCGGCCCCCAGGATCAGCACCTCGTCATCCGCCGCGATCCGGTCCAGGGCGCCCTCCGCCCAGGGGTCAGCGATGACGCGCGAGCCGGACACGCCCGCGCGCGGCGGCGGATTGCCTGTGGCCAGGACCACGGCGTCGGCGCCGAGAGTAGAGCCGTCAGCCAGCCGCACAGCGCCCTGCTCGAGCGCCTGCGCGGAGTCCTGTACGCGCGTGATGAGTCCTGGCCGAGCCTGCTCCACGGCGGCCAGACGATTCTGCACATAGAGGCCGTAGAGCCTGCGGGGCGCGAAGCCTTCCGGGTCGGCGCGGCCCGGGGCTTCCGCCTCCAGCCAGCGCACGAAGTGGTCGGGCTGTCCGTCGATCGCGCTCATCCGCGCGGAGCGGACGTTCAGCAGATGGCCGTCGAAGGGGGTGGAGTAGGCGACGCCGAGGCCGAAGCGGCCGGCCCGGTCGACCACCGTGGAGGCGACGCCCCGCTCCGCCAGCCGCGCGGCCAGCATGGCGCCGGAGAAGCCGCCGCCCACGATGGCCACGGTTCGGGTCATCCGCATTCCTCGCGGGAGTTGGCCACGGCCGGCTGAGGCGAGGCTCCCCGGATGCCGATCTGCACGCGGCCGGCCTCCCCCTCATCCGTCATGCTTCGCATGCCACCTTCTCCCCCGAGGGGAGAAGGGACGCAATGATCCGTCGGATCAGATCTCCTGATTGAAGGCGCCGATCTCGGGATAGGCGTTCAGGCGCGGCTTCACCTCCTCGCGGAACAGGGCGCGCATGTCGTCTTCGGACTGCATGCTCTCCACCACCACCACCAGCTCCGGCTTGTTGGAGGAGGCGCGGACGAGCACCCAAGAGCCGTCCTCCAGGTGCACGCGCACGCCGTTGACGGTGATGGCCTCCACGATCTTGCGGCCCAGGATGGAGCCGCCCGAGTCGGCCAGCGCCTGATACTCGGCCACGATCCGCTCCAGCACCTCGTACTTGAGCTCGTCGTCGCAGTGCGGGCTCATGGTCAGGCTGGTCCAGGCCGCCGGCAGGGCGCCTTTCAGCTCGCTCAGCGTCTTGCCAGGGTTGCGGTCCAGCATGGCCAGCACCGCCCCCGCCGCGACGATCCCGTCGTCGTAGCCGTGACCCAGCGGCCCGGCCATGAAGAAGTGGCCGGACTTCTCGAAGCCCGCGAGCGCGCCGATCTCGGCGGTCTTGCGCTTGATGTAGGAGTGGCCCGTCTTCCAGTAGACGGTGCTCGCGCCGTTGGCCTTCAGCACCTCGTCGGTCTTGTAGAGGCCGGTCGACTTCACATCGACCACGAAGGTGGCGTTTGGGTGCAGCGCGGACAGGTCGCGGGCCAGCATCAGGCCGATCTTATCGGCGAAGATCTCCTCGCCCGTGTCGTCCACCACGCCGCAGCGGTCGCCATCGCCGTCGAAGCCGAGCGCCAGGTCGGCGCCCGTCTCGCGCACGCGCTGGGCCATCTGCATCAGCATCGCGTGATCTTCGGGGTTGGGGTTGTACTTGGGGAAGGTGAAGTCGAGGTCGGTGTCCATCTCGATCACCTCGGCGCCCATGCGGCGGAGCGCTTCGGGCGCGAAGGCCCCGGCCGTGCCGTTGCCGCAGGCGCAGACCACCTTGATCGGTCGCGTCAGCCGAACCTTTGAAGCGACATCGGCGATGTAGCGCTCGCGGAAGCCCCCGATCCGCTCCAGCCGGCCGCCCGGCCGCGCCTGGCCCTGACCGCCGAGCACGATCTCCTTCAAGCGGCCGATCTCGTCGGGGCCGAAGGTGAGGGGAGCGTTCGCGCCCATCTTCACACCGGTCCAGCCGTTCTCGTTGTGGCTGGCGGTGACCATGGCGACGCAGGCCGCGTCCAGGTCGAACTGGGCGAAATAGGCCATGGGCGACAGCGCCAGGCCGATGTCCAGCACCTCCATCCCGCCTTCCATCAGGCCGATGATCAGCGCCTGCTTCACGCTCAGCGAATAGGAGCGGAAGTCATGGCCGACCACGATCCGGTTCGGCCGGCCGATCTCGTGCACATAGGTGGCCAGCCCCAGGCCCAGGGCCTGGATGCCCAGCAGGTTGATCTCCTTCTCCAGGATCCAGCGCGCGTCGTATTCCCGGAAGCCCGTCGCCTTGACCAGCGGAATGGTCTCGTACTCGGCCGTGTTGGGCTTCAGGTCGGCGCGCGGGGTCTGCATGGGAGGGTCTAGGTTCCAGGTGCTAGGGGCCAGGGACAGCTCAGCCACACAGGCGATAGCGCGAACGACTCGAAATCCCTAGAACCTAAACCCTACAACCTGGAACCTTGATCCAGTCGACCTTGGAGACCTCATGCCCCGCCTGATCCTGCTGCGCCATGGCCAGAGCCAGTGGAACCTGGAGAACCGCTTCACCGGCTGGGTCGACGTGGACCTGACCGAGGAGGGCGAGGCCCAGGCGCGCGCGGCGGGCGAGGCGATCAAGGCCGCCGCGTTCAAGCCTGCGGCGATGTTCACCTCCGTGCTGACCCGGGCCAAGCGCACGGGCGCGCTGGCGCTGCAGACCGCCGGGCTGACGGGCGTGCCGGTGATCGAGGACTGGCGGCTGAACGAGCGTCATTACGGCGGGCTGACCGGGCTGAACAAGGCCGAGACGGCGGCCAAGCATGGCGAGGACCAGGTCAAGGTCTGGCGCCGCTCCTATGACGTGCCGCCCCCGCCGCTGGCGCCCGGCGGCGAATACGCCTTCGAGGCCGACCCCCGCTACGCCGGCAAGGCCATCCCCGACACCGAGAGCCTGAAGACCACGCTGGACCGGGTGCTGCCCTATTGGGAAAGCGACATCGCGCCTCGGCTGAAGGCCGGCGAGGACCTGCTGATCGCCGCCCACGGAAACAGCCTGCGCGCAATCGTCAAACACCTCTTCAGCGTGCCGGACGACCGGATCGTCGAGGTGGAGATTCCGACCGGCAATCCGCTGGAGATCGAGCTGGACGCGGACCTGAAGCCTGTCGCCGCCCGCTACCTCGACGCGGGCCGCGCGCAACCCCTGCCGGCGGTCGCATGAGCGCCGACGACGATCGCCGCTTCATGGCGCGGGCCATAGAGCTGGCGCTGAACCGCATGGGCGAGACCTGGCCCAATCCGGCGGTGGGCTGCGTGATCGCCAAGGACGGCCGGGTGCTGTCCGAGGCCGCGACCGCGCCCGGCGGCCGTCCCCACGCCGAGGAGCAGGCCGTGCCCGCCGCTGGAGCGGCGGCCGAGGGCGCAACCGCCTATGTCACCATGGAGCCGTGCGGCGCGCGCTCGTCCGGCCGCACCTCCTGTTCGCAGTTCCTGGTCCAGGCGGGGGTGAGCCGGGTGGTGGTGGCCGCAGTCGATCCCTCACCCTTCGCCTCCGGCCGGGGGGTGGAGCGTCTGCGCCAAGCGGGGCTGGAGGTGGAGACCGGCCTGATGGCCGACGAGGCCGCCGTGCTCTACGAGGGCTATCTGCACCGCGTCGCCACCGGCCGGCCGATGGTCCGCATTTCGGACGACGGCAAGGGCTTCGACGCCCGCTTCGCCACCTCGCCCAAGGCCGACCTGACCACCGAACTCAACCGGCTCGGCGAGGCCGGCTACACCCGCGTCTGGACGGGGCCCGGCGAGCTGGCGGAGGCCTTGCGGGCGCAGGGGTTGCTGACGGAGTGAGGGTGGTGAGTAGTGCTAGTGAGCAAAGAAGTGAGCCGCCGTCATTGGCGGCAGCGCTTCCCGCTCACCTCTTGCTCACTAGCACTACTCATTGCGCTCCGCTCACCACTCCTTAAGCGCCTTCGTCCACCATGCGGGGCATGGCGGAACCCGCTCTGGCCGCGCAAAGGCGTCGGCTGACCCAGGATGAGGTGGACGCGATCTGCGCGCGTCACGACCGGCTGTGGCAGGCCCGGCCCGGCGGCGCGCGCGCGGTCTTCGCCTGGTGCGACCTGTCGGGGCTGCGCCTGAGGGGCCGCAACCTGGCCGACGCCGATTTCGCCGCCGCGTGCCTGATCGGCTGCGACCTCACGGGTGCGCGGCTGGACAACGCCAACTTCTTCGGCGCGGACATGCAGGACGCGATCCTCGTCGACGCCAGCCTGAAGCGCGCGGATCTCAGGGGCTCGTGCCTGCGCGGCGCGGACCTGACGGGCGCGGACCTGTTCGAGGCGGACTTGCGCGAAGGCACCATCGCCGCCGCCGACGCCGAGCGCGGCTTTCGCGTGATCGAGGCCCAGAGCACGCGCCACGACACGGAGGCGACGGGCGCCAGCCTGATCGGCGCGAACCTTCAACGCGCCAAGCTGTCGGGGGTGGTGGCGGTGAAGGCCGACTTCACCGACGCGGTGATGAAGGATTGCAAGCTGGTGCGGGCCAATCTCAAGGCGGCCAGCTTCCGGGGCGCGGACCTGGCGGGCGCGGACCTGTCGGGGGCCGACCTGTCGGGCGCCGACCTGCGCGACGCCGTGCTGGTGGGGGTCAAGGCCGCCATGTGGCGCACGGACGGGGCCAAGCTCGAGGGCGCCCTGACCGACGAGAAGCCCGCCGGCGCCCCGGTCTCGAAGATGCCCGCCGCCGAGATGCTGTCGGAGCACGCCCTGTGGTGCGAGACGGACGGCGCCCAGGGCAAGCCCTCCGTCTTCGACGGCGTGGACCTGCGGCCGCTGAAGTCGATCAAGGGCTACAATCTCACGGCTCTGTCGGCCAAGGGCGCGGTCTTCTACGGCCTCGACATGGAAGGCGTGAAGCTCCAGGGCGCGCATCTGGAAGGCGCAGACCTGAGGGGCGTCGATCTGCGGCGCGCGGACCTGCGGGGCGCGCGGCTGGCTCGGGCGCGTCTGAACGGCTCCGATCTGCGGGAGGCTCATCTGGGTCCGTTGATGCTGTCTGGCGACCGGCTGTTGTCGGCGGACCTGACCGAAGCGTCCCTGCGCGGATGCGACCTTTCCGGCGCCGATCTTCGTCGGGCCAATCTTTCGCGCGCGGACCTGAGCCGGGCGCGGCTGCATGGCGCGCAGCTGCGGGGCGCGGAGCTGGCCGGAGCCAGCTTGACCGGCGCCGCCGGAATCGTCGAGGAGGCGCGTCCATGACAGCCGCCGCCTTCCAGCGCCGCCGCCTCGCACAGGGCGACCTCGATCTCTTCGTCGCCGCTCACGAGCGGTTCGTCGAGCGTCGCCCCGGGGGACGGCGACTACAGCTCAAGTTCGTCGACCTGTCGGGCCTGAACCTGGCCGGCCGGAACCTCGAGGAGGCCGATTTCTCCGGCGCCTCCCTGGAAGGCGCCAAGCTGGGAGGGGCGCGTCTCGAACGCGCGGTGCTTTTCTGCTGCGACCTCAAGGGGGCGGACTTCACCGGGGCCAACCTGCGTCGCGCGGACTTCCGCGGGGTGTCCCTGCGCGGAGCCAGTCTCGCAAAGGCCGACCTCACGGAAGCCGACTTCCGCGAAGGCGTCATCGCCGTGCCCCACGCCACCCGAGCGTTGGAAACCATTCGCCACCAGCGCCAGGGCGTGGCCGACGGCGCGACCTTCTCGGGCGCGACGCTCGACCGCGTCAGCATGGATGGCTTCAGCGCCAACAAGGCCGACTTCTCCGACTGTTCCATGCGCGGGGCCAAGCTGACCGGCGCGAACTTCAAGGACGCTGACCTGTCGGGCGCCATCATGGAAGGCGCCGAAGTCGGCGGGGCCAACCTGTCCGGAGCCAGGCTGGTGGGCGCGGTTCTGACCAGCTGCCGGATGGAGACGGCGCGGTTGGAGAAGACCGACCTGAGCGGAAGCCTGCGCGACCCGTCTCCCGAGGCCTTCTCCCGCGCCGAGCAGCTCTACCAGAAGGCGCTGGACGCCAACGCCTGGGCCGAAAGCGGCGGCGTGTTCGGCGAACCGGCCAAGCTGGAGGGCGAGGACCTGAGACCGCTGGGGGTCAGGTTGAAGGCGCTCAAGCTCCCGGCCTCCAGCCTCAAGGGCGCCTGCCTGGTCGGCATGGATCTTCGCGGCATGGGGTTCCAGGGCGCCAACCTGGAAGGCGCGGACCTGAGGGGCACGGACCTTCGCGGCGCGGACCTGCGGGGCGCACGCCTGGCCGGAGCGCTCATGGGCAAGGCGGACCTCTCCGGCGCCCAGCTGTCGGCCCTGCCGCTGGGCGGCGGCCGCACCCTGCCGACCAATCTCACCAAGGCCCGTCTGCGCTATGCCCGACTGACGGGCGCAGACCTCGCCGACGCCGTGTTCGACGGCGCGGACCTGACGGGCGCGGCCTACGACCCCACCCAGCTGCCCCCGCTCGCCGCATAGAAAAAGGGGCGGCGTTTCCGCCGCCCCTCGGAAGGCTCGTGCTCGCGAGCCTCAGGCCGCCTCGGCGCCCTTGCCCTCGATCAGCGCCTTGGGCTGGCTGATCTCGATGCGGCGCGGCTTGAGCGCCTCGGGCAGTTCGCGCTTGAGGCTGATGGAGAGCAGGCCGTGTTCCAGCGCGGCGTCGGTCACCATCACATAGTCGGCCAGCTGGAAGCGGCGCTCGAAGTCGCGCTCGGCCAGGCCGCGGTGCAGGTAGGTGCGCTCCTGCGAGTCGTCGTTGGCCGTCTTGCGGCCGGTGACGGTCAGCAGGTTCTCCTTCACCTCGATGTTCAGCTCGTCGGCCTTGAAGCCGGCGACGGCGATCTCGATGCGATAGGCGTTCTCGCCCGTGGTCTCGATGTTGTAGGGCGGCCAGCCGTTGGTCTCGGTCGCGCGCTGGGCGCTTTCGAGCAGCTGGGCCATCCGGTCGAAGCCGACGGCGGAACGGTAGAGCGGCGTGAAGTCAAAGGTACGCATGTCATCCTCCTGAGGATCAGCAAGGTTGAGCCGGCCAGGCGGTTTGCCCCGGACGGCGAGGGTTTCGGCTCCGGCGGTCCCCGTGAGGCCCCGCCCGATCCGGAGAGCCCGACATCGGCGCTCTCGACAGCTGATTTGGTGCCGCTTCGTGTCGCGTCAAGGGTGTCGTTCACCCCTCATGTCGCACTGTTCACTTGCCCCGGCCGGACGAAGCCCTAGGGTGCCCTCAGCCCCATCCGAGGAGACGACCATGCGCCTGATCGCCGCCCCCGCCGTGCTGTTGCTCGCCGTCGCGCTCGCCGGCCCCGCTGTCGGCCAGTCGACCTCGGCTCGCTCGGGCCTGGCCATGCAGATTCCCGTCGCCCAGGAAGACGAGGCGCTGAAGGCCGCGGTCGCCGCTACCACCCGTCCCGAGGCGGATCGCGCCCGCGACGCCGCGCGCCGTCCCTATGAGGCGCTGACCTTCTGGGGGCTCCGGCCCGGCCAGACGGTGGTGGAGATCCAGCCCGGCCGGGGAGGGTGGTGGACCGCCATTCTCCAGCCCTATCTGGCCCAGACCGGCGGCCGCTACGTGGCGGTCAACGACCTGCGCCAGGGCGTCGCCGTCGAACCCGGCTCGGCCGACCTGGTCCTGGTCGCGCGCGCCTTCCACAACTGGCATCGGGCCGGCCGCACCGACGCCCTGATGGCTGACTTCTTCAAGGCCCTGAAGCCCGGCGGCGTGCTGGCGGTGGAGCAGCACCGCGCGCCCCCCGGCTCCAACCCAGACCAGACGGCGGCCCTGGGCTATGTCTCGGAAGACTATGTGATCGAGGCCGCCGAGCGGGCCGGCTTCGTGCTGGACGCGCGCAGCGAACTCAACGCCAACGCCCGGGACGATCGCGACCATCCTTATGGCGTGTGGAGCCTGCCGCCGACCCGCGTCAGCGCGCCGCGCGAGGGCAACGCCAACGACCGTCAGACTCCGCTGACCGACGCCGAGCGGGCCGATCTGGACGCCGTCGGAGAGAGCGACCGGATGACGCTCCGTTTCCGCAAGCCGGAGTAGATGGCGGGTCTTTTGACGGCCGGGCCGAAGCTGGCTAAGGCCGTCTCGCCGGACGGCCGGGGCGCGGGCTCCGCCGCAGAGGGACGGGAATGAACGACAGGCCATGGACACCGCGCCCGCAGGCGTCGCGTCGCCATGTGCTGCTGGGCGCCGCGATGGTTGGCGTGTCGGCCCTGTCGGCCTGTGGGCGCAAGGAGCCCGCCGCCGCCCCCGAGGCCGGCAAGGCCGACGTGGTGGGCCCGCCCGAAGGCTCGCTGGAGTGGGCGATCGCGGGCGCCTGGCGGGCTCAGGATCGCCCGCGCGACGAGTGGCGCCATCCGTTGGAGACCCTTCGCTTCTTCGGCCTTCAGCCGCGGATGACGGTGGTGGAGTTCTGGCCCGGCAGCGGCTGGTACACCGAAATCCTCGCGCCCTATCTGAACAAGGGCGGCGGCAAATACATCGCCGCCGGCTTCCAGACGGGACCGGGCGCCGATCCGGCTCAGGCCCAGCTGATGGCCGGCTACGAACAGCGCTTCAGCAAGGACAGGCGGCTGTACGGGGACATCGAGTTCGCCCAGTTCGGCCCCACCAGCGGGCCCGTGGCGGAGCCCGGCACGGCGGATCTGGTGCTGTTCATGCGCACCCTGCATCCCTGGATGGCGGCCGGCATAGCGGAAAAGGCCTTCGCCGACGCCTTCGCCGCCATGCGGCCTGGCGGCGTGCTGGGGATTGAGCAGCACCGGCTGGACCCCGATGAGGATCAGGACCCTGCCGCAGCGAACGGCTATGTCCAGGAAGTCTTCGTCAAGCAGCTGGCGGCGGAGGCGGGTTTCGCCTTCGTCGCGGCGTCCGAGGTCAACGCCAACGATCAGGACACCAAGAACCACCCCTTCGGCGTCGACACCCTGGCGCCCACCCGCTTGACGGCGCCGGCGGGTCAGCCCCCCAATCCGACGTTCGACCGCTCCCGTTACGACCTGATCGGCGAGAGCGACCGCATGACCCTCAAGTTCCGGAAACCCGAGTGAACCGAGCCCAGACCTACGCCGCCAATGCGCCCCTGATGGGCGTGCCCGGCGCCGCCGCCCCGCCCGGCGGGGTTGGCGAGTGGTTCCGAGGGGCCGGAGGCCTCCGCCTGCGCGCCGCCTTCTGGACGCCGTCCTCCCTGGTCGCCGCCAAGCCGAGGGGCACGGTGATCCTGTCGCCTGGGCGGACGGAGCCGATCGAGAAGTATTTCGAGACCATCGGCAACCTGCTGGCGCGGGGCTGGTGCGTGCTCGCCCACGACTGGCGCGGCCAGGGGCTGTCGGCCCGGCTGCTGCCCGATCGCCTCAAGGGCCACGCCCGCGCGGTGGAGGAGTTCTTGGACGATTACGCCCGCCTGCTGGACGCCTTCGAGAACCGGGCGCCGATGCCCTGGATCGCGGCGGGCCATTCCATGGGCGCGGCGCTGAACCTGCTGTGCCTGGAGGGCGGCGAGACCCGCCTGTCGGGCGCGCTTCTGGTCAGCCCCATGCTGCGCATCAAGACGGGCAAGCGCTCCATGTGGTCGGTGAAGCTGGCCGTGCGCTGGAACCTGCGGCACGGCAAGGCGGGCGACTATGTGCTGGACGATGCGGACGACCCGTTCGACCACACCTTCGACAAGGACGCCCTGACGACCGACGAGACCCGGTACGAGCTGTGGCGCCAGCAGCTCTACGCCTGCCCGCATCTCGCCGTCGGCGGACCCACCTGGGGCTGGCTGCACTTCGCGCTGGACTGCGGCGAGCGGGCGCTCAAACCCAAGGCGCTGAAGTCGGTCCGCGTGCCCGTCACCGTGGTCCAGGCCGCCGAGGACGATCGCATCTGGAAGCAGACCAACAAGTGGGCCGCCAAGCGGCTCGGGCGCGGCCGCTATGTCGAGGTTCCGGGCGCCAAGCACGAGGTGCTGATGGAGCAGGACCACATGCGTTCGGTCTTCTTCGACGAGTTCGACGCCATGGCCGACTATGTGTCGCCCGTTCAGGACCTCTCACCCCTGCCGCAGCCGGTGGGGGAGGTGGCGTAGTTCCACCCCCTCCGCTCATCCCGGCGGAAGCCGGGACCCAGGTTTGAGCGGCTGCGCCGCACAGGGGCCACGGGGTCTGCCCTCAACCTCCTCGCTCCCTCACCCAAAGGACTGGGTCCCGGCTTCCGCCGGGATGAGCGGGATCGAAGGAACCGGCGCGTGCGCCCGGGCTTCCCCGCCCATGAACGGCATCCGGGTAGAGGTGGAGCGGACGGCGGACGAGGCGCAGGTCCGGCTGTGGTCCATCGATGCCGTGGTGGAGCGCGAGCTCCGGGTGCCCGGCCATCAGTCCTGGCTGGACCTTTACGAGCAGGCCGCCGCAGTCTTCGGCCTCCCCGTCCCACACGCCCGAAGGGCTCCCTCGCCCCGCCCGGCCGCCGCCGCCCTCCGGCCGCTGCTGACGGACGCCGTCGATCCCCGCATTCTCTACGGCTACGGCGATCCGGCGGTGTTGTGGGACGAGGGGCGCTGGCGGCTGGCGGTCACCTCCAACGACGCGCCGGACATCTTTCCCCTCCTGAGTTCGCGAGACCTTCAGAGCTGGCGTCTGGACGGCTTCGCCTTCGAGGAGCCGCCGCCCTGGGCCCTGACCGGCGCGGGCTCGGACTTCTGGGCGCCGGAGCTGCACCGCGTCGGCGATGAGGTCTGGCTGCTGTTCGCCGCCCGGAAGAAGCCTGACGGGGAACTGGCCATCGGCCTGGCGCGGGCGCCGTCCGCCATCGGGCCCTTCGTCCCCGATCCCGAGCCGTTGGTGGAGGGCGGCGTCATCGATCCGCACCTGGTGGTCGATGATCAGGGGCGGGCTCACCTGATCTGGAAGGAGGATCGCAACGATCGCTGGCCGCCTCTGGTCGCGCGCCTCCTGCTGGGCGGGGGCGAGGAGGGCCGGCGCCTGTTCCCCACGAGCACCGGCCGCGAGGGCGCCCGCGTCGCCGCCGAACTGTGGCGGGCGCTGCAGCCGCTCGGTCCGATGGAGACCTTCTTCGCCCTCCAGCCCCTGATCGAGGCGGCGACGGAGGACTTTCCGGGGTTCCGCGCCCGCCTCGCCACGGTCGATCATCCGTTGGCGCGCGAAGCCCTGTCGGCCTGCGCGACGCGCATCCTCGGCCAGCCCCTCACGACGGACGGCGGCCTCACCGGCGAGCCGCGCCTGGTGCTGGAAAACGACCAGGCCTGGGAGGCGCACCTGATCGAGGGCGTCTGGATCACCCGGCGGGAGGGTCGTTGGTGGGCCCTCTACGCCGGCAACGACTTCTCGACCGAGCGCTACGGCATAGGCGTGGCGGTGGCCGACCATCCGCTGGGTCCTTACGCCAAGGCGCCTGAACCGCTTCTCACCTCATCGGCCGACAGGACCGGACCTGGCCACCCCTCCGTCGCCAGCGGGGCGGACGGCGTCCCGCGCCTCTTCCTGCACGCCTTCCAGCCCGGCCGCACTGGCTACAAGGCCTTCCGGGCCCTGCTGACGGCGGAGCTGGAGGTGCGGAACGGCTGGCTGGCGGTGAAGGCTCAGCGCCCGTCGTAGACCACCGCGCCGTCGACCACGGTCAGCACCGCCCGGCCCTTCGGGATGTCGCCGGCGGGAACCGTCATCAGGTCGATGTTGAAGGCGGTGAAGTCGGCTCGCTTGCCCACCTCGATGGTCCCGAGCTCCCCTTCCCGGAAGGAAGCGTAGGCTGGCCACAGCGTAAACATCTTCAGCGCCGTCTGGCGGCTGACGGCTTCGAGGGGCCGCCAGTCCGGCCCCTGGAAGCCGTTGAGGTCGCGGCGGGCCACGGCGGCGTAGAACTCGATCAGCGGATCGCCCCGCTCGACCGGGGCGTCCGACCCGCCGACGACGATCACGCCCAGGTCGGTCAGGCTCCGCCACGCATAGGCGCCGTCCAGCCGCGCGTCGCCGAGGCGGGCGGGCGCGAAATGCAGGTCGCCGATGGCGTGGCTGGGCTGCATGGAGGCGATCACGGGGATGCCGGCGAAGACCAGCTCATCCTTCGGCCGCAGCACCTGGGCGTGCTCGATCCTCCAGCGCGCGTCCTTCACGCGCGGGTCGGCGCCGGTCTCCGCGCCCATGGCGTCGAGATACCAGCCCAGCACCTCGGCGTTGCCCCGGTCGCCGATCGCATGGGTCGCCACCTGGATGCCGGCGCGGAAGGCGCGGCGATAGACGGGCACGATGTCCTCGCCGGTCATCTGCATCAGGCCGGAGGTGTCGGGCCGGTCGTGATAGGGCTGGAACAGGGCGGCGCCCCGTGAGCCCAGCGCCCCGTCGGCGTAGAACTTTATCGCGCGCGTGATCACCCGTCCGTCCGCGACGCTGCGCGGCCCCGACGCGATCAGGGCGTCCGCGCCGTCCGGCGTGACCGAGTTGTACACTCGCAAGGGCGCCTCGCCGGCGGACGCCATATCCTCCAGCAGCGGCACGTCCTTCCAGGGCACGCTCATGGAGTGCAGCCCCGTCCAACCGTAGCGGGCGTAGACCTTGAACCCAGCGCGGTAGGCGTCGCGCGTGGCGGTGGGATCGGCCTGGGGCATCAGCCCCGCGACCAGCTGTTCCGCCGCGTCAACCAGCAGGCCGGTGGGCTCCCCGTTCGCGTCCTTCAGGATCTCGCCGCCCGATGGCGCGGCCGTGGCGCGGGTGATCCCGGCGGCCTGGAGGGCGGCGGATGAGGCGGCGACCGCGTGGCCGTCCGCCCGGCCCAGCAGCACCACGCGTCCGGGCGCGGCGGCGTCCAGGTCCTGGCGCGTCAGGAAGCGCTTTTCCGGCCAATGGGTCTCGATCCAGCCCCGACCGACGATCGGCCCCTCGGGGTTCGCCTCCGCCCAGGCCTTCAGCCGCGCCATGGCCTCGGCGACCGATGCCGACCCTTCCAGGTTCAGCGTCAACTCGCGCCAGCCGATGCCGTCCAGGTGGGCATGGCCGTCCGTGAAGCCGGGAAAGAGGGTCGCGCCCTTCAGGTCCACCAGCGGCACGTCAGCAGGCGTCGCGGGCAGGTCCCGCTCGGCTCCCACCCAGACGATCTTTCCGCCCCGGACCAGAACCGCGTCGGCGGTCGGCCGCGCCTCCACTCCCGTATAGATGGTCCCGCCGCGGATCAGCATGTCCTGGGCCTGGGCGGCGGACGTCAGCGACAGAGCGGCGAGGCTCGCGGTGATGAAGGTGCGCATCCGCAACCTCTAACTTCCCGCTCATCCCGGCGGAAGCGGGGACCCAGTCCTTTGGGTGAACGGGAGGCGAAGTCCGCCTCCACCCTCGGCCCTGACGCGGTGCGGCCGCTCAAACCTGGGCCCCGGCTTCCGCCGGGGATGGAGCGGAGGAAAAAGCCCACCGCTCCATCCCCAGCTGCTGTGCCCGCCCCACAACATCTGGTGGTCTGACGGGGATGTGATCGCAAGATGATGCTGATCTCGCCTTGGCGCCCTCACGGTTCGGCGGCATGGTGAAGAGGCCCTTCCGGATTCGCCTTCAGGTTCCGTCATGAACGCCCACGTCACCATTCCCGGCCTGCTGACCCCGTCCGCCGCCTACAAGCCCTTCCGCTATCCGTGGGCCTTCGACATGTGGAAGAAGCAGCAGCAGGTCCACTGGGTGCCCGAGGAGGTGCCGCTGGGCGAGGACTGCAAGGACTGGGCGGCCAACCTCAACGACGCCGAGCGGAACCTGCTGACCCAAATCTTCCGCTTCTTCACCCAGGCGGACATCGAGGTGCAGGACAACTACATGGAGCGCTACGGTCGGGTGTTCAAACCGACCGAGGTCAAGATGATGCTGGCCTCCTTCGCCAACATGGAGACCATCCACATCGCGGCCTACGCCCTGCTGCTCGAGACCATCGGCATGCCCGAGGCCGAGTTCGGCGCCTTCATGGAATACGAGGCCATGCGCGACAAGCATGACTTCATGGGCCGTTTCGGGGTGGAGACGAACGCCGACATTGCCCGGACGCTGGCCATGTTCGGCGGCTTTTCCGAAGGGCTTCAGCTGTTCGCCAGCTTCGCCATGCTGATGAACTTCCCGCGCCAGAACAAGATGAAGGGCATGGGGCAGATCGTGTCCTGGTCGGTGCGCGACGAGAGCCTGCACTGCGAGGGCATCATCAAGCTCTACCACGCCTTCAACAAGGAAACGGGCGCGGTGACCAAACAGGTCGCGGACGACATCGTCGACTGCTGCAAGCACGTCGTGACCATGGAGGACAAGTTCATCGACCTGGCCTTCGAGCAGGGCCCGGTGAACGGCATGACCCCCGACGACATCAAGGCCTACATCCGCTTCATCGCCGACTGGCGCCTGCGTCAGCTGAAGCTGCCCGAGGTCTATGGCGTGACGGAGAACCCGCTGCCCTGGCTGCAGTCCCTGCTGTCGGGCGTGGAGCACGCCAACTTCTTCGAGGCCCGCGCCACCGAATACTCAAAGGCCGCCACGCAAGGGTCCTGGCACGGCCCCGACGGCGTCTGGGACAGCTTCGACAACCTCATGAAGCGGCGGACGGAGCAGGCGGCGGAGATGGCGTGAGGGAACCGTAGACCTCGCCCGTCCGTCGCGGCGCTAAGGCGCCCCGTCACCTCCCGCTCGCTGGGCGACGGAGGTGACTAGATCCCTGCGTACCACTCATACCCGCGGTCTTCCCAATAGCCGCCGTGGCCGCCCCCAATGTGGGCGAAGCTTTCCACGGCCTCGATGCGCTTGATGTATTTGGCCATCTTATAGCCGAGCTGGCGCTCCAGGCGGACGCGGATGGGGGCGCCGTGCTTCACGGGCAGCGGCTGGTCGTTCATCTCGTAGGCCAGGATGGACTGCTCGTGAAAGGCGTCCACCAGGTCGACGCTGGTGTAGTAGCGGTCGCCGTCCTCGCGCTGATCGGGCGCGTCGAAACAGTGGAAGACGATGTATTTGGCCTCGGGCTTCAGCGCGGCCGCGTTCAGCACCGCCGACAGCCGCGCGCCCCTCCACTTGCCGATGGAGGTCCAGCCCTCCACGCAGTCGTGTTTGGTGATCTGGGTGCGGGAGGGGAGGGCGCGCAGCTGGTCCAGCGACAGCGCCAGCGGCCGCTCCACCAGCCCGTCGACCGCCAGCCGATAGTCGCGGAAGGCCCCGGCGCGCAGGCGGCGGTACTCGGCGTCGGCGGGATCGGTCGAGCCGTTGGCGCGGAAGTCCGGCGAGATGTCCGACGGCTTGTATTCCGGGGCCAGGGCGTTGCGGGAAATGGTGCGGCGCTGGACCCAGCGGGTGACGCTCTCGGCCTTCTTCACCGTGCACCGTGCTGCCTCGGACTGCGCTGCCTGATCGCAGCCGGCCAGCAGCGCGGGCGCGCCCAGCAGCACCAGGCGACGGTCAGGACGGATCATGCGGCGGCTCCTCTCGCGCCTCAGCTTCGGTCGCGGGGCTCGCGCGGATGACGAACCAGCCGGTGATCATGGAGCCCATCAGATTCCGGAAGCCCGCCGCGAACACCAGGATCACATGGACCAGGGCGAACAGCACGACGCCCGAGGCGGCGAGGAAGTGCAGGGTCCGCGCCGACTGCCGTCCGCCGACGACCTCCAGCATCCACGGCATGGCGGCGTTCCAGCCCGGCGACATGCCCAGCCCCGTGAACAGCATGAGCGGCAGGAAGACGAGCAGGATCAGCAGATAGCTGAGCTTTTGCAGCACATTGTAGGCGCGCGCCGTTTCGTCGTCCGGAAAGTGGAAGCGGGCGTGCTCTCGGATGCTGGCGCCGATTCCGGAAAGCTCGCCGCGGGTCGGCCACAGCACCCGCTTCAGCCGCCCGCTCAACAGCGCGAAAGCCAGGTAGATCAAGCCGTTCAGGACGAAGACCCAGGCGAACAGGAAATGCCAGTTCCGCCCCGTCGCCAGGTCGCGATAGCTGGGAATGGTCAGCCAGCCTGGGATGTCGCCGAGGCTGAGCCAGGGGTCGGCGAAGGTCGAACTGAGCCCCCAGTAGAGGTGGGGGTGGGCGCGCAGGATCTGCAGCCCGCTCATCACCAGCATCAGCACGCATAGCGCGTTGATCCAATGGGTCAGCCGGACCACCAGGGGATGCCGCCAGACGGCGATGCGGTCGGGGCCGAGCGGACGGTCTGGGCGGGCCATGAGGGCGAGCATGGCACGCGGCGCTGGCCGCGCGAAGCTTGGAACGGCGTTCCGGCGGCGCTAGACCGCGCGCAGGAGGACACCCCATGGCCGACGAGATCGTCTTCTACTGCAACCCCATGTCCCGGGCGCGGATCGTGCGCTGGATGCTGGAGGAGGTGGGCCGACCTTACCGCGCCGAGGTGCTGGACTACGGCCCGGCGATGAAGTCGGCCGAATATCTGGCCATCAATCCCATGGGCAAGGTGCCGGCGATCAAGCATGGCGCGGTGGTGGTGACCGAGGGCGCGGCGATCTGCGCCTACCTCGCCGACGCCTTCCCGGAAGCCGGGCTGGCGCCGCCCCACGGCGCCCCGGAGCGCGGCGCCTACTACCGCTGGATGTTCTTCGCCGCCGGGCCGGTGGAGCAGGCGGTCACCGCCAAATCGCTGGGCCTGCTGGCGCCGGCGGACAAGGCGGGCATGGTCGGCTACGGCTCCTACGATCAGGTCGTGGACGCGCTGGAGGGCGCGGTGAGCGGCCGCGAATGGATCGCCGGCGACCGCTTCACGGCCGCGGATGTCTATGTCGGCGCGCAGGTCGACTGGGGCCTGCAGTTCGGCACCCTGGCGTCACGGCCCGGCCTGGAGGCCTATGCGGAGCGCGTGCGCGCGCGCCCGGCCTATCAGCGCGCCAAGGCCGAGGACGACCGGCTGATGGCTGAGGCCAAGGCGCGGGGCTGAAGCCGTCTCTCCTGCGAACTCGGCCGCGCGAACCCCTGTCACCTCGCCCGAAGCCGAGGCGAGAGTCGCCAGATGCCGAAGAGCGGGCGCTCTTGTCATCCCGGCCGAGCGCAGCGGGAGCCGGGACGACCGCGCCCAGCACTACTCGCCCCGACGGCGGCAGCCGAGCCGGGCGACGGGCGGTCCAACCGGGTCGTTCAGCGACCTCGTCCCGGCTCTCGGCTCCGCCTCGGCCGGGAAGACAAGCTTTGGCCTTGCCTCGGCCGCCACGACGGGCGGCTCCTAGACCGCCGCCTCGAACAGGGCGTCGCGGCACAGGTCCGGGCGCAGCATGGGCAGGAAGTGGCTGGAGGGCACGGTCTCCACCGCCACATGGGGAAAGGCGCCGGGCCGCACATGGCAGGTGCTGTCCGTCTCGGCCTTCAGGATGCGCACCGGCTTGTTCAGGCGGCGAAGCGCGCGCCATGGATCGTGCCCCTGGCTCATGTAGTTGGACGCCTCCCAGGCGGGTGCGCAGGCTAGCTCCAGGCCCCCGTCCGCGTCGGTCAGCCCGTCCGTGAGGTAATCGGCCAGCATCATGTCGGGCCAGCCCTTGAAGGCTCCACGCCCGCGATAGGCGGCCAGCGCCTGCTCGCGACTGTCGAATCGGGCGCGGCGCTTGAGCGCGTTCCTGACCAGGGGAATACTTCGGGCGCTTCGGTTCAGCAGCGGAGCATTGAAGGCCAGCGTCAGCCAGCGGGTCCAGATCACCGGATCGAACAGCACGAGCGAGGAGACGCGCTCCGGACGTTCGGCGGCCGCCAGCAGCCCCGCCGTGCCGCCCATGGAATGGCCGGCCAGCACCACGGGCGGGCCTTCGATGGCGTCGAGGAGGCCGATCAGGTCATCGCGGTGGTCCCGCCAGCCCCTGCGCCCCCTGATCTCTGTGGGCAGGCGGGTTCGGCCATGGCCCCTCAGGTCCGGCGCCCAGATGCGCAGCGAGCCGGAGAGCGGTCCCAACAGCGTCCGATAGGTCATGGCGTTGAAGCCGTTAGCGTGGACGAACACCAGGTCCACCGGCCGCCCGGGATCGCCGAAGTCCAGAACCGCCATCTCGCCCGAACCCCAGCGGCCGGAGACGGGCAAGAAGAGGCGGCGGGGCGGGGAGAGCCGGGCGGCGTCCATGGCCGCCAGATAGGTGGAGAGGCAGGCTCGCGCCAGCGTCAGGCCGCGTCCCGGCAGGCGCCGCAGCGGCCGTGCGCCTCGATGGTGGTGCGTTCTATCCGATAGCCGGCCTGGCGCGCGGCCTCGTGCAGCGCCTCGGGCGCGGGCGGCGCGACCTCCGCCGCCGCGCCGCAGCAGTCGCAGATCAGGAAGGCCGCCGCATGCGCGCGATCCCCCGCCGCGCAGGCGACATAGGCGCTGATGGAGGCGATGCGGTGCACCAGCCCCTGGCGCTCCAGAAACTCCAGCGCGCGATAGACCGTGGGGGGCTTGGCCGCCTGACCGTCGGCGCCGAAGCGGGCGATCAGATCATAGGCCTTCACCGGCTCCCCCGCCTGGAAGAGCAGCTCCAGGACGCGTCGGCGGGGCTCGGTCAGGCGTTCGCCGTCGCGGGCGATGCGGTCGGCGGCGAGCGCGAGCTCGTCCCGCACGCTTTCGGCCGTGGGCGGTCCCTCGTGGTGGTGGTGATCACAGGCCGCGCCCATGACCCTCAGCTAATGCCTCGGCCGAGCCCGGGCAATGGCTTGACCGGATGTGATGTTATCTTATAACGGCGAACCATGCGCTACGTTCTTCGTCTCTCCATGCTTTCCGCTTCAAGCTGGCTCGTGCTCGCCGCGGCCTCGCAGGCCCAGGTCGTCTCCGACGGCCAGCCCGGGCCTGAAACCGAAACCCGCGTCGAGGACGTGGTGGTCACCGGCGCCCCCTTCGGCTTGACCCAGCGCGCCACCACCCTGGCCACCACCGTGGTGACGGAGGAGGAGCTGGCGGTCGCCCCCGCCCAGAGCCTGGGCGATCTGGTCAACGGCCTGCCGGGCGTGCGCTCCACCAACTTCGCGCCCGGCGCCAGCCGACCGGTGATCCGGGGCCTGAGCGGTCCGCGCGTCCAGGTGCTGACCAATGGCGTCGGCCTGATCGACGCCTCCTCGGTGTCGCCCGATCACCAGGTCGCGACCGACCCTGCGGAGGCCAATCGCATCGAGATCATCCGGGGACCCGCCACCCTGGCCTATGGCGGCACGGCCATCGGCGGGGTGGTCAATGTGCTTGACGGGCGAATTCCCGAGGAACTGCCGGAGGGCGGCGTGGACGGCCAGGTCAGCGCCCAGGCATCCTCCGTGGACGACGGCTGGTCGACGGCGGGCCGGGTCACGGTCGGCTTCGGCCCGGTCGCTCTCCACCTGGACGGGGTGCGCAAGCGCAGCGAGGACTACCGCGTCCCCGTCTCGCCCGTGTCCCAGCGCCTCGCCGACGCCGAAGGGATCGCTCGCCCGGACCTTGAGCGCGTGCCGAACAGCTCTTCCGAACTGTCCAGCTGGGGCGTCGGCGCGTCCTTCATCGGCGACCGGGGCTTCGTCGGTCTCTCGCACAAGGACCTGTCCTCCACCTACGGGGTGATCGCGGAGCCGGACGTCTTCATCGAGCTGGAGCAGCGGCGCCAGGATCTGCGCGGCGAGCTGCGCTTCGACGACGGCCCCTTCCGGGCGCTGCGCGGCACGGCGGGACGGGCCGACTACACCCACACCGAGTTCGAGGGGCCGGGACAGCCCGGCACCGTCTTCACCTCCGAAGGGTGGGAAGCGCGCGCCGAACTGGTGCAGCGCGCGCGCAGCGGCTGGAACGGAGCGCTGGGCGTCCAGATGCTCGATCGGGACTTCGACGCGGTGGGCGACGAGGCCTATGTGCCGTCGACCCGCATCAAGGAGGCGGGGCTTTTCACCGTCCAGCGGCTGGATCGGCCGGGCTGGGGCCTGGAAGGCGGGCTGCGCTACGACCGCCGCACCCTGGAGGCAATGCCTCTGTCGGGCGGCGGCCGGGTGGAGCGGGAATACGACAACTGGTCCGGCTCCATCGCGGGCTTCCTGCGGCCGTCCGATGAGGTCTTCTGGGGCCTGTCCTTCGCGCACAACGAGCGGGCGCCGTCCGAGATCGAGCTGTTCGCCGATGGCGTGCACGTCGCGACGGGGGCCTATGAGTCGGGCGACGTCACGCTGGGCAAGGAAAGCGTGAACACCCTGGAGCTGAGCGGCCACTACGGCTCGGGTCGGTTCGACGGCGATGTCCACGTCTACGCCTCGCGATACGACGGCTTCATCGACCTGAGGCCCACGGGCGCCGACTACGTCGATCCGGGCAGCGGCGAGGCCTTCCCCATCTTCGCCTATGTCCAGACCGACGCCGACATCGTCGGCTTCGAACTGGAAGGCAGCTACGACCTGCTGCGGACCTCGAGCGGCGGCGCGCTCGCGCTGGAGGCGGCGGCCGACTGGGTGCGGGCCGAGACCGGCCTTGGGCCCGCCGCGCGCATCCCGCCCTGGAGCGTGACGACGCGGCTGGCCTACCACTCCACGCCCTGGGACGCGCACCTGGAGGTCCGCCACGTCGGGGAACAGGACCGTCTGGCGGGCTTCGAGCTGCCGACGGACGGCTACACCCTGGTGAACCTGTCAGGCGCCTGGCGGCCTTTCGGGGAGGAGGGGCTGACCCTGTTCGCCGAGGCCTCGAATCTGCTGGACCAGGAGGCGCGCGAGCATGTCTCCTTCCTGAAGGACCTGGCGCCATTGCCGGGGCGCAACATCCGCCTGGGTCTGGCCTACCGCTTCTGAACCGGCGTTTGCCGGAGGTCGGGCCATGGGCTAGAAGGCCCGACCTTCAACCTCTTTCATCGAGCCCAAGCGTAAATGACCGACACCGCCCCCGCCCAGAACGGCCCGCTGGACGGCCAAGTCCTGTTCTACAAGAAGCCTGAGCCCCTTTCCGTCGAGGCTCACGGCAAGCTGGGCGTCAACCCGGTCGACAAGCCCTACGCCTTCGTGGCCGAGAGCCACGTCGTGCCGCTGACGGTCACGGAGTTCTCCCCGGCGGCCCTGTCCTATCCGGTGATCTTCGTCGGCGACAACCGCATGCCGGTGGCCGTGATGGGCCTGCGCTCGGGCGAGAACCTGTTCGTGGAGCCGGCCGGCGACTTCAAGGGCGAAGCCTACATTCCCGCCTTCATCCGCCGCTATCCCTTCGTCTTCGCCAACGACCAGGAGAACCAGCGGCTGATCCTGTGCGTCGACACCGAGGCCCCCTTCGTCGCCGAGGGCGGCGAGGTGGCGCTGTTCGAGAACGGCGAGCCCAGCCAGTACGTCCAGCAGGCCATGGAGTTCTGCAACAACTTCGAGCAGGAGCGCCTGCGCACCGAGAGCTTCGTGAAGCTGCTCCAGGACCTCGACCTGCTGGAGACGCGTGAAAGCGTGTTCACGCCGCGCAACTCCGACGGCACCGCTGGCGAACCGCAGAAGGTCGCCGAATATTGGGCCGTCTCCGAGGACAAGCTGAAGGCCCTGCCGGCCGAGAAGCTGGCGGAGCTGCGCGACAACGGCGCGCTCGGCCAGATCTACGCCCACTTGGTGTCGCTGCTGGGCTGGGACCGCCTGATCGCCATGGCCTTCGCCCGCCAGGCCGCCATGCCCGTGGCCGCCAACGCCTGATCCTGAAGCCGGGAGCGGAGCTAAGGCTCCGCTCCCGTACTGCGGCCATAGGCGATGCGATGCAGCACCCAGCCGGCCGCGGCTCCGGGCGCAAGCATGGCCACCGGCCAAAACTCCTCGAAGGGTGGCGGGGCTCCGTCCCAAAGCACGATGCCTTGCATGGCCAATCCTGCCAGCACGGCCCCTGCCAGCGTCGCCGTGGCTCGTCTGTTCCACCTAGACCGATGAAGCAGGGCCCAAACGGGAGTTCCTACGGCCAAGATGCCGGCGCCGAAAACCGGCGTGGCCACAAACATAACCAGGGTGATGCCGAACATCACATCAGACAGGGCAAGGGCCTGATCTTCACCGCGCCACAAGCCGAAGAACCCCAGCTCTAGCGTCAGGACCGCTGGTCCCGTCACTGCGGCGAGCATCAAGGCTCCTGGCACATCGCCCCAGCGCACCTTCATCGCCGCGCCTCCTGCAGCGCCGCCTGCCGGGCGGGCATCAGCTCCGGGGTGCGGATGTTCCAGGCGAGGCCCAGCCGCTCGAGCAGCTGGATGAAGCGGAACCCCCAGTCGCTCTGACCAGGATAAAGGCCGATGCGAGCAGAGCCCGGATAAGCATGGTGGTTGTTGTGCCAAGCCTCGCCCATGGTGGGTATAGCGGCCCAGGGTACGTCATGGGCCTGCACGCCAGCCTCTGACACCAACCATGTCTGCGGCCCCCGCCGGTGCGCCAGGTGACCGACGAACCAGTGGCCGGTCACCGACGCCGCCACCCGGACGCAGACGCCCCAGATCACGAAAGGCCAGCCGCCGAGCGCGTAAAGGATCAGGGCGATCGGAACCTGCTGCAGCATCCAGGTGCGCTCCAGCCAGACGTAGAACGGGTCGCGCTCGACTCTGCCGAAGTCGAACTCCGGCGGGTGCTGAAGCTCCAGCCGGCAGTGAAGCTGGCGCCATCCATCCAGCCACATCGGGGCGCGGTGGGACAGATAGGGGTGGCAGTCCGGCTGCCGCTGGGCCCGGTCGCGAAGGTCATGGGTCCGGATCATCCAGAGCGGCCCGCTCATGCCGACCGCCACGCCGACCCAGACCAGCACCCGCTCCAGCCACAGGGGGCAGTCGAAGCTGCGGTGGATTAGCCGCCGGTGCAGCCCGACCGAGTGGCCGAGCAGCAGGGTCGCACCCGTGGTCACCAGAAACACCAGAAGGGCGGTCGGGCTGAAGGTGAGCGGCCCGAGCACCACCGCTGCGGCCAGCATGCCCCCGTTCCAGAGCGAATGTACCGGGTCCCAACTCACCCGCCCAGCAACGGCATCGCTGTTGGGAAGGGGCCTGAGGCTGTTTACGGCACAGGGATCATGGTGCGTCATCGGCTTGCTCCAGCCGTATAGTGGTTAAGTCACTGCTTAACTCCTTGAGTGCGCCTCTGGCAAGTGCTTTCGAAATCGCTTAACTACCTAGCCATGCAGCGCGTGTTCGAAGCCCTTTCCAGTCCGGTCCGGCGCAAGATACTGGCCTATCTGGCCCATGCCGATCTGACGGCGGGCGAGATCGCGGGGCGGTTCGAGATTTCCAAGCCGGCGGTGTCCCAGCACCTGGGCGTGCTGGAGAATGCCGGCTTGGTGGTCAGCGAGAAGCGGGGGCAGTTCGTGCACTACCGGCTGGCGGCCGATCACCTCGCCAACACGCTGAACGGCTATGTTCAGGAGGTCTGCCCCTTCTCCAGGCCCCTAAAGGCTGAGAGCGCCGCCTTGGCTGAAAGGCGCGAACGTTCGAAGACCGACTAGCGCCGCGCGAACACCGCGCGCGTCAGGCAGCTGAAGACCAGGCGGCCCGCCTCGTCCAGCAGGTCGTGCTGGGCGATGACGATGCCCTTGTCGTCGCCGACCGGATCCTTGCCCATGACGGTCAGGCGGCCGCGCAGCAGCTCGCCCGGCGGCGGGTTCCGCATGAAGCGCAGGCCATCGACCGCCAGGACCTTGGTCTGGGCCCAGCTGGACGCCTTGTCGTTGGCCAGGCGGCTCCAGAGCGCGTAGACCATGGCGTCCGGCGCGCCGTAGGCCACGTCCCAACCCGGCGCGAAGCGCTCGATGAACAGGGCGAGGGCCGCCTCGTCCACCATGCAGGCGCCCAGCGGCACCACCTCGCCCACGCTCAGGTCTTCGTAGTGGAGGTGGAGCGGTTCGCTCACGCCGGCTCCTCCGACACCCGCACCAGCAGCTTGCCGTCGTGGTCGCCCGTGAAGAGCCGGTTCAGGGAGCTGACCGCGCCTTCCAGTCCGTCGTCCACGTGGACCTTCCACTTCACCTTGCCCTCCAGCACCCACGGACCGAGCTCGGCCCCCATCTCCTTGGCGCGGTGGGCGTAGTCCAGCACCAGGAACCCCTGCACCCGCAGGCGGTGGGTGATCATGCGCGCGAAGTTGGGCGACGGCGGCATGCGCGTGGCGTTGTAGGCCGAAATCAGGCCGCAGACGGCCATGCGGCCGTGCACCTTCAGACGGTTGTAGACGGCGATCATGATGTCGCCGCCGACGTTCTCGAAGTTCATCTCCACGCCGTCGGGGGCGAGCCGGTCCAGGGCCTGGCCGACGTCCTCGGCCTTGTAGTCGATGGCGTGGTCGAACCCGAGTTCCTCGGTCAGCCAGCGGCACTTCTTCTCTCCGCCGGCGATGCCGATCACGCGGGCGCCCCGCGCCTTGGCCACCTGCCCGGCGATGGAGCCGACCGCGCCGGCGGCGGCCGAGATGACCAGGGTCTCGCCCGCTTGGGGCTGGAGCACGTCGGTGACGCCGAAATAGGCGGTCATGCCGGTCATGCCGAGCACGGACAGGTTGGCCGTCAGCGGCAGGCCTGGGACGCGATGGACGGGCCGCAGACCGCTTTCGTGCACCACGGCGTAGTCGGCCCAGCCGCCGGAGAAGGGCGTGACGACGTCGCCGACCTTGTAGCGCTCGGCCCTGGACTGCTCGACCACGCCGAGCGTCAGGCCGCGCATGACCTCGCCCAGGCCCACGGGCGGCAGATAGCCTTCGGCGTCGTTCATCCAAGTGCGGTTGGTGGGATCCAGCGACAGGTAGACGGTGCGGACCAGCACCTCGCCGTCGCCGAGGTCGGGGACCGCCGCCTCGACCAGCTCCAGGTCGCCGTCCTGGATCATGCCCTTGGGCCGCTGGCGCAGCACCCACTGCCGATTGCGAAGGCCCATGGCGCGTCTCCGTTCTGAATCGAGACGCGCATCTTGCGGCTGGGCGTGCGCTTGTCGAGCGCAAAGAAGAAGGGCGGAACCGAAGTCCCGCCCTCTGAAGTGGCATCATCGAGAATGAGGCGCGGAGGCGACAAGGTCGACATGTGGTCGACCCAAGTCGGGGGGCGTCGCCGCCTCCGCAGTGTGAGAATGCGACAGGCGAGGAGGGGTTCCAGCCGTTCCGAACTTTTTTCGAACTTTTTTCGGGCCGGAACAGCCGCGCTTGCGCCCGCGTTGATGTGGGGAGCCGTTTCAGCCTTTCGAGGAACCCGCCGTGACCGCTGAAGACCCGCACCACAAGGCCGCCGACGCCGTCCACGAGGGCCGCCCCGTCGAGGCGCAGTATGTGCGCGGCGGGCGTGGCGGACGTCGCATCCTGCTGGTGCTGCTGGCGGGCCTGGTGCTGGTCGCGATCGGTTTCGGCCTGATGTATCTGGTTTGGGGTCCGTCCCTGAGCGCCACCAATCCCAACGACGGCGATCAGAAGGTGGACGCCGCCGCCTTCGAGGGCGACGCGGGCAATCCGCCGCTGGCCGATGCGCCGACCACATCCTCCGGCGAACCGACCAATCCCGCGACCGGCCAGGCGTCCAACGTCAATGCCCCGCGCGTGAGGGCTCAGACCTCCGCCGAGCAGACGGGCGGCTAGAGCCAGCTGGCGCGCGGCTCCCGCGCCAGCATGTCGTCATAGGTCGGGCGCGGTCGGATCACGGCCCAGCGGTCGCCGTTCACCAGGACCTCTGCGGCGAGTGGACGGCTGTTGTACTCGCTCGACATGGCCGCGCCGTAGGCTCCGGCGCTCATGAAGGCGACGAGGTCCCCGGCCTCCAGCGGCGGCAGGGGCCGGGCGCGGGCGAAGACATCGCTGGACTCGCACACCGGCCCGACGATGTCATAGGCGACCCGCTCGCCCTCGCGCGGGCGGACCGGCCAGAGGTCGTGGAAGGCGTCGTAGAGCGCCGGGCGGAGCAGGTCGTTCATGGCGGCGTCCAGCACCAGGAAGCGCCGACCGTCGGAGCGCTCCGTCACCTGCACCACCCGGCTCAGCAGCACGCCGGCGTTGGCGGCCAAGAGGCGGCCGGGCTCGAAGGCGGCCTCGACCTCAAGCCCCGACAGCGCCTCGGCGGCCACCGCCACATAGCTGTCGATGGAGGGCGTCCCGGACGCGCCATAGTAGGGGACGCCCAGGCCGCCGCCGAGGTCCAGGCGGCTCACCGCGTGGCCGCGCCGCCGCAACGCCAGCGTCATCTCCCGCAGCACGCCGAAGGCGGCGCGAAGCGGCTCCAGCGTCGTGATCTGGCTGCCGATGTGGCAGGCGAGCCCCACCGGCCGCGCACGGCCGGATGCGGCGGCCTGGGCGTAGAGCGCCAGGGCCTCCTCGATTGGCACCCCGAACTTGTCGCCCTCCCCGCCGGTGGTGATCTTGGCGTGGCCGCCGGCGCCCACCTTGGGGTTCACCCGGATGGCGATGTCGGGGCAGGCGTCCAGCTGCTCGGCGACGCGGATGAGGCGGCCGAGCTCTGCGCCGGACTCGACGTTGATCTGCCGCACGCCCTCGCGGATGGCGAAGGCGAGTTCCGCGTCCGTCTTGCCCACGCCGGAAAAGATGATGCGCGACGCCGGCACGCCGGCCGCCAGGGCCCGCCGGATCTCCCCCTCCGACACCGTGTCCGCGCCCGCGCCCGCCCTGGCCAGGGTCGCCAGCACCGAGACATTGCTGTTGGCCTTGACCGCGAAGGCGATCAGGGCGTCGCCCAGCTCAACCCGTCGCGCCGCCGCGGCCTCGCTGAGCAGGCGATAGTGCCGCTCCAGCGTGGCGGTGGAATAGACGTAGGTCGGCGTGCCAACCTGATCGGCGATCTCCTGGAGATCGACGTCTTCCGCGTAGACCGCGCCGTCTCGGTGTTCGAAGTGGTGCATCCGGCACACCTAACGGCCCGCTCATCCCGGCGGAAGCCGGGCTGGGGTTCTTTGGGTGATCGCCGCATCCGCAGGCTCTGGGCTCGAGGTCCAGCGCTCGCGCCTCAGGTTCTCGCTGGCTCCCGGTTACCGCCGGGATGAGCGGAAGCTGAGTGTCAGCCCTGAATCCGGCCCGCCGAGCCGGAGCCGCCGTACGGGTTCGAGCCGACGCCGTCGATGGGCAGCTGGCTGGGCGGGCGGTTGACGGTGGCCGGGTCGGGCAGCGCCGCCGCGCCGCCCCCGCGCATGGCTCGCTCCGTCTTCTTCGCGGGCGGCGCCTCCAGATCGGCCATGCGACCGCAGGCGGCGGCGGAGAAGGCGAGGAGGGCGACAGCCCCCACGGTCAGCAGCTTGGTCACTTCAGACGCCCCTTCCAGTCCGCGATCCGCGCCCGGACCTGATCCGGCGCGGCGCCGCCAAAGCTTTGGCGGCTCCGGCAGGAAGCCTCAGGCGACAGCACCTTGTAAACCGCCTCTGTCACCCGGGGCTCGATCGCCTGCAGTTCCCCCAGCGGCAGTTGCGGCAGGTCCACACCCATTGCCTCGGCCCGCTTCACCGCCGCCCCGGTGACATGGTGCGCCTGACGGAAGGGCAGGTCGAGCTCGCGCACCAGCCAATCGGCGAGGTCTGTGGCGGTGGAGAAGCCCGCGCCGGCGGCCGCCCGCATGCGCTCCGTGTTCGCCACCAGGGCGCGCACCATGGCCGTGGTCGCGTTCAGCGCCAGGTCCAGCGCGTCGAAAGCCTCGAACACCGGCGGCTTGTCCTCCTGCATGTCCTTGGAATAGGCGAGCGGCAGCCCCTTCATGACGGTGGTCAGCGCCATCAACGAGCCCGTGATCCGCCCGGTCTTGGCGCGCACCAGCTCGGCGGCGTCCGGGTTCCGCTTCTGCGGCATGATGGAGGAGCCGGTGGTCAGCTCGTCCGGCAGGGTGACGAAGCCGAACTGGGGCGTCATCCAGATCACCACCTCCTCGGCGAACCGCGACAGGTGGCCGGCGCAGATGGAGGCGGCGGCGAGGCTCTCCAGGGCGAAGTCCCGGTCCGACACGGCGTCGAGCGAGTTTCCCATCGGCCGGTCGAAGCCCAGAGCCTCGGCCGTCATGTGGCGGTCGATGGGGAAGGGCGAGCCCGCCAGCGCCGCGGCCCCGAGAGGGTTCTCGTTCATTCGGGCGCGGGCGTCGGCGAAGCGGGAGGCGTCGCGGCCGAACATCTCCACATAGGCCATCAGGTGGTGGCCGAACGTCACGGGCTGAGCCGGTTGGAGGTGGGTGAAGCCGGGCGTCAGCGTCTCGGCGTGCTCCTCGGCGCGATCCAGCAGGGCCAGTTGCAGGGCCTTGAGCTGAGCGATGGTGCGATCGCAGGCGTCGCGCACCCAGAGGCGGAAGTCGGTGGCCACCTGGTCGTTGCGCGAGCGGGCGGTGTGCAGCCGCCCCGACGGCTCGCCGATCAGCTCGGCCAGCCGCGCCTCCACATTCATGTGGATGTCCTCGAACTGGTCGCGGAAGGGGAACGCGCCGTCGCGGATCTCCGCCTCGATCCGATCCAGGCCCGCCAGAATGGCGTCGGCGTCCGCCTGGCGGACGATGCCGGTCACCGCCAGCATGCGGCAGTGGGCGCGGCTGCCGGCCAGATCCTGGGCCCACAGCCGTCTGTCCACGCCGATGGAGACATTGATCGCCTGCATGATCTCGGCGGGCCGGGCCGAGAAGCGCCCGCCCCACATGTCTTGACCTCCGGCGTTCTGACGGGCCTTAGTCTCGTTTTCCGGCTGGGGGCCGGGGGTTTCGGGGCGGATCATGAGCGGCTCGAAGAGGATGTGGGGCGCCCTGGTGGCCGTCCTGGTGATCGGGGGCGCGGGCGGCGCGCTGCTATACGCCAACAAGGACCGGCTGTTCAAAGCCGATGCGGCCGTGGCCGCCGAGCCGCAGAGCGACCTGAAGCGGTTCGCCGCGCGGTCGCTGGCGCGGCTGGAGACGCCGGCCAGGCTGGAAGGCGCGCCGGCCTATGTCTTCAAGACCCGCGAGGGCGCGAACGCGGACTTCAGCCAGTTCCGCGGCAAGGTGGTGGTGGTCAACCTCTGGGCCATGTGGTGCGCTCCGTGCCGGACCGAGATGCCGACCCTCGCCCGTCTGGCCACGGCCTATCAGGGCAAGGATGTCGTGGTCCTGCCGATCAATGTCGACGCGACGGAGGACGGCCGGGCCGACGCGCGCAGCTTCATCGACGTGCACGAGCCCCTGCCGCTCTACACGGACGCCGAATTCAAGCTGCCCTTCCTGCTGCCCGGCAAGGGCAAGATGCCCCAGACGGTGATCCTGGACCGCCAGGGCCGTATCCGCGCGCACTTCTCCGGCGAGGCTGACTGGTCGGGTCCGGAAGCCAGGGCCCTGATCGACCACCTGCTGGCCGAGAGGTGAATAGTGCTAGTGAGCGCAGGCGTGAGCCGCTGGCGGCGGCGGTAACGCCCTCCCGCTCACCTCTTGCTCACTAGCACCATTCACGCCCCCCTCACTGGGCCGTCATACCGCCGTCGATCTTGAACTCGGCGCCGGTGACGAACTTGCTTTCGTCCGAGGCCAGGTAGAGGACGCAATAGGCCACGTCGTCGGGCTCGCCGATCCGCTTGAGCGGGATGCCGCGCGCCAGCTTCTGGTGCGCCGTCTCCTCGTCGCCGCCCGCCATGGCGATGAAGGGATCGAGGATCGGCGTCTTGATGAAGACGGGGTGGACAGAGTTGGCGCGAACCGCGCCGCCGGCCTTGGCGCCCTCCAGCGCGAGCGTCTTGGTGTACATCCAGACCGCCGCCTTGGTGGCGTTGTAGCACCCCATGCCCGGCGCGGCGGCCAGCCCCGCGATCGACGAGATGTTGACGATGGAGCCGGCGCCTGAAGCCCGCAGGTGGGGCATGGAATGCTTGCAGCCCAGCATGACGCTTTCGAGGTTCACGGCCTGGACCTTGCGCCAGTTCTCGAGGCTGTCGTCCTCGCAGAACTTCAGCATGCCGCCGATGCCGGCGTTGTTCACCAGGATCGACAGCCCGCCCATGGCGGCGACAGCGTCGGCGACCACCCGCTCCCAGGCCGCCTCGTCCGTCACGTCGTGCTGGAAGGCGAAGGCGGAGCCGGGGTGCTCCGCGTTGATCTGATCCGCCAGCGCCTGGACTCCCTCGAGGTTGAGGTCGGTCACGGCCACCTTCGCGCCTTCGCGCGCCAGCATTTTCGCCATGGCCTGGCCGAGGCCCCCGGCGGCGCCGGTGATCAGGGCCTGCTTGCCCGCGACCCGACCGCTCATTCCGCGCCTCCGGACCGGGCGGCTTCGTCGATGAAGCGCGCCATCCTCAAGTCGTTGTCGGTAACGCCGCCGGAGTCGTGGGTGGTGAGCAGCACTTCGACGCGATTGTAGACGTTCGACCACTCCGGATGGTGGTCCATCTTGTCCGCCAGCAGGGCCACGCGGCTCATGAAGCCGAAGGCGGCGTTGAAGTCGGAAAAGCGCAGGGAGCGGGCGATGGCCGGCCGTTCGTCCTCCGCGCGCCGCCAAAGCGGCAGGTTCGTCAGCACCTGGTCGAGATCGAGGGGGGCGAGCGCCATGGGCCTTCTCCGCGCGTGTTCATCCCGCCGTAAAGCGCGGCCGTGTCGGGAACAAGCGTGGCGGAACGGACGGCGAAGCTTTCACGTTGCAGAAGCGTCGCCATACGAGAGACGCCCGATGGAGAACCTCTGGATCGCCGCCCTGGACGCCGCCGACCGTCGGCGGATCGAGCCGCACCTCTGCGAAAAGCCGTTCGAGCGCGGCGAGATGCTCTACGACTGTGGGGAGGCGGTGGACGAGGTCTGGTTTCCCACGAGGGGCGTGGTCTCCCTGATGACCGTGCTGCCGGACGAGCGGATGGTCGAGACCGCCGCCATTGGGCGCGAGGGGCTGGTCGGCGTCACCTGTGGTCCGATGAATGGTCGGGCGGTCAGCCGGGCGATCAGCCAGGTGGAAGGGGCCGCCGTCTGCTGCCCCTCGGATGTCTTCGCGGACGCCCTGTCGCGCAGCGAACCCATGCGCGTGGCGCTGGCCCGCTTCACCGAGGGCCTGTTCGCCCAGGTGCAGCAGACCGCCGCCTGCAACGCCCAGCATCGCCTGGACGAGCGGCTGGCCCGCTGGCTGCTGACCCTGCACGACAAGGCCGAGGACGACCGCTTCCAGCTGACGCAGTCGGACATCGCCGGCATGCTGGGCGTGCGGCGGGCCACGGTGTCGGAGGTCGGGTCCGAGCTCGAGGAGCGGAAGCTGATCAAGCGCGGCAGGGGCTGGGTGGAGATCCTGGACCGTCCTGCGCTGGAGGAGGCGGCGTGCGGCTGTTACGGGCTCATGCGGGGCGTGCTGAAGGACCTGTCGAGCCCGCGCAGGGGTGCGGGCAAGGCGCGACCAAGCGCCGGGTGACGTCGGCGGCCCCAGGGGCTAAAGCCTGTCTCCCATGAGCGAGACGGCCGCCTCCACGCCCCCGACCTCCCCCTTCGGCTTCCGCGATGTGGACGCGAAGGAGAAGGTGCGGCTGGTGCGCGGCGTGTTCGACAGCGTCGCGGGCGACTACGACCTGATGAACGACCTGATGAGCGCGGGCGTGCACCGGCTCTGGAAGGACGCGGCGGCGGCCAGGCTGAACCCGCGCCCGGGCGAGGTGATCCTGGACGTGGCCGGCGGCACGGGCGACATGGCGCGACGCTACGCCCGCATGGCGCGGCGCGCCCAGGAACGGCGGGGCGGCGCCGACGCTTCGGTGATCGTGCTGGACTACAACGCCGAGATGATCATGGCCGGTGTGGCCAAGGGCGGCGAGCCGGAGATGAGCTGGAGCGTCGGCGACGCCATGGCCCTGCCGCTGCCGGACGCCTCGGTGGACGCCTATTCGATCAGCTTCGGCATCCGCAACGTGGCCGACGTGGACCAGGCGCTGCGGGAGGCGCGACGCGTGCTGAAGCCCGGCGGCCGCTTCCTCTGCCTGGAGTTCTCCAGGCCGATCGCGGCGCCGATCCGGGCCGCCTATGACGCCTGGTCGTTCAACGCCATCCCCCGGATCGGCGCGTGGGTCGCCAAGGATCGCGACAGCTACCAATATCTGGTGGAGAGCATTCGCCGCTTTCCCGACCAGAAGCGGTTCAAAGCCATGATCGAGGCGGCGGGGTTCTCGCGCGTCTCGGTGAGCAATCTGTCGGCCGGCGTGGCGGCCATCCACCACGGGTGGGCGATCTGAGCGGCCGGCTGTTCACCCGGGCGCCCCCCGAAGGGCCCAAGCCCCTGCCGGTGCGCGACCCGCTGGGCTCCAGCCGCAGACTGATGGGCTGGGGCTGGGTGCTGGTGCGCCACGACGCCCTGCTGCCGCGCGAGATCACCCACCTGCTGCCCGGCTGGGCGCGGTTGATCGCCGGTCTACTGCACCTGTTCTCCGGGACCGAGTCGCGCGCCGGCCGCCCCGGTCAGAGACTGGCCCACGCCTTCGAGCACCTGGGCCCGGTGGCGGTGAAGCTCGGCCAGGTGATGGCGACGCGCGCCGACATCTTTGGCGTGCAGTTCGCGCGCGACCTGGGGCGGCTGAAGGACAAGCTGCCGCCGTTCCCGACCTCCGAGGCCAAGGCCGAGTTCGAGCGCAGCGTGGGGCGCCCGGTCGAGAGCCTGTTTTCCGAGTTCGGCGAGCCGGCCGCGGCCGCCTCCATCGCCCAGGCGCATCCCGCCATCCTGCACGACGGGCGCAAGGTGGCGGTCAAGGTGCTGCGGCCGGGTGTCGAGCGCCGGGTGGCGCAGGGGCTGGACGCCATGCGGCTGGCGGCGCGCATGGTGCATCGCTGGGTCCCCCTGTCGCGGCGGCTGGAACCTCAGGCCTTTGTGGAAACCGTGGCAAAGTCGCTGCAACTGGAGCTGGACATGCGGCTGGAGGCCGCCGCCGCCTCCGAGCTTGGCGACGTCATGGCCGACGGCGGCCACATGTCGGCGCCGCGCGTCGTCTGGGATGGGGTCGGCAAGCGGGTGCTGACGCTGGAATGGGCCGAGGGCCTGCCCATGACGGACCCGGCCGCGGCGGAGCAGCCCGGGCTGGATCGCAACGCCCTGGCGGACAATGTCGTGCGCGCCTTCCTGACCCAGGCGCTGGACCACGGCACCTTTCACGCCGACCTTCACGAGGGCAACCTGTTCTGCCGCCCGCCCGCGGAGGTCACGGCGGTGGACTTCGGCATCGTCGGCCGGCTTGGGAAACCTGAGCGCCGCTACCTCGCGGAAATCCTCTGGGGCTTCCTGTCGCGTGACTACGACCGCATCGCGCGGGTGCATTTCGAGGCCGGCTATGTGCCGCCGGAGCACTCGGTCGAGGCCTTCGCCCAGGCGCTCAGGGCTGTCGGCGAGCCGGTGATCGGCAAGCAGGCCAGCCAGGTCTCCATGGGCCGGCTGCTGGGCCAGCTGTTCGAGATCACCGCCCTGTTCGACATGCACCTGCGGCCCGAACTGATCCTGCTGCAGAAGACCATGGTCTCGGTCGAGGGCGTGGCCCGACGGCTCAACCCCGACCACGACCTATGGGCGGCGGCCCGCCCGGTGGTGGAGCGCTGGATCCGGCGCGAGCTCGGCCCCGCGGCCCAGGCGCGCGACCTGCTGGAGGAGGCGACGACCACGCTCCGCGCTCTATCCCGCCTGGTTCAGGAAGCGGACGCCCGGCCTCAGCCGGCGGTGGACGTCCGGGTGACCAAGAATCCTCGTGGCGCGAATATCGCGATCGGTCTGGCGTTGACCGCTTCCCTCCTCGCCCTCGTTCTGACGCTATGGGAACGGATGGTCGGCTGACCTCCGGGAGACTGTTCGATGAAGCTTATCGCCGCCGTGCTCGCCCTGTCGCTCGCGCCTGTGGCGGCCCACGCCCAGCAGGCCGCCGCGCGCCTGCCCAACACCCTCGACGGTCAAGCCCCGGCCGCCGGCCAGACCCCCGCCACCCCGGCGCCGGCTCCGGCGCCCGCCGCGCGCGCCTCGGCCGCCTCCGAAGGACTGCTGAAGGCCTTCATCGCCAGCGTCCAGGCCGACGCCATCGACTACTCCACCATGACCGAGGGGCTCGCCACCGAGGTGCGCGCCCAGGCCGTGGTGGTCGGCTCGCTGGTCAAGGGCTACGGCGCGGTGAAGGCCGTGCGCTGGCTGGAAGCGCAACAGGGCGGAGACGTTTATCGCGTCTCGTTCGAGAAGCAGGAAACCGACTGGTTCATCGGCGTGGACGAGAGCGGTAAGGTGGCGGGCCTTCTGTTCCGGCCGACGCCGGAAGCGGAATAGGCGAACACGCGGGGGATGGGCATGAACAGAGCTGCTCTGATCGGGCTGGCGGCAACGGTGCTGGCGGGCTGCGGCTCCACCGGCGGGCTGGGAAGCTCGGCGCCGGCCGGCCCGGCCTTGTTCGTCAGTCCCTTCGGAGAGCCGTTCACGGCGGCGCCCGGGGAGCCCTGGCCGACGGCCAAATGGTTCGCCGGAGCCGACGCCGACGGGGACGGCGCCCTCACGCGGGACGAGTTCAACGCCGATGGGCGTCGATACTTCGCCAAGCTGGACATCAACGCGGACGGCGCCATCGGCAACACCGAGATCATCGCCTACGAAGAGGTCTTCGCGGGCTTCAGCCGGGGCGGGGGCCTGGGCGGACGCGGCGGGCGGTCCGGCCCCGCGCCCCGACTGGGCGTCGCTTCAGGTCAGGAATCGGGGGCCGAGGGCATCATCATCCGCAAGCCTGGCCGCCCCACCCGGCCGACCAGCTATGGCCCCGTGGCCGATGGCGGCTTCTTCAACCTGCCCCAGCCGGTGAAGTCGGCCGACGCCAACGGCGACCGGCGCATCACGGCGGCGGAATGGGCCGAGACGGCCGACCGCCGCTTCCGCGCTCTGGACACCGACGGCGACGGACGCCTCACTCTGGCCAGCCTGCCGCGCACGCCGCTGCAGCGCCAGTCCGGCCGCTAGTCGAGCTCGGGCCTGCCGCGCGCGGCCTTGACCGAGCCGCGCGCGGCCTTGGCCTTCAGCCGCCGCTCCTTGGACGCGCGGGTCGGCCGCGTGGCGATGCGCTTCGCCTGACGGACGCTGGCCTTCTCCAGCAGCGCCTGAAGCCGCTCCAAGGCGTCCTGGCGGTTGCGCTCCTGGGTGCGGAAGCGGACCGCCGAGATAAGGATTTCGCCGTCGTTGGTGGCGCGGCTGCCCGCCAGCCTGATCAGCCGCTCGCGCACCTCGTCCGTCAGCGACGGCGAGTTGCGGGCGTCAAAGCGCAGCTGGACCGCGGTGGAAACCTTGTTGACGTTCTGCCCGCCCGGCCCGCCCGCGCGAAAGAAGCGGAACTCCAGCTCCTCCTCGGGGATAACGGGAGCGCTCATGCGCGGCGCGCCTTCACCACCGCCTGGTCGAGGGCCTGGAGGAAGCGGGACCTGTCCGCCGGCCCGAACGGCGGCGGGCCGGAGGTGGCCACGCCGATGGAGCGCAGATGCTCGCCTACCGTCCGCCCGGCCAGGGCCGAGCCGATGGAGTCCGGGGTGAAGGGCTGCCCGTTCGGCTTCAGGGCCTGGGCGCCGGCCTTCAGGCACCGGTCGGCCAGGGGGATGTCGGCGGTGATCACCACATCGCCCGTGCCCACGCGCTCCGCGATCCAGTCGTCGGCGACGTCGGGGCCCGCGTCCACCACCACCTGCTCGATGAAGGGCGCGCGCCGCGTGTTCATCCAGCCGTTGGACACGACATAGACCTGGAGGCCGTAGCGTTCCGCGACGCGATAGACCTCCTCCTTCACCGGGCAGGCGTCGGCGTCGACGAACAGCCGGGTCACATCAGGTCGGCGGGCAGGATCTGGCTGGCCAGCAGCCGCTCGGTGGTGGCCCAGTGGTCCGGCCCCTGCCGCTCGACCCAGGCCTGCACCGTGTCGCGGCCCAGCCCGTAGTTGATGATGTAGGAGCGATAGGTCTCGATGAAGCGCAGCCGCTGCTGCGCCCGGTCCCGCGCCGTCAGCCCGTATTTCTGCAGCCGGTCCAGCGTCTCCTCGCGGCCGACACGGCCGGACAGGAAGTCGTCGGCGATGGTGTATTCCGCCCGCGCCAGCTGCCGCGTCAGGCCCAGCAGCTCGCTCTGGGTCGTGGACAGCGAAGGGTCGAGCCCCGCCAGCGGATAAAGCACCTCGCGCTCGTAGCGGGCGCGCTCCTCCCCGGGGAAGGCCAGGTCGATGCCGTAGTTGGCGCTGCCCTCGGCGATGAAGCTCATGGGCGAGTAGAGCGGATAGACGCTCATCTCCATCCACCCCTTCCGCTTCACGAAGGTCTGTTCGAGCAGGGCGTTGTAGACGTGGTGGCCGGGGTAGCCCTCGTGACAGCCCAGGTCGACGGCTCGGTCGATGTAGATGGGCAGGTCGGTGTTGATCTGGATCAGGCTGTTGGCGTCGCCCTTGTACCAGTTGTAGCCGCTCCAGGGCTTGTCGTTGACGAACTCCAGGGTGAACCGCTCGTTGGCCGGCAGCTCGATGTGGCGCGCGGTGCGGGCGCGACACTCGGCGATGGCGGCGCGCATCACCGCGTCCTGCCTGTCCTTGGGGATGGCGAAGCGGCCCCGGAACGCCGCGACGCGCTCGTGGAGGGACCCCGATCCGGGCACGAGGGCGTCGATGCGCGTCAGCACCGGGTCATAGCTGGACAGGGGCTTGAGCTCCGGGCGTATGCCGAACAGGGCCTCGGCCTCCTCGGCGAAACCCATCTTCTGGCCGGAGATCATCCGCAGCCGCGCGGCCGCGGCGCGGGTGTGGGCGAGGAGATAGGCCTTGCGCTGGCCGGCCTCCCTGTTCAGGTCCGTCTCGCCGATCGCGTCCAGAGCGGCGACGATGTTGTTCGCAGCGGTCAGCAGCTCGGGAACCGAACGCTTGTTCGCCTTGGCCTGCGCCTGCCACTCGGCCGGGCCGTAATAGGCGTCGACATAGCCCTCCTCATGCTCGCCGATCTCCAGGATCAGGCCGACATAGTCGCGGGCCACGGCGTTCAGCCGCTCCTCCGCCTGGATGGCCATGAGCTCGGCCAGCTCGGCCCGGTCGCGCCCGGACTCCGGGGTGGCGCAGGCGGCAAGCGACAGGGCGGACAGACAGACGAAGGCGGCGAGAACGCGCATGCTCGGGCTCCTTTTGGGCGGCGACGCTAGCGCCGATCACCCGCCCGCGCCAAGCCGCCCTTTGCGGTTGAGGCGCGGGCCCGGCTCGTGTAAGCACCGCCTCCGGCCTCAAGCACCCGTAGCTCAGATGGATAGAGCGTTGCCCTCCGAAGGCAAAGGTCACACGTTCGAGTCGTGTCGGGTGCGCCATTTCCAAGTCGCCATCGCCTGAACCTCCACGCATCCGCAGCGTGACGCGGTCATGCGACTCTGTCTAGAAGGCGGGGAACAAGTCGTGAACTGACGGCCTTACGTCCGCTTTCGGCGTGGAGGGGCGCCAGAGGGGCGGCAGGCGGTTTCTCAGGAGGCGGGTTTGGCTCCCCAGGTGGTTCAGCTTCTGGTGTTGGCGCTGGCGGCGATCGCGGCCGGCGTGGCCGTCGTGGCGGCGTGGCGAAGCGGCCGGGGAGCCGGTCGGCAGAGCGAGGACCTGCGCCCCCTGTTCGCCGAACTGCGCGCCGAGCTTGATCAGAAAGCCTCGGCCCAACGCATGGAGCTGAACGCCGCCTTGGTGCGGCTGACCGACAGCCTCGGCCAGCGGGTGGACCAGCTGGCGGGCAATCTCAACACTCACTTCCAGGCCTTCGCCGAGGTCCAGCAGAAGTCGTTCGAACTGCTGTCGGACGGTCAGCACAAGCGGCTGTCCGAGACCAACCAGACCGTGCTGAAGCTGGTGGAGACGCTGAACAAGCAGCAGACGGAGGGCCAGGCGCGGCTCAGCGACGAGCTGGACAAGGTGCGCAAGACGCTCGGCGAGAACCTGGACAAGCTGCGCCAGGAGAACGAAGCCAAGCTGGAGCAGATGCGCCAGACGGTGGACGAAAAGCTCCAGGGCACGCTGAACGAGCGCCTGGGCGAGAACTTCAAGCGGGTCGGCGACCAGCTGGAGGCGGTGCACAAGGGCCTGGGCGAGATGCAGGCCCTGGCGTCCGGCGTCGGCGACCTGAAGCGGGTGCTGACCAATGTGAAGTCGCGCGGCGGCTGGGGCGAGGTGCAGCTGGGCCGGGTGATCGAGGACGCCTTCACGCCCGAGCAGTACGAGAAGAACTTCCGGCCCGAGCCGAAGTCGGCCGAGCAGGTGGAGTTCGCCGTGCGCATGCCGGGGCAGGGGGATCCCTGCTTCATCCCGATCGACTCCAAATTCCCCAACGAAGCCTATGAGCGGCTCCTGGCCGCCCAGGATCGCGCCGACCCGGCCGAGGTCGAGAAGGAGGCCATGGCGCTGGAGCGCGTGGTCCGCGCCGAGGCCCAGCGCATCTGCAAATACCTCAACCCGCCGCGCACCACCGACTTCGCCGTCATGTTTCTGCCGACGGAGGGTCTCTACGCCGAGGTGATCCGGCGGCCGGGGCTGTTCGACGACCTGCAACGGAAGTTCCGGGTCACGGTCGTGGGGCCGACGACGCTCGGCGCCTTCCTGACCGCCTTGCAGATGGGCTTCCGCACCCTGGCGATCGAGAAACGCTCCAGCGAGGTCTGGCAGGTGCTCGCCGCCGCCAAACTGGCCTTCCACAAGTACGGCGAGGCGCTGGACGCCGTGGACAAGAAGCTGGACGAGGCCAAGCGCAAGGTCGCCGACGTGGGCGTGCGCAACCGCGACGTTACGCGCCGGCTGAAGAACGTGGAGACCTATGACCTTCAGCCCGCCGCGCTTGCCGCTCCCGTGCTTCAGCTTGTCGACGGCGGTCAGGAGGACAGCGACGACGAGGAGGTCGCCTGACATGGTGGCAAGCTTGCTTGGCGGATTGACAAGTTTGCTTGACAGGCCCGCCGCTAGGTCGTAAAGCGTCCTTGTCACAACGACAGGGACCCTTGACATGCCCTCCGACCGATCTCTCCGCCGCCCGCCGGGGCTGAAGAGTTTTCTCCTGCTGATCTTCGTGGCCGTGGCGCTGGGCGTCGTCATGGGCGCCGCCATCGGCCTGCTGCGGGACACCTCCGCCGGCGAGGGCGTCATCGGCCATATCGTCCGCGCGGCCGTCATCGCGGTCGGCCTGGCGGTCGGAGTGCTGCTCTGCGTCCGGTGGTGGAGCGCCCTGGATGAGGCCGCGCGAGAGGCGCACAAATGGGCCTGGTTCTGGGGCGGCTCGGGCGGCATGACCGTCGGCCTGCTGCTGCTCACCACCCTCAGCTTTTCCGAACCCGAGCGGTGGCCGGGGGCGCTGGGCGAGACCGCGCCCGACGCCTTCGCCATGGGCGTGATGGCCATCCTGCTGTTCCAGCTCGCCGGCTACGCCCTCGCCTGGGCGTGGTGGTGGCTCAAGCGCCGCTGATGGTGAGCGACATGAACAACCGCCTGAAAGTGCTGCGCGCCGAACGCGACTGGAGCCAGGCCGATCTGGCCGACCGGCTGGGCGTCTCGCGCCAGACCGTGAACGCGCTGGAGACCGGTCGATACGACCCGTCCCTGCCGCTCGCCTTCAAGATCGCCCGCGTCTTCGAACAACCCATCGAAGCCATCTTCATCGACTGAACTCCACGCCACATCCGGAGCCGCCCATGACCCTGATCCATTCCATCAAAGCCTCCGCCAGCCGCCTGATGCGGGGCGCAGCCGGCGTCGCGCTCGGCCTCGGCTTCGTCGGCGCCCTGCTGTCGCCGTGCCAGGCGCTGGCCCAGGCCGCCGCTCCCGCCGCCACGCCCCAGGCGCAGGGCGCGGGCCCCGCCCTGTGGGTCATCCGCGATCCCGACAGCACCATCTACCTGTTCGGCACGGTGCACGTGCTCAGGCCGACGACGGGCTGGGGATCGGCCAAGGTCGACACCGCCTTCAACGCCGCCTCGGAAATCTATTTCGAGATCGAGAACCCCGCCGATCAGGCGGCGGTCGCGCCGCTGATCCAGCGGTACGGCGTCAACCCGCAAGGCGGTCTGGCGCACACGCTGACGGCCGGCCAGCTGACGCTTCTCGACAGCGCCGCGCGCTCCATGGGCATGACGGCGGTGCAGATGGACGTGTTCCGCCCCTGGCTCGCCGGCCTGACCCTGTCCATGGCCCCGCTGACCAAGGCCGGGTATGATCCGAACAGCGGCGTCGAACTGGTGCTGCGCCAGCGAGCGCTGGCGGCCGGCAAGCCGGTGAAGGGGCTGGAGACGCTGGAACAGCAGATCCAGTTCCTCGCCACCCTGCCCGAGCCGACGCAGGTCGCCTTCCTGCGCTCCACCCTGGAATCCTATGAGGACGCGACCACCGAGCTCGACGCCCTGGTCGCCGCCTGGGCCGCCGGGGACGTGGCGGCGGTCCAGCGCCTGGGCGTGGACGAAATCCGCCAGCAGGGCGGCGGGCTCTATCGCGTCCTGCTGACGGACCGGAACACGGATTGGGCGGGTCAGATCCAGCGCATGCTGGCCGGCTCCGGCACCACCTTCATCGCCGTGGGCGCCGCCCACCTGGCCGGTCCCGACAGCGTCCAGGCCATCCTGCAGAAGCGCGGCGTGACCGTGCAGACGGTGAACTGAGCTGCAAGCGAAGGGGCGGGGCCTGGCTTGCGCCGCCCGCCCCACCCGCTATGGTCCGCCCGCCTCGGCGCGGGTGTAGTTCAGAGGTAGAACGTCAGCTTCCCAAGCTGAATGTCAGGGGTTCGATTCCCCTCACCCGCTCCAGCCCCGCCGCCGGGAGCCTCCGCCAAGCTTGGGCGTTCCGGCTGGATGGCGCCGGCGCTTTCCAATCGCGACTACGCGCACGGGCTGCTGCGGGCCTTCGGCGGGGCGGTGCTGTTCGGCTTCCCGCTGCTCATGACCATGGAGATGTGGCGGCTGGGCTTCACCATGGCGCCGGAGCGGCTGGCGCTGTTTGTGCTGCTCGCCGTGCCGCTGCTCTTCGGGCTCTCCTACTATGCGGGGTTCCGCAAGACCTACGGACCGATGAACGACGCCCTGGACGCCCTCGCGGCGCTGGCGGTGGGTTTCGCCGCGGCGGCGGTGCTGCTGTTTCTGTTCGGAGTGATCCAGCCGGGCGCGTCGGTGGAGGAGACGGTGGGCAAACTGTCCATCCAGGCCGTCCCCGCGGCCATCGGCGCGCTCCTGGCGCGCAAGCAGCTGGCGGCGGAGGGCGACGCCTCCAGCGACGGCCCGGAGGATGAGGAGAACCGGCGCGAGGGCTACGTCTCGGAACTGTTCCTCATGGCGGCGGGGGCGCTGTTCCTGTCCTTCAACGTCGCGCCCACCGAGGAGGTGGTCCTGATCGCCTATCAGATGTCGCCCCTGCTGGCGGCCTTGCTGGCGATCGCCTCCATCGCCCTGTTGCACGCCATCGTCTACAGCCTGGGGTTCGCCGGCCAGCACAGGCACGAGGGGCACGCCGACGCCTTTCTGCACTTCACGGTGCCGGGCTACGCCCTGGTCCTTCTGATGTGCCTCTACGTGGAGTGGACTTTCGGCCATGCGGACGGTCAGTCTCTCGGCGGTCTGGCCATGACCACGGTGGTTCTGGCCTTTCCCGGAGCGCTCGGGGCCGGGGCCGCGCGGCTTCTGGTGTAGGGCGATGGCGACCAAGACCAGGACCAACAAGGCCGCCGAGCCCACGAAGGGGCCTCGCTCTCCGCTGCTGGAATGGATCATGGCCGGCCTGGGGCTGGCCCTGGTGCTGGCGGTTCTGGGCGTGCTCGGGCGCGCCATGATGGACGGTCGCGACGAGGTGGACGTGACGCTCCGCGTGACCGAGACGCGCCTCGTCGGCGGCCGTTGGACGGCGGTGGTCGAGGCGCGGAACACGGGAGGCGCGGCGGCCGCCCGGCTGGAGATCGAGGGTCGGGTGGGAGAGGAGACCGCCGCCTTCACCCTGGATTACCTGCCGCCGCGCGGGCGCGACACGGGCGTCCTGGTCTTCAGCCGGCCGCCCGGCGGCGGAACGGCGCTGACCGTCCGCCCCATCGGCTGGACCGAACCCTAGGCCAGGAACCTGTCCACGGCGGCGTTGAAGGCGCTCGGCCGGTCGATCATCACCATGTGCTCGGCCCCCTCGATGGGCACGAAGCGGGCGGGCTCCGGCAGGCTGGCGAAGGTGGGCCGGAGCATGCGGCCGAAGTCCCGGCGCGGCGCGTCGGCGTCCCGCGTCGAGCCGTAGACCACCGTCGTTTCCGCCGCGACTTCGGGCAGGCGGTGGCGCAGGTCGGTGGTCAACACCTCGTAGAGCGCCTGGGCGATCAGGCGGCGGTGTCCGCCCTGCCAGCCGAGCGTCTGAAACACGGCGTCGGCGGCGCCGCCCAGCCGCACCCCCATGCCGCCGGCCTGTTCGCGCAGGGCCTCCTCGCCCAGGAACAGCACGGCCTGATAGGCGATGCGGGCGATGGGCTCGACGTCGCCCACCGTGGCCGCGGCGTGGATCAGGGCGGGGAAGAAGGGCGCCGAGTCGACCACCATCAGCCGCTCGACCCCGCTTCCCTGATCGGCGGCCGTTCGAATGGCCATCTGCCCGCCCAGCGAATGACCGACCAGGGCGGGCCGGGCCAGTCCCGCCTCGCGGATGTAGCGCCCGATCTCGCGGGACACCGCGCCGCTGACGGGTCCCTCCGCATTGGCCCCCGGCTCCAGCCCACCGAAACCGCGAATGTCGATCAGGTGCACGCGGCAGCGGTCGTCGATGCGTTCGGCGGTGCGGGTCCAGACGTCGGAGGTGGAGGCCAGGCCCGGGATGAAGACCACGTCGCGCCCGCCGCGCCCGCGCACCCGCGCGCTGATCCGGTCGGACCGGAAGCCGCTCTGCGCCCAGGCTCCGGAAGCGGCCGCGGAGACGGCCAGGGCGCTCACGATGAACAGTCTGCGATCCATGCCCAGAGGCTAACGCCCGATCGGGGCGAAGGGTTGACGCAGGGCGCGCCGACCCCTTGCCAAGGTCCCGATTCAGGAGTGGATTACAGGAAGTTCATGCTCGGGAGCGTCGAATGAAGATCGCCTTCGCCCTTTGTATCGCCGCGGCCGCGGCCGTCCCCACGCTCGTCTCCGCCGAGGAGTGGCACCTGTTCTCCAAGAGCGCCGCGACCGGCTATCTGGCGGAGGTGACCACCATCCGCAAGGATGGCGACACCACCATCGTCACCCTGGCGCGGGTGCCGCGCCGCGGCCTGGCGGCGTCGGACCTCAGCCACGAGGTGGAGGAGGTCGCCTTCCGCTGCGAGGCGCGTCAGATGAAGACGCTGAGTTCGACGGAGATGAACGCCGCCGGCGCCAAGGGCGAAAGCTTTCCGGGCGACGCCGAGTTCGAGGCCGTGCCGGCGCGAGGCCTGAGGGACGACCTGAGGCAGATCGCCTGCGACAACGCCCGCGTCCCGGAGACCTTCGCGTCCGTGCAGGCCTATATCGAGGCTGGTCGGCCCTGAGCCGGCGCTAGACGTCCACCTCGGCGTCCAGGGCGTTTTCCTGGATGAACTCCCGGCGGGGCTCGACCACATCGCCCATCAGCTTGGCGAACAGGTCGTCGGCCTCGTCGGCCTGGTTGATCTTGACCTGCAGCAGGGTGCGGGCGTTGACGTCCAGGGTGGTCTCCCACAGCTGGTCGGGGTTCATCTCGCCCAGGCCCTTGTAGCGTTGGATCGACAGGCCCTTGCGGCCGGCGTCGAGCACCGCCTCCAGCAGGTCGAGCGGACCCCGGATGTGCGCCGTCTTGTCCCGGCGACGGAACACGCCGGGCGTGTCGAAGGCGCCCTCGAAGGCCAGGGCGCGCTCGGCCAGGCGGCGGGCGTCCAGCGACCGCATCAGGGCTTCTTCCAGCACGATGGTTTCGGAGACGGCGCGACGCACGCGGTTGAACACCACCGCCCCCTGCTGGCCGGGCTCACCGGACCAGGGGCCGTCACCCTCTTCGGCGTAGAGGTTCAGGCGCTCCGCCGCGCGCGGCGCGGCCGCGGCCGCCTCGGCCGCCTCGCCGAACAGACCGGCCAGGCCGGCCTGCTCCACGGCGAAGGCGGGCGCCCGCTGCGACAGCCGGTCCACCAGCGCCTTGTAGCCTCGGGCTTCCCGCACCAGGGCCTGGAGATCGCGCCCCGTGCGGCGCTCGCCCGTGCCCAGGTCGAGCTCGGCGTCGGACGTGCCTTCCTCGACCAGATAGGCGTCCATCTCGGACTGGTCCTTGAGGTAGCGGCTCTGCTTGCCCTTGGAGACCTTATAGAGCGGCGGCTGGGCGATGTAGACGTGGCCGCGCTCGATCAACTCCGGCATCTGCCGATAGAAGAAGGTGAGCAAGAGGGTGCGGATGTGCGCGCCGTCGACGTCGGCGTCCGCCATCAGGATGATCTTGTGGTAGCGCAGCTTGTCGGCGTTGAAGTCGTCGCGCCCGATGCCGGTGCCGAGCGCCAGGATCAGGGTGCCGATCAGCTCCGAAGAGAGCATCCGGTCGAAGCGAGCCCGCTCCACGTTCAGGATCTTGCCCCGCAGGGGGAGGACGGCCTGGTTCTCGCGGTTGCGGGCCTGTTTGGCCGAGCCGCCGGCGGAGTCGCCCTCGACGATGAACAGTTCGGACTTGGCCGGATCGCGCTCCTGGCAGTCGGCGAGCTTGCCGGGCAGGGAGGAGATGTCCATGGCGGACTTGCGCCGCGTCAGCTCGCGCGCCTTCCTCGCCGCCTCGCGAGCGGCGGCCGCCTCGACGATCTTGTTGACGATCAGCTTGGCCTCGGCGGGGTGCTCCTCGAACCACTGGGCCAGGCCTTCCGAGCACAGCCCTTCGACCGCCGGGCGCACCTCGGAGGAGACCAGCTTGTCCTTGGTCTGTGAGGAGAACTTGGGGTCGGGCACCTTGACCGACAGCACGCAGGTCAGTCCCTCGCGCGCGTCCTCGCCGGTGACGGAGACCTTCTCCTTCTTGGCGGCGCCCGCCTGATCGATATAGCCGCCCATCACCCGCGTGAGCGCGGCGCGGAAGGCGGACAGGTGCGTGCCCCCATCCCGCTGCGGGATGTTGTTGGTGAAGCACAGCATGGTCTCGTGGTAGCCGTCGTTCCACCACAGGGCGAGGTCGAGCTCGATGTTCTCCTTCTTGCCCCGGATGACGATGACGTCCTTGAGGATGGGCGACTTGGACTTGTCCAGGTGGCGCACGAAGGCCTCGACGCCGCCCTCATAGTGCAGGACCTCCTCGAACGGCTCGGCGCCGCGCAGGTCCTTCAGCCGGATGACCACGCCCGAGTTCAGAAAGGCCAGCTCGCGCAGCCGGTGCTCCAGCGTCTTCAGGTCGAAGTCGATGTGGCTGAAGGTGGTCACGGAGGGGTAGAAGGTCACCTCCGTGCCGGTCAGGAGCTTGCCGGTGTCCTCGCGCACGGGCGCGTCCCCGGTGACCCGGAGGCTCTGCACCGTGTCGCCGCGCTCGAAGCGCATCTCGTGCTGCTTGCCGTCGCGGTAGATCTTCAGCTGAAGCCAGTCCGACAGGGCGTTCACCACGGAGACGCCCACGCCGTGCAGGCCGCCGGACACCTTGTAGGAGTTCTGGTCGAACTTACCGCCCGCGTGCAGCTGGGTCATGATGACCTCGGCCGCCGACACGCCTTCGCCGGCGTGGATGTCGGTGGGAATGCCCCGGCCGTTGTCGGTGACGGTGCAGGAGCCGTCGGCGTTCAGGATGACCTGAACCAGGTCGGCGTGGCCGGCCAGCGCCTCGTCGATGGCGTTGTCCACCACCTCATAGACCATGTGGTGCAGGCCCGAGCCATCGTCGGTGTCGCCGATATACATGCCGGGCCGCTTGCGCACCGCGTCCAGGCCCTTGAGCACCTTGATGGATTCCGCGCCGTATTCCGGCGTGTTCTCGGCGGTCGTGTCGGTCATTCGAACTTCGATCTGAGGCCCCGAAAGAGGGGCGGGGAGGGCGCCGCTCGAGGCGCCCGTGCAAGCACGAATCTGATCCGCCCGCGCACGGTGAGAATATAGGGAACCAGGCCCAAAAAGCGAGGAAAACGCGAGGGCGAGGGGCGCCGAAGGGTCCAGAGTCTCCTGTGCGTTTTTCGGTCGCTGAAGTGCGGGTGTTCGGCGGACTGGAGGCGTCGCGCCGCCTGCGGTCGGCGGACGCCTTGGGGGTGGACGATGTCAAGGATCGCGGGCGGCGGCGGTCGTTCTCACCCAACTCTACCACGCTCAGAGGGGACGGGAGTTCGGGGTGGGCGAGAGGGGTCGGGAAGGGCCGAAAGGGCGCGATATGTCTCCAGAAGATATGTCTCGAGAATACACTGTCAGACGGGCGGGTACGGGCGTCTTGTCATCCCGGCCGAAGCGAAGCGGAGAGCCGGGACGGGTCAGAAGGCGTATCGGTAGGACCGGAGCGCCAAAGGCCGAGCCGGGCCACGGCTGAACGAGCGCACGGGCCGACCGCGCTCCGGGTAAGCTGCGCTTCCCGGAGCTGCCGTCGGGGCGGTGCGGCCGGTCCCGGCTCTCGCCTGCGGCTCGGCCGGGATGACAAGGCTCTCGCCTGCGGGTCGGCCGGGATGACAAGGGCTCTCGCCTCCGGCTCGGCCGGGATGACAAGGGCTCTCGCCTGCCCGCGCCCTGGGATGGCAAGGGCTGCCGCTGCGCACGGCCGGATGACGCGCGGCGGCCTATTCCTCTCGCAACTCCCCGCCCTCAACGCGCACGAATTGGGCGCGGCCGCGGAGCGCCTCGAACAGCACCGCCTCGGTGCCGGTCAGGAGGGCCTGAAGCTCCAGCCGCTCGATCTCCTCGAAGAGGGCGGCGCGGCGCGCGGCGTCCAGGTGGGCGGGCGCCTCGTCCAGCAGCAGCACCGGCTGTGCGGCCACGCCCTTCAACCGCTCCAGCTGGGCCAGGATCAGGTTCAGCACCAGGGCCTTCTGCTCGCCGGACGAGCCCTCGGCGGCGGGGCGGTTCTTCTGGCGGTGAAGCGCGGTCAGGTCCGATCGGTGGGGTCCGAACAGAGACCGCCCGGCTGCCGCGTCGCGGGCGCGCGAGGTCCTGAAGCCTTCGATCAGCCGTGAGGCGATGGCGCTCTCATCGGCGCCCTCGGCGGCCAGCGCCTCGGCCTCGCCGACCAGTCCGAGGTCCGCCTGGGGGAAGGGCCGGTCGCCGCGCGCATCCACCTCGGCCTGCAGCGCCCGCAGCGCCCCGGCCCGGGCGATCGCCGCCCGCGCGCCGCTCTCGGCCAGCCGGGCCTCCAGCGCGTCCAGCCACAGGGGGTCGGCGGGGCGACCCTCCGCGCCTTCGGTGAGGAGCCTCAGCCGCTCCTTCAGCGCCTTCTCATAGGCGGAGACGGAGGCTGCGTGGGAGGGATCGGCGGCGAACACCAGCCGGTCGAAGAATTTCAGCCGCTCGGCGCGGGCTTCGGAGAACAGCCGGTCCTGCTCGGGCGTGGCCCAGACGGGACGGAGGTGGTCCAGCAGCCGGCCGGGCGGCGCGGTCTCCCCGTCGATGCGCACGATACGCCGGGCCGCGCCGGCGCTCTGCACGCCGGTGCCGAGACGGGTCTCGTCGTCGAGCTCGACCATGACGGCCCAGGCGCGGCCCGTCCGCTCCCCCGGTTCCCGGCGGCCCATCTCCTGCGCCGTCGCGCCCCGCAGGCCCTTGCCCGGCGTCAGCAGGGACACCGCCTCCAACAGGTTCGTCTTCCCCGCCCCGTTCGGCCCATGCAGCACCACCGCCCCGCCCGCGAACTGGAGCCGGGCGGCGGCGTAGGAGCGGAAGTCGGTGAGGGCGAGGGTGGCGATCAAGTTGCGACCAGCCTTACCCTCTCCGATCCTCCCGGCGGAAGCCGGGACCCAGGTCTTGATGGCGGTGGCGTTCGCCTGGAGCATCCGCTCCAGCAGATCGTCCCAGCCAGGGTTCCGCTTCTCGATCAGTTCCAGCTTCCAGACGCGGTGCCACTCCTTGATGCGGCGCTCGCGCTGGAAAGCCGCCTCGCGCGTTTCGTGCGCCTCGAACCAGACCAGCCGCCCCACGCCATGCTTGGAGGTGAAGCCCTTGATCAGCCTGTGCTTGTGCTGGTGAGCGCGGGCGAAAACATCATCGGTGGAGCCGGTGTAGAGCGTCCCATTCCGCCGGCTCGCAACGATGTAGGTGAAGAAGGCCATCCCATCGGGAGCCTAGCACACCCCTTTTATCCCGCTCATCCCGGCGGAAGCCGGGACCCAGTCCTTTCCAGATCGCGCAAGCGGATGGGTTGGCCAGGGTGCTTGTGCCTCGCAGGTAACAATCCGTCACCCAAGGGACTGGGTCCCGGCTTCCGCCGGGATAAGCGGAAAAGGCGGGGGGTTGATGAGACCCTCTCCGCCTGCTGGTGGTGCGCCGCCAGCCACGCCCGCCACTCGGCGCGGGAGGTGACCTCGACCCGCTCGCCATCATCCAGTCGGGCGATGCGCTCTACACCCGCAGCGGCATCGGCACGGACTGAACGCCAGGGTCGGTCGGGTCCAGACCAGCGTCGAGCTAGCGCGCTCGGCTCGGCCGGCATCGTTCCGTCACCCAAAGGACTGGGTCCCGGCTTTCGCCGGGATGAACGGAGGTGGTGGGCTCTACACCCGCAGCGGCATCAGCACGTACTGGACGCCGGGGTCGCCGGGGTCCAGCACCAGGGTCGGGCTGGCGGGGTCAGCGAAACGGAAGGCGGCGGTTTCGCCGGTGATCTGGCCGGCCACGTCCAGCAGGTAGCGGGCGTTGAAGCCGATCTCGAACGGCTCGTCGCCGTAGCCGATCTCGACCTCCTCCTCGGCTTGGCCCGCCTCCATGTTGCGGACGGTCAGCTTCACCCGGTCGTTGTCGAACGCCAGTTTCACCGATCGGCTCTTCTCGGCGGAGATGGTCGCCACGCGATCCACGGCCGAGGCGAAGACGCTGTTGTCGATGTCGGCCTGCTTGTCGTTGCCCTTGGGAATGACCCGCACATAGTCGGGGAAGGCGCCGTCGATGACCTTGGAGGTGAGGGAGGCCTGGCCGAACTCGAAACGGATCTTCTGAGGGCTGACCTGGACCTCCACCGGGCCGGAGCCGTCGTCGAGCAGGCGGCGGACCTGATCCACCGTCTTGCGCGGCACGATCACGCCGGGGCCGCCGGCGGCGCCTTCGGGAGCCGGCGTTTCGGCCAGGGCCAGGCGGTGACCGTCGGTCGCCACGGCGCGCAGCATGGGCACGCCGGCCTCGGCCACCGTGTGGAGATAGAGGCCGTTCAGATAGTAGCGCGTCTCCTCGGTGGAGACGGCGAAGCGAGTCTTGTCGATCAGCCGGGCCAGGTCCTCCTTGGCCAGGGTGAAGCGGGCGCCGGAGGTCTCGGTCGACATCACCGGGAAGTCGCCGGCCGGCAGCACCGGCAGGTTGAAGCGCGAGCGGCCCGCGGCCACCACCAGGCGCGGATCGTCGCCGGAATAGGTGAGGGATACCTCGGCGCCGTCCGGCAGCTTGCGCACGATCTCATAGAGGGTGTGGGCCGGGGCGGTGATCTGGCCCTCGACGTTCACTGTGGCCTCGGCCTCGTCCACCATCTCCATGTCCAGGTCGGTGGCGGCGAAGGCCAGGCGGTCGCGCCCGGCGCTGAGCAGCACGTTGGACAGGATCGGAATGGTGTTCCGCCGCTCGACCACGCTCTGCACATGGCCCAGGGCCCTAAGGAGCGCGGATCGTTCGATGGTCAGCTGCATGTCGGAATCAGGGGGCCGCCGAGGGTGGAGGGGCTTCGGACACTAGCGGAGGGGAAGGCGGAGGCAAGTAGGGACTAGGTGCCAGGGTCTAGGTTCTAGGGAGCAGGGGTGAACCCGCTGACTCCCCAAACCCTGAAACCTAGAACCTATCCCCTCAGCTTCCGGGTCAGCGCCTCGACGTCGCGGGCGATCTGTTCGTCGGCGGCGATCAGCTCCTCGATCTTGCGCACGCCGTGAAGGACCGTGGTGTGGTCGCGGCCGCCGAAACGCCGGCCGATGTCCGGATAGGAGCGGGTCGTGTGCTGCTTGCACAGATACATGGCGATCTGGCGGGGGCGCGCGACGGAGCGGGTGCGGCGCTCGCTGAGCAGATCGGCCTGTTTCAGGCTGAAGTGCTCCGCCACCGTCTTCTGGATCTCATCGACCGTGATGCGGCGCTCGGGGCCGCCGCGCAGGGCGGCGCCGAGCAGGGAGCGTACCTCGTCGACGCCGAGCGCGGACAGGCGCGCGCCGCCGGCGGCGGCCAGGATGTTCACCGCGCCCTCCAGCTCGCGAACCGAGCCCGGCGTGCGATCGACCAGATGCTCGAGCACGGCCTGAGACGCCTCGCCCGACACGACGCCGAGGCGGGACAGGGCCTGCAGCCGGTTGCGGGCGACGGCGAGCTTCAGCGTGCGGTCCGCCGGCTCCACCGGACAGGTGAGGCCCGACGCCAGGTGGCTGCGCAGACGCGGCTCCACTTCCTGGAGCGCCATGGGCGGGCGGTCGGCCGAGAGCACGATGCGCTTTCCGTCCTCCAGCAGCGCCGTCATGGTCGACAGCAGCTCTTCCTGGGTGGAGGCCTTGCCGCCCACGAACTGGACGTCGTCGATCAGCAGCATGTCGGCCGAGCGCAGGCTCTCCTTGAAGGCGGCCGTGGAGCGGTCCTGCATGGCGCGCACGAAGGTCGACAGGAAGCGTTCGGCCGTCAGATAGACCACCCGGGCGTCCGGCCGCAGGCGCTGGGCCTCCCAGGCGATGGCGTTCAGCAGGTGGGTCTTGCCGTAGCCGTAGGGGCCGCACAGGAAGATCGGGTTGAAGTGGCCGTCGGCCCAGGCGGCGGTCTGGCGGGCGATGGCCAGGGCGAAGGCGTTGCCCTGCCCCTCCACGAAGCTGTCGAAGGTCAGCCGCTCCTGTAGGCCGGCCGCGCGGGCGGCGCGGGCGCCGTCGGCCACGGGGGCGACGGTGGCGGCGGGCACGGCGCTTCCGCCGTCGGCCCGCGGGCCCAGAGCCGAGGCGGCGGGCGGCACGGAGCCCATTTCCGCGCGGCAGCGCACGTCCAGCCGGCGCGACTGGCCGTCCAGGCCCAGCCACAGCTCGTTGATGCGGCGCAGGGCGTTCTTGCGCACCCAGTCGCGGGCGTAGGCCGTGGGCGTGACCAGCACCAGCTGGCCGCCGCCGTCGGCGCGCACGGCCGAGGGGGCGATATAGGAGCTGAACGGACCCTCGCCGATCTCCGCGCGCAGCCGCTGGGCCGCCTCGCTCCAGATATGGTCAGGATCGCTCACAGTCACAGCCATCGCCGCACCCCCCAACATCGTCATGTCCACCCGCCGTTTGCCTTCACCGACAACGCCCTTCGGAGCGGCCTGAACCGGGGACGACTTCTCCTGTTCCGCGAAGCGTGCGCCTCGCGGATGGGGTCGGACCAACAGACAGACTTCTCCCGCCGACACGGAACAGGGTCCCGCGCCGTCTTCATCCGTGTTGGGATGGAAGTGCGTTAGGAGGGGAAATCTAGCCCCGTCCAAGCGACCGTCAACGCTGATTCGAATCGCTAACAGCAGTTAATCTGCTTGACAGCGCTAAGGGCCTTTCGCGCCTTGAAAAAAACCTCGTTCGCCACTGAGGCGAGTGCGAATACAACCGCCAAGCCTTATCGGCGGATGTGCGAACGGCGAGAGAGCCGGAGCCCTCTCGCCGTTGAAATCGCTGGATTTTCGACATAACGGCTCAGTTGGGAGCCGTCCGCGCCCGGTCGATCAGGCGGCCTGCAGCTTCTTCAGCTGGGCGGCCAGGCGCGACACCTTGCGCGAGCCGGTGTTCTTGTGGACCACGCCCTTGGACACGGCCCGCATCAGCTCCGACTGGGCGGTGACGAAGGCGGCCTTGGCGCCCTCGGCGTCGCCGCCGGAGATCGCTTCCTGGAACTTGCGCAGATAGGTGCGCACCCGCGAACGGCGGGCCTTGTTCACTTCGGTGCGGGCGGCGATCTTGCGGATCGCCTTCCGGGCGCCGGGGTTGTTGGCCATCAGTCAGAACCTATCGAACGGAAAACGCCGCAGACACCAAGCCCGCGGCGCGGAAATCTCAAGAGGGCGGGCCTATAGCCGAACAGGCGGAGCGGGTCAACGCGAAGCGACAGGGGAGGGGCGGCATGCGCCTGATCGATCTCAGCCACGTCATCGAGGACGGCATGACCACCTATCGCGGCCTGCCGGGGCCGGCGATCCGCGACCACCTCTCCTACGACGCGTCGCGCGATCTGTATGAGGCCGGGACGGAGTTCCAGATCGGCCGCATCGACATGGTGGCCAACACCGGCACCTATCTGGACACGCCGGCGCATCGCTGGCGCGGGGCGGACGACCTTGCCGACGTGGGGGTGGATCGGGTGGCCGAGCTGCCGGGGCTTTGCGTCGATGCGACCGGGGCGGGCGTGGCGATCGGCCCGGAGGCGTTCGAGGGGCTGGACGTCGCGGGCCGCGCCGTGCTGGTGCGCACCGACTGGAGCCGCCATTGGCGCACCGACGCCTATTTCCACGACCACCCGTTCCTGACCGAAGCCGCCGCTGTCTGGCTGCGCGACCGGGGCGCGGTCCTGGTCGGGATCGACAGCCACAACATCGACGACACCCGCGGCCGCAACCGGCCGGTGCACTCGGTGCTGCTGAGGGCCGGCGTGCTGATCGTGGAGCACCTGACCAATCTGGCCGAACTGCCCGCCTCCGGCTTCACCTTCACCGCCGCTCCGCCCAAGGTAAAGGGCATGGGCACCTGGCCCGTCCGGGCCATGGCGCGGGTGGGGTAAGGGTCTAGCTCGCTTGTAACCTTGTCACCTGTGCGTCAAAGCGGCGAATCAGTTCGTCGCGCTCGTCGGGCAGCCAGCGCGACATCTGAGGCCAGATGGTCTTCCACATGGCCAGCGTCTTCTGAGGGAAGGGCATGGTCTCGGCTGCTTCGAGCTGAGCGAGAACATCGAGCATCTCGCGCCGGACGTCGGCGGGATCCGGGAGGTCTGAACTCGCCCGGGCCGGCTTGGCGCGGGCGAAAAGGTCAAGCTGGCTCATCACCATCCTCCAGAGCCGCCGCCGGCGCGCGTCGCGCCGGGAGGCCGAACCTGTCGCGGCCGAGCGTTCCCGCCAGCGCTTCGGCCAGCACAGCATCCGCGCTGTCGCACAAGCTGACGATCTCCTCGATTCGACCCACGGTGTCGAGCAGGTCGCGCTGTTGTGTTCGGTCGATCGGCTCCCCGTCCCGCGCCTTCAGCCATTTGTAGAGCACGGGATAGCCGCTGACCGAGAAGGTCCATGCCCGGGCTGACACGCCGGTGAGGCGAAGCGCCTGATCCGAGGTGAGGCGCACAGTTCCGGCGCCATCGTCGGTCTGGACCCAGGCGTTGCGTGGCGTCGGCACGGCCAGCGTCCGTCCGCCGCCTTCACCCTCCAGCCGCGCCGTCCGAAAAGCGTCACCGGGGAGCGCAAGCCCCTGCAGCGCTCGCAATCGCGACCCGATGGCGGCCGCTCGCTGAAACACGGCCAACTCCGACGGGAAGGGGACGTGCGGGAAGTCGTTCTCAAGATCCCGGCCGAACCGGTTTGTATAGGAGGTGGCGGAGAGCAGCGCCAAGATGGCGTCGAACGTCTGCTCGGCCGATACGGCCTGGCCATAGGCTCGCGCCAGTCCAGACAGAACGCCGTCCGCGAGGAAGTGACCCGCGCCCTCACCGGCATGGTTCCAGAGCGGGAAGACCCAACCGCCGGTGCTGCCTCGGAAGCTGTGCTGATCGGGCACCATACTATGGGCCCACGCCCCTGGACCCAGTCCGGTTCCATCGTTCTTGGCGATCAGGGCCACGTTCAGGTGCGCCCACGCCGCTTGAAGGTCGGGCTTGGGGAAGTCGATGTACTCGCGCACGTTGTAGGTGAAACGCCGATCAAGCGGGCGATAGGAGACAGGCTCTATTCGAGTCGCGTCAAAGTGGACCCGCAACGCAGGCTCTGCTTTGCGATCTCGCGTTTCCTTGAACTCTTGGGCGGGCTTGGCGCGGCGGCAAGGCCAACCACCGCTGGATACGCGCTGACATGGTCTCGGCCCGGGTCGCGTAGGCGAAGCCATCCCGATAGGTGACGATGCCGTTCGAGGCGAAGATGAAGAGTTCGTCCAGCGCGGGCCAGTCCTGACCGGTGAAACCCGTCGGCTTCAGGCGGTCCATGTCAGAGCCCTCCACGGAGCGAAAGCGGATCAGGGAGGGATCCTCAGCGGCCCTCTGACACCAGGCGTGCTTGTCCTCGGCCGTGAAGGCGTTGGCGTCCCAGATGTCCGCGTATTCGACGGTCGCTTCGGCGCCTGCGGGGCGATCGTCCCGACCTCGCCAGGCGATCAGGATGCAGACGCCCGTCTCGATGTTGAAGACGTTGTCGTCGCGGGTGACGTCAGCGGGACGGGCCCCTCTGTTGTCGCCTCTAAGATCGATGATCCGGATTCGGTCGAAGCGGCTTCGCAGCATGCGCCGCAAGCCTCCGAAACCTGCGCCCGTCAGAAAGCCCCGGTTGGTGATGAAGGCGAGCACGCCCCGCCCCTCGGCGCCCCGCGCTTCGAACAGGCGCCACAAAGCCCAGCGGTAGAAGGCGATATAAAGGTCTGGAAAGGCGTTGAGCGCCCGCCCCTGCCCGGCGTTTCGCACGGGGTCTTTCAGGTCCTTCCACATGGCGTTCATGGTGGGACCGACCAGACGGTCCACCTCGCCGCTCTTCAGCCGTTTGTATGGCGGATTGCCGATGACGCAGAGGATGCGGGAGTCCTGCTTGACGGCGTCGGCGGCTTCCCGCTCCGCCACCATGGGAGCACTGAGAAAGGCCAGGTGAGCCTCCACGCCTTCAGCGTCCGCAGGCGGTGCCAGGGTGTCGGTCAGGTAGATCGGCAGATGTTCGGCCGCGCCGCCGTGGCCGACAACCTCACGCAGCATCCGGTAGTGAGCGACGGTGTAGGGGCCGACCAGAAGCTCGAACCCATGCATCCGGCGGGCGAAGTCGCTGACTTCGGCCGCAACGGCGCCCGGGCCGTATCTGGCCTCGGCGGCGCGAGCGACGAAGTTGGCCGCCGCGATGAGGAAGGTGCCGGTGCCGCAAGCCGGGTCCAGCAGTTCGACCTCGCCATCCATCAGTCCATCGGCGCCGAGACCCTCGCGCAACGCGCGGTCGGCTTGGGCCACGATCAGCCGAACCACCTCCGGCGGAGTGTAATAGACGCCGTATCGCTCCACCGCCTGGCGATCGAAGGTGCGGAGAAAGTTCTCATAGAGGTAGAGCACTGGATCGCGCCCATCCTCCTGCGGCGCCAGCATGGACGGATCGACGGCGTTCACGGCGTCTATGGCGGTGTCGAACGCCGCGCCCAGCATGGCGCGGGTCTCGTCCATGGTCAGGGCGCGCAAGGTGCCGCGCAGCAGGGGATAGGAGCCTTCCGGCAGGCTCTGATAAGCGTTGTCGCCAAGCTCGACCCCGCTCGCCTCGCGGGCCAGCAGCAGTCCGAAGATCAAGGTCTGAGCGAATGCGGAGGCGAACAGGGCGTCCGCATTAGTCGGATCATAACCGCCAGCCTCTGCACGGGCGAAAAGCGTCTCGTTGAAGTCGCGGCGGACGTTGGCGACCACCGGATCAAGCCCTTCCTCGCATTGCGCTTCGACAACGGCGCGGACCAGCCTGGCGGCATGGGCGAGAACCTGTGCGATCTCCACAGCGTTGGCGGGCTGAGGCTGACGCGCCTGCGCCAGGGAGCTGATGATGCGCTCAAAGCCGCTGGGATCAGTCGCGCGGATCAGCCGCTCAGCGGCAGCGGCAGATGTGGCTGGATCAAGCGCCTCAAGGGGAATTGCATCCGCTTGGTCGAGAAGCTCATCCCGGCGGTAGAGACGGATGCGGACTAAGTTACTGAGCGCCCAAAGCGGCAGCTCCTTGAAGCGCTGGAACTGATGCAGGTCGTGACCTGTCAGCTGTGCGGGTTCGATCGATTTGGTTGGGGCCTTCAACTCTATGAAGGCTCGGGCGGGCGACGCCTCCCAAGCCAGCGCCAGATCGGAGGCGGCCTACGCCCTGCCGCCTGTACTCAGGAAGAACGCGCAGGGGCGCGGCTGTCAAATCAGGCAATATGCTTTCGATCAGCCTCTGGAATAAAGGGGCGACCAGCAACTCCAGCGCCGTTCCATCTCCGGCGACTCCAGGATTGGCCGCGCGCGAGGCGCGAACCTCTCCTGCGAATTCAACCAGTCGGTCGATTGTCGACATGCGCTCCCCCACGGCCGCAGCAATGGCAACATCCGTCAGGCCCACGGCTGCCACCTAGAAGCGTTCATCGCCTGCTTTGCGCTGGCCCCGCAAGAAGCCTGGACACTACCGCCCCTTCCACTCCGGCTTCCGCTTCTCGACGAACGCGCCCATGCCTTCCTTCTGGTCCTCGAAGGCGAAGAGGCTGTGGAAGAGGCGGCGTTCGAAGCGGACGCCCTCGGTGAGGGAGGTTTCCAGGGCGACGTTGACCATTTCCTTGTTGGCCATGACGGCGAGCGGGGATTGTCCGGCGATCTTGGCGGCGGCCTCGCGGGCCTCGTCCATCAGGCGGTCGGCGGGGACGACGCGGGCGACGAGGCCCGACGCCAGGGCCTCGGCCGCGTCCATCATCCGGCCGGTCAGGATCAGATCCATGGCCTTGGACTTGCCGACCAGGCGGGTCAGGCGCTGGGAGCCGCCGATGCCGGGCGCGACGCCCAGGTTGATCTCGGGCTGGCCGAAGCGGGCGCTTTCCGAGGCGATGATGAAGTCGCACAGCATGGCCAGTTCGCAGCCGCCGCCCAGCGCGAAGCCGTTCACCGCCGCGATGATGGGCTTGCGGAAGCGGGTGATGCGGTCGTGGCCGAGCGCGAAGAAGTTGGCCTTGAACATGTCGGCATAGGACTGGTCCGCCATCTCCTTGATGTCGGCGCCGGCGGCGAACGCCTTGGGACCCGAGCCGGTCAGGATCAGGCAGCGGACGGTGTCGTCGGTCTCGACGGTGTCGAGGAAGGCGGCGAGATCGGCGAAAAGGGCGGAGTTGAGCGCGTTCAGCTGCTCCGGACGGTTCAGCGTCACCACCGCATAGCCGGCCTCGTGCCGCTCGATCAGCAGGGTGGAGTAGGTGTCGGTCATGGGGGCTCCGCGAGGAGGGCGTGGGGTGTGGGGTAGGGCTTACGGCTAGTGGCTTGGGCATGTCCACCGGGCAGGCTCATCTTCGTCCTTCAGCGGCGTGGCCACACCCCACGCCCCACACCCCACACCCGGACCCTACTCCTCCCACCAGAACACCCGCTCGATCCCGACGTCGAAGGCGCGGGCGAGGCGGAAGGCGACCTCCAGCGAGGGGGCGTACTGGGCCTTCTCGATGGCGACGATGGTCTGGCGGGTGACGCCGACCTTCAGGGCCAGCTCGGCCTGGGTCATCTCGCCGGCGTGAAAGCGGAGCTCGCGCAGGCGGTTGCGGATGGGCGCGGCCATCAGCGGCCCAGGCGGTAGAAGGCGATGGCGGTGAGCGACCGCAGGGCCTCGGCGACGATGACCGCCAGGATGATGAGGTTCGGCATGGCCACGGCCGCGTCGGCGAACAGGTCGTGCGGGACCTCGCCGAAACCGCCGATGATCAGCGGACTGGCCAGAGCGAGGGTGACAACGAGAATCGTCAGCGCCGTGTAGCCCACGCTCGTGGCTCGGCTCTCTATCCTGTCCTCGCGCTCGTCGCTGATGGAGCGCTCGGCGGCCGGGGTGGTGACGTGGGCGACCAGCTGGAGCGCGATCTGGGCGCCGATGCTCAGGACCACGCTGTTGACGAACAGCCGCGTCAGGTCGGCTTCCTGGCCCAGCAGGGACCCCAGCTTCCAGAAGTAGTGACCCCAGACCCCGACCGTGACCGCCAGCGAAATCCACGCGGCCTTTTCCCGAAACGACATGCCGTCCTCGATCAATCGACGGAGCAGACGTCTCATATCTCGGACATGGAATCAAGTTAACCAGACATAAAGTCTGGTCAGGCAGACCTGCTCGTGGCCGAGCGGCGTCGGCAGCGCTTGCAGGTCATCCACCCCGCGCGGCTGCGGCTCTGGGTGTATTCGTGGCGGCAGAAGAGTTGGCGGAGACACCGCCTGACGTGATCGATCATCAGCTGTCCCCCGACAGCGCGAGAGCGTAATCCCGGCTGCGGCGCTGGTCAAAGACTCACGTTCTCAGAGAAGGGCGAGGAGCTTGAGCGCCGTGTTCCAGTTGCGGCCGGTGCCGGGGCCGATCAGGCGCGGCTGGGCCTTCTCCGCCATCTTCGAGCGGCCCAGGCCGTGAGGGTGCCAGAAGAAGAGGTCGCCGCCGGCCTCCTCCACCCGCTCGCCATCGGCGGCGAAGGCGCGCAGCGCTTCGACCGCGCCGGGCCGGACCCCGGTCTTCATCACCATGACCAGGAGCTTGGCGCCGTCGGTCGCGGCCTGCTCCTGGAACGGATTGGCGGTCATCATGACCCGCCACTGCTCGCCGGTGCGGACGATCACGTCGATGGAGCGGCCGAAGCGCTCGGCGATGGCGGCTTCCAGCCGCGCCTCCAGCGCCGGGGGGGCGAGCGGGCTGTCCACGACGAGATTGCCGCTGGCCAGCAGGGTTTGAGGGTTCTGAAGGCCGAGCCCCGCCGCCAGTTCGCGCAGCGGCGCCATCTCCACCTTCACCCCGCCCACGTTGACGCCCCGCAGGAGGCAGATGCGCCGCTCGCTCATCGCTTCTGGCACCCGGGGCAGAAGAAGGTGGAGCGCCCACCCTGGACGATGCGGCGGATGATGGGGTGGCGTTCGTCGCGCGGGCAGGGCTTGTTCTCGCGGCCGTAGACGTCGAAGCGGTGCTGGAAATAGCCCTGGCCGCCGTCGGCGTTGGCGAAGTCGCGAAGCGTCGAGCCCCCGGCGTCGATGGCCTCCAGCAGCACCGCTCGGATCGCCTGCGCCAGCCGCTCCAGACGGGGGCGGCCGACCTTGCCTGCGGGCAGGGCGGGGGAGATGCCGGCGCGAAACAGGGCCTCGCAGACATAGATGTTGCCGAGCCCCGCCACGATCCGCTGGTCGAGCAGGGAGACCTTGATGCTCTGCGCCTTGCCCCTGAACGCCCCAGCCAGGTGGTCGGCGGAGAAGCCGTTGCCGAGCGGCTCGGGGCCGAGGCCCGCGAACCAGGGGTGCGCCTCGACCTGATCGGTCGGGATCAGGCCCATGAAGCCGAAGCGGCGGGCGTCGGCGAAGCCCACGCGCGTGCGGGCGCTGTCGCGTTCGGCACACAGGCTGAGGTGCTCGTGCTTGCCGCCGATGGGCGCCGCCTCCTCGAACTCGCCCAGCTGAGCGCCGTCCAGGGTGAATCGCCCGGTCATGCCCAGGTGGGTGACCCAGGTCTCGCCGCTGGAGAGCGGGAAGAGCAGATACTTCGCCCGCCGATCCAGCCGTTCGACCCTCGCCCCCTCCAGCCGCTCGGCGAAACGGTCGGGAAAGGGAAAGCGCAGGTCGGGACGGTTGACCTGGACGGCGATCAGGCGCGCGCCCGCCAGCACCGGCTCCAGGCCGCGTCGGACGGTCTCCACCTCGGGAAGTTCGGGCATGGACCCACCTAACGGCGCTGACGCGGGCGGCGCAATCGTGTTAGGCGCGCCGGATGCGCGAGACCTGGGGCATGGCGGGGGGAAGCTGGCGGCCGATGTGGCTGGCGCTGGCCTTCACGGCCGCCGTGCTTATGCTGTTCAGCCTGTGGCCGGAACTCGACCTGATCGCCGCGAGGGCCGCCTGGTCCGGAGACGGCTTCGCGGCGGCCGGCGTGCCGGCGCTGAAGGCCTTCCGCAAGAGCTCGACCTGGGTGCTGGCGATCGCGGCGCTGGCCTGCCTGTGGCTGCTGGCGCGCGCCGGGTGGCGCAGGAGGTCGGCCAGCGGCCTGGTGGACGCGCCCCGGGCCGCGACCGCGCTGATCGGCCTGGTCCTGGGGCCGGGAGTGCTGGTCAACTCCATCCTCAAGCAGGTGTGGGGCCGGCCCCGGCCTGTGCATCTGGAGATGTTTGGCGGCGAGGCGCCCTATGTACCGGTCTGGCAGGTCAGCCGCTGGTGCCCGGAGAACTGCTCCTTCACCTCGGGGGAGGGCGCCTCGGCGGCCTGGCTGGTCTATGCGGCGCTGCTGCTGCCCAGCCCCTGGCGCGAGCGTCTGATCGGCCCCGCGCTGCTGTATGGCGTGGCCCTGTCCTTCAACCGCGTGCTGTTCGGAGGTCATTTCATCTCCGACGTGCTGGTCTCCTGGGGCCTGGTCGGGGCGGTGATGGCGGCGGTCTACGCCCTCATGCGGCCGCTCGCCCGGCCCCGGCTGACGGAGGAGCTGGCGTGACGGCGGAGCGACGCGGGTTCCTGCTGTTCTGCGCGGCGGTCGCGGCGCTCACGGCCGTGCGGCTGCTCGGGCTGATGCTCGCCACCACCGACCTGTATGTCGACGAGGCGCAGTACGCCGTCTGGGCCCAGACGCCGGCCTGGGGCTACTATTCGAAGCCGCCCATGATCGCCTGGCTGATCGGCGGCGCCGCTTCGGTGTGCGGCTGGGGCGAGGCGTGCGTGCGGGCGCCGTCGACGCTCGTCTGGGCGATCACGCCGCTGTTCGTCTTCCTCGCGGCCGACACCCTGTTCGGCCGCCGGGTCGCCTGGTTCGCCGGGTTGGGGACGCTGCTGGCGCCCGGCGCGGCGTTCTCGACCCGCATCATCTCCACCGACGCGCCGCTCCTGATGTTCTGGAGCCTGGCCCTGCTCGCCTTCGTGCGACTGAGGGCGGGGGGCGGCTGGGGCTGGGTTCCGGTGCTGGGCGCGGCGATCGGGCTCGGGCTGCTGTCGAAATACGCCATGGCCTATGTCCTGGGCTGCGCCGTGGCGGCGGCGATGGCGGACCGGGACAGCCGCCGCGTCGTGCTGTCCTGGAAGGGCCTGGCCGTGCTCGGCGTGGCGCTGCTGGTGCTTTCGCCGAACATCCTGTGGAACTTGGCCAACGGCCTGGCGACCGCCCGCCACACGGCGGACAACGCTTCGGGCGGGGGGCTGACGCCGGGGCTGGCCGACCCGCTCGAGTTCCTGGCGGCGCAGCTGGCGCTGGCCGGGCCGGTCGTCCTGGTCGGCTTCGGCCTGGCCGCCTGGAAGGCGCGCCGCGCCGGCGCGGAGCCCGCCGACCGTATGCTGCTGGCGTTCAGCCTGCCCATCTTCGCCGTGCTGACGGTGGTCGCCATCCTGACCCGGGCGCACGGCAATTGGGCGGCGACGGCGCTGCCCGCCGTCTGGATACTGGGGTCGGCGCTCCTGGTGCGCGAGGAGCGCGAAGGCTGGCTGAAGGGCGGGCTCGCGTTCGGCGCCTTCATGCAGGTGGTCCTGCTGGCCGCCGACGTGGCCGCCGAGGGTTGGGTGCTGAACGGCAAGCCGCCCTTTCACCGTACGCTGGGCTGGGAGCCGTTCAGCGAGGGGGTCGCCGAGACGGCGCGGCTGGCCGGCGGCCGCACGGTGGTCGTGGAAAGCCGGCGGGAGGCCGCGGCCCTGGCCCATTACGCCAAGGATCGGCCGCTCGCGGTCGCCGCCTGGCCGGCCCGAGACCCCGCCGCGCCCGAGGACCATTTCCAGATGAGCCGCCCCCTGACCGCCGCCGCGTCGGGCCCGGTGATCGCCGTCTCGCCCTGCGAGGACGCCGCCCGATTTGCGAACAGCTTCGGCCGGGTGGAGCCGCTGGGTCGTCTGGCGACGCCTGTGGGCCGGGGCGAGCCGCGAGTGGTGTGGCTGTATCGGCTGAGCGAGCCGAAGCCGACGGTGGCGCGGCCGCTGGACTGTCCAGCCTCCTAACCCTTTCGAGCCCGCCTCTGGAGCGCGGGCGCGCTCCTGTCTCCGCCTCGGGGGTGGAGAGGCCAAGGCTCAGCAATATCCCCATTGCTCCGCATACCGCGCCGCTTTAGCGTCCGAGGCGAGAGGGAGACACGCTTCACATGACCGATACTCCGGCCACCGCGCCCGCCGCCTCGGGCAAGCGCATCGAGCTGACGCTGCGCGCGCTCGTCCTGGGCTGCATCCTCGCCGTGGTCTTCACCGCGGCCAACACCTACCTCGGCCTGAGGGTCGGGCTGACCTTCGCCTCCGCCATCCCGGCGGCTGTCATTTCCATGGCCATCCTCCGGGCGTTCAAGACCTCCACCATCTGGGAGAACATGACCGTCCAGACCGTGGCGTCGGTGGGCGGCGCCATGAGCTCCATCATCTTCGTGCTTCCGGGCCTCGTGATGGTCGGCTGGTGGCTGGAGTTCCCGTTCTGGGAATCGGTGATGATCTGCATCTTCGGCGGCGTGCTGGGGGTGACCTTCTCCATCCCGCTTCGCCGGGCGCTGGTGAAGGAGGGCGGGCTGCCCTATCCCGAAGGCGTGGCGGCCGCGGAGGTGCTGACCGTCGGGTCGCGCGGCGCCGAGCAGACCGAAAGCGCTGTCCGCGAGAACGCCTCGGGCCTGTGGGTGGTGATCACGGGCGCGGTGGTGTCGGCGGGCTACGCCTTGCTGGTCGCGGGACGAGTGTTCGCGGCGGAGGCCACGCGGTTCATCAAGCTGCCTGCGGCTCTGGGCGGCGGTGCGACCGGCATCGGCGTGGGCATGCAGTTCGCGCTGCTGGGCGCGGGCCACCTGATCGGGCTGAGCGTCGGCCTGGCCCAATTGTTCGGACTGATCCTCGCCTGGTGCATCGCCGTGCCGATCCTCACCAGCCCCGACACGGTCGCCTGGCTGACCGCCAACGGCATCCCGTCTATCGCCACAACCCTGGAGCCGGGCGTGGCGGCGGAGGAGCTGGCCAGCACCGTATGGGCCCGCGAGGTGCGCTTCATGGGCGCCGGCGTGATCGGCGTGGCGGCCATCTGGACCCTCGTCAAGCTGGCGGGACCGCTGATCGGCGGCCTGGCTTCCGCGCTCGCGGCCAACCGCCGCCGACGGGGGGGCGAGGTGCTGGATCGCACGGAGCAGGACATTCCGATCAACCTGGTCGCCGGCCTGTCGGTGCTCTGCCTGGTCGGCATCGCCGCCCTGTTGGCCTGGTTCGCCCAGGGCAATCCGACTTTGGCCGGGTCCACCGCCCTGCTGGTCGGCGGGGGGCTGGTCTATGTGGTCGTGATCGGCTTCGCCGTCGCCGCCATCTGCGGATACATGGCTGGACTGATCGGCTCGTCCAACAGCCCCGTGTCCGGCGTGGGCATCCTGGCCATCGTCATCGCCTCGGTGCTTCTGCTGGGCGTGCTGGCCCTGGCGGGCGTCCCAGCCGACCCGTCCGTGGTGGCCTTCGCCCTGATCGTCACGGCGGTGGTGTTCGCCGTGGCCGTGATCGCCAACGACAATCTCCAGGACCTGAAGACGGGCCAGCTGGTCGGCGCGACGCCCTGGCGCCAGCAGACGGCGCTGATCGTCGGCGTGGGCGCCGGCGCCCTGGTGATCCCGCTGATCCTGAACCTGCTCAACAAGGCTTTCGGCTTCGCGGGCGGACCGGCCGGCATCGCCAACGAGCCCCTGGCTGCGCCTCAGGCGACCCTGATCTCCGCCCTCGCCAGAGGCGTGATCGAAGGCGACCTGCGCTGGGACCTGATCGGTCTGGGCGCCGCCATCGGCGTGGTCATCATCATCCTTGACGCCGTGCTCAGCAGCGCGACCAAGGGCAAGATGAAGCTGCCGCCGCTGGCCGTGGGGATCGGCTTCTACCTGCCGGCCGCAGTGACAACCATGCTGGTGATCGGCGCCGTGTGCGGCTGGGTCTATGACAAGGCGATCAAGACCACCCGCTTCGCCGACGTCGGACGTCGGATGGGCGTGCTGCTGGCGTCCGGCCTGATCGTGGGCGAGAGCCTGTTCCTGGTGATGACCGCCGGAGTGATCGTCGGCACCGGCGACGAAGCGCCCTTCGCCATGCTGCCGGAAGGCTCGACCTGGCCCGCGATGCTGGCGGGACTTGTCGCCTTCCTGGTCGTGGCCGTGGCGCTCTACGCCTGGGTGCGGAGCCGGTCGGCGAAGGTCTGACGGCGGGCAGCTTGCCGTCCCGGCCGACGCGCGGCGTAGCCGGGACGGTCACGCTACCGGAGGCGAACTCCCGGGGCGCGCGAGGAGCGACCCGGGAGACGGGCTGAAGTTCATGCCCAGACCTCAGGCCGGTCGGAGAGCTACTGCGATCGATAGGCGTCGTGGCAGGCCTGGCAGGTCTGGCGCACGGCGGCCCATTGGGCGGCGAAGCCGGCGGCGTCGTCGGCCTGGGCCAGTTCGTGCAGGCGGGCGGCGGCGGCCTGATAGGCGGCGGCCTTCGCCTCGAAGTCCGCGCGGTTGGTCCAGATCTCGGCCTTGGCCTTGGTCGGGACGCCGGCTTCCGGTCCCGTCCCGGCGGGGAACATGGAGGGCAGGGCGGAGGACCACTTCTTCAGCCCGCCCGTCCCGAAGGCCAGCACTTTCACCGAGCCGCCGGAGTCGATCACCGGCTTCATGCCGCCATAGGTCGCGCCCGACATCTGGAAGGCGGCCTGGCGGGCGGCGATGATCTCGGCGGCGCTGGGCCGGGAGGTCTCCTGGGCGCCCGCGGCCCCGGCCACGCACAGTCCCACGGCCACGGCCGCGATGATCGCCTGCTTCATGTCCTGATCTCCCTCCGCTCGAAGCGGCACGGTCCGACGATCAGGCGCCGATGTCAAAGGCCCTTATTGCCGGCCCGGAACCAGGGTGTTCACCACCTGCCGGCCCAGCGGATCGCGCGAGCGCCACGTCTGGCCCATCTGCGCGCGGACCAGCGGCGAGCAGAAGCGGCTGATCATCATGATGGCGGGACGGATGTTGTTCAGGCAGATCTTCTCGCCCTCGACCCGCCAGCGCCCCTCGATCACGCGGCCCTGGGACCACTGGGCGCGATAGCGGCCGTCGGGCTCGAACCAGTGCTTGACCCAGCCGCCGTCCGTATAGCGGGAGACGATGGTGTTGCCGAAGGCCTGGTCCAGCGCGTCCTCGGCGGACGCGGGCGCCGGCAGTGAAAGCAACGCGAAAGCCGAAATCGCCAGCGCAATCCGCATACAAAAAGCCTCCGTCCTCCCCGGACCGGCACCTTTACCAAAAAGTAAGCTTTTGCAAACCCCTGGCGCGGCAAATACTTGACTTCTGAGTGGGGGCTTCTATATGGCGCCCAGGCTCGAGGCAGGACTGGCGATGCGCGCCGCCCGCTCGCCCAAGAGGGGCGGCCTCGTTACGCTGAAGACGCTATCGATACGGCGTCTGTTGTTCCCATGTCCTCAAGGACTTCATGACCGAATTCTCCAGCCTGGGCCTTTCGCCCACGACGCTTCAGGCGGTGTCCGACACCGGCTACACCACCGCCACCCCCATCCAGGAACAGGCCATTCCCGTGGCGCTCGCCGGACGCGACGTGCTGGGCATCGCCCAGACCGGCACCGGCAAGACGGCCGCCTTCACCCTGCCGATGGTCGACCGCCTGGCGTCCGGCCGGGCGCGGGCGCGCATGCCTCGGGCTCTCGTGCTGGCCCCGACCCGCGAACTGGCCGACCAGGTGGCGGAAAGCTTCGCCAAATACGCCAAGGGCACCAAGCTGACCTGGGTGCTGCTGATCGGCGGCGTCTCCATGGGCGACCAGGTGGCCGCGCTCAACAAGGGCGTGGACGTGCTGATCGCCACGCCCGGCCGGCTGCTGGACCTGTTCGACCGGGGCAAGATGCTGCTGACCGGCGTGGAGATCATGGTCGTCGACGAAGCCGACCGCATGCTCGACATGGGTTTCATCCCCGACATCGAGCGCATCTTCAAGCTGACGCCGCCCCGCCGCCAGACTCTGTTCTTCTCGGCCACCATGCCGCCGGAGATCACCCGGCTGACGACCCAGTTCCTTAAAGACCCGACGCGGATCGAGGCGTCGCGCCCGGCCATGACGGCCGACACCATCACCCAGTACATCGTCCGCATCCCCTCGTCGGATCCCAAGGCCAAGCGCACGGCGCTGCGGTCGCTGGTGGCGCGCGAGGACGTCCGCAACGGCATCGTCTTCTGCAACCGCAAGTCGGAAGTGGACATCGTCGCCAAGTCGCTGAAGACGCACGGCTTCGACGCCGCGCCGATCCACGGCGACCTGGACCAGTCGCTGCGGATGAAGACGCTGGCCGCCTTCCGCTCCGGAGAGCTGAAGCTGCTGGTGGCGTCGGATGTCGCCGCGCGCGGCCTGGACATCCCGGATGTCAGCCACGTGTTCAACTACGACGTGTCGCACCACGCCGACGACTATGTGCACCGCATCGGCCGCACCGGCCGCGCCGGCAAGCTCGGCCAGGCCTTCATGATCGTGACGCCCGCCGACGACAAGTCGTTGGACAAGGTGCTGAAGCTGATCAAGAAGGACCCCGTCGAGCTGTCCCTGGACGGCATCGACTTCGCCGCCATCAAGGACCAGCCGCGCCGCGACCGCCCGGAACGCGGCGGCGAGCGCAAGGGCCGCGGCCGTCGAGAGCGCGCCGCCCCCGCGCCGCAGCCGGTCGCCGAGGTCGTCGAGACCGCCGCGCCCGCACCCGTCGCCGTCGTCGAGGAGGCTCCGCGTCCGGAGCCCCGCTCGGCTCGTCCGGAGCGGACGGAGCGTCCTGAACGCACTGAGCGCCCCGACCGCCGCGATCGCGGTCGCCAGCAGGCCCGCGCGGGCTCGCCCTTCGGCGACCAGGACATCCCCGCCTTCCTGAAGCGGCCCGTGCTCATCAAGGCGTAACGCTGCCGGCGTCGCTCCAGTCATCCCGGCCGAGCGCAGCGAGAGCCGGGACGGTGATCGACGTCCATTCAGCGGCTCCGGAGGGCGCCAGCTCACCCGGAGCGAGGGGGTGCGGCCGCCTCTACTTGTCCCCGGCTCGGCCTCGCGGCTGTCCGGGGTGATCAGATAGGGGGCTCGCCCGTCCCGGCTCTCGCCTGCGGCTCGGCCGGGATGACAAGGACTTTCCCCAAAGTGACGCCCGACGGTCTGCCGGGGTGACGAGGCGCGGGCAACGGTTTGCCTTCGCCCCTTAACCACGTGTTGGGGAACACGGGTCTAGTCTCCCGCTCAACAAGCAGAAGGCTGGGCGACGATGGGCGGCAGGCAACAGCAGGTGGAGACCACCCTACGGGGACCGGAGGCCTATGACCTGGCGCGCCGCGTGGTCGACGAGATGGCGGCCGCCGGCGTGTGGCCGACGCCGCTGAACTTCGAACTCTGGCTGCACCATGTGGGCGATCCGGACAGCGCACTGGGCCGCGAGATCCAGCGCATCCTGGCCGCGGGCGAGCCCTTCACCGAAGCCACGTCCGAGATGCTGGCCTCCGAATACCTGCCGCGCGGCCGGCTGACGGAGGAGATCCGCGACGCGGGTCGCGTGCTCGACCGGGAACTGGCCTCGGTCTCCGAAGCCATCGCCAACGCCCACAAGTCCCAGGCCGCCTACGGCGAGACCCTGGCCGACGCCTCCGCCAACATCGAGACGGCCGACGGCAAGGGGCTGAAGAAGCTGGTCACCACCCTGACCACCGCCACCCGCAAGGTCCAGCGCGAGAACCAGGATCTCGAGGCCAAGCTGGAGCAGTCCACCAAGGAGGTGGCGCGGCTGCGCGAGCACCTGGAGCAGGTGCGCCGCGACGCCATGACGGACGCCCTCACCAACCTGGCCAATCGCAAGGCCTTCGACGAGCAGCTGGAAAGCGCCTGCGCCCACGCCGAGGCCGAGGGCAAGCCGCTGACGCTGGCCGTCGTCGACATCGATCACTTCAAGCGCTTCAACGACACCTGGGGCCACCAGACGGGCGACCAGGTGATCCGCTATGTCGCCTCCGTGCTCGGCCGCGTGGCGCGCCACCCGCGCATGGCCGCCCGCTATGGCGGCGAGGAGTTCGCGGTCATCTTCCCCAACGAGATGGCCGGACCCGTCGATGCGGCGCTGAACGCCATCCGGAACGAGATCGGCTCCCGCTCGCTGCGTCGGCGCTCGACGAATGACGAGCTGGGCGCTGTGACCATCTCCGCCGGCTACGCCACCCGCAAGCCGGGCGAAACCGCGGCCCAGCTGCTGGAACGGGCGGACGAGGCGCTCTACGCCTCCAAGCGCGCGGGCCGCAATCAGGTCACCTGCGCCGACGTCCTCGATCAGGCCGCCTAAGTTCCGCCACGGCCAAGCGGCGCCATAGGACCATGATCCGCAGCCTGCTGTTCGCCGTCGCCTATTGGACGCTCTCGGTGCTCTACGCCCTGGCGGCCGCCTTCGCGGCCCTGGCGCCCGGGCGGGAGCTGACCCAGTGGATCATCCGGCGCTATGTGAAGCGGATGGTGCAGGCCATGCGGCTGTTCGCGGGCATCCGCGTCGAGGCGCGGGGCAGGGAGCGGTTGCCGACCGGCGCCTTCATCATCGCGTCCAAGCACCAGAGCTGGGGCGACGGCTTCGCCACCTATGACCAGTTCGACGACCTGGCCTTCGTCACCGGCGACCACCTGGAGAAGTTTCCCCTGCTCGGCACGGTGCTCCGGAAGCTCGGCGCCATCGTGGTGAACAACTGCGGCGGCCGGCAAGCCCGCGAGGCGCTGAAACACCGCGCCGCCGACGCCCACAAGGAGGGTCGCAAGATCCTCATCTATCCGGAGGGCAACCTGGCCAAGGTGGGGGAGAAGTTCCGCTACCGCTCCGGCGTCTGGCACATGTACCGCGACTTCGACATGCCGGTCGTGCCGCTCGCCACCAACCTCGGCCTGTTCTGGCCGCAGGAGGCCTTCACCAAGCGGCCGGGCACGGCCACGCTGGAGTTCCTGGAGCCGATCCCTACGGGCCTGCCCAAGGACGAGTTCCTAGCGCGGCTCGAGGCCGCCGTCGAAGGCAGGACCGCCGAACTGATCGCCGAGGCCACGGGCCGTCCGGTCAAGCCTGCGGTGCAGACGCCCACGCCCGACGAACTCCGACGGATGAAGGCCGCAGCCTAGTCCGTCGCCTCGCCCAAGGTCTCTCGAGGGACGATGGTGACGCTCTCGCCGCACCCGCAGGCGTCCGTCTGGTTCGGGTTGCGGAACACGAACTTGGAGGCGAGCCGCGTCGTCTCGTAGTCGATCTCGGAGCCGACCAGGAACAGGATCGCCTTGGGGTCGACCACCACCGTCGCGCCCTTGTCGGTGACGACCTCGTCCATCGGTCCGATCTCGTCGGCGAAGGCGAAGGTGTATTCCTGACCGGCGCAGCCCGCGTTCTTGAGCCCGACGCGCAGCGCCTTGTGGCCGCCGCTCTCGGTCAGCGCCCGCACACGCTCGGCCGCCGCCTCCGTCAGGGTCAGGACAGCGGGCCGGGGGCGGCGGGGGCGGGGGGCGGTGGTCTGGAGGTCGGACATCAGAACATGTTCAAGGCGAGCTTCGCCTCGTCGCTCATCATGGCGGGAGTCCAGGGCGGGTCGAAGACCAGCTGGGCCTTGGCCGAGCGCACGCCCTCGACCTTCATCACCGCGTCCTCGACCCAGCCCGGCATTTCGCCCGCCACTGGGCAGCCCGGCGCCGTCAGCGTCATCTCCACCAGCACGTCGCGGTCATCGGACACGTCGACCTTGTAGATGAGGCCCAGCTCATAGATGTCGACCGGGATTTCCGGGTCATAGACGGTCTTCAACGCCTCGATCATCTGATCGGTCAGGCGCGCGAGCTCGTCGCCGGAGAGCGCGCTCTTCTGCGGCTCGTCCCAGGCCTGGGCGAAGGTATCGCTGGTGGTGATGGTCTGGTCGTCCATTGTCTCTACGCGAAGAACCGGCGCGCCTTGGTCAGCGCGTCCACGAAGGCGTCCACGTCCTCGTCGGTGTTATATAGGGCGAAGCTGGCGCGAACGCTTGAATCGTAGCCCACCCGTTTCGACAGCGGCTCGGCGCAGTGCAGCCCCGCGCGCACGGCCACGCCGTAGCGGTCCATGATCTGGGCGATGTCGTGGGCGTGGGCGCCCTCGACGGTGAAGGTCAGGATGGCGCCCTTGTCAGCTGCGCGGCCAAACACCTTCAGCCCCGGCATAGCGTTGACGGCGGCCAGCGCCCGGTCGTGCAGACGCAGCTCGTGCTCGGCGATCTCGGCGCGCGGCTGGGCCATGAACCACTCCAGAGCGGCGCCTAGGCCGATGGCTTCCAGGATCGGCGGCGTGCCGGCCTCGAACCGGTGCGGCGGCGGCGCGTAGGTGATCCGGTCCTGGGCCACGGTCTCGATCATCTCGCCCCCGCCCTGGAAGGGCGGCAGGGCCTCCAGCGCCTCGGCCGTGCCATAGAGCGCCCCGATGGCGGTGGGCCCATACAGCTTGTGGCCGGTGACGACGTAGTAGTCGCAAGCCAAGGCCTGAACGTCCGGCAAGGCGTGCACCGCGCCCTGGCAGCCGTCGACCAGCACGCGGGCGCCGACGGCGTGGGCGGCGTTCGCGATCTCCCGGATCGGGTTGATGGTCCCCAGCACATTGGACATGTGGGTCACCGCGACCAGGCGCGTCTTCTCGGTCAGCAGGGCCCGGAACGCCGTCATGTCCAGCGAGCCGTCGTCAGCCACCGGCGCCCAGCGCAACACCACGTCCCGCCGCTCGCGCAGCATGTGCCAGGGCACGATGTTGGAGTGGTGCTCCATCTCCGTGACGATGATCTCGTCGCCGGGCTGGAGCGTCAGGCCGATGCCGTTGGCCACCAGGTTGATGGCCTCCGTCCCCCCGCGCGTCCAGACGACGTTGGACGGGGAGGGGGCGTTCAGGAAGCGGGCGACGGTCTCGCGCGCGGCCTCATAGGCCTCGGTCGTCTCGTTGGCGAGCGTGTGCAGGCCCCGGTGGACGTTGGCGTAGGAATGCTCCATCGCGCGGGTCATGGTGTCGATCACCACGCGCGGCTTCTGCGCCGAGGCGGCGTTGTCCAGATAGACCAGCGGCCGGCCGTTCACCTCCCGCGACAGGATCGGGAACTGCGCCCGCGCGGCATAGGGGTCGAAACGGGCGTTCCTCAATCCTCCCCCATCGGGGGAGGGGGACCGCGAAGCGGTGGAGGGGGCTTGGGGCGAGGCTGATTGGCTTGAGGATGGCATCGCCGCCGATGCCGGCGACCCGCCGCCCGCGTCCCGCTTCGGACCCCCTCCACCATGCTGCGCATGGTCCCCCTCCCCCAGAGGGGGAGGATTTGCGGTGGTGGTGCTCACAGGCGATCCGTCAGCCATGTCCTCACCACCTCTCTGGCGCCCTCGTGCTCGATGCGGTCCACCACCTCGACGAGGAAAGCCTCCGTCAGCAGCGCCCGCGCCTCGGCTTCCGGGATGCCGCGCGACTGCATGTAGAAGAGGGCGCGCTCGTCCAGATTGCCGACCGTGTTTCCGTGGGCGCAGGACACCTCGTCGGCGTAGATGATCAGCTCGGGCTTGGCGTCCACCTCGCCGCGCTCGGATGCGATGAGCGCGTGGTGGCCCATGCGGGCGTCCGTGCCGTCGGCGCCCCGCTCCACCACGATCTTGCCCTGGAAGACCCCGCGCGCCTGATCGCGCACCACGCCCTTGGTGAGCTGGCTGGTCTGACCGTCACGCCCCGCGTGGGTGACGACGGAGGTCAGGTCGGCGTGGCGGGCGCCCGCCAGCGCATAGACGCCGTCGATGCGAACCTCCGCGCCCTCGCCCGGATGCCGGACGTGGGTCTCGGTCCGCTGGAGCCTGGCGCCGGTGGTCAGCACCGTCTGGGCGAAGCGAGCGCCGGGGTACAGCGTCACCTCGGCCTGGCTGACGGAAATGGCCTGATCTCTGTCGTCGGCGATGACCAGCCGCGTCAGGCTGGCGCCCTCGGCCACGGTGATGCGCAGGCCCACGTTGGAGACGTAGTCGGCGGCCTGGCCCTCATAGGTTTCGAGCAGCAGGAGGTCGGCGCCCGGGCGCACCTCGATGGCGACCTCCGCCTGGTGCCCAGCGCCTTCCGCCGTGGAGACGAAGCGCAGCCGCGTCACCTGTTGGCCCGAGACGATCAGCCCGGCCGCCCCGCCGCGCCCGTTGACCACCGCCAGCTCCTCTCCGCCGAGCTCGGAGAACGGCCCGCCCGGCGCGATTTCAGCGGCGGGAGAAGAGGGCGGCGTCTCGCGCAGGTACCGGCGCAGGTCGGAGTATTTCCACGCCTCCGTGCGGCGGGACGGGAAGGAGGTGGGGTCGCGGAGGTCCAATCTCATGTCCTTCTCCCCTCGGGGGAGAAGGTGGCTTGCGCAGCAAGACGGATGAGGGGGCGCTGTCGGTCGGCAGTCGGCTGGAGGAGAGGCGGCTGAAACCTCCCCCTCATCCGAGCCGCTGCGCGGCCCACCTTCTCCCCCGAGGGGAGAAGGAAGTGCTGGTGTGTCGTCACGCCGCCTCCGGGAGGAACTGGTCGTAGCCTTCCGCCTCCAGCTGCAAAGCGAGTTCAGGGCCGCCGGACTTCACGATGCGGCCGGCGGCCAGCACGTGCACCCGGTCCGGGCGGATGTAGTCGAGCAGGCGCTGATAGTGGGTGATCACCAGCATGGAGCGGTCGGGCGAGCGCAGCGCGTTCACCCCGTCCGCCACGATGCGGAGCGCATCGATGTCCAGGCCCGAATCCGTCTCGTCCAGGATCAGCAGCGACGGCTCCAGCAGCGCCATCTGCAGGATCTCCATCCGCTTCTTCTCGCCGCCGGAGAAGCCGACGTTCAAAGGACGTTTGAGCATGTCGAAGTCCATGCGCAAACGGCTCGCGGCCTCGCGCACCAGCTTCAGGAAGGCCGGCGCCGACACCTCCTCCTCACCCCGAGCGCGCTTCTGGGCGTTCAGCGCCGTGCGGATGAAGGTCATGGCCGGCACGCCCGGGATCTCCAGCGGATACTGAAACGACAGGAAGACGCCCTTGGCCGCCCGCTCGGCGGGCTCCAGCGCCAGCAGGTCCTCGCCGCGCCAGGTCACGCCGCCGTCCGTCGCCTCATAGCCCGGCCGCCCGGACAGGGCGTAGCCCAGCGTCGATTTCCCCGCGCCGTTCGGCCCCATGACGGCGTGCACCTCCCCCGCCGGGACCTCGAGCGAAAGGCCCTTCAGGATCGGCTTGTCGCCGACAGAGACGTGGATGTTGGAGATGGAGAGCATCTACTTTTCCGGCGAGTATGTGACAGGCACGCCCGGCGGCAGCCGCCAAGTTGGAGACGGTTCGTCCAGGTCAGCCTCGCAGATCACCTTGCCGTCGGCGGCATAGGCGAAGAAGGCGAATGGAGGAGGATCAGGGAAACCAGACCAGTCACGCTCCATCAGGAGCCAAGCCTCGCCGGCGACGTCCGCCACAGCGATCAATGCGTCTGCGATCTTCGACAGCCGGCGGTGCTCTTTGAAAGCTTGAAGCTCAGCAGCGCTAGGCAGGCGCCAGTCGACTTGCCGCACCAGACGAGCCTCTGCCTCAGCGCGGTTGAGGGGCTCGCCGTACAGATCACTGTTGGCGATAGTCACCCCACGCTCCCTTCCAGCGAGATCGCCACCAGCTTCTGCGCTTCCACGGCGAACTCCATGGGGAGTTCCTGGAGCACGTCGCGGACGAAGCCGTTGACGAGGAGGGCCACCGCCTCCTCCTGCGACAGGCCGCGCTGCTGGGCGTAGAAGAGCTGGTCCTCGGAGAGGCGCGTGGTGGTGGCTTCGTGCTCCAGTTGGGCCGAGCCGTTGCGGGCCTCGATATAGGGCACGGTGTGGCTGCCGCACTCCTTGCCGATGAGGAGCGAGTCGCACTGGGTGAAGTTGCGAACGACCGTCGCCTTGGGGTGCACCGACACCAGGCCGCGATAGGTTGAATCCGAACGTCCCGCCGACACCGCCTTGGCGATAATGCGTGACTTCGAGCCCCGGCCCAGATGGATCATCTTGGTGCCGGTGTCGGCCTGCTGGCGGCCGTTGGTGATGGCGATGGAGTAGAACTCGCCCGAGCTTTCCTCGCCGCGCAGGATGCAGGATGGATATTTCCAGGTGACGGCCGAGCCCGTCTCGACCTGGGTCCACGACACCTTCGACCGGTCGCCGCGGCAGTCGGCGCGCTTGGTCACGAAGTTGTAGATGCCGCCCTTCCCCTCGGCGTCGCCGGGATACCAGTTCTGGACGGTGGAGTATTTGATCTCGGCGTCGTCCAGCGCGACCAGCTCGACCACCGCCGCATGCAGCTGGTTCTCGTCGCGCATGGGGGCCGTGCAGCCCTCCAGATAGGAGACGTAGCTGCCCCGGTCGGCGATGATCAGGGTGCGCTCGAATTGGCCGGTGTTCTGGGCGTTGATCCGGAAATAGGTCGACAGCTCCATCGGGCAGCGCACGCCCGGCGGGATGTAGACGAAGGACCCGTCCGAAAAGACCGCGCTGTTCAGGGCGGCGAAATAGTTGTCCGAGACCGGCACCACCGAGCCCAGGTACTGGCGCACCAGCTCCGGGTGTTCGCGCAGGGCCTCGGAGATCGGCATGAAGATCACGCCCGCCTTGGCCAGCTCGGCCTTGAAGGTGGTGACCACCGACACACTGTCGAAAACCGCGTCCACCGCCACGCGGGGCGCGCCCTGCACGCCCGCCAGCACCTCCTGCTCCTTCAGCGGGATGCCGAGCTTGGCGTAGACGGCCAGCAGCTCCGGATCGACCTCGTCCAGGCTCTTGGGACCCACCTTCTCCTTGGGCGCGGCGTAGTAGTGGAGGTCCTGATAGTCGACGGGCGCGTACTTGACCGAGGCCCAGGTCGGCTCCTCCATCGCCTGCCAGCGCTCGAAGGCGGCCAGGCGCCATTCCAGCATCCACTCCGGCTCGCCCTTCTTCTGCGAGATGAAGCGGACGATGTCGGCGTTCAGCCCCTTGGGCGCGAACTCCTGCTCGATGTCGGTGGTGAAGCCGTGCTTGTAGCGCTCCAGCTCCTTGACCGTGTCGATTGTCTCGCGAACGGCGGCCATCAGGCGACTTCCTTCTGGCGAGCGGACTGGCGCTCGACATGGCGCGCATATGAGGCCGCCCAGGCCTCGGCGAACCGCGACCAATGGTCTTCGCTCGTGCCCCAGCCGCCGGAGACGCGGATGCCGGTGACAGCCAGGTCGGCCCGGCCGGTCGCCAGGATGGCGCGCGACGGCTTGATCTTCCCCGACGAGCAGGCGCTGCCTCCCGAGACCATGACGCCTTGCAGGTCGAGCGTGATCAGCGCCTGCGGGCTTTCCCAGCCGGGTGCGGCGATGAACAGGGTGTTGGGCAGGCGCGGCGCGCCCTCGCCGATCACAACGGCGCCGGCGGCCTTGACCAGAGCCTCCGCCGCATCGCGCCAGGCGGCGTGGTCAGCCGATAGCGGCAGGTCGCGGGCGGCGCACTCGGCGGCGACGCCGAAGCCGTGGATGCCGGGGACGTTCTCGGTGCCGGCGCGCAGGCCCCGTTCCTGACCCGCGCCGTGAAGGATGCGGACGGCCTCGCGGCCGTCCTTCAGCACCAGGGCGCCCACGCCTTGAGGGCCGCCCAGCTTGTGCGCCGACAGGGTCAGCGAGTCCGCGCCGAGTTCGCGCAGATCCACCGGGACCTTGCCCGCCGACTGAATGGCGTCGACGTGCAGCCAGCCCCCAGCCAAGCGCACCATGCGGGCCGCCTCGGCGATCGGCTGGATCACGCCGCTCTCGTTGTTGGCGTGGTGGATGCAGACCAGGGCCTTGCCCGGCTGGCCGAGCAGGACCCGCAGCCTGTTCAGATCGACCACGCCCTGGCGATCGACGGAGAGCAGGGACACGGGCTTGCCCGAGGCGACGGCGGCTTCGGCGATGCAGGGGTGCTCGGTGGCCCCCACAATGATGCGGTCGCAGCCGGCGGCGAGCGCACTGGCCAGGCCTTGTGCGTTCGCCTCGGTGCCGCCGGAGGAGAAGACGACCGCCGTCGGATCGGCCCCGACCAGATCGGCCACCTTCGCCCGCGCAGTCTCTATCCGCGCCCGGGCGCGGCGGCCGGCGGCGTGGACGGCCGAGGGATTGCCGTTGTCGGCATAGGCCTCGGCGAGCGCGGCCTGAACCTCCGGCCGCACCAGGGCGGAGGCGTTGTAGTCCAGATAGATGGGGTTCACGCCGCGGCCTCCAAGGCCGGCCGCGCGCCCGTGCGCCGCTCGATCACGTCCAGCAGGGAGACGGAGGCGAGGTAGCGGTGGATCTCCTGACCCAGGTCTTCCCAGAGATGGTGAGTGATGCAGCGCTCGCCGCCGATCATGCACCCGCGGGGAGAGCCCATGCCGGCGCAGCGGGTGGCGCGGATCGGCTCGTCGACCGCCAGAACGATCTCGGCCACCACGGTCTCGCCCGCCCCCTTAGCGAGGCGATAGCCGCCGCCGGGACCCCGTACCGAGCGAACCAAGCCGCCCTTGCGCAGCCGCGCGAACAGCTGCTCCAGATAGCTGAGCGAAATTTCCTGACGCGCCGCGATCTCGGCCAGGGAGACGGCGCGGTCCTGCCCATGGCGGGCCAGATCGGCCATCGCCATCACGGCGTATCGTCCCTTTGTCGACAGGCGCATCGCGGACCTCAAAAACCGCGCGCTTTCCAGGGGCCCTGTGCTAGAACCCGCGCCTTCGCGAGGCGAACCGGCGCGCCGGGTGGACTTAGAAAGTCCTACCTGGCTGGTCAAGTTTTCGCAGGCGCGAAAGCTGAACAGACGACGGATTTTCGAGCCGCCCATGCCTGAAGTCATCCTGCCCGGCGCCTCCGGCCGCATCGAAGGCCGCTATTCCCCGGGCAAGCGCCCGAACGCCCCCATCGCGCTGATCCTGCATCCGCACCCCAAGGCGGAAGGGCACATGAACAACCCGGTGGCGGTGACGCTGCACCAGCTGTTCGTGAAGCGGGGCTTCGCCACCCTGCGTTACAACTCGCGCGGCGTGGGCAAGTCCCAGGGCGAGTTCGATAGCGGCATCGGCGAACTGGCGGACGCCGCCACCGCGCTGGACTGGCTGCAGGCCAGCAACCCGGCGGCCTCTCAGACCTGGGTCGCGGGCTATCAGTTCGGGGCCTATATCGGCATGCAGCTGTTGATGCGTCGGCCCGAGACGGACGGCTTCATCTCCGTCTCGCCGCCTTCGAACATCTACGACTTCAGCTTCCTGGCGCCGTGCCCGGCGTCCGGCCTGTTCCTGCACGGCTCGGCCGACACGGTGGTGCCGCCCATCGAGGTGGAGCGTGTGGTCAACAAGCTGCGCAGCCAGAAGGGCATCATCATCGACTATGAGGTGATCGAGGGCGCGACCCACTTCTGGCAGAACCACCTGCAGGACGTGGACGACCGCGTGAGCGCCTATCTGGACAAGCGGTTGGCGGCCAACCCGGCCTGAGCCGGCTCAGCGCCGGCGGAAGGGAGCCTTGCGGCCGGGCGTCGGTCCGTCCGTCTTGTGTCTGAACACGATGCGGCCCTTGTCGAGATCGTAGGGCGTCATCTCCACCACGACCCGATCGCCGACGAGCGAGCGGATGCGGTGCTTCTTCATCTTGCCCGCCGTGTAGGCGAGGATCTCGTGGTCGTTGTCGAGCCGGACGCGAAAGCGTCCCTCGGGCAGGTGCTCGACGATCAGGCCGTCGAACTCCAGCAGTTCTTCCTTCGCCATGGCGAGCGTCTCCTTGACCGGATGGTGGGGCGGCGAGGCCCGCGGGGCGCGAGGACAGGCCGGCGCGAAGCCGGCCTCAGTCGGTGGTTCGGCGCTTGAGTTCGCGTTCGCGGTCGGCGGCGTTGGCGGCCTGGGCCGCATCCATCTGCCGGTGCAGCGCTCCGTTATCGCGGGGGCGGCTGGGCGCCAGCACATAGGCGGCGAGCAGCCCCCCAAGCACCAGCAGGCCGGCGAGGAGGGTCAGCCAGGGGCCTCGACCCGCCCCCCAGCCGTGGCCGCGGCTGCGGGAGTCCCCAGCCGCCGCGGGAGCCGAGAAGAGCCGCGCCGCGGCCCTTCCCCAATCCTGGCCGATCAGGCCACGGCCTTGAGCTGGCCCGCCGATTCCTTGCCCGAGCGACGGTCGCGCTCCAGCTCGTAACCGACCTTCTGGCCTTCGTTCAGGCTGCCGAGCTCGGAGGCTTCCACCGCCGAGATGTGCACGAAGACGTCGTTGCCGTTGTCATCCGGTTGGATGAAGCCATAACCCTTGGTCGCGTTGAACCATTTGACAGTGCCGGTCGCCATTTCTGGACCTCCATGGAAATCGTCCAGGACAATGGGTCCTGAACCACAAGTCGGTCTGATGGGAGCGGCCAATATCTCTAGCGGAGCGCGGGAGAAGGAGCGTTACGCAAGAAGATCGACGGTGACTACATGCGCGCTTGTGAGCCGAAATACAATGGCGCCGAGCGGGAAATATTCAGGCCTCGACCTCAGGCGGTCTCCAGGTCCGGGCGCAACGCTCTCGGAGAGCCCGCATGATGCTGGGTCCTTCCAGATGTTCCTTCACCCGTTCGTAGCGCTCTTCGGTCAGACGGCGCTTGATGTCTCCGACCGTCTTGAAGTCGCCGCTGTCGGCGAGCTGATAGGCCCGCTCAAGGGTGGTGGGTCGATGGGTCATGCCCCTAGATAGGGTCTGTTTGGGTCATCCGCATGGCCACGCCTGTTTCTCGTCCTCGACGGGCCTCAGCAGGGCCGCGGCTTCCGCTCGGACGTCTGGCGGAAAGCCTTCCATGGCGGTGATGAAGCCCGGGTCGTCATCGCGGTAAAGAGCGCGCAGGGCCCCTTCGAACCCCGGCAAGTCACCCGCCACGGCCGACAGAAAGCGATAGACCGCGTCGCGACGAGATCGGCGCTCGCCGGCGTCCCCCTCTGTCTTGCGCGCCTGATCCACCAGCCGGCGCAGGGCGGCGGAGGCGCCGCCGGGCTGTGCGGCCAGCCAGTCCCAGTGCCGGGGCAGCAGGGTCACTTCGCGGGGCACGACCCCCAGCCTCGGCCGTCCGCGAGCGGGCGCGGCCTGCGGCGAGTAGCGGGCAGCGACCTCCTGATCCGACCCTCTCAGATCAAGGTCCACGACGCGGCCGCTCTCCCGGTCGATGACGGTGAGCGGCGCTTCAGGCGCTTCAGCGGCGTGACGACGGGCCGCCACGGCGACCTGGGAGAGGTGTCCCGCGGAGACCCGCTGAAAGCCTGAGAACAAAACGTGGGTGATCGCGGCTCTGTGCATGACCTCTCCTATTTACCCGGACGATATTATCCATTATGCCCGGATAAAACAAGCGGAGCGGCGAAATGGGACAGGCGGCGCGCAAGGCGGCGGTCAGGGCGTGGCGGGAGAAGCCGGCGGCGTGGGGCGTGTTCGCGGTGATCTGCCGCGCGACGGGTCAGGCGTGGGTCGGCTCCAGCCCCACCGTCGATCAGAGGAAGAACGGGCTGTGGTTCACGCTGCGCCTGGGGTCGAGCCCCTATGCATCTCTACAGGCGGCGTGGGCCGAGCACGGCGAGGGGGCGTTCGAGTTCCAGGAGCTCGAGCGGCTTCGCCCGGACTATCCGGAAGTCGGTCGCGAGGATGAGCTGAAGCGCCGCCGAAAGCTCTGGCTGGACCGGCTCGAGGCGAGCCCGCTCTAGGGAACGGCGCCCGCCTCGAAGGCCTCGGTCACGCAACCGAGGCGTTCGGCCCGAAAGTCGGGGGCGTTCGCGTCTCGCGACCGCAGCCGTTCGACGACCTGCTTGCGCCGGGCCTCGTCCTGCTCGGCCTCCGTCAGCTTGGCTTCCCACCAGTTCTGGATGAACCAGCTGGGGCCGGCGACGCGGCCGGTCTGGGTCATCTCGTCCTCGATCATGACCGTCATGTGCGCCTGGCAGATCTCCGCGCGGGAGAGCGGCGGCTCGGCCTGGGGCGCGGGCGCCGTCTGGGTCAGGGCGGCGAGGAGGGCGAGAGCGATCATGCGGGCTCCGTCAGTAGATCAGATAGGGCCGGCGCTCCTCGGCCCAGGCCGCTTCGTCCGGCTGGGTCAGGGCGTCCAGATCACCCGGCTGAGCGCCCGGATCGTCGACCCATTCGCGCAGACCCGGCCCGCCGTTGATCACGTCGATCGCCAGCTTGTCGAACTCGTATTCGTAAGGGAAGTCGCGCCACAGCGGATAGTCGGGCGCCAGCCGGCGGATGGCCTTGAACGCCAGGGTCTGGAGCCGCCAGGGCTTGAACGCCTGATGGTCGTAAGCCGCGTCCTCGGTGTGGATCTGCAGGCCGTGGCACAGCTGGGCGACGTGCTTGTGGAAGGTCGGCTCGAACGCGACCTCGCGCAGGCGACAGCCCTCAAGCCACTGCGGCGCGAAAGCCTGCATCTCGGCCAGGATCGCCCGGGCGTTCAGGTCCGGCGCGCCGAACAGCTCCAGCGGCCGGGTCGTGCCGCGCCCTTCCGACAGCGTCGTGCCCTCCAGCATCACCGTGCCGGCGTAGGCCCGAGCCATCCAGAGGTTGGGCGCGTTGGGGCTGGGGTTGATCCAGGTGCGCTCGCCCAGCGGCCAGCCGAAGCCGGGGCCCTCGTCGGGCCGATAGCCCTCCATCTCCACCACGCGATAGGCCACGTCGAGCTTGAAGTGGTCGATGAACCAGCGCCCGAGCTCGCCGAGCGTCAGCCCGTGGCGCATGGGGATCGGGCCGGCGCCGACGAAGCTCTCCCAGCCGGGCCTGAGCGTCAGCCCCTCGATCGGCCGTCCCGCCGGGTTAGGTCGGTCCAGCACCCAGACCTCCTTGCCGGTCGCGGCGGCGGCTTCCAGCACATAGAGGAGGGTGGTGATGAAGGTGTAGATGCGGCAGCCCAGGTCCTGAAGGTCGATCAGGATGACGTCGAAGGTCTGCATCGACTGGGTGGTCGGCCTGCGCACCTCGCCATAGAGGCTGAACACCGGCACGCCGTGCACCGGATCGTCGAAGTCCGGGCTCTCGACCATGTTGTCCTGCTTGTCGCCGCGCAGGCCGTGCTGCGGCCCGAAGGCGGCGGAGACGTTCAGGCCCGCCGCGACCAGGGCGTCCAGCGAATGGGTCAGGTCTGCCGTGACCGAGGCCGGATGCGCCAGGATGGCGACCCGCCGCCCGCGGAGCTGGTCCAGCAGCTCGGGCTCGGAGAGCAGGCGGTCGATGCCGAACTTCATGGAAGCTCCAGAACGAAGGAGTCGGGATGGTGAAAGTCCGGCTTATCCGACGGATGGGCCACGGCCCAATAGGAGACGGAGCCGTCGGTCGCCTCGATCACGGCGGAAAGGCCGAGGCGGCGGGCGCCCGGCGGCAGTTGAATCTTCGCCTCCAGCGCCACCATGTCCGACGCGCCGTCCAGCCCGTCGATCACCACCACCTCGTCGGCGGGTCGCATGCCTTCGCGATAATCGGTGAAGCGGTAGGTCGCCCACCGCGACGAGGGCGAAAGGTTGTATTCGTAATAGCCGTCGTCTGTCTGGACGAAGGCTTCGAAGCAGGTGTGCTTCCAGAGCTCGTCCGCGCGGCCGGTCCCTTGCTCTGCCGGCCAGGCGATTTCGCCGACGTCGCCTTCCGCGGTGAAACGCAGCCAAAGCAGGGCGCCCTGGCGCTCGAACTGCACGTCCAGCTGGTTGAGCACGCGCCGGCCTGAGAGGGGATGCGGGTGGAGCAGGTGCATGTCGCCTCGTCGCACTCGTCAGCGGCAGCCGCAACACCTGTCACCTCAACGCGCGCGGAGGCGCGGGGGGAGGACGGCGACCGGAGGGAGCCCGGAGGGGGCGGCGCTGCCGCTGGCCGCGTTGAGCTGTGGGCCGTCTGATGCCGTAGCGCCGCCCCCGCCTGGCGCTCTGGCGAGCGCCTGTCCTCCCCGTTCGCCTCCGCGAACGGGGAGGTGACGATGCGACCGCGCCCCGCTATCCACACCCTCCATGACCGAGCTCGCCTTTCAGTCCGACTTCCTGCGCACGCTTCAGGCGCGCGGCTATATCCATCAGGTCACCCATCCGGCCGAGCTGGACGCGGCGCTGAAGGCGCGGGTGGTGACGGCCTACATCGGCTTCGACGCCACGGCGCCGAGCCTCCATGTCGGCTCTCTCATCCAGATCATGATGCTGCGGCGGCTGCAGCAGGCGGGGCACAGGCCGGTCGTCCTGATGGGCGGCGGCACGACCAAGGTGGGCGATCCCACCGGCAAGGACGCCTCGCGGCCCCAGCTGACCGACGAAACCATCCAGGCCAACATCGCGGGCATCCAGCAGGTCTTCTCGCGCTTCCTGACGTTCGGCGACGGGCCGACGGATGCGGTGATGGTCGACAACGACCAGTGGCTGTCGACCTACGGCTACATCCAGTTCCTGCGGGACTACGGCACGCATTTCACCGTCAACCGCATGCTGGCCTTCGACTCGGTCAAGCTCCGCCTCGAGCGCGAGCAGCCGATGACCTTCCTCGAGTTCAACTACATGCTGATGCAGTCGGTGGACTTCCTGGAGCTGAACCGGCGCATGGGCGTGACCTTGCAGATGGGCGGGTCGGACCAGTGGGGGAACATCACCTCGGGCGTCGATCTGGTCCGCCGCGTGGATCAGAAGGCCGCGTTTGGCCTGACCACGCCGCTGCTGACCACCGCCTCGGGCGGCAAGATGGGCAAGACGGCCCAAGGAGCCATCTGGCTGAACGCGGACCAGCTCTCGCCCTTCGACTACTGGCAGTTCTGGCGCAACGCCGACGACGCCGACGTCGGCCGGTTCCTCCGCCTGTTCACCGACCTGCCGTTGGACGAGATCACGCGGCTGGAGGCGCTGGAGGGTGCGGAGATCAACGACGCCAAGAAGGCGCTCGCCGACGCCGCCACCACCATGCTTCACGGGGAAGAGGCGGCGCACTCCGCGCGCCAGGCCGCTGAAGCCGCCTTCGAACAGGGCCGCGTGTCGGCCGACCTGCCGACGGTGGAGCTGCCCCGCGCCGAGGTGATCGGCCAAATGGTCGCCGCCGTCATGACCCGCGCGGGCCTGAGCCAGTCCAACGGCGAGGCGCGGCGCCTGGCGCAAGGGGGAGGCCTGCGCCTGAACGACCAGCCGGTGTCGGACGGCGCGAGGGTGCTGGAGGAGGCCGATCTGACTGACGGCGTGCTGAAACTGGCGGCCGGCAAGAAGAAGATGGTGCTGGTGCGGGTGATCTAATCGATTCCGCTCATCCCGCCGGAAGACAAGGACCGCGAACATGCCCGACATCAACGAAGGCTCGCCCGCCCCCGCGTTCGACCTGCCGACGGATGGCGGGGGCCGGGTGTCGTCGGAGGCGCTGAAGGGCAGGGCGGTGGTGCTGTTCTTCTATCCCAAGGCGGATACGCCCGGCTGCACCAACGAGGCCAAGGACTTCTCCGAACGCGCAGCGGCTTTCCAGGCGGCGAACACCGTGGTGATCGGCGTGTCTCGGGACGCGGTGCGGAAGCTCGATCGGTTCAAGGCCAAGCACGAGCTCCAGGTGACCCTCGCGTCCGACGAAGCCACGGATGTGTGCGACCGCTTCGGCGTCTGGGGCGAGAAGACGCTGTATGGCCGCAAGTACATGGGCATCGAGCGCGCGACCTTCCTGATCGGACCGGATGGCGTTGTGCGCCGGGCGTGGCGGAAGGTGTCGGTCAAGGGCCACGCGGAAGAGGTGCTGACCGCCGCCCGGGCCCTCTGAAGCGTATTGGCGCGACTATCCAGCAATCGGGAACAGTCGAGCCGCTCGCCTGCTAAGCGAAAATCTTGCCTGAAGATCATCGTTATTCCCGCGTTGACCTGCAAAGAGGGTTAACTTTGCGTGAACGGTATTGCCGGTTCTGAAACCCGCGCGTCATAAAGCCGGCCGGGCTGTTGCGGGGCGTGGCGTATGACGGACGAAGGACTGCCAGCGAGGCGTTCGCTTCTCGGTCGATTGATCCCGATCCGGTATCTCTACATCCGCCAGGGCGATGACGTGCGCGCCTATGCCCTGACTCCGGGCAAGCAGCTGATGATGGGTTTGGGCGCGCTGCTGGCGGGCGCCTGGACGCTGGTGGCGTCGGCCGGGTTCGTGGTCTCGGTGGTGCAGGAAAGCCAGGCCGATCGGGCGCTGGCCAGCGCTCGCGCCGCCTCGGAGCGGATGAACGCCGAGCTCCAGGCGCGGCTGGACTCCGCCGTGCTGCGCATGACCGCCACCAGCGGATCGCTGGATGAGATGACCCAGATGATCGAGCGGCGGCATGCGGCGCTGACCACGGTCATGACCATGTTCCACGGCGTGGAGGGCGCGGCGCGCGAGCTGAAGCCCCAGATCGCCGCTGAGAGCGACAAGACCGCCCCCGTTCAACGCATACTGGCTATCCGGTTGGACCAGGAGCGGCTGATCGCGCGCGCGGAGGAGGTGGCCCGCACCCGCGCCGAACGGCTGCGCCTGGCCTTCCGGCTGGCCGGGCTCAACCCTCAGGTCTATGCGCCGAAGGAGGGGCTGGGCGGACCTCTGGTCGAGGCGGGCGACCCCAAGGCCCTGGGCGCCATTCTCGACGTCGACGAGGCCTTCGCGCTGCGCATCAAGCGGGCGGCCGACGACCTGTCCGACATGCGCAAGCTGGCCGACGCGGCGGAGGTCCTGCCTTTCCATCGTCCCGCGAACGCCCGCACCACCTCCGGCTTCGGCGTGCGGTTCGATCCCTTCACCGGCCGTCCCGCGGTTCACCAGGGTCAGGATTTCGCCGCACCCCTGAACTCGCCGATCTTCGCCACCGCTCCCGGAATCGTGTCTTTCGCCGGTGTGCGTTCAGGCTATGGCAACACCGTTGAGGTAGATCATGGACGCGGTTTCAAGACGCGCTACGCCCACCTGAACGCCCTGTCCGTGCAGACCGGGCAGTCGGTGGCGCTCGGCCAGAAGATCGGCGCCATGGGCACGACCGGGCGCTCCACGGGCGTGCATCTGCACTATGAGGTGTGGATGGACGGCCGCCCCCAGAACCCCGCCCGCTTCATGAAAGCTGGAGACCAACTTGTTCAATAAGTCCAAATCCCCCGCACCCCAGCCGTCCTCAGGCGGCGCCTCGGCCTCCAGCAGCATACCGCCGCTGCCGGACATCCCCGCGCCCGGCGCCGGCCGTCCCGCGCCCCAGGCCGCTCCGGTCCCTGCTCCGGTGTCCCAGCGCGGCCTGTCGACCCTGTCGTCCGACCTGCAGTTCGACGGCAATGTGTCGGGCGGCGGCGACCTCCAGATCGACGGTCAGGTGAAGGGCGACGTCCGCGTCGGCCGCCTGATCGTGGGCGAGACGGGCGCCGTCGAGGGCGGCGTCTCGGCGGACTATATCGAGGTGCGCGGCCGCGTCGTCGGCGGCGTCAGCGGCAAGCAGGTGAAGCTGGTGTCCACCGCCTATGTGGACGGCGACATCAACGCCGAGCAGTTGTCGATCGACATCGGCGCCTATTTCCAGGGCCGCGTCCTGCAAGGCCGTCGCGAGGCTCCCAAGCCCGCCGCCCAACCCCAGCCGGTGCAGCCGACCTTCTCCCAGCCCGAGCCCGGGCCGCAGATCATCGACATGAAGCCGATCGGGTAGGGTGAAAAGTGCTAGTGAGCGCCGCCTTCGGCGGGGTGAGCCGCTGACCTCAGGCGTGGCGTGACCCCGCTCACCCCTTGCTCACTAGCACTCTTCACCATCACTCCCCCGCCGCGTCGCGCGTCTCGCCGACGCGGGCGGCCAAGGCCGCGCCCATGAAGGCGTCGAGGTCGCCGTCGAGCACGCCCTGGGTGTCGGACGTCTCCACACTGGTGCGCAGATCCTTCACCATCTGATACGGCTGAAGCACATAGGACCGGATCTGGTGACCCCAGCCGATGTCGGTCTTGGCGTCGGCCAGCGCCTGGGCCGCCGCCTCGCGCTTCTGCAGCTCCAGCTCGTAGAGGCGCGCGCGCAGCATCTTCCAGGCTTGCTCGCGGTTCTGGTGCTGGGAGCGGCCGGCCTGACAGGCGACCACGGTGTTGGTCGGCACGTGGGTCAGGCGGACGGCGGAGTCCGTCTTGTTGATGTGCTGACCGCCGGCGCCGGACGCGCGGTACGTGTCCGTGCGCACGTCGGCCGGGTTGATCTCGATCTCGATGGTGTCGTCCACCACCGGCGAGACGCCGATGGAGGCGAAGGAGGTGTGCCGCTTGGCCGCCGCGTCATAGGGGCTGATCCGAACCAGCCGGTGGACGCCGGATTCCGACTTCAGCCAGCCATAGGCGTTGGGACCCGAGATCTGGAGGGTGGCGGACTTGATGCCGGCCTGTTCGCCCGGCGTTTCTTCCTGGACCTCGACCTCATAGCCATGGGCGCGGGCCCAGCGGCTGTACATGCGCAGCAGCATGCCGGCCCAGTCGTTGGACTCGGTGCCGCCGGCGCCGGAATTCACCTCGAGATAGGCGTCGTTGGCGTCGGCCTCGCCCGACAGCAGGGCCTCCAGCTCGGCGCGAGCGGCGCGCTCCTTCAGCACCTTCAGCTGGGCGCGAGCCTCCTCAAGCGTGGCCTCGTCGCCCTCCTCGTCGGCCATGTCGGCCAGCAGCACGGCGTCCTCGACGCCGCGCTCCATCTCGCGCACGACGTTGACCTGGCTTTCCAGCTTGGAGCGCTCGCGGCTCAGGGCCTGCGCCTGAGCCGGGTTGTCCCACAGGGTCGGGTCCTCGACCCGGGCGTTCAGCTCGTCGAGCTTGCGGAGCGCGGGCTCCCAGTCAAAGACGCCTCCTGAGCAGAGCGATGCTCTGCTCGATGTCGGCCTTCATGGCCTCGACATCCGGTCGCATGGATTACCTCGGTGATGAGTTCGGAGGCGGGGAGATAGAGGGAGCCGGCGCGGAGGGGAAGGGGGAGCCGTTAGGCGTAGGGGCAGGGATGCGCTTCGCCCCTGCGACCTACCCCTATCGACTTCTCTCAGAACAACCCGTCCAGGTCCTTGGCCGGCTCGGTCTTCTTCGGCGGCGGCGCCGCGGCGGGCGGGGCGGCAGGGGCGGTTTCGCCCTCGGCGGCTTCCTGCTCTCGGCGGATCACGTCCGTATAGGCCTGCGGCCCGCTGGGCGTATCCGGTCCCCGCTCGCGCGGCGTCTCCTCGACACGGCGCTCGGTGCCGGGGCGGAAGGCTTCCTCGATGCCGTTCACCGTCCGGTAGATGGCGTTCTTGGGCCGAACGAACGGGCGGGCGGGACGCTCGCGCAGGGCCTTCTGCATGAATTCGGTGAAGACCGGCACGGCGGTCGAGGCGCCCGCTTCGCCCGAACCGAGTGAGCGGTTGTCGTCGTAGCCGATGAACACCCCCACGACCATGTCGGTGGTGAAGCCGACGAACCAGGCGGAGCGGTACTCGTTGGTCGTGCCCGTCTTGCCGCCAACCCAGCGGCCCAGGCCGGCGGCCGAGGCGGCCGTGCCGCGCTGGACCACACCTTCGAGCATGGAGCTGATCTGATAGGCGGTGATGGGGTCCATGACCTGGGTCCCGCGCGGCTGCAGGCGCGGTGACTCCTGCCCGGTGAAGGGGCGGTCGCAATCGCGGCACTCGCGGCGGTCGGCGCGGAACAGGGTGCGGCCGTTCCGGTCCTGCACCTCCTCGATCAGATAGGGGTCGATGCGTCGCCCGCCGTTGACGAAGGCCGAATAGGCGGCGGTCAGACGATAGGGGGTGGTCTCGCCCGCCCCGAGCGAGATGGACAGATTGGGGGTCAGGGTGTCGGAGACGCCCGCCCGCTTGGCCATGTCCACGACCTTGTTCATGCCGATGGCCTGGGCCAGGCGCACGGTCATGACGTTTCGCGACAGCTCCAGCCCCCGGCGCAGGGTCTGCGGACCGTAGTATTGGCGAGTGTAGTTCTCTGGGGTCCAGCGCTCCCCATTCGGTCCGCCGGCGAAGCTGATGGGGGCGTCCAGCACGATGGAGGCGGGGGTGTATTCGCCCTCCAGCGCGGTGGCGTAGACGAACGGCTTGAAGGCGGAGCCCGGCTGGCGCAGCGCCTGGGTCGCCCGGTTGAAGCTGGAGATGGCGTGGGAATAGCCGCCCACCATGGCCAGCACCCGGCCGGTCTGGGGCTCGATCACCACAACGGCTCCGTTCACGGCCGGCACCTGGCGCAAACCGAACTGTCCGCCGCCCAAGGGCTCCACGAAGATCAGGTCGCCCCGCTTCAGCGGCCGGTTGGCGTTGGCCCAGGCGGCCTCGGAGACCACGAGGGTCCCCGTCTGGTCGTCGCGCGCGGTTCGCACCCGGACCGTGTTGCCCGAAACGCTCTCCACCGCCGCCGCGCGCCAGGCGCGACGCTCGGCGGGGACGGCGCGCTTCAGAGCCTGCGCCTGCCAGCCGGGGCTGAAGTCGGTGGTTCCCCACGCGCCTCGCCAGCCGTGGCGGCGGTCATAGTTCTCGAGCCCCTTCATCAGGGCGTCGCGCGCGGCGGACTGCAGGGAGGGATCCAGCGTCGTGCGCATGTAGAGGCCGCCGCCCGTCACGTCCTCGCGCCCGAAGCGGGCCAGCGCCTGGCGCCGCGCCTCCTCCACGAAGAAGTCGGCGTCGCGATAGGCGGCGCGCTGGGGCGCGTCGTTGGTCCTCAGCGGCGTGGCGACGGACTGCCGGTACTGCGCCTCGGTGAGGAAGTTGTTCTCCCGCATCTCGCCCAGCACCCAGTCGCGCCGCCCCTTGGCGCGCTCGGGGAAACGGCGCGGATGGTAGTTGGTGGGTCCCTTCGGCAGGGCGGCCAGGAAGGCGGCCTCGTCCGGGGTCAGCTGGCTCAGCGACTTGCCGAAATAGTTGTAGGCCGCCGACGCCACGCCGAAGGAGCGGTAGCCCAGGAAGATCTCGTTCAGATAGAGCTCAAGGATCTGCTCCTTGGTCAGCGTCGCCTCCAGCCGGCTGGCCAGGATGGCCTCTTTGACCTTGCGGTTGACGCTGGATTCGCTGGTCAGCAAGACGTTCTTGGCCACCTGCTGGGTGATGGTCGATCCGCCCTCCAGCCGCCGTCCCGTGACGGCGTTGAAGACGTTCTTGAACATGGCCCGGCCCAGGCCCGAAACGTCGATCCCCCCGTGCCGGAAGAAGTTGCGATCCTCGGCGGCCAGGAAGGCCTTCACCACCAGCGGCGGGATCTGCTCGTAGGTGACATAGATGCGCCGCTCCTCGGAGAACTCCCCGATCAGCGTGCCGTCGCCGGCGTAGACGCGCGTGGCGGTGGGCGGGCGGTAGTCGGCGAGCTCGGTGGCGTCCGGCAGGTCATGGAACAGCCAGGCGGCGTAGATGGCCACCAGCAGACCCGCGAGCGCGATCGCCCCCAGCAGGACCACGCCCGCCATCACGAACCAACGCTCGGCTATCTTCACCTGGAACTCCGACGGACCCCGCCCGGTGGTTTAACCCGCCGAACCCGGCGCCGCTAGGGCCGGAAGGACACGGCCGTCAGACGCCGAGAATCCAGCCCTCTTCGCTCTCGACCTGGGCGATCAGGGCCTCGTCCGCGCCCTTGGGGGGAGCGAAGGCCTTGCCGAGCCCGCCCTTCTCGTCGAGGCCCGCCAGGTGCTCCGCGGTCGCCCGCACCTGAGCCTGGTCCTTGAACTCGCCCGCTTTCGGCTTGGCCGGGAACAGCGAGGGCCAGACTTCGACGACCAGGGCCGACAGCGGCTCCACGTCGCCCGCGGTCAGTTCGCGCCAGCCTGTGCCGAACGGCCACACGGCGGCGCTGGCGTCCAGCTTCTCCAGCAGACGCCGCACCACGGGGACGCCGGTCATCGTCTGCCCGCCCACCGCGCCCGCCCCATGCATCTGCCAGACGCTCTTGGGTTGGAGCTTGCCCTTCTTCGCCGCCACTTCGGTGGCGCGGAACTCGCGAATGTCGCCGGTCCCCTGGGGCGGCTTGGTGGCGGTCAGCCAGCGCTGGGTCTGCTTGGCCGGCGCGCCCCACAGCGGCCAGGCCTCGTCGGTCATCAGCCGGTTCATCTTGGCCGCGACCTGATAGCGGTTGTTGGTGTTGTCGGCCTTGTCGACCACATTGGCCGCCAGGAACTTCCACATGGCCTGCCAGGCCGGCGCGCCCGCCAGCTTGAGCCGCTCGGCCGTGCCGACCGGATAGCCGAGGTTGAAGTCGAACCCGACCAGCACGCGGTCGCCGCGCCGGCCGTGCTCGGCGAGCAGCTTGTGCAGCAGGGCCTCGCCCTCCGCGCGCGTCGCGACATTGTGGGTCTCGGTGTAGAGGCGGAACCGGACGTCGCGCTTGGCCACGCCGATCCAGAGGGACTGGTCGCCCAGCTTCTTCGTCTCGGCGGCCGTCCAGTCGATGATCACATAGGCGTCGAAGAGGCGGGCCAAGGCGGGCTCCTGGAGCGATCTCGGGGCTTGGAAAGCGCGGGGTTCTAGACCCGCGCGTGCACGGCTCCAAGCCTAACCCTTCAACAGCGCTTCCAGATGCGACAGCCAGCGCCGGCCGAGCCTGAGCGCCTCGCCCGGCGAGCCGGTGGAGGAGGGATTGCTGGCGTTCCACAGGTCGAGCTCGAACTCAGGATGCCGGGCGTCGGCGAACATCAGCCTGAGCACCACGTGCAGGGCGTCCGGCGCCATGATTTCGAGCGACTTCCGTTGCTCGCCCCGTCGGACGCGGGCGACCACGTGGCCGTCGACGATGATCTCGCCGCCGTCGATCTCGTCGAAGGCGTAGACCAGTCCGCCGGCGCCGCGATCCCACAGCACGGCGATCTGGCCGCCGTCGAAGTCCAGGGCCGCCGCCTTGCCCTCGGCGGGCGAGATGGCCTCGGCCTCCGGCGTCGCGCCGAGCGCCTTGGGCAGGGTGCGCCGCAGGCGCCGTTCCGGCTCCATCCACCAGGACAGGGCCAGGAGCGCCGTGGTCAGGGCCGCCGCCAGCAGCGCCACAAGCAGGAACAGCCTGAGCGCCTCGGCCATGCGCGCCTCAGTCCGCCAGCTCGACCACGACGGGCACGTGGTCCGATGGTTTTTCCATGTCCCGCGCCTCGCGGTGGGTCTCCACCGCCTGGAAGCGGTCGGCGGCGTGGGGCGACAGCAGGGCGAAGTCGATGCGGATGCCGTGGTCCCTCTGCCAGGCGCCGGCCTGATAGTCCCAGAAGGTGAAGGTCCCCGGCGGCTGCCGCCCCAGTTCGGACGCATCGTAGAGGCCGAGGTTCTTCAGGGCGCGAAAGGCGGCGCGGCTTTCCGGCTGGAACAGGGCGTCCTCCTTCCATGCCTCCGGCTTCTTGGCGTCGGAGGGTTCGGGAATGACGTTGTAGTCGCCGCAGAGCACGAACGGCTCCTCCAGGGCGAGCAGGCTTTGCGCATGAGCGTTCAGTCGGGCGAACCAGGCCAGCTTGTAGCCGAACTTCTCCGTCCCGATCGGATTGCCGTTCGGCAGGTAGAGGCCGCCGACGCGGACCGGCCGCTCGCACTCGACCAGCGCCTCGATATAACGCGCCTGCTCGTCGGCCTCGTCGCCTGGGAGGCCGCGCCGGATTTCCGACAGCGGAAACTTCGAGAGCAGGGCGACCCCGTTGTAGCTCTTCTGCCCGTGCGTCTCGACGTTGTAGCCCAGCCGCTCGATCTCCTCGCGCGGGAACTTCTCGTCCACGCACTTGATCTCCTGCAGGCAGACGACGTCGGGGTTCGCCGCTTCCAGCCAGGCCAGCACGGTGGGCAGCCGCGCGTTGACCGAGTTCACGTTCCAGGTGGCGATGCGCATCGACTAGAGGCTTAAGCCGCGTCGCGGCTCTCGTGAAGCCGGCATGACAAAGCCCCCGAAGCGAGGCTTCGGGGGCTCATTGTCGTCGGGCCTGGGAATCAGGCGTGCCCGCCGCTCGCGGCCGGAGCGGCCGTGGTCATGCGGCAGCCGCCGCCGATCGCCTTGGCCTGGGCCGAAGCGCACTCCCAGCCGGCGGTCACGGCGTTGTTGACCACCCGAACCAGCCAGCCGTCGGCCGAGCCGCAGCGCAGCTCATAGTAGTCGCCGTTGGGGTTGCGGCCGAGGAACCTGATCTCCTGCAGGTCGCAGGCGGCGGCCGCGGAGCCGACCAGCTTGGGCCGCCAGGTGGAGGCCTGTTCGGCGACGGTGGTGAACTCGCACTTCTGGTTGGTCGCGCTCAGCAGGCAGGGCTTGCTGACCCAGGCGCCGTCGGTCTGCTCGACCCAGAAGCCTTCGGACTCCTTGCAGCCGACCTCCCAGATCAGCCCGCCTTCGGGCTTCAGGCCCAGGATGCGCGCCTGGTCGATGTCGCAGGAGACGCCGGCCTGAGCCGCCGTCGGCTTGACCGCGCGAACGACGTCCAGGTTCTCGGGGAACTGGCACTGCGAGCCCACGTCGGCCGCCTCGCCTTCGGTGCGCCGACGGTTGACGGCGGAGTTGGCCAGCTCGAGGCAGTTGAAGCTCTGCGGCGGCGTGGAGGCCAGCACGATGTAGCCAGGCCCTTCGGAGCACTGGATCTCGTAGCCCTTGGTCTTGGCGGCGTCCTCGCCCAGATAGCGCGCCTGCGCCACCTGACAGCCGAGGTTGGCGGCGGTCGCCGCGGCCTGAGCGGCGGCCATGTTCTCTTCGGGCGTCGGCTGCCGAGCGGGCGCGGGACGCTGCGCCGGCCGTGCGCGCGAGGAGCGACCGGCCTGGCCCTGCGACTGGCCGCTCTGCTGGTCTTGCACGGACAGAGCCAGCGCCGGTTCCGCCACCAGCAGGCAGGAGGCCAAGAGGCCGAGCATGAAGGACTTGGTCACCAGGACGCTCCTTGAAATGGGTCGCAATGCTCTGACCATGGCGGCGAATTAGGTCAAGGGTGTGGACGCCGGGTCTCAAGGCGGTTAGCTTTCGTCCGTTGCAATTGGAGACGGGCAAGTGGCCGACGGAGTGGCCGACATACCCAGGCCGACCGAGGCCCGGGGGCTGATCTACCCGTTCCGCTCGATCCCAGGCCCTGGCGAGGCGGTGGAGGTCGCGGCCGGCGTGCTGTGGCTGCGCCTGCCGCTGCCGATGTCCCTGGACCACATCAACCTCTACGCCCTTCAGGACGGCGACGGCTGGGCGGTGGTGGACGCGGGCCTGCGCACGCCCGCGTCGCTGGAGCAGTGGGAAGCGATCCTCGACGGGCCTCTACAGGGGCGGCCGATCACGCGTGTGATCTGCACCCACATGCATCCCGATCACATCGGCCTGGCGGGCTGGCTGTGCGAGCGGTTCGACGCGCCGCTGGTCATGACCCGGCTGGAGTATGTCACCGGCCGCATGCTGCTGGCCGACGCGGGCCCGGCGCCCGAAAGCGCGGCCGTCTTCTGGCGTCGCGCCGGCTGGACCGAGGAGCAGCTGGAGCGCTGGCGCGGGTCCTATGGTCTGTTCGGCAAGGCGGTGGCGCCCTTGCTCGCCGGCTATGTGAGGATGCGCGAGGCCGACGTGCTGTCGATCGGCGGGGCGCGGTGGCGGATCGTCACCGGCGAAGGCCACAGTCCGGAGCACGCCTGCCTGTGGCGCGAGGCGGACGGCGTCCTCATCGCCGGCGATCAGATCCTGCCGCGCATCAGCTCCAATGTGTCGGTCTGGCCGACAGAGCCCCTGGCCGATCCGCTCGGCGACTGGATCGGTTCTCTGGAGAGGATGCAGTCGCTGCTGCCTGACGATCTGCTGGTCCTGCCTTCGCATGGAGAGCCCTTCCGGGGCGTGCAGGCTCGGCTTGAAGCCCTGCTCCGGGGTCACCACGCCGGCCTCCGCCGCCTGGAGCGGGCGCTCCGAGAGCCGAAGCGGGCCGTCGACGTGTTCGGCGCCCTGTTCGCCCGGCCCGTGGGCGAGGGTCTTCTCGGCATGGCGACGGGCGAGGCGCTGGCGCATCTGAACTATCTGGAACGTCAGGGGCGGGCGGGCCGCGCGACGGACGCGCAGGGCGTGGACTGGTGGACAGGAAAGGGCGAGGCATGAGCGATCAGGTGCGGGTCGAACTGGAGGGCGGGGTCCTGAGCGTGACCCTGGCGCGGCCGGAGAAGAAGAACGCCATCACCCAGGCGATGTACGCGACCTTGGCCGAGGCCACGGAGCGCGGCCGGAGCGACGAGGCCGTGCGGGTGATCCTGTTCAAGGCGGAAGGCGACAGCTTCTCGGCCGGCAACGACATCGCGGACTTCATCGCGCTGGGCTCGCAGGGGGCGGAGGCGACCGATATGCCCGTCTTCCGTTTCCTGAAGGCCTTGGCGGAGCTGGACCGGCCGGCGGTGGCGGCGGTGCGGGGGCGGGCCGTGGGCATCGGCCTGACCCTGCTGCTCCATTGCGACCTGGTGGTGGTGGCCGAGGACGCCCTGCTGTCGGCGCCCTTTGTCAACCTGGCGCTGGCGCCTGAAGCCGCCTCGTCCCTGCTGCTGCCGGCGGCGCTCGGTCATCAGCGGGCGTTCGAGCTGTTCGCCCTCGGGGAGCCGATCGACGGGCGCACGGCCCTGGCCTGGGGCCTGGCCAACCGCGCCGCCCCCGCCGATCAGGTGGAGGCCGTCGCGGCGGAACTGGCGGGCAAGCTGGCGGCGCGCGCGCCCAACTCCATTCGCAAGACCAAGCGGCTGATGCGCGACGCCGAGCGTCTCTGGAGCCTGATGCAGGCGGAAGGCGAGGCCTTCGGCAGCCAGATGCGCAGCCCCGAGGCCATGGAGGCCTTCATGGCGTTCCAACAGAAGCGCGCCCCCGATTTCGGCAGGGCGGGTTGAACCGGGGGGCCCGACGCCCTAGGTGCGCGCGCCCATGCCAGCCGCCCTCGCGCCCTCCCTGCCGTCCATCCAGCCGGAGACGCCGTTCGACGCGAGCGCCGTCGACGCCCTGGTGCTGGTCGCGTTCGGTCCGGGCCGCTTCGCCAAGACGGCTGAGCGCCTGAGGGAGGACTCGCGGCCAGCCGCAGGGTTCGTCGCGCGCGAGGGCGGACGTGTGATCGGCTCCGTGCGGCTCTGGCCGATCCGGGTCGGCGAAACGGAGGCTCTGTTCCTCGGTCCCATCGCCGTGGCCGCCGAGGCGCGGAAGGGCGGGGTGGGCGCCCGGCTGGTGGAGGCCTGCCTGTCGCATGCCCGCGAGATCGGCGCAGCCGGCGTGCTCCTCGTCGGCGACCCGCCCTTTTTCGCGCGCTTCGGTTTCCGCGGAGCGGCTGATGTTCGCCTTCCGGGTCCCGTTGAGCCGGGCCGTGTGATGTGGCTGCCTCTGAACGAGTCCGCGCCCGCCGGGCTGGTGAGGCGGGACTGAGCTTGGGCCCCGCGCCTGGCTGCACTACCTTGGCGCGGTGACCCAAGCACCCTCAGGACTGGATCGCATCGCCAAGGCGGCCGGGCGCGGCCTGCCGCCGGTGCACCTGTGGCACCCGACGCATTGCGGGGACATCGACATCGTCATCCGCCGCGACGGGACCTGGATGCACGAAGGCTCGCCCATCGGGCGGGCGGAGCTGGTGCGGCTGTTCTCGACGGTGTTGAGGCTGGATCCGGACGGCTATCACCTGGTCACGCCGGTGGAGAAGCTGAGGATCGGAGTCGAGGATCTGCCGTTCCGCGCCGTGGCGGTCGAGGCGAGGGAAGGCCGGCTGGTCTTCACCACCGACGTCGGCGACGAGGTGGAGGCCGGGGCCGAAAACCCGATCACCGTGGACGCGGACCCCCGCACCGGAGAGCCCGCGCCGCGCCTCCACGTCCGACGGGGGCTGGAGGCGCGGATCGCCCGGTCGGTCTTTTACGAGCTCGTCGAGCGGGCCGAGCTGATCGACGGCCGGATGAAGCTGAGGAGCGGCGAGGCCGTGTTCGACCTGGGGGCGGTGCTGTGAGCCTCGCCAGCCTGAGGGCGCGGCTGGCCGCTCGCCTGCGTCCACTGGACGCTGAGGCTGTGGGCGGCGGGTCGGATTGGGACCTCAACCCCGGCATGTCCAGGCCCGACCGCCCATCGAGGCCCGCCGCCGTGCTGGTGGCGATCATCGCCCGGCCTGAGGGCGCGACTGTGCTGATGACGCGCCGCGCCGACAGCCTGAGAAGCCACACGGGCCAGATCGCCTTTCCCGGCGGGCGGTTGGACCCCGGCGAGACGGTGGTGGAGGCGGCGCTGCGGGAGGCATGGGAGGAGGTGCGGCTGGATCCTCTGTTGGTCGAGCCGCTGGGCCTGTCCGACCCCTGGCGGACGGTGACGGACTTCACCGTCACGCCCGTGATCGCCTGGCTGGCGGAACCGCCGCGGGTCGAGGCCCAGCCGGACGAGGTGGCGGAGGTGTTCGAGGTTCCCTGGGACTTTCTGATGGACCCGGCCAATCACCGTCGGGACTTCTACGACACCGCGGAAGGGCCCCGCCGCTGGTTCTGGGCCATGCCCTATCAGGAGCGGTACATCTGGGGGGCGACGGCCGGCATGCTGCGCGGGCTTCGGGACAGGCTCTATGAGGGCGAACCCCAAGAGGCTTGCGCGGAGGACGCGGCGTGACGCGGCTGACGGAGCAGCCCTGGCTGGAGGCGGCGCCGACCCTCGCGGTCATGGACGCGCTGGACGCGGCGGGCGGCGCGGGCTGCGCCCGCTTCGTCGGCGGCTGCGTGCGCAACGCTTTGCTGGGCCAGCCGGTCGACGACGTGGACATCGCCACCACGCTTGAGCCGCCGCAGGTGGTGGCGGCGCTGGAGGCGGCTGGACTGAAGGCCGTTCCCACCGGCGTCGCGCACGGCACCATCACCGGCGTCGCGGAGCGCCGGCCATTCGAGATCACGACGCTGCGCCGGGATGTGTCCACGGACGGGCGCAACGCCACCGTCGCCTTCACCACCAGCTGGGAGGAGGACGCGGCGCGCCGCGACTTCCGGCTGAACGCCCTGTACGCCGATCGGGCAGGCGAGGTGTTCGACCCCACGGGACAGGGCGCGGCCGATTGCACCGCCGGCCGCATCGTCTTCGTCGGCGATCCGGAGACGCGTATCCGCGAGGATTATCTACGCATCCTGCGCTTTTTCCGGTTTCACGCCTGGTATGGGCGCGGCGAGCCGGACGTGGCGGGTCTGGAGGCCTGCCGGGCGCTCGCTTCCGGCATGGCCCGGCTGTCGGCCGAGCGCATCAGCCGCGAGTTGCTCAAGCTGCTGGCCGCCGCCGATCCGGTGCCGGCGGTGCGGGCGATGGCGGACTCGGGCGTGCTGCATCAGGTCCTGCCGGATGGTGCTGATCCCGATGCCCTGGAGGCGATGGCGGCCCTGACCCGGGATCCGGAGCTGCGCCTGTCGGTCCTGCTGCCCGACGATCCGACGGCTGTGGACGCCGCGCTGCGTCGCCTGCGCTTCGCCAACGCCGCGCGGGAGCGGCTGGTGGAGACGGTGCGCGAGCCGCTGCCGCTGGACGCGACCGATCAGCAGGTGCGGGCCGCGGCGTACCGCGCGGGCGTCCAGGCGGCGCGGGATCGGCTCCTCCGGGCCGCCGCGAAGGCCGGAGGCGGCGCGGACCCGGTTCGAGAACGGCTGGCGGTGCTGGACGGCTGGGCCGCGCCGCGCCTGCCCATCGGCGGCAAGGACATCGCGGCGCTGGGCGTGTCGCCCGGGCCGGAGACAGGTCGGCTGCTCAAGGCGTTCGAGGACAGCTGGATCGCCGACGACTTTCCCGCTGAAGGCCATCAGGCGCGGCTGGAGGCGCTGTTCAGCGCCGGGCGCGGGTGAACTCGGTCACCACCGGGCGGTGATCCGAGCCGGTGGGTTCGCCCAGCCGCCGGCTGACGAGGGCCAAGTCCGGCGTCCGCCAAACCTGGTCGATGGTGATGGCCAGAGGTGAGGGAGCATGCGACGGCCAGGTGCCGGGAAAACCGGGCGCGGGGATCAGGTCCGTTCCGGCCTTGATCTGTCGGCCGATGCGCGCATCCGACACGCTGTTGAAGTCGCCGGCGATGACGACCGGTCCCTCGGCCTCCGCCCGGATGGCCGCGACGGCGTCGGCGTGGCGAACCTGTTCCCACTGCACTTCGAACGGCCAGGGCCGCGTCAGGTGAACGCCCACCACCGTCACGGGGCCGAGCGGCGTCCGCACCACGCCGCCGGACGCGGCCACGCCACGCGGTTCGGGGCGTAGCGGGCGAATGGGCCAGCGCGACGCCACGATCTCGCGCACCACGCCCGAGCGCCGATAGATGGGCGAGCCGGGGATCCGGTGGGGATAGCCGGCCAGCAGCTCGTCCAGCCGTCGGGTCGGGGTGATCCCCAGCTCAATCAGGGCGATGATGTCGGGATCGGCGGCCTCGATCGAGCGGCGCATCTGCTCGACCTCGGTGTTGTGGATCCAGAGGTTGGCCGAATACAGCCGGATGACCGGCGCGCCAGGCTCGGCGGCTCCCCGGGGCGGGAACCACTCGGGCCAGACGACGGCGAGCAGAAGGCCCGTGACGCCGGCGCCCAGCAGGCTCCAGCGGGTGCGGATCAGCAGCAACAGCAGGGTCAGGCCGCCGGCCGCGAAGAGGGCCGGCGCCGCGAACTGGGCCAGGAGATCAGGCCAGCGATGGCCGTGGCCGCTGGCCGCCGCCAGTCCGATCAGCAGCGGCCCGGACAGCGCCGCCATGGCCAGCACGATCAGCAATCGTCGCCAGAGCGTCATGCGCCCTCGCCCCTTCCGGTGAACATTGTTGTCGCGATACCGTTAAGCCTGCCGCAGGAGGGTCCATGGCCAGGCGCAGCATCGGCGATATCGAGAAGATCTGGTCCAATGTCGAGGGCGTGCGCAAGTTGTCTGACCGCGCCGTAGGCATCGGACCGTTCGGCATCGGCCTGGACTCGCTCGTCACCTGGATCCCGGTCGTCTCGACCGTCTACACCGTGGGGGCGGGGGGGTGGCTCATCGCGCAGGCGGTGCGCGCCAACGCCTCGCCCGCCACCATGGCCCGCATGTTCGGCTACCTGGGAATGGACACGGCCACGGACCTCGTGCCGCTCGCCGGCGACGTGGTGGACTTCTTCTTCCCCGGCCACGCCATGGCGGCTCGCGCCCTGCAGAAGGATATCGAGAGCACGCATTGGGTGGAGGCGAACGAGCGGGACGCCAAGGCCTCGGGCGAGCACGACCGGCACCTGTCGGACATGAGGGCCCAGAAGAAGCGCCGCATCGTCTATCTGCACGACTGACGATCAGGTTGAAGCTTGACGGGCCATTCAGGCTCCGCCAAGCCGCTTGCACACCTGCGAGGGCGCTTCTTGACCGCCATTCTGACCAGAGACCAGCTGGCCGAGGCGTTGGGCCGAACCGCTCAGGGCGACCGCGCCGCCTTCAGGCGGGTCTACGAAGCGACCTCCGCGAAGCTGTTGGGCGTCTGCCTGCGTATCTTGTCCGACCGCCAGTTGGCCGAGGACGTCTTGCAGGACACCTATCTCACCGTGTGGAAGCGCGCCGGGGCCTTCGATCCGGCTCGGGCCAGCCCCATCACCTGGCTGGTGACGATCGCGCGCAACCGCTCGATCGACCGGCTGCGGTCCGGCGGTCCCGTCCGCAAGGCCGTCTCCGTGGACGACGCGCTGGAGGTGGCGGACGGCGCGCCCCTGGCGTCGGAGCGGGTGGAGCAGGGGGACGAGGCGCGGCGCCTGAACGGCTGTCTGGACGAGCTGGACGAAAAGGTCGCCCGCTGCATCCGCACGGCCTTTTTCGAGGGCGTCACCTATGAGGTCCTCGCCGAACGGGAGGGGGCGCCGCTCGGAACCATGAAGAGCTGGATCCGGCGCGGGCTCCAGCGGCTGAAGGCCTGCCTGGAACCATGAGCGATCCCATGCGCCCCGACGAAGACACCGACGCGCTCGCCGCCGAGTTGGCGCTGCGCGTCCTGTCGCCCGCGGACGAGGCCGACGCCCAGGCGAGGGCGAAGCGGGATCCGGAGTTCCGCGCCCATGTGGACGCCTGGAACGCGCGGCTGGCCGCCTTGGCCGATGAATTGGAGCCGGTCGAGCCGTCTCCGGGCGTCTGGCCTCGCGTCGAGGCCGGGCTTCCCGCGCCCGCCGCCGCGAACGACAATCATCGGGTGGTGTTCTGGCGGCGCTGGGCCCTGGCGTCGACGGGGCTCCTGGCCGCCAGCCTGGCCGCGGTGGCGGTTCTCGCCAGTCGACCCGAGCCCGCCACGTCTCCCGCTTCGGGCGAAGCCATCGCGGTCACCCGGGTCGCGACGCTGACGCTTCAGGGCGCGGACGCCCCGGCCATGACCATCGCCTACGACAGCGCCACCGGCTCGCTCTATCTGTCGCCGACGGACAAGATGGCTGGCGACCCCCGCGTGCCCCACCTCTGGCTCCTGCTGCCGGACGGCACGCCTCAGCTGGTCGGACCCATCAACGGGGTGGAGGTCTCGACCCACAGCCTGAAGGGCACGCCCCTGTCGGAACTCGCCGCCTCGCGCGCCGCGTCGGTGGCGGTATCCATGGAGCAGCCCGGCCATACGCCGGGCGCCAACCGACCGGACGGTCCGGTGGTCGCGGCGGGCGATCTGCAGAGCATCTGATCCAGACCCCCTCGGTCGTTCGCGCAAGAGCGCGGGCGTTCACTCTGCATCCGACCGCGCCCGGGCTCCGTAGCTGATCCCGACGGCGCCAAGCCGGGCCTGCCCCGGTGGTCCTGACAGCCGGCGTCGTCAGCGGGGAGGTCGAACCCAGCCCTTCCATACGGCCTCCCCGCCTCGTCTCCCGCAACCGAGCGCCCGTCCTTCCTTGCGCCGCAAGGGGTTGCGGCCGCGCGTCCGCCTCTCGCCGCGCCGGAGCCCGCGCCTGCCGGACCATGCGCCTGACCTGATCAGGAGACGCGCATGTCCGACCTCTCGGCCCGCCTGGGCCTGTCCTATCTGGCGCCTGGCCAGATGCAGAAACACGTCACGCTCAACGAGACGCTGACCCGGCTGGACAGCCTGGTGCAGCTGGCGGTGGTCAGCCGCTCCGTGGCGACACAGCCCGACCCTTCGGACGCTGCCGACGGGGCGAATTACATCCTGCCGGACGGCGCCGCAGGCTCGGCCTGGTCGGGCCGGTCGGCGGGGACGGTGATGCGGCTGGAGTTCGGCCAGTGGAGCGCGGTGGCCGCGCCCGACGGAGCGATCGCCGCCGTCCTGGACGAGGAGCGCCTCGTCGTCCGGCTGGGCGGAGCCTGGCTGCCCCTAGGCGCGGTGGTGGGAGAGCTCGCCGGCCTCTCGCGCCTGGGCCTCAACACGACGGCCGATGCGACCAACCCCTTCGCGGCCAAGCTTAACAAGGCGCTGTGGACGGCCCTGACGGTCGGAGAGGGCGGGGACGGAGACCTGCGGCTGACGCTGAACAAGGCGGGCGCCGCCGACGTGCTGTCGCTGCTGTTCCAGAGCGGCTACGGCGGCCGCGCGGAGTTGGGGCTGGTGGGCGACGACGACCTGCGGCTGAAGGTCAGCGCGGACGGCTCGGCCTGGAGCGACGCCTTCACCGTGGACGGGGCGAACGGCCGGGTCAGCTTCCCCACGGGCGCTGGTCGGCGGCAGACCTGGGTGTTCCAGGCGACGGGCTCCACGACCTGGGACATGCCGCCGTGGGCGAGGGAGGTCTCGGCCTTCTGCGTGGGGGCCGGCGGCGGCGGCGCGGGCGGAGCCTCCGGCTCGGGCGTGGTGCGGTCCGGCGGGGGAGCCGGCGCGGCGGGCGGCCTGGCCTATGGCCGCTGGAGCGCGGAGGCCGTGGGCTCTCAGCTGTCCGTCATCATAGAGGCTCCAGGCGCGGGCGGCGCGTCGGGCCTCGCCGGTGCGGGCGGCGGCTATGTCACGCTCAGGCTCGCCAACGGGCGCCAGCTGCTGACGGCGGGCGGAGGCGCAGGCGGGAATATCGACGGAACGCGCGGCTTCGACGGCGCCGGGGGCTCCCACGCCCTGGAGCGGCCGGCCGCGGGCGGTCGAGGCGAGGGGCTGGACGCGGCCGACGTTCCCAGCGGTCGTGAGGACGGCAGGGTGGGAGCGTCCATCGCCTATGTGGTGAACGGCGGCGGCGCGGGTCTGCCCGGCCAGAGCGGGTCCGAGCTTTGGCCCTCCGGAGGCGGCGGCGGCGGGGGGCCGGCGTCGGCGGCCGGAGCGGGTCAGGACGGCGGCGACGGCGGCTTCTGGGGCGGCGGCGGCGGTGGCGGCGGCGCGGGGCTGACGGCCGGCGGCTCCGGCGGGGACGGCGCGCCCGGCTGCGTGATGATCACGGCGGCGGGGTGAGCCATGATCGAGATGTTCGAGGTCCTGGAAGAGGAAACCTGGGATGCGCCCGAGCGCCTGACCCTTGACGAGTGGCGCCTGGAGACGGGCGAGCCGCTGCCCGGCCGGGCCGAGGAGGAGCCGGCGTGAGCTTTTCCCTCTCCACCCGCTCGCGCGCTCGGCTCAAGGGCGTCCATCCCGATCTGGTGAAGGTGGTGGAGGCCGCCATCGCCACGTCGCCGATCGACTTCATGGTGACGGAGGGCCTGCGCACCCGGGCCCGCCAGGCCGAACTGGTCAAGGCCGGGGCCAGCCGCACGCTGAACTCGCGCCATCTCACTGGGCACGCCGTGGACCTGGCGGCGCTGGTGAAGGGACAGGTCCGCTGGGACTGGCCGCTCTACGCCCGCATCGCCGAGGTGATGAAGGCCGAAGCCCGGCGGCAGGGCGTGGCCATGGTCTGGGGCAGAGACTGGAAGCGCTTGCGCGACGGCCCGCACTTCGAACTGGACCGAAGGCGCTACCCCTGAGGCGGCGCTTTCTGCCGGGCGGTGGGCAAATCCTGCCGTCCGACGGTGTAGCTCGGCAAGTACTGCCGGGCTCCGGACAGGGTTAATGCGAAGTACCGCCGTTGGAACAATGCCTTAGCCTCGAGCGCCGCCGCGGTCGTCTGGCCTGCCCCTTGCGACGCCGGCCGCGAGCAAAACGCTCCCGGCAGCCAAAATGGCGCCGGACACCTTGAAAGAAGGACATCGTTCCATGTCGCTGAACAGCGTCAATACGAACGTGGGCGCCATGATCGCCCTGCAAAGCCTCCAGCGCACCGGCGACGAGCTGGAGGTGACCCAGAACCGGATCAACACCGGTCGCAAGGTCAACTCCACCAAGGACAACGGGGCCATCTGGGCCATCGCCCAGAACCAGCGCGCCGACATCGGCGCCCTGAACTCCGTCAAGGACAGCCTCCAGCGCGGCCAATCCGCCGCCGACGTGGCGATCGCCGCCGGTGAAACGGTGTCCGACCTGCTGCTTCAGCTGAAGGAAAAGGCGCTCGCCGCCACCGACACGACCCTGACCACCGCGTCGCGTCGCGCCCTGAACGAAGACTTCAAGTCGCTGCGCGACCAGATCGCGACCGTGGTGACCAACGCCTCGTTCAACGGCGTGAACCTGATCAACAACTCCACGGGCACGGCGGGCTTCAAGGCCCTGTCGAACGTCAGCGGCTCGACGATCAAGGTGGCTCCGGAGAACCTGTCGCTGGGCGGCGCCAACGTGACCGTCACCGCGGCCATGACGATCGGCACCTCCACCCTGGCCAACACGGCCCTGACGGCGGTGAACAACTCGATCAACAACGTCTCGGCGTCGCTGGCCCGCATGGGCACCGGCTCCAAGGCGCTGGGCACCCACCTGAACTTCGTCTCCAAGCTCCAGGACACCCTGGAAGCCGGGGTCGGCAACCTGGTGGACGCCGATCTGGCCAAGGAAAGCGCTCGCCTCCAGGCCTTGCAGACCAAGCAGCAGCTGGGTGTGCAGGCGCTGTCGATCGCCAACTCCTCCACCTCCATCCTGCTCGGACTGTTCCGTTAAGGATCGACCGGAAGGGCGGGGCTCAGCGAGCTCCGCCCGACCGGGTCCGGGCCCAACAGAGGCCGCCCCGCTGAAGGGCGGAAGGAGACATGAACGCGAATGCCAAGATCGTTCCGCTGACCCAAGCCGTCGCGCCCGCCGCCAACACGGCCGGCTCCGGCGGATCAGGAAGCCAATCGCGCCTGGCCGAAGAGGCCGAGCGCGTCTCGCGCTATCGCCTGGTGATCGAGGAAGGACCGGCTCCCGGCTCCTTCATCTACAAGACGCTGGACCGGGTGACCGGCGAGGTCGTCCGCCAGATGCCGCGCGAGGAGATCGTGCAGATGATGGACGAGGGCGCCTACAGCTCCGGCTCGATCATCGACACGGCCGTCTAGGCGGAACGCCGCCGGGCTTTCGGCGGGAGGAATGCCTGAACTGTCGCCGCGCGGAGGGAGCTCCGGCGCGGGTTTCGTCGTGGTGAACCCGCGTTAACCATACGGGAAGGTTCCGGGCATTAACCTATGGGCGAGCCTCCAAAGGATCGCCGGATGACGAACAGCGTCCACACCAACTCTTCGGCCGCCATCGCGCTTCAGAACCTGACGCGCACCAATGACCGCCTGAGCGACGTTCAGGGGCGGATCTCCACCGGCCTCAAGGTCCAGGGGGCCAAGGACAACGCCGCCATCTGGGCCATCGCCCAGGGGCAGCGGGCCGATATGAGCGCGTACAACGCGGTCAAGCAGAGCCTGGATCGCGCGACCTCCATCGCCGACGTGACGCTCGCCGCCGGCGAATCGGTTTCCGACCTCCTGAACCAGCTGAAGGAGAAGGTGGTCGCGGCCCAGGACACGTCGCTGAAGACGCAGAGCCGCCAGTTGCTGGACGCCGACTTCAAGGCCCTGCTCAAGGCCATCGATTCGGCGGTGAAGAACGCCACCTTCGACGGCGGCAACCTGCTGAACGGATCGGTGACCTCCGGCATCCGCTTCTTGGCCAACGCGGACGCGACCCAGTCGATCACCCTGGGCGCCAAGAACATGACGCTGAGCGGCGCCATCATCACGCTTGGCAACGCCAGCAACCTGCTCACAATCACGGCCGCGGGGCAGGCGCTCACCCGGCTGAACGCCTCCATCGGCAACGTGAACAAGGCGCTGGGCGACATCGGCGCCCAGGCCAAGCAGGTCGAGGCGCACACCAAGTTCGTGACCAAGCTGATGGACACGCTGGAAAGCGGCATCGGCAATCTGGTGGACGCCGACCTCGCCAAGGAAAGCGCGCGGCTTCAGGCGCTGCAGGTGCAGCAGCAACTGGGCGCGCAGGCGCTGTCGATCGCCAATCAGTCGCCCCAGGTGATCCTGTCGCTCTTCCGCGGCTAGCGGCCGAGCTCCGGATGGCCGATGTAGACGGCGCTGCGTCGCCGCCGCATGGGCCGTTCGCCGAAGCCGTATAGGGCGAAGACGTCTCGTAGAAGATTCAGCAGTCGGGTCATGGACGGCGCTCCTCTCGCGGAGAAGCTAACCCGAGACGGCGAACTCCGTTCCCGGAAGTTGTTTACGAGACGTTTTCGTCTGTGGACGAAGCTGGGCCGCGCGGAGCCCGCCCAGTGATCAACAACAGCTATCTGCTTGGACTGTTCGGCGGTTCGGCGAGCGCCCTGGGCTCGGCGGGCGGCCTCGGCGCGTCCGCGGTGAAGAAGAAGCAGCCGACGCCGCCCTGGTCGTCCGACGCCGCGGCGCCGGAGGCCGGAGGCCTCGTTCGCGCCGCCCTGGGCGGCCGCCGCTTCATCAACGAGGGCGAGGCCCGGCTGGACCTCAAGGGCGCCTCGGAAGACTACCGCAAGCTGTTCGCCCTGTATCAGGGCCTGGAGACGCTGAACGCCCTGGCCAACCGCGCCGGCGTGAAGGGCGTGAGCGCCAGGGAGCTGACGCAGCTGAACCGCCGCTTCACCGCGGGCATGGCGGAGGTGGGAGCGTATCTGAGCTCCACGGCGCTGGACGGCGTCCGACTGGTGCAGGGGGCGGTGGCCTCCACCAGCCGCGCCACCGCCGGCGTGCTGAAGGACAGCGCCGCCTATGTCACCGCGCCGGTGCACGAAGGCTCGGCCGCCGAGCCCGTGGCCGCCTTCCAGGGAGCGGTCGCCTTCGACATCCAGGTGAAGACCTCGAACGGAACCAAGACGGTGGCGATCGACCTGTCCGGCATGGGGGCGACGCCGCGCACGCTGGACAGCACGCTGAGCTACATCAACGATCGGCTGAAGGCCGAGGGGGTCCAGACCACCCTTGGCCGGCGCCTGATTCCGGCCGAGCCGAAGACCGTGGCCTTGAATGGCCGGACCATCACCCTGCCGGCCGGCCCCGACCGTTGGGCCCTGGAAGTCCGCGGCGTCTCCACGGAGACCATCCGCTTCTCCGCCTCCGCCACGACCGACGCGGTTCAGGTGGTGCAGGCGACCAAGAGCGGGGACCAGCTGCTCAAGTTCGACCCGGCGGCCTCCGGCGCGGCGCGGATCGGCGAGGCCCATTGGGTGGACGGGCGCGTCGCCCAGAGCGCGCTGCCCGAGGGCGTGGAAGCGGTGCGCGCCAGCGCCTCCGGGCCCGACGGCTCCACCTGGATGGTCGCGGACATCTCCGCCGGCCCAGGCGCCCAGCCGATCAAGGGCGAGCGCGACGTGGCCCTGCTGAAGTTCGATTCGGCCGGGCGGCTGGTGCTGACCCAGGCGCTGGGCGCCGCCCGCTCGGCGAGCGGCTACGCCCTGGCGGTCTCGGCCGATGGAAAGGTGGCGGTGGCCGGCTCCGTCACCGGCGCGCTGGAGCCGGGCCAGAGCGGGGAGGCGGCCAATGTCGCCGACAGCTTCGTCTCCGTCTTCGGATCGGACGGCGCCGAGCTCTGGACGCAACGGCGCGGCGCGCGCGCCGAGGACGAGGCGACCGCCGTCAGCTTCGCCGCCGACGGCTCGGTGATCGTGGCCGGTCGCGCCCGCTCGGCCATGCCAGGGGCCGCCGCGCTGGGCGACTGGGACGGCTATGTGCAGACCATCCGCGCCAGCCAGACCTATCCCGGCGCGCCATACACGGTCACCGCCGGCGGCGCGGCGCAGTTCGGCACGACCGGCGGCGACTCTGTCCAGGCTACCGCGATCGACGGCTCCAATCTTTATACGGCAGGGGTCGAGAACGGCCGGATCACCGTGCGCCGTTGGCAGCTCGGCCCCGGCGCGCCTCAACTCCTGGCGACCCGAGACCTGGGCGAGGCGGGGGGCGAGGTTTCTGGACTGGCCGTGGAGAACGGACGCGTCGTCCTGGGCGGCACGACGCGCAACGGCGCGCTCGGCATCGGCACGGTCAACAGGGCGCATGCCGGCGGATCCGACGCCTTCGTGGCGGCGCTGGACGCCAGCCTGACCCCGGGCGCTGCCGATCGGCTGACCTACTTCGGCGGGGCGGGCGACGACACGGCCGCCGATCTCAAGATCTCGGGCGGCAAGGTGTGGATCACGGGGGTGTCCGATCGTCCAGCCGCCGCAAAGGCCGAGGACCCGACCCTGGCCCATCTGACGCGGCTCGATCCGCTCACCGGAGCGGTGGAGTGGACAAGGACCTGGCAGGGCGAGGGCGGTCAGGCCCGGACGACGGCGCTCTCCGTCTCCTCCGGCGGCGCCTCGGTTCTCGACAGGCTGGGGCTGCCCCAGGGCGACATCGACCAGAGCCCCTCCAAGCGGCTGGTCGACGCCACGGCGGCGCGGGTCGGCGACCGTTTCTACATTTCTCCGGCGGGCGGCGGCAGACGTGTGGCGGTGACAATCGAGGCGCGCGACACCCTCCAATCGCTCGCCCGCAAGATCGAGCAGGCGTCCAGCATGAAGCTGAAGGTCACGATCAGCACCGTGGCCGCCGACGCCAAGGACCTGGGCTCCACCGGCCAGAACGCGCTCGCCGCCGCCCTGCAGAAGCTCACCATCACGCCCCGCGACGGCAAGACGGGCGCGGTGATCACCTCGGGCGAGAGCGGACGAGACGCGCTGGAGGCGCTGGGTCTGTCGCCCGGCTACATCGGGGCCAGCGGCGTAGGCGATTCCGTGCGCGCCTTCGGTCTCGACCTGCCCGCCGACCTGTCGCTGGAGGGCAAGGAGGCCGTCAAGGCCGCGGGCGAGGCTCTGCAAGCCGCCATGAGCGCCGTGCGCTCGGCCTATCGGGCGCTCGCGCCGCAGACGCCCGCCTCAGCCACGGGTCCGGCGCCCGCCTACTACTCGTCGCAGCTGGCCAACTATCAGGCGGCGCTCGCCCGACTGGGCGGATAGCGAAGCTTCGTCGCGGCTTCGCGGTTGACGCGCGAGGGGCGGGCGGGGTTATTGGGAGCACCTTCTCCGGCGAGTGCTCCATGGCGGCTCCGAACAACCGCGTTCTCCTGATCGCCCTCGGCGCCGGCCTGGCCGTGGTGCTGGCGGTGGCCCTCGCCCTCGTCTTCGGCGGCCGCAAGCCCGCGCCGGACGAGGCGCCGCCGGCCGCCAAGGGCGGGCTACAGCTCGACATCGCGGACGCGCCGACGCTCGAGCCCACGCGCCAGCTACGCTGCTTCGTGAATGGGCAATATGTCGGCGAGGCCACCTTGCAGGATTGCGCCCAGCGCAACGGCCTGGCCACGGACGCCCTGGACGTGGGCATCGACGCCACCGGCCAGTTGGCCGCCGCGCCAACCGCCGCCTTCGCCCCGCCGCCCGCCGCGCCGCCGGAGCAGCTGGTCAGCACCGAGCCAGCACCGGCCCCCGAGCCGGCGGCCGTGGAGGAGCCGATCCCCGCCAGCCCGCCGCAGCCCGTCGGCCAGCCCTGCCTGCGCCACTCCGGGAACGAGTGGCGCGCCATTTCCAACGACATGAGCCTGAACGCCTGCGTGCAGGCGCTCTACGCCAACACCTGCGTGCGGCCGGGCGAGGCCATCTACGGCCGCTACGGCGAGCGCACCCTGCGCCTGGTGCCCGGCCGGGTGGAGCAGTCGGAGGACAACAGCCGCTTCCGAACCCTGGTCCCGCAGGGGCCGCGTTGCAGCCTGCCGGAGGTTCGGTGATGCGCAAGCTGGTCATCCTGACCCTGGCCGCCTCGGCCCTGGCGGTCGCCGGCTGCTCGACACAGACGAAGCCGCCGACCGATCGCGGCGTCTGCTACGCCGTGCAAACGCCCAAGGCGGGGGACGAACCGCAGTTCAACGTGGTCGCGCGAGACCAGCCCCAGATCGAGCACTGCGCCGCCCGGCTGGAGGAGATGCGGGTCCGGTTCCTGCGCCTCGGGGGATCCAACAGCGAGATCGTCGGCGCCTTCCAGGGTCGGTTCATCTTCATCGACCGGCGGGGCGTCTTCTTCGGTCAGACGCTGGAGGGCAGCCGCTTCTTCGCCCTCAGCCGCACGGGCGACGGCCGCCTGGCCATCCCCGGCGCGATTCAGCGCGATATCGACAGCGCCGCATAGGCCTGGAACAAAAATGGAACGTCAGCTAGGCTGACGCCGAAAAGGCCGGGACACGCCGGCCGGAACAAGAAGGAAAAGCGATGGCGGGCAGCGTCAACAAGGTCATCCTCATCGGCAACCTCGGCAAGGACCCGGAGATCCGCACGCTGAACTCGGGCGACCGGGTGGCCAATCTGCGCATCGCCACTTCCGAAACCTGGCGCGACAAGGCCACGGGCGAGCGCAAGGAGAAGACCGAGTGGCACCAGGTGGTCATCTTCAACGAGAACATCGTGAAGGTCGCCGAGAACTACCTGAAGAAGGGCTCGACCGTTTACGTCGAAGGCGCCCTTCAGACCCGCAAATACACCGATCAGTCCGGCGCCGAGCGCTACTCGACCGAGATCGTGCTGCAGAAGTTCCGGGGCGAGCTGACCATGCTCGGCGGGCGCGGCGACGGCGGCGGCATGGGCCGGAGCGGGGGCGACGACGACTATTCGTCCGGCTTCTCGACCGGCGGCGCCAACAAGCCCTCCGGTCCCCGCGAGAAGTTCGACCTGGACGACGACATCCCCTTCTGAGCCCCGGCCTCAGCCGGGGACGGCGCGCTGTGTCTCGGCGAGTTGGAGGTGGAGGAGGGGGGAGCCGCCGTGGTCCGTCCTCCGCATCCCGCCGTTGAGCGGGCGGCTGGTCATCTTTCCGTCCTGGACGCCGCACGCCGCCGAGCCGGTGGGAGGAGGCGGAAAGATCAGCGTCGCCTTCGACGTGGCGCCCGCCTGATCCACAACTCGGCACAGCCAAGCTTGACCCGTGGCCTCGCGGTAGGGCCATAAGGGCGAACGGCGCGGGGGTGCGCCTCGGGGGGCGGGCGTCTGTGACCATCGGCGAGCGGATGCAGGCGTGGATCGGCGGGCGCGGCTCCGTGCGCCGGGCCCTGTTCGGCATGGTGCTCAGCCTGATCCTGCCGACCATACTGATCCTCCTGCTGCTCTCGACGGCGGCCTATCGCGAGGCCCGTCTCCAATATGATCGACAGCTGATCGGCGTGACGCGGGCCCTGGCCCTGGCGACGGACCGGTCGATCGACGCCGGCGAGGCGCTGGCCCAGGCTCTCGCGGCGTCGCCGGCCCTGACGTCCGGAGACCTGGAGACGTTCGAGAGCCTGGCGCGGGCCGCTACGCCCAACCGCGACACCTGGATCGTGCTCAGCGATCAGCGCGGCCAGCTCATCAACACGCGCCTGCCTCGCGGCCGACGGTTGCGCGACGCGCCCTATCCGCCCGCCCGCTGGGCCGAGGTGCAGGCCGACCGCAACGCCCTGTCGAACCTCTTCCGGGGCCCAGCGAGCGGCGCGCTGATCTTCGCCATCGATCGGCCGGTGCGGGTGAACGGCCAGCCGATGGCGTTGGCGGTCATCCAGCATCCGCGCGTGCTGGATCCTCTGTTTCGCGATCAGCGGGTGCCGGAGCCCTGGGCCGCGGCCGTGCTTGACCGCAACGGAGTCGTGGTCGCCCGATCGAAGGAGGGGGAGCAGTTTCGAGGCAAGCTGGCCCGCGACGACGTCCGGCGGGCGCTTTCGCGCCAGGACGAAGGGGTGATCCCCAGCCAGAGCCTGGACGGCACCCCAACCTACGCCGCCTTCAGCCGCTCGCCCCGGACCGGCTGGACCTTCGTGGTCGGCGTGCCGAGGACGGAGGTGGAGGGCGACGGCCTGCGCGCCGCCCTGGCGCTCGCCGCGCTCGCCAGCCTGCTGCTCGCGGCCGGCATGACGGCGGCCTTCCTCTGGTCGCGCCGCATCCAGGTGGAGGTCCACGCCCTGGCCGAAGACGCCGCCGGCCTGGGTTCGGGACGCCCGGTGCCCGCGCCGAACGCCGAACTGGACGAAATCGCGGAGGTCCGCGCCGCGCTGTCCCGCGCCTCGACCGAGCTCACTGCGCGCGAGGCCGAGGCGGAGGCCGCGGCCGAACGTCAGCGGCTGATGATCAACGAGCTCAATCACCGGGTGAAGAACAGTCTGGCGACCGTCCAGTCGCTGGCTCACCACAGCCTGACGGACCGGCGCTCCACCTCGGCCGTGGCCTTCCAGGAGCGCCTCCAGGCGCTGTCGCGCGCCCACGACCTGCTGACGCGCCAGGTGTGGGAATCCGCGGACCTCGGCGATGTGGTCGCGCAGGCCGTGCGGCCGTGGGCCAGTCAGGTCGACATCCAGGGCGGCCCGCCGGCGCAGCTCGAACCGGCGGTGGCCCTGGCGCTGTCCATGATGCTTCACGAGCTCGGGACGAACGCGCTGAAATATGGGGCCCTCGGCGCCGACGAGGGACGGGTGAGCATCGGGTGGTGCAAGGAGGACGGACGCCTGCGGCTCACCTGGCGCGAGCAGGGCGGGCCGCCGCCCACGCCGCCCAAGAGGGAGGGCTTCGGTTCCCGGTTGCTCCAGCAGAGCGCGCGCATGGAGCTGAGGGGCTCGGCCGAGCTCCGCTACGACACGACCGGCGTGGTCTGCGACATCCGCATCGGTCGCTGGCGCGTCCCCGACGAGAGCGTCAGCTGACCAGGGTCCAGCCGCCGGCGGACGCGGCCCGCGCCTGATCGTTCGTCGGCCGCGCGATCAGGCCGGACTGGGTGATCCAAACCTCGTAGCGCGCCCCATCGGCCATCGGCATGTAGGCGGCCCCGCCGTACAGGGTGTCGACGGCATTGACCTTGTGCCGATAGCGGCGGGCGAGGTCCCAGACCTCGACACGCCAGGGCAGGGCGTCCGGCTGGTCGCCGCCGGCGAGGGAGTGCACGCTGCGTTCGGCGGTGCGCTCCTGCTCGATCGACCGGTAGCGGCCTGACAACCGGTCCAGCCGGTACTGGGTGTCCAGCCCCAGAACGGTCGCCCAAGGTTTCCACTTCAGCACCTGGGCCTCGATCCGCCATTCGTCGCCGAGCAGGGGATAGACGCCGGTGGTCGGCTGCTCGCTCTCCTGCCGGGCGGGTTGCACCACGGTGGCCTCGAACCGCTGCGGCCCCAGCTGGCGCAACGAGACCGTCGCCACGGGCCGCTCATGCGTCAGCCGGCCGTAGGTCTGCAGGTTGAGCCCCGCGAGCGTCGCGACCACCGCCGCCGCCAGCAGGCCCCCGCCGCCGATCACTCCCAGGCCGCCGCTGATCAGGCGGCCGCGGAACAGCGTCCCCAGCGCCTTGATCAGGAACACCAGGCCGATCACGCCCGCCAGCGTCGGGACGATCCACCACCACCAGGCCATGCGAACTCCTCCAGCTCCCGCGCGAGCTTAACCGTCGTTCAGAACGTTGGGGAGGCATTCTCCGTTCGCGCGACTGGACACCCCACCATGTCCCGCTAAGGAAGCAGCCATGCGCCTTGCCTTCAGGGAACGTCTGGCCGGCTGGCTTCGGGCCGCCGCGGCCTTCATGCGCACCCCGACGCTGGCGCGCCAGCTGGCCGGGCTGCTGGCGCTGGGCATCGCCCTCCTGCTGGTGGTCAACCTCGCCACCGTCGTGCTGATCGCGCGCGCCAACGACTTCAACGAGACGGTGGAGCAGAGCCACCGCGTCAGGACGGCCTCCAAGGACGTGCTGACTCGGCTGATCGACGCCGAGACGGGGCAGCGCGGCTATATCCTGACGGAGCGGGAGGAATATCTCGGCATCCACGACGAGGCGCTGCGGGCCCTTCCGGAACTGTTCTCGGAGCTGGAGCGGCTCACGGCGGACGATCCTCAGGTGTCGGCTCACGTGCGGCGGGTCCGGGCGCTGTCGATCCGGCGTCTCGACCTCATGGAGCGGACGATCCTGCTCGCGCGTGTGGGTCGCTACACCGAGTCCGTCGCCCTGATCCGAGGCGGGCAGGGCAAGGTCTACATGGACCAGTTGCGCCGGGAGATCGCCGCCATCGACGCGCTGGAATACCAGCGGTTGGAGGCGCGTCGCACCCGCTCGGAGTGGGCCGCTCGGGCGACCCTGGGGGTGAACCTGCTGGCCGCCGTGCTGGTGGTCGGGGTGGCGGCGCTCTCGCTCTGGCTGATTCGTCGCTATGTGGCGGACCTGACGGGCGCGCGCGACGCGCTTGATCGCCTGAATGCGGGCCTTGAGGAGCAGGTGCGGGCTCGGACGGGAGCGCTGACCCGCGCCAACGAGGAGATCCAGCGCTTCGCCTATATCGTCAGCCACGACCTGCGCGCGCCTCTGGTGAACATCATGGGCTACACCTCCGAGCTCGAGACCGCGAACCGCGCGCTCGACGAGCAGGTCGACGTGCTGGAGGCCCGCGCGCCCAAGTCCTTGAAGCCTGAGACCGCCCAGGCCGTGCGCGAGGACATTCCCGAGGCGATCGGCTTCATCCGCGCCTCGACCGAGAAGATGGACCGGCTGATCAACGCCATCCTGAAGCTGTCCCGCGAGGGCCGCCGCACCCTGACGCCCGAGCCGCTGGATGTGAGCGCCATGGTGCGCAAGATCGCCGACAGCGTGCGGCACCAGACCGAGTCCGCGGGGGCGGAGATCGTGATCGACGCCCTGCCCACCCTGACCAGCGACCGGCTGTCCCTGGAGCAGATCTTCGGCAACCTGATCGATAACGCGGTCAAATACCTCGACCCCTCGCGCCCCGGCCGTATCCAGATATCGGGCGAGGACGACGCACGCGGCACGGTCACATATCGGGTCGCCGACAACGGGCGCGGGGTATCGCCCAAGGATCACGAGCGCATCTTCGAACTCTTTCGCCGCTCAGGCCGTCAGGATCGCCCCGGCGAGGGTCTGGGCCTGGCCTTCGTCCGCAACAGCGTGCGTCGCCTGGGCGGCGTGATCGACGTGGAGTCCGAGCTTGGCCAAGGCTCGACTTTCATCCTGAAATTCCCCAAACGCCTGAGCCTCGACCCAGCCGGAGACGCCGCATGAGCCCCGTGAAGATCGTGATGGTGGAGGACGACGAAGGCCACGCCCGGCTGATCGAGAAGAACATCCGCCGCGCCGCCATCAACAACGAGATCAAGCATTTCGCCGACGGCGGCTCCGCGCTCGACTACCTCTTCAGCGCCGAGGTGCTGAACAACGGCCCGCTGCTGATCCTGCTCGACCTCAACCTGCCCGACATGTCGGGCACGGACATTCTGGAGCGGGTCAAGGGCGACGAGCGCCTGCGTCGCGCGCCGGTGGTGGTGCTGACGACCACGGACGACAAGGCCGAGATCCAGCGCTGCTACGACCTGGGCTGCAACGTCTACATCACCAAGCCGGTGGACTATGAGGGCTTCGCCTCGGCCATCCGCCAGCTGGGCCTGTTCCTGTCCGTCATCCAGGCGCCGGAGATCGAGTGACGACGCCGGAGCTCCATGTCCCGATCCGCCTCCTCTACATCGACGACGACCGGGGGCTGGCCCGGCTGGTCGAGAAGGAGCTGGGGCGGCACGGCTACGCCGTGACCACCGCGCCGGACGGCGACGCGGGGCTGGAACTGCTGCGCGAGGGCCGACGCTTCGACATCTGCGCGCTCGACCACTACATGCCCGGCCGCGACGGCATCGACGTGCTGCCCGACATCCTGGAGCTGCCGGGCGCCCCGCCGGTCGTCTATGTCACCGGCGCGCAGGAGGGCCGGATCGCCGTGGCCGCGCTTCGCGCCGGCGCCGCCGACTATGTCATCAAGGACGTGTCGGAGGACTTCACGGCGTTGCTGCGCTCGGCGATCGAGGACGCCCTCATCCGCCGCCGGCTGGCCGCGGAGAACGAGCGAGCCCAGGAGGAGGTGCGGCTGGCCCGCGACCGCGCCGAGGCCATGCTGCGCGAGGTCAACCATCGGGTCGGCAACTCGCTCCAGCTGGTGTCCTCCTTCATGTCGCTTCAGATGCGCGAGATGGAGGACGAGGCCGCCAAGGCGCCGCTGAAGGAGGCCCAGGCGCGGATCGAGGCCGTCGCCCACGTCCACCGCCGCCTCTACACCTCCGGCGACATGGAGCGGGTCGCCATGGACGAATACCTTTCCGGTCTGATCGAGGAGCTGACCAAGTCCATGGCCGCTCACGGCGGCGCCCCGGCTCTCAGCCTCACGGCCGAGCCGGTCACCGTGGCGACGGACAAGGCGGTGTCCTTGGGGGTGATCGTCACCGAACTGGTCACCAACGCCATGAAGTACGCCTATCCCCCCGAAACCGGGGGTGAGATCCGCGTGCGCCTGCGCCGGGAGAGCGACGATCGCGCCGAACTGATCGTCGAGGACGACGGCGCCGGCATGGGCGGTGAGATCAAGGGCACGGGGCTGGGCGGCAAGATCGTCTCGGCCATGGCCGGCGGCCTGAAGAGCCGCGTGATCGTCGATCCCGAGCACCGGGGCGTGCGCGCGAGCCTCAGCTTCGACGTCGGCTGACAGCAGCTTCTCTCCTGAAGGGAGGAGACTCCCCTTTCAGGCGCGGCCGGTTGCGCGCCCCCACTGCCCAGGTAGTCTGCCGGTGAACACGCTCGGGGAGGGGCGGGGATGATCGATCGCAGATGGCTGCTCGGCGGCGCGGCCGCCGGGTTGGCGGCGGGACCGGCCCTGGCGCAGACGACGCCGACGAGGCTTCGGCGCGGAGTCTCCTCACTTTCGGCCACCAGCGACGATGTGGTGGCCTTCGGCGAGGGCGTGCGGCTGATGAAGCGTCGGCGAGACGCCCTGTCGTGGGAACGCCAGCGCCAGCTCCACGCCACCCAGGCGCGGCATGGCGACAGCCTGTTCCTGCCCTGGCACCGCCTGCAACTGGCCCATCTGGAGCGGATCATCGCCCGCCTGACGGGCCACACCCGCTTCGCCCTGCCGTATTGGGACTACCAGGCCACGCCGCGCCTGCCGTCCTGGACCACCCAGCCCGGCGCGCCCCTGTACGAGGCTCAGCGGGGCGCGGGCGCCAACACCCGCGACTACAACCAGGCGCGGTGGGCCGCCGACGCCCGCAGGGCGGACCGCCGCACCGACACGCCCGAGCGCTTCCTCGGCCTGCCGCTGAGCGCGACCCAGACCCGCCAGGCCGGATCGGTCGAAGCCTACGGCCACAACTGGATCCATACGCTCGTCGGCGGCCTGATGGGGCGCATCGAGACCGCCACGCTCGACCCGGTGTTCTGGATGCACCACGCCAATGTCGACCGCTTCTGGGACGCCTGGCACCGCGAGCGGCGGCCCGCCTACCCGACCTGGTGGACCAGCCGGACCCTGAGCGGCTTCATCGGCGAGACGGGCACGACCACGGGGACCTGGGCGGTCAGCCGGACCCTGGACACCCGCTCCCTGGGCTACGGCTATGACACGGCTGGGCCGCCGGTGTTCTTCGTCATGAGCGCGGCGCCGCAGACGGCCGTGCGCCGACCGGCGGGCAGCGAGGTGTTCCGCCTGTCGGCTGACGTCCGGCCCGGGTCGGGCGTGATGTCCCTCGTGCTGCCCGAGACCCTGCTGCGCGCCGTGGCCGAGGCGGAAGGGCAGGACGTGGAGATCGTCACGCGCGGCCGGGTCGCCTATGCGGCGGACGAGCGGCTGCTGGACCGTTCGATCGACATCATCGCCCGGCCGAGGGGCGGTCAGCTGGTGTCGCTCGGCTCCTCGACCACCTTCTTCCACCCGGCGAGCGGCGGCCACGCCCACCACGCCGGCGACTACGCCATCGGCTTCAACCTGGACGCCAGCCTTCGCGACCTCGCCCGCTCGCGCCAGCCGGTGACCGTATCGGTCGAGGCCGAGGACCTGGCCCCGCAGCTGAACCGGCCGCCGCCCCAGGGCCGGGAGCTCTCGCTCGAGGTGACGGTCACCCGCTACGTCACGCGATAGGGGCGAAACGCTCCCTCACCGAATGTGACGCCCGCCGCTTCGCGCGGCGGCTATAGACGGTGGCGTGATCGCTCCCCCCAAGCCGCACAGCCCGCTCTCGCTGGTCGAGATCGCCGTCATCGCCGCCATCGTCGTGATCTGGGGCGTGAACAACGCCGCGGCCAAGGTGATGACGGAGCACTGGCCGCCGCTGTTCACCGCCGCCGCCCGCTTCGCCGTGGCCGCCGCCTGCCTGGTTCCCTTCGTCCGACCGCCGTTCCCAAGCTGGAAGAGCCTGCTGGTCATCGTCATCGTGGGCGGGCCGATCCACTACGGCCTGATCTATCTGGCCTTCGCCCTGGCGGAGGATGTCTCCACCGTGGCGGTGGCGACCCAGATGTGGATTCCCTTCACCAGCCTGTTCGCCTTCCTGCTGCTCGGCGAGCGGATGCGCTGGCCGGCCATGGCTGGGATGCTGGTGGCCTTTCTCGGGGTCGCGTGGATGACGCTCGATCCGCACGCCCTGGGCGACTGGCTGGCCATCGCCGTGGGGGCGGCCGGCAGCGGGTGCTGGGCGCTGGCCACGGTCTTCGCGCGCCGAGCGGCCGCCATTCCGCCGCTGAAGATGCAGGGCCTGCTGGCCTGCGTCGCCCTCCCGGCCCTGGCGCTGGCGTCGGCGGTGACGGAGACGGGGCAGTGGCAGGCGGTGAAGGCTTCGACCCCTCTGGTCTGGGCCTGCCTGTTCTGGGCGGGGGTCGTGTCGTCGGTGGCCGCGACCACCCTGATGCTGTGGCTGGTGCAGCGGCGCGAGACGGGGCGGGTGACGCCCTATCTGCTGGCCACCCCTCTCGTCTCCATCCTGATCGGCTGGTTCATGGGGGACACGCTGACGGCGCAGATCCTGACGGGCGCAGGGTTGGCCATCGTCGGCGTGGCGCTTGTGTCGCTGGCCGAGCGGGGGCTGCGCGCGGGGGCTTCGACGCAAACCTGACGCACGGGCCTTGCCGTTCGCGCGGCAACGGCTAAGCCAGGCTTCATGTTGTCCTTGATCGCCGCCCTCGCCCTGTCCGCCACGCCCTGCACGCCGCTCCCGGGCATGGAGCCGGTCCTGGCCGATCCCGCCCGCAGGATCGTCATGCTGGGGGAGACCCACGGCACGACCGAGCTGCCGTCCGCCTTCGCGGACGCCGTCTGCGCCGCCGCGGGCCAGGGGCCGGTGGTCGTCGCGCTCGAATGGCTGCCGGAGAACCAGGCGCATCTGGACGCTTGGTTGGCTTCCGACGGCTCCCCGGCCGCGCGTGAGGCCCTCATGACCGCCCCGGCCTGGTCGGACCGCATCGGTCGCGCCAGCGGAGCCATGCTGCGGCTGCTGGAAGACGTTCGGCGCATGAGGGCGGCCGGCATGCCCGTGTCGCTGCTGGCCTTCGACGCCCCCGCCACGCCGCCCGCGCCCACCGATCTCGCGCGGGAGCAGGGAATGGCGGCTCTGGTGCTGAAGGCGGCCGACGCCCAGCCGGACGCCCGGGTCCTGGTGCTGACGGGAGCGGGCCACGCGGATCGCACCGCCTTCACCAGCTTCGGCGCGGAAGTGCCCTCCATGATCCGCCACCTGCCGGCCGGGCGCGTGCTGAGCCTCGCCTGGATACGTCCGGGGGGTCAGGTGTGGGGGTGCCGCGCGCCGGAAGGCGGCGGCGCGGCCGTGTGCGGCGTCTACGACGCTCCCGTCCGTGACGAGGCCCGGCCGCGCGGCGCCGGCTTGGGCGCGCCGCGGCCCGGCTTCGACGGCTGGTTCTCAGGCGGCGCCTCGATCACCGCTTCCGCGCCGGCCAAGCCCTAGCCCGCCGCCATCACGCCGCAGGCCACGCGGTCGCCCGCCCCGCCGATCGGCTGGGTGCGGTGGTCGTCGGGGTTGGCGTGGATCACGAGCGCCGAGCCGTCGGCGTCCCACAGCCACTGTCCGGGACCCTCGCGGCTGATGCGGGCGCGAGAGGTGAAGACCTCCGCGTTCACCCGCCCCTGCGCGTCCGCCCAGACATTGGGCAGGTCGCCGTCGTCGGGGCCGGCTTCGTTCAGCAGGCCGTGCGGCGCCTTGGGCTCGGCGTGGTTGATGTGGGCGCCGGCGCTGGTGAACGGCCCTTCGCAGCGGCCGACCGCGTGGATATGGATGCCGTGCCAGCCGGGGCGAAGCCCCTCCGCCTCCACCCGGATCAGCAGGCCGGTCGGCCCCTGAGTGAGCGTCGCGCGACCGATCCTTTGCCCGGAGTTGTTCACCAGAGCGGCCTCGCCGAAGTCCCCGACGGGCGCACGCATGGCGTGGGCCGCGTGGCCGCCATGCCCCTCGTCGTCGGTGGCGTCGATCACGGTCATGCAGGCGCCGAGCGGCAGGGCGACCAGGGCGGCGAGAAGGGTGGCGCGCATGGGGAAAACTCCTTATCTGACGGGGCTCCGACGGGTCGCTCTCGCTTTGCCTCGCCAGAGCCTGACTGCTAGACTCCCGACCAACGGAACCGTTCCGATTCCCGGCCTGAGCCCAGGTCGAACAGAGCCTGATTTCCTTGACCGACGAAACCCCGAACAACGTCGCGCCGCCGCCGGCCGGCGGAGCCGACATCGCCCCCATAGCCATCGAGGATGAGCTGCGCCGCTCGTATCTCGACTATGCGATGAGCGTGATCGTCAGCCGCGCCCTGCCCGACGCGCGCGACGGCCTGAAGCCCGTTCACCGGCGCATCGTCTATGCGATGCACGAGGAGGGCCGGACCTCCGACAAGAAGTACGTCAAGTCGGCCAACATCGTCGGCGACGTCATGGGCCGCTATCACCCGCACGGCGATGGCGCGATCTATGACGCTCTGGTGCGCATGGCCCAGCCCTTCTCCATGCGGCTGCCGCTGATCGACGGGCAGGGCAACTTCGGCTCGGTGGACGGCGATCCGCCCGCGGCCATGCGCTACACCGAAAGCCGCATGACCAAGGCCGCCGAGGCCCTGATCGAGGACATCGACAAGGACACGGTCGACTTCCAGGACAACTACGACGGCGCGCGCAGCGAGCCCGTCGTCCTGCCCAGCCGCGTGCCCAACCTGCTGGTCAACGGCGCGGGCGGCATCGCGGTGGGGATGGCCACCAACATCCCGCCCCACAACCTGGGCGAGGTGATCGACGCCTGCGTCGCCCTGCTGGACGATCCGGAGATCGGGGAGGAGGCGCTGCTCGACCTCGTGCCCGGCCCGGACTTTCCGACCGCCGGCGAGATCATGGGCCGTACCGGAGCGCGCCAGGCGCTGCGCACCGGCCGTGGCTCGGTGATCGTACGCGCCAAGACCCATGTGGAGACCGTCCGGGCCGGCAAGGAGGCGATCATCGCCACCGAGCTGCCCTATCAGGTCAACAAGCGGCTGCTTCAGGAACGCATCGCCGAACTGGCGCGGGAGAAGAAGATCGAGGGCGTCACGGACGTTCGCGACGAGTCCGACCGTCAGGGCATGCGTCTGGTGATCGAGCTGCGCCGCGACGCTTCCGCCGACGTGGTGCTGAACCAGCTGTTCCGCTTCACCGCCATGCAGGCCAGCTTCGGCGTCAACATGCTGGCGCTGAACCGCGGCCGGCCCGAGCAGATGAGCCTGCGCCAGCTCTTGGAGGCCTTCCTCGACTTCCGCGAGGAGGTGGTGGTCCGCCGCATCAAGTTCGAACTGGCCAAGGCGCGCGACCGCGGCCACGTCCTGGTCGGCCTGGCGGTCGCCGTGGCCAACATCGACGAGGTGATCCACATCATCCGCTCCTCCGTCGACCCGACGGAAGCGCGCGAGCGGCTGCAGGCCAAGGCCTGGCCGGTCGGCGACATGATGGCGCTGATCGAGCTGATCGCCGACCCGCGCTCGGCCTTGGTCGACGGCGACAAGCTGCGGCTGACGGACGAGCAGGCCAAGGCCATCCTGGCGCTGACCCTCTCGCGCCTGACCGGGCTCGGCCGCGACGACATCTTCGGCGAGGCGAGGGAGCTGGCGGCGACCATCCAGGCCCACCTGGACCTGCTGTCGGACCGCAAGAACATCCTGGGCGTGATCCGCGCCGAGCTGCTGGACATCCGGGAGCGCTTCGCCACACCCCGTCTCTCGATCTTCACCGAGGGCGACGCCGACCTGGAAGACGAAGACCTGATCCCCCGCGAGGACATGGTCGTCACCGTCACCCACTCCGGCTACGTCAAGCGGGTGGCGCTCGCCGCCTATCGGACCCAGCATCGGGGCGGCAAGGGCCGCTCGGGCATGTCCATGAAGGACGAGGACGCGGTGGTCGGCGTCTTCTCCGCCTCGACCCATGCGCCGGTGCTGTTCTTCGCCACCAACGGCAAGGCCTACAAGCTCAAGGTCTGGCGCCTGCCGCTGGGCGAGCCTCAGTCGCGCGGCAAGGCCTTCGTCAACCTGCTGCCGATCGAGCCGGGCGACTCCATCATGAACGTCCTGCCGCTGCCGGAGGACGAGCGCGACTGGGACCGCTACGACATCATGTTCGCCACCAGGTCCGGCGACGTGCGACGCAACAAGCTGAGCGACTTCGCCAGCGTCAACCGCGCCGGCAAGATCGCCATGAAGCTGGAGGAGGGCGACCGCATGGTCGGCGTGGCCCTCTGCACGGCCGAGGACGACATCCTGCTGACCACGGCGCTCGGCCGCGCCATCCGCTTCCCGGCCGACGACGTGCGCGTGTTCCGGGGCCGGGACTCCACCGGCGTGCGCGGCGTGCGTCTGCAAGGCGACGACGAGGTCATCTCCATGGCCGTGCTGCACCGGGTGGAGGCGACGCCGGACGAACGCGCCGCCTATCTCAAGTTCAAGCGCGCCACCGGCGAGGTGGAGGCCGACGCCTCCTCGGAGGTCGAGGACGAGGCGGCCGACGAGGCCATCCTCACCACCGACCGCATCGCCATGCTGGGCGCGGCGGAGGAGTTCATCCTGACGGTGACCGAGTCCGGGTTCGGCAAGCGGTCGTCCGCCTATGAGTTCCGCCGCACCGGCCGGGGCGGGCAGGGGCTGACGGCGCATGCGCTGGGCGGTCGGGCCGGCCATCGCCTGGCGGCGGCCTTCCCCGTCGAGGACGGCGACGAGCTGCTGCTCATGACCTCGGGCGGCCAGCTGATCCGCACCCCGGTGAAGCAGATCCGCACGGCGGGCCGCGCCACCCAGGGCGTCACCATCTTCCGCACGGCGCCGGGGGAACGCGTGGTCTCGGTCGAACGCCTGCCCGAGGCCGCCACCGACCCCGACGCCGACATGCCCGACGCGGATCACCCGGACCAGGGCGGGTCGCTCTGATCCTCTGGATCGACGGCGCGCCCGCTTCGGCGGAGCAGCTCGCGCATCAGGCGCTGGTGAACTACGGCGCCTACACCTCCTTCGGCGTGGAGGAGGGAGGGGCCAGGGGGCTGGACCGGCACCTGGCGCGGCTCGCCCGATCGGCCGAGGACCTGTTCGGCGAGGCGATCCCCGAGGCTGACGTCCGCGAGCAGATGCGCCTGGCGCTGGTCGATCGGCCCCACGCCTGGCTGCGCCTCAGCCTGTTCGCGGCGGAGATCGGCAATCGCGACCCGACCTTCGTGGGCCGCCCGCGCCTGATGGTCGGCGTCTTCTATCCCCCGCCGCCCTTGGCCTCGGAGCTGCGTGTGCGCACCGCGCCGTACGAGCGCGACGAGCCTCATCACAAGCACCTTGGCCAGTTCGGCCTGCTCCGCGCGCGGCGGTCGGCGCGGCAGGCGGGATTCGACGACGCCCTGCTCCTGGACCGGGAGGGCCGGATCACCGAGGGGACGCTGTGGAACATCGGCTTCCTCGAAGGCGATACGGTGGTCTGGCCGCAGGGCGGGATGCTGGCCGGCGTCACCCAGTCGCTGATCGACGAGAACCTCCCCGCCGTCGGCCTCTCCAGCCGGACGGAGCCGGTCGCCCCCACCGACCTCTCCCGGTTTCGCGCCGCCTTCTTCTGCAACAGCGCCACGCCCGCCGGCGCCATAACCGCCATCGATGCTCAGTTCCTTCGACGGGACCCCGAGCTGATCGAGCGTCTAGCCGCAGCCTGGGCGGCCGCGCCGCTTCAGCCGATCTGAGCTCGCTTCCGGCGCCTCCGCAGCCGCATTCGCGGGCGGAGAGGTGACGATCACGCCCTCTATGCTAAACCTGCCCGACGCAAGCGGGAGGCGGCATGCGCATCGGGCTTTATCCGGGGACGTTCGACCCGGTCACCAACGGCCATCTGGACATCATCGGCCGTGCCGTAAAGCTGGTCGATAGGCTGGTGATCGGGGTGGCGCGGAACGACGACAAGGGCCCGCTCTTCTCGACCGACGAGCGCGTGGTCATGGTGCGCGAGGCGGTCGCCCATCTGGACGGGAAGATCGAGGTTCAGCCCTTCTCGTCGCTGCTGATGCACTTCGCCGAGAGCCTCAACGCCTCGGTGATCGTGCGCGGCCTGCGCGCCGTGGCGGACTTCGAATACGAGTTCCAGATGACGGCCATGAACCAGCGCCTCAACAGCGACATAGAGACCGTCTTTCTCATGGCCGATCCGCGCCATCAGGCCGTCGCCTCACGCCTCGTGAAGGAGATCGCCCGGCTGGACGGCGCCATCGACAGTTTTGTTTCCCCCGCCGTGGCCAAGGCCGTGCGGGCCAAGGTGAAGTCCCAGTGATCCGTCTCCCCCTCCTGCTGTCCGCAGCCCTGCTCGCCGCCACGCCCGCAGCCGCCCAGACCGCGCCTCAGCCTGCCGCCGCCGACTGGCGGGCGGTGGAGCCGCAGAACCTGCTGGTCATCGAGACCAGCAAGGGCCGCGTCCTGGTCGAGCTGGAGCCGCGCGTCGCTCCCGCCCACGTCGCGCGCATCCGCGAGCTTGCGGACCGGGGCTTCTACGACGGGCTGAAGTTTCACCGGGTCATCGCCGGCTTCATGGCCCAGACGGGCGATCCCAAGGGCGACGGCACGGGCGGTTCTGACCTGCCCGACATCGCGGGCGAGTTCGGCTTCCGGCGCGGCCGCACCTCCGACATCCAGTGGGTGGAGGGCGCCCAGCCCGGCCTGTTCGGCCTGATGGGCTCGGTCGCCGTGTCGTCGCAGCCGGACTCGGCCATGATGATCAACCCGGATTTCAAGGCGGGCGTGACGCCGCTGTTCTGCCCCGGCTCCGCCGGCATGGCCCGCAGCGGCGACCCGAACAGCGCCAACAGCCAGTTCTTCCTCATGACCGGCGAGAACCCGGCCCTGAACGGCGGCTACACCGTTTTCGGGCGGATCGTGGATGGCCTCGCGGTGGTGCGGGCGCTCAACTCCGGAAGCGAGGCCAACAACGGCCAGGTGACCAATCCGGACGTCATGACGCGGGTGCGCACAGCCTCGGCCCTGCCTGCGGCCCAGCGGCCGGCCGTGCGGGTGCTGTCCCCCGCCAGCGCCGCCTTCGCGGCTCGCCTGGCCGAGCAGCGCGCGCGCAGCGGTCGCGTCAATATCTGCGACGTCCAGCCCGTGGTGGAGATCAGCCGATGAAAGCCCTCGTCCTCGCCTCGGCCCTGATGGCGGTCGCATCGGCCGCCGGGGCCCAGACCCGCCGCGCCGAAACGCCGCCGCCGCCGCCGGCGCCGACCTCCCTGCGCGAGGTCGCGGCCGACAACCTGCTGGTGATCGACACCACCAAGGGCCGCGTCCTGGTGGAGCTGGCGCCTCAGATCGCGCCCCTGCACGTCGAACGGATCAAGCTGCTGGCCAAGCAGGGCTTCTACGACAACATCGCCTGGCACCGGGTCATCGACTGGTTCATGGCCCAGACGGGCGACCCGCTGGGCACCGGCGAAGGCCAGAGCGCCTATCCCGACCTGAAGGCGGAGTTCACGTTCCGCCGGGGCGCGGATCTCGCCTTCACGCCCGTGGCCCAGCCGGCCGGGGCGGTGATCGGCTTCATCGGCTCGCTGCCCGTGCAGACCCAACCCGACAGCCTCATGGCCGGCACCTCTGACGGCAAGGTCCACGCCTGGGCGCTCTACTGCCCCGGCGTCGCCGGCATGGCGCGCGACGAGGGCAACGACACGGCCAACAGCCAGTTCTTCCTGATGCGTCAGCCCTATCCCTCGCTCGACAAGCGCTACACGGTCTGGGGTCGGGTCATCTCCGGGCTGGACGTGGTGCGCTCGCTGAAGGCGGGCACGGACGCTTCGGGCATCGTCCAGGAGCCGGACCGCATGACACGCGTCCGTGTCGCCGCCGACCTGCCGGAAGCCGAGCGCCCGGCGGCGCGGGTGCTCGACCCGGCGTCGACAGATTTCCGCCAGCTGGTCGCCCGCACCCGGCAAGCCAGGGGCGCGGACTTCTCGCCCTGCGACATCGAGCTGACGGCGCAGGTGACGGCCCCGGCGGCCTAGCGCCGCCCGCGTCGCGGCCGATCCTCGCGCATCCGCTGCAGCAGGAGGCCCTCCCGCAGGCCCCGATCCGCCACCCGTACCCGGGTGCAGGGCCAGGCGCGCTGCACCGCCTCGAGAATGGCGGCGCCGGCCAGCACCAGGTCCGCGCGGTCCGGCCCGATGCAGGGCTCCGCCGCCCGGCCGGAGGGTCCCAGCGCCTTCAGCTTGCGAGCGGCGGCCTCGCAGTCGCCGCGCGTCATCCACAGACCGTCGACCTTGTCGCGCTGATAGCGAGCGAGGTTCAGGTGGATGCCGGCCAGACTGGTGATCGCGCCGGAGGTGCCGACGATATGGCCCCGATCCTCCTCGAAGGCGCGGCGCACCTCCTCATCGACCGCCCCAGCCGCGATGGCCGCCGTCACATCCGCGACCATGGCCTCGTACCAGCTCTCGGGCGAGCCGTCGGGCTCGGGGTGGCGCTCGGCCAGGCTGACCACGCCCAGAGGCGCCGAGATCCAGCCGGCGGTCTCCAGCCCCCGATCGCCGCGCCGCAGCCAGGACAGCTCGGTCGAGCCGCCGCCGACGTCGATCACCAGGACCGCATCCGCCTGGGGGTCGAACAGGTTGCGGCAGCCCTCCACCGCCAGGCTCGCTTCTTCTGCGGGATCGATGACGCGCAGGTTCAGTCCGGTGCCGCTGCGCACCCGCTCCACGAACTCTCCGCCGTTGTCGGCCTGGCGGCAGGCCTGTGTGGCGACGGCGGATAGCCGGCCGCCGTTCACGCCCTTGCGCGCCACCCGTTCGGCGCAGATCGCCAGCGCGTCATAGGCGCGCTCCATGGCGGCGGGATCCAGCCGGCCGGTGCGCGACAGGCCTTCGCCCAGGCGGACGATGCGGCTGAAGCTGTCGACGACGCGGAAACCGTCGCGCGCGGGACGTGCGATCAGCAGGCGACAGTTGTTGGTCCCCAGGTCCAGCGCGCCATAAAGCGGCGCGTCGCAACCTTCCCCCCAGGGCTGGGACCGGGCGCGCGACCCCCGCGCGCCGTCGATCTCCGGCATGGCCGAACTTCCGTGGGCGGTCCGAACTGGCGCCCGTCGAACACAAGCTAGCCTCATTCGCCGCCCCTCGCCAAGAGCGACCGGAGCGGCCACATAGGCCGGATGGAGGCGCCCCTGTTCAGTCCGCGCGAGGTCGAGCGCTACGCCCGCCACCTGGTGCTGAGGGAGCTGGGCGGCCCGGGCCAGCAGCGGCTGAAGCGCTCGACCGTCGCCCTGGTCGGCGTGGGCGGGATCGGCGCGCCGGCGGGGTTGTACCTGGCTGCGGCGGGCGTCGGGCGGCTGATCCTGATCGACGACGACCGCGTCTCTCTTTCCAATCTCCAGCGCCAGGTGATCTACGCCGAGGCGGACTCCGGAAGGCTGAAGGTCGAAGCCGCCGCCGAGCGGCTCCGTGCGCTCAACCCGGATGTGGCGGTCGAGGCGAGGGCGGGGCGGCTGGCCCCGGACACCGCGGCCCGGCTGCTGGAGGGCGCCGACCTTGTGCTGGACGGCACGGACGACTTCGCCGCCCGCTACGCCGTGAACGACGCGTGCCGGTCGCTGAACCTGCCTCTGGTCGCGGGGGCGCTGGGTCGGTGGGAGGGCCAGGCCGTGCTGCTGCGCGGCCGGCCTTGCTGGCGCTGCTGGATGCCCGAACCCCCGCCCGGGGCCGAGACCTGCGAGGCGGCCGGCGTGGTGGGCGCCCTGGCCGGCGTGATCGGCAGCATGGCGGCGCTGCTCGCCCTGCGCACCCTCGCGGGGGTGGGGGAGGACGCCGCGGGTCGGATGCAGCTGTTCGACGGCCTGAACTGGACCAGCCGCACCGTTCGGATCACGGCCGATCCGTCGTGCCCGGGCTGCGGCCCGCTCCATCAGCCCACGTCGACGCAAGCCCTGGCCGAAGACTGACGCGTCGCTATTCCGCGCTGGTCTCGCGGTCCATCAGGCGGCGCTTCGCCCCGCGACCGCCGGGCGCTCCCCGGTCCAGATCGACACCGTCAGCCCGTCCGTGTCGGGGGGCAGGGCGATGGGCGCGGAGGGCCGCAGGCCGGCTTCGCTCATCCAGCGCCGTATCTCCTCATCGGCGAAGCCCAGACGCCGGTGCTGGTGTTCGTCCCTCAGCCGCTCCAGCTCATGCGGGGCGAAGTCCACGATCAGCAATCGGCCGCGGGGGGAGACCAGTCGCGCGGCCTCCGCCACGGCCGCGGCGGGATCGGACAGGTAGTGCAGGACCTGATGCACCAGGACGAGGTCGGCTGACGCGCTGGGCAGGCGGGTGCCGAAGATGTCGCCGTGGCGCAACTCCACCTTCTCGAGCCCGGCCTGGGCCACGTTGCGGCGGGCGATGTTGAGCATGTTCTGACTGAGGTCGAGCCCCACGGACATGCGGGCCTTCTTCCCCAGAAGCGTGAGCATCCGCCCCGAACCCGTTCCGAGGTCGACCAGCCGATCGAACGGCCCCGGCCCGGCGGCGCGAAGGATGGCGGCTTCCACCGCGCTTTCGCAGACATAGAGGGAGCGGATGCGGTCCCATTGCGGCGCGACCTGTTCGAAATAGGTCTGAGCCTCGCTCTCCCGCTCGCGCCGGATATCCTCCAGCCGCCGATGGTCGGCCTCGTGGGAGGCGTCGTCCAAGAGGTCCAGCACCACGTCGATCAGCCGCCGCGTCGCCGGCTCATGCGAGCAACGGTAGAAGACCCGGGCCCCATCCGGAAACCGCTCTATCAGGCCCGCGTCGGCCATCAGCTTCAGGTGGCGCGATACGCGGGGCTGGCTCTGGTCGAGCACGCGGCTCAATTCCATGACCGAGAGCTCTTCAGCCGAGAGCAGGGACAGGATGCGCAGGCGCGTCGGCTCGCCCGCCGCGCTCAGGGCCTCCACCGTCTCGTCCGCCGTCCAGGTCATGCAACTATATAAAGATATCCTTATATGCTTATGCAAGCCGTTTCGCGCCTGCCTCTGGAGCGCCGGCGGAGGCGGAACCGACGCCAGAGGCGGGTCCGAATGGCATCGCCTCAACGCGCGGGCGTAACCGCGCCGCGGCCGCTCAGCACCGCCTCAAGGTTCTGGAGCAGCAGCATCAGCATGCCCTGCACGGCCTCGGTCGTGGCGCCGCCCGTATGCGGCGTCAGCACGACGTTCGGGACATCGACCCACTTGGCTGGATCGGTCGGCTCTTGGGCGTAGACGTCCAGCGCCGCGGCACCCAGCCGACCCGCCTTCAGGGCCGCGATCAGGGCCTCCTCGTCCACCAACTGCCCGCGGGCCACGTTGACGAGCAGGCCGGACGGTCCCAACGCCTCCAGCACATCGCGCCCCGCCAGCCCCCGGTTGCTCTCGTCGGCGCGGCAGGCCAGGACCAGGATGTCCGCCCACCCCGCCAGCTCCAGCAGGGAGCCCATGCGCGGCCAGGCGGCCGCCTTGTCCCGAGGACCCCACCAGCGCGTCTCCATGCGGAAGGCGTCCGCCCGCCGCGCCACGGCCTCGCCGATGGCGCCCAGTCCGACCACGCCCAGCGTCTTGCCTTTCAGCGACGGCGTGATGATGCGGCTGTCGGCGGTCCAGCCGCCGCCGCGCAGGGCGCGATCCCCCTCCACGATGCGACGCACCGAAGCGAGGATCAGCCCCATGGCCTGATCCGCGACGTCCTCGTGATTGACGCCGGGGGCGTGGGTGACCTCAAGCCCTCGGCTCCGGCACCAGGCCACGTCGATGCCGTCGTAGCCGGAGGTGAAGCAGGCGACGTGCCTCAGCCGGGGCAGCCGCTCGAGCAGAGCCGGGTCCAGGGGATATTCGCCGGCGACCACCACGGCCTCGATCTGGTCCTGCGCCTCCACGGGTGGACCCTCCCACAGCCGCCAGACATCGTAGGCGGTCTCCAGAAACGGCGTGACGGGCGCGAGATGCGGCTGGACGATCAGGACGGCGGGGCGGGTCATGGCCGGAACCTACCCCCCGCGAACGGGAGCGTCAGCCCTCGGCGGACGGCAGGAAGCGTCGGCGCTCGCGGCGCACGGCCTCGATGATGGCCGACATGACCGCCCGGATGCGCGCCAGGGATTTCAGATCGGCGTGGACCACCAGCCACAGGCTGAGTTGCAGCCCGACGTCCTGCGGCAGCACCCGCCGCAGCCCCGGTTCGGTCCCGGCGATGAAGTCGGGCAGCACGCAGAGGCCGGCGCCGGCCAGCGTCGCCTGTAGCTGGGCGATCAGGTTGGAGCTTTGAAGCGCCACGTGGATGTCCACGTCCGGCGCCTGCATATAGTCGAGCTCTGGCGCGTAGAGCAGGTCGCCGATGTAGCCGACGAACCGGTGCCCGGCCATGTCCGCGCGGGTGAGGATGGGGCGCCGTGCGTACAGGTAGGCGGGCGCGGCGTAGAGGCCCAGGCCGTAGTCGGTGAGCTTGCGCGACACCAGGCGGCCTTCGCGCGGCGGGCTGAGGGTGATGGCGATGTCGGCCTCGCGCTTCGACAGGCTGACCACGCCCGGAATGGCGAGCAGCTGGATCTCCAGCTGCGGGTGCCGCTCCGCCAGCTGCACCATCAGGGGCGCGAGAAAATAGCTGCCGAAGCCTTCCGGCGCGCCGATCCTAACGGCGCCGGTCAGCGACTGGTCGGCCTCGCCGACCTGGCCGGCGGCGCGCAGCGCCAGGCTTTCCATCTTCTCGGCGGTGGGCAGCAGGCGCTCGCCGTGCGGGGTGAGCGCATAGCCTTGCGGGCTGCGGTTGAACAGGCGGGCGCCAAGGGCCGCCTCAAGCGCCGCGATCCGCCGCGCCACGGTGGTGTGATCCGCCCCCAGCCGCGCCGCCGCGGCGGTCAGGCGACCTGTGCGGGCGACGGCCAGAAAGGGCTGAAGGTCGTTCCAGTCGAATCTCACCGGCGCCTCCTGTGCAAAAATGCAGAGCGGATTGGCGGATCATCTCATCGTCACGGCGAAAACGCCATGACATAAGCCGGTGCATCAACGTTCCCTGAATAGGACGCTCCGGTCATGGCCTTCGACTCCGCTTCCTTTCCCGCCGCCTCCGCCACCGCCCCCAAGCCGGCGATCGCTTCGGCTCCGTGCCCGGTCTGGACGGCGGCGAACCCGGACCGCGCCCTGGCGTTCCTCTATGTCGCGCCGCAGGATTGCGACGCCGTCGACGTCCTGACCGCCCTGGAGGCCTGAGAGATGGACCGCGCTCCGCGACAGGCTCCCCCGGTGATGACCCCGCCCGATCCCGAGGTGGTGGCAGAGACCCTGACCGAGCTGATGTGGAAGGCCGCCGCCGCCGTGCGCGCCACCGCGGCCAAGGCCGCCTCCGGCGAGCCTCTGCCCTACGACCCCGCGACGCTGACGCGCGCATGGGCCGACTTCAACATGGCCGTGATGACCCATCCGGCGGCGCTGATGCAGGCGCAGATCAAGGGCTGGACCGACTGGACCGCCCTGTGGCGGACCTTCGGCGAGCGCGCCATGGGCGGCACGCCGGAGCCGGTGGCGGCTCCAGAGCGCGGCGATCGCCGCTTCTCCGACCCGGCCTGGACCGAGGAGCCCGTCTATGACTGGCTGAAGCAGGCCTATCTGCTGTCGGCTCGCCAGATGCAGGCTTTCGTGGCCGAGGCCCCGGTGGCCGAGGCGACCCGCGCCCAGGTGGACTTCGCCAGCCGCCAGCTGATGAACGCCCTGGCTCCCACGAACTGGGCCCATACCAATCCCCAGGTGGTGCGCCGGACGATCGAGAGCGGGGGGCTGAGCCTGCTCACCGGCCTGTCCAACCTGCTGGAGGACGTGGCCAAGGGCGAGGGCCTGATCACCCGCCGCGCGCCCAACGACTTCGAGCTGGGCAAGAACGTCGCCGCCACGCCGGGCGCCGTGGTGTTCCGCAACGAACTGCTGGAGCTGATCCAGTACGCGCCGACCACCGACAAGGTGCTGCGCCGCCCGCTGCTGTTCATCCCGCCCCTGGTCAACAAATACTACCTGTTCGATCTGACGCCCAAGGCCAGCTACCTGAAGTGGCTGGTGGACCAGGGGCACACCGTCTTCGTCGTCTCCTGGGCCAACCCGGACGAGAGCCTCGCCGACAAGGGCCTGGCGGATTACGTCAAGAACGGCGTGATCGCCGCCATGGACGCGGTGGCCCAGGCGACGGGCGAGCCGGACGTGGATCTGGTGTCCTACTGCCTCGGCGGCACGCTGACGGCCATGACCCTGGCTTATCTGGCGCAGACGGGGCAGGGCGCACGCGTCGCCTCCGCCACCCTGATCGCGGCGCTCGTCGACTTTGGCGACATGGGCGAATGGTCGGTGTTCACCGGCAAGGGCGATCTCGACGCCTTTGATCGCTATCTCGACGCCAAGGGCTATGTCGAGGCCCACGACCTGACCAAGCTGTTCGCCACCGTGCGGGCCAACGACCTGATCTGGTCCTCGGTGGTCACTCACTATCTGCTGGGCGACGAGGCGCGCGCCTCGGACCTGCTGTGGTGGTTCGACGACGGCGCCCGCATCCCGGCGCGTTTCCTCAAGGAGTACGGCCGCGACATCCTGGCCGGCAACCGGCTGAAGGACGCCGGCGGCGTGGCCATCGACGGCGTGGCTCTGGACCTGTCCAAGGTCACCACCCCCGTCATGCTCATCGCGCTGAAGGACGACCACGTTTCGGCGTGGAAGGCGACCTACGCCCAGCGCGTCCACTTCGGCGGACCCACCCGCTTCCTGATGGGCGGCTCTGGCCACAACGCCGGCATGATCAACCCCCCGGCCGCCAACAAGCACGGCTATTGGGTCAACGACGCGGCCCCGGCCGATGCCGAGGTCTGGCTGGCGGGCGCCGAGAAGAAGGACGGCTCCTGGTGGCCGGAATGGCAGGGCTGGCTGAAGGACCTGGCCGCCGACCAGACGGTCAAGGCGCGCAAGCCGGGCTCCGGCAAGCTGAAGGCCCTGACCGCCGCCCCCGGCGACTACGTCCGGCTTCGGCACTAGGGTGAAAGCGCCGCAGCATCGACAATACGTGTGATTGCACGTATATATGCGTCATGAGAAAGCTGACGCTGACTGTCGATGACGACGTGTACGAGGGTCTGCACGCCCGTGTCGGAGCCGGCCGGATCAGCCGGTTCGTCAACGATCTCGTGCGCCCCATGGTCAGCGAGGCGGCGCTGGAAGAAAGCTATGCCGCCATGGCGGCTGACGAAGAGCGAGAGCGCGAGGCGCTGGAGTGGAGCGAGGCGCTGATCGGCGACGTCGATGCCTGAGGCCGTGCTGCGCGGGGACGTGTGGTGGGCCGACTTCGACCCCTCCGTCGGCGGCGAAGTGCGGAAGATTCGGCCCGCCGTGGTTGTCAGCAACAACGTCGCCAACCGCCGCTTGAACCGAGTGCAGGTGGTGCCGCTCACCACTCAGACCGACCGCGTCTACGCCAGCGAGGCGCTGATCGCCGTCGGCGACCGCATGTCCAAGGCCATGGCGGATCAACTGACCACCATCGCGAAAGAACGTCTGGGCCGCCGGCTTGGCCAACTCTCCACCGCCGATCTGGCGGCGGTAGAGCGAGCCATGCGGGTGCAGTTGGGGCTCTAGAGCCTACCGCCCGAACTTCTGGAACTTGATGCGGTGCGGGATGAGGCTGTCGGCGCCCAGGCGGCGCTTCTTGTCCTCCTCATAGGCTTCGAAGTTGCCCTCGAACCATTCCACGTGGCTGTCGCCCTCGAAGGCCAGGATGTGGGTGGCCAGACGGTCCAGGAACCAGCGGTCGTGGCTGATGACCACGGCGCAGCCGGCGAACTCCTCCAGCGCCTCCTCGAGGTTCTGCAGCGTCTCGATGTCCAAGTCGTTGGTCGGTTCGTCGAGCAGGATCAGGTTGCCGCCGGTCGCCAGGGTCTTGGCCAGGTGGACGCGGTTGCGCTCGCCGCCCGACAGCAGGCCGACCTTCTTCTGCTGGTCCGACCCCTTGAAGTTGAAGGAGCCGACATAGGCGCGGGTGTTGATCTCGCGCTTGCCGACCAGCATCACGTCGGTGCCGCCCGAAATCGCCTGCCAGATGGTCTCGTCGGGCTTCAGGTCGTCGCGGCTCTGGTCGACATAGGCCAGCTTGACCGTCTCGCCGACGCGGATCCTGCCCGCGTCCGGCTCTTCCTGGCCCGTGATCATGCGGAACAGGGTCGACTTGCCCGCGCCGTTCGGGCCGATCACGCCCACGATGCCGTTAGGCGGCAGCTTGAACGTCAGGTCCTTGAACAGCAGCTTGTCGCCGTAGGATTTCTCAAGGCCCTCGACCTCCAGCACCACATTGCCCAGGCGCGGGCCGGGCGGGATCTGGATGACGGCGTGGGTCTGGGCCTTGGCGGCGTTCTCCTGCTCGGAGACCATCCGCTCATAGGCGGCCAGACGCGCCTTGGACTTGGCTTGGCGGGCCTTGGCGCCGGAGCGCACCCATTCCAGCTCGCGGGTGAGGGCGCGCTGGCGGGCTTCCGACTCGGACTGCTCCTGCACCACCCGCTTCTGCTTGGCCTCGAGCCAGGAGGAATAGTTGCCCTCGTGCGGGTGGCCCTTGCCGCGATCCAGCTCCAGCGTCCACTTGGTGACCTGGTCCAGGAAGTAGCGGTCGTGGGTGACCAGGATCACGCAGCCCGGGAAGGCCTCCAGGTGGTGCTGCAGCCAGGCCACCGACTCGGCGTCCAGGTGGTTGGTCGGCTCGTCAAGCAGCAGCATGTCGGGCTTGGACAGCAGCAGGCGGGCGAGCGCGACGCGGCGCTTCTCACCGCCTGAAAGGTTGGTCACCGCCCAATCGTCCGGCGGACAGCGCAAGGCGTCCATGGCCATCTCGATGCGGCTGTCGATGTCCCAGACGTCGCCGGCGTCGATCTTCTCCTGGAGGGCGGTCATCTCCTCCATCAGCTCGTCGGAGTAGTTCTCGGCCATCTCCGTGGCGATGTCGTTGAACCGCTTCACCCACTGCTTTTCCTCGCACCAGGCCTCGACGTTCTCGCGGACGTTGAGGTTCGGGTCCAGCTGGGGTTCCTGCTCCAGATAGCCGCGCTTCACGCCATCGGCGGCCTTGGCCTCGCCCGAGAACTCCGTGTCCAGGCCGGCCATGATCTTCAGCAGGGTCGACTTGCCCGAGCCGTTCACGCCCACCACGCCGATCTTGGCGTCGGGATAGAAGCTCAGCCAGATGTTCTCGAAGACCTTCTTGCCGCCGGGATAGGCCTTGGTCAGGCCCTGCATGGAAAAGATGTATTGAGCCGCCATGGGGAAGCGCGCGCCTGGGTTCGGATTGCGGGAGATTGGCGCGCCATGTAGCGAGCCCGGGCGGGAAGGGCAACGCAGGGACGGCGGATGGCGCGGCGACTGAAGACGAGTTCGGCCTATCTGCGCTGGGCGGCGAGCGCCTTCGTGGCCGGAGAGCCGGTCGATCCCGCCTCGGTTCGAGACGGCTGGGTCATGGGCCTAGCGGTGGGCTACGGGCCCGAGCAGCTGGCGCCGTTCGTCCGATCACTGCGCGCGGTATTCGCTGGGCGCGTGACGCTCGTGGTCAGCCCGCGCGACGATGTGCTGGCTCTGCTGGCGGAGCATGGCGTCGAGGCGCGGCGGCTGCCGGAGGGGAAGGGCTGGACCCCGCATTTCGTGGTGCATCGGATCGGCCTGTTCGCCGAGATGCTGGCCAGAGCTCCGGCGGACACGCCCGTGCTGCTGACCGATGTGCGCGACGTGGTGTTCCAGGCAGACCCCTTCGCCGAGCCGCTGGCCGACATCGAGGCCTTTCCCGAGGGCGACGGCCTGAGGTTCCGCGACCACGCCTTCAACCGCCGCTACGCCGAGGCGCTGGCCGGGCGGGAGATCGCGGAGCGACTGGAGGATCAGGCGCCGCTGTGCGTCGGCACGGTGGTGGGCAGGGCAGGCGCGGTGGCGCGGCTTCTCCGGATCATGCTGATGCTGGGCGCCATTCCGCGCTCGGGCTGGGGCGGCGCGTTCGGAGCCGATCAAGCCAGCTTCAACCTCGCGGTTCACCTGGGGCTGGTCGAAGCCGTGGTGCAGCCGAACTATAGACGCGTGGCCACGCTGGGCTGGTCGGACGCGGAGGGGGCGAGCGCCACGCCCGAAGGAGTGATCGTGAACCCGGATGGCTCCCTCAGCCCCATCGTGCACCAGTACGACCGCAGGCCCGAGCTCGCCGAAGCCGTCGGCCGCCGGTGGGGCGCGCCGCCCGTCGTCCGATACGGCAAGCCGACGCTACACGACCGCTGGGCGAAGCTGTCGGCGTCGCTCCGGAAACGAGCGCCGGAGCTGCGCTAGTGAAACGAGCTTCCCCGCAGGCCTCTTTGTCATCCCCGCCGAAGCGAAGCGGAGAGCGGGGACGCACGCCGCTTTTCTAACCTGCTTCCGGACAGCCCGCAGGGCTGAGCCGGAAGACGGTGGGCATTGATCGGAGCCTTGAGATGGGAGGTGATCGTCTCCCGGACAGCGGCTTCGCCACTTCGGGGAGGGCTGGATCAGCAGGGAGCGCCGTCCAGGCTCTCCGCTTCGCTCCGGCCGGGATGACAAGGGCTCTTGGCTGCGCTTCATTCGTCAAGCGTAGTTGAAGCTGATGGAGATGCGCTCGGCCTTGGCGGCGTTGGGCGGCACCTCATGGCGCAGCCAGCTTTCCCACATCAGCACCGTACCGGCGCGGGGCGCGAGGTAGACGAAGGGACGTTCGGCCTCTGGCGCATCCGGCGCGACGGCGGGTCGGGCCATCATCATCGGCAGGCGCGGATCCTCGAGCTTCAGCGCCGAGGCGCCGTCGGGCGCCTGGATGTAGACGGTCCCCGACAGGAAGGCGTGGGGATGGATGTGGCCGGAATGGCCGCCGCCCGGCTTCAGGACGTTGACCCAAAGGTTGTCGAGGCGCGGCTTTCTGGCCAGCTCGAAGTTGAGCCCACGCGCATAGGCCAGGGCGTGCCGGTCCAGATGCCGCTTCAGCTCGGCGAACTCGGGAAAGCGCATCGGCAGATCGTTGACCGAGCCGTAGGAGGTGTAGCCTCGATAGCCGTGCTCCCGGCACCAGGCCCGGCCAGCCCCATCCTCGGCCGCGAGCGTCAGGCAGGCCTCCGTCAGCTGCGCGTGGAACGCCGTCCAGCCGGGCGCCTGGGCGAGAGTGGCTTCATAGACCTGGGTGACGAAGAGCGGGCGAAGCATGCCGCGCGCTTACCGCGTTCACCGGTCTCTGGCGAGCCGAGCGGGCCTGAGCCATAGTCGGCGACGACAGGGAGCGACGACATGCGGGCGATCTGGCTGACGGGCGCGGCGGTGATGGCGCTGATCGGCGCGCCTGCGGCCGTGGCCGACGCGACGGCTGACAAGGTCGCGCGCGACCTCCTGAACAACCCTCAGGTGTGCGGCGAAGCCGGGCCGCAGGACCAGAGCCCGGCCGCCCGCATGGTGATGGTCGACGGCTTCGGCGCCGGCGGGTTCAAGGTGGATACCGCGGACGCCGAGACGCAGCGGTGGTTCGATCACGGCGTGAAGCTGCGCTGGGCCTTCGAGCACTCCGAAAGCGTGCGGGCCTTCCGCAAGGCCCGGCTGCTCGACCCGCGGTGCGGCATGTGCGCCTGGGGCGAGGCCTGGGCCATGGGACCGAACCTGAACGGCGGCGGGGGCTCGGACGCGGTTCAGGCCGATGCCCTGCGCATCGCCCGGGACGCCCGGCGCCTGGCGCAAGACGCCGCGCCCGTCCAGCGGCAGATGATCGACGCCCTGATCCAGCGCTATTCGGGTCCCAAAGCTCGCCGCGCAGCGCGCTTCGCCACGGCCATGGAGGCGCTGCAGCGGCGCAACCCCGATGACGTCACCATCAGCAACATCACCGCGGACGCGCTGATGCTCGCGGACTACGACTGGTGGAACAAGGACGGGACGGCCAAGAGCCCGCTGATCCCGCGCGCCATGCGCATCCTGGAGCACACGCTGGGTCACGCGCCGAACGACACGGGCGCGATCCATCTCTACATCCACCTCACGGAGTGGTCGGCCGATCCGCACAAGGCCATCCCCTATGGTGAGCGGCTGGCCAGCCTCGCGCCCGGCGCCAGCCACCTGGTGCACATGCCCAGCCACACCTACTACCGCGTCGGCCGCTACAAGGACGCCATGACGGCCAATGTGAACGCCGTGGCTCTGGACAAGCGGTACAATGAGCTGGCGGGGCCGCCGGGCGGGATCACCGCCATGCCGCTGCATGGGCACAACCTCCACTTCGGCATGGGCGGGGCCTTGATGGCGGGCGGGGCGGAGCAGGGATTGGCGTTGGCGCAGTGGTTCTTCAAGACCTATCCGGACGTGCCCGCGAGCAATCTGTGGCGCCAGATCGCCGCGCTGGACGCCTATGCGCTGTACGGCCGGTTCGGCTCGGTGGAGCAGGTCGCGAACCTGCCGCAGCCGCCGGCGACCAAGCCGGTCATGCTGGCCGGCTGGCGCTATGCGCGCGGCGAGGCGGCGGCCCGGCGTGGCGAGGTGGGGACGATCGGCATCGAGGCCGAGGCGCTGGACGGCTTGCGGCAGGCGGTGGTCGCGGCGAAGGGCCCCCGCAGCGAGGACGCGGCCCGGCTGATCGAGGTGATGCAACGCGTGCTGGAGGGCCGCGCCGCCATGCTGGACGGCGACTTTGCGGCTGCCGAGACCGCCTACGCGCGCGCCGCCGTGCTCCAGGCCGATCCGGACGGCGAGGGCGGCGACCCGCCCGTCTGGTGGTACCCCACGCGCCGTTCGTTGGCCGCGGCCTTGCTGGCCAAGGGAGACGCGGCGGGCGCCAAGGACAAGACCGGGGAGCTGCTCAAGGAATGGCCGAACGACCCCTACAGCTACTTCGTGCTCGCCGAGGCCGAGGCGAAGCTGGGGGACACGGCTGCGGCCGAGGCGGCGCGGGCGAAGAGCCGGACAGAGTGGCTGGGTGACGCGATGAGCCTGACGGCCGCGTAGCACTCACCAGCGCCGGGATGAGCGGGCGTTGAGGGCGCTATTGCCCCGGCCGGCTGACGTAGAAGGTGGCGCTGTTGCCGACCGCGTTGGCGCCGGTGATGACGGCGCGGTTGGAGCCGCGAATCTCGGTGCGAGCCTGGGCGGAGACGTCGCCTTCGTTCACCTGGCTGTTGGTGGCGAGCATGGTCGCCTCGCAGTCGGCGCACGCATAGCCGGTGACCACATTGCCCGCCGCGTCGGCGCCGACATAGGCGTCGTAGCCGTTGGTGGCGGTCACGTCGGCCGTGACCGAGACGCCGCCCGAGTTGAACTGGGCGTTGTCGATCTCGACGTAGACGTCGTTGTTGCCGATGGAGGCCTCGTTCGCCGCGCCCCGCGCATGCGCGGTGATCGAGCCGTAGTCGTAGCTGGTGGCGATCGCCGCCGCCCGAATCGCCGACAGATTCGACTGGTCGGTGGTCACCAGCTGGCTGCCGCCCTGGTTGGCCAGCACCGCCTGGTTTCCACCGGCGTTGGCGCGCGCCGCCAGCTGCCAGGCGTTGCCGGCGTTGGCGCTGACGTCCGCCTCGACGATCGCGCCGGTGGAGCGTTGGCGGGCGACGAGATTCTGACTGGAGCCGGAGTCGCTGTCCGATTCGGAGTTCACGGCCACGGCGTTGGCCAGGGCCTGGGCGGTGAACTCGGCCTCCGCCGGAATGTACTGGGTGGCGGCGTAGTTGTGGGCGCGCACCGTGGCGCCCGAGTTCTGGATCAGCACGCCCTCGACCCGAGCCCCTTCGCCGCCCAGCGCCGCCGTGTTGGCGATGGCGGTGGAGTTCACATAGGCGCCGCCCAGCAGGCGGGCCTGGTCATCATCCAGCGTGTTGGTCGCCTGCACGCTGGTCGCGCCGACGGTCTGGTCCGATTCGACGTGGACGTTCGCGCCGTAGCCGGCCGCCGCCAGATAGTTGCCGCGCGCCTGGGTGGTGACGTTGACCACGCCGTCGGTGTCGCCGCCGAAGCTCATGTCGGTGGTCCCGCGCACGTCGCCGTGCAGCGATTGCTGGGACTGGAGCTCGATGTCCACGCCCTGCGCCGCGCCCGAGACGCTGTTGCCCTGGGCGGCGTTGGAGACGGTCACCTGCTCGGTCGCGTCGACCACGTTCAGCCGCTCGCCGGCGATGACGTCGCCCAGCTGCAGCTGATTGTTCAGGACGCGGGTGCGGTCCTGGGCGGCCGCCTCAGTAGCGGCCGCGGCGCACGTCGCGGTCGCGACGATCATGCCAACGAGACGGATCGGCGCGGGTCTGGCCATTGTTCTGGTCCGTGTTGGGATAGGCCGGATAGTAGCCGCCGGTCGGCCCGACGGGGCCGAGCGGATCGTTGGAGGCGTTCAGGCAGATTTCCGGCCCTGGCGCGCCGTAGAGATTGGCCATGAACTCAACCGTGGCGCGCTCCACCAGGGCCCGGACCGCCAGCTGCACCGGCTCGAAGCCGCTTTCGCCGCCGGACAGGTCGAAGACGTTGCCGTTCAGGAAGTCGAACACCCCGGCCGAGATTTCGCGGCCGATGATCTGCTTCTGATAGGAGACCACGTCCACGACCTGGAGCGTGGTGGTCTGCACCAGGCGCAGGTCCAGCGCGATGTTCATCACATAGACCTTGCCGCCGAAGGTGGCGGACAGGGGCGTGTTGGTGTTGGCCTGGCCGCCGCCGAAGTCCCACCCATCCGAGCGGATGTTGTAGTTCACCTCGGTGATGCCGCCGACGATGTAGAAGTCCGAGCCGGGCACCTGGCCCGCCAGGATCTTGCGGTACTGGGCGTCTTCCGGCCCGCCCTCGCCGGGATCGCCGATCAGGCGGTTGTTGGCGTAGCGAAGCTCCAGTTCCGACACGGAGGTGTCGTAGCGCTCCACGATGTTGGCGCCGGATTTGGCGAGCGCGCTGGTCGCCATCAGCGAGGCGCCGCCGGTGATCTGGCGCCCGCCGTCGGAGCTGACCGTTCCGGTGTAGTCGCTGATCCGGCCCACCGCCATGCGCGGCGAGGGCAGGTTGTACTTCCGGGCGTAGTCGGCCAGGCAGTAGAGCGACTGGGAGTAGGGGGTGGGGTTGGCCGTCACCGGCGCGTTGCCGATCGGCGCGACATAGAGGCCGTTCCCCCCGGCGACCGGCGCCACGCAGCCCGACAGGGCCGCGCACAGCGCCAGGCCCGCGGCCGTTCGCTTCAAAAGGAGACTTGTCGGGGCCGATCGGGGGATCATGGCAATCTCAGGCTTCCGTTCAGAGCCGTGCCGGCCGTCACATTGCCGGTGTTGGTCTGGGTGGAGTTGACGATGACGGTGTTGTGGTTGCCCTGGACCACGACGTTCAGGCTGTTGCCGATGGCGGTCGATCCCCCGATGGTCGAACCGCCCCGGCCGTTGGAGCCGCCGCCGCCGGAGTAGGACACTCCGCCGGAGACGTTGGAGTAGGCCGAGGCGCCGGTCTGGGTCAGACCGTCCACGATCAGCCGGTTGCCGTTGGCGTCTCGGGTCGTGCCCGCCGCCTGGCGCGAGGTGGTGTAGCGCGCGCCGCCGTACCCGGCCTGGAGATGGCCCACGGGTCCGGACCCCGCCGACCCGACTGACTGCGCGAGGGCCGGCGCCGGCGCCGCGATCAGGGCCGCGGCGAGGAAGGCGAGGGTCCGGTCGTTCATGCAGCGCTCCCGCTGTCTCGCGAAGAAGATGTCGGACGGGCCGCAAGCAACCCGCGTGCCACTGTGGGACAGGGGGTGTTAAGAACGACTTGATGCGCGGCGGGCGTCTGCGCATCTGATGGGCATGAGCCGCCCCGAGGCGCGATTCGCGCGCCCGCCTTCCGAGCCGATCTTCCGCGCGCCGCTGACGGCCGTGCTGACCGCCCTGTCCATGCCGCTCTTGTTCATGGCCCAGCTGGGGCGGTCCGATTACGGACTGGAATACGCCTTCGTGCCGGCCGAGCTGCTGGGGGAGGGGCGGTGGCTGGGCCTGTTCACCTCCATGCTGCTGCACGGCGGGTGGAGCCATGTGGCGATGAACGCCCTCGGCGCGCTGACCTTCGGAGCGCCGGTGGCGCGGGTGCTGAAGGGCGGCGCGGGCGTGGCGGCCTTCTTCTTCCTATATATTGTGTCGGGGGCGCTGGCGGCGCTGGCCTATGCGCTGATCCATCCGCAGGAGACGGCGCCCTTGGTGGGAGCCTCGGGGGCCGTGTTCGGCCTGATCGGCGCGGCCACACGGCTGATCGGCACGAAGGGACGCAGGCTCCGGCCGTTGCTGGATCGGCGCGTGCTGACGATGAGCGCCGTCTGGATGGCGGTCAACGCGGCCACGGGGCTTCTGGGCGTCGCCCCGGGAATGGAGGGGGCCACCATCGCCTGGGAGGCGCATGCGGCGGGATTCGTCGTCGGCATCCTGCTGATCGATCCTCTGTGGCGGCTGTTCGGTCCGACGCCGGTTGCGCCGCCGCCGGTTTCAGGCGACCTTCCGTCCTAGAGCGGCCCACGCTCGCGGCCGCGCCCATGACCATGGAGGTCGGCGTGCTGGTGGCGGAGATCCTGAAGATCAAGGGCGGGGCGGTGTTCTCGATTCCGCCGGAAGCCACGGTGGCGGCCGCCTGCGGCGAGCTCAGCGGCCGTCGGGTCGGCGCCCTCGT